>Ga0209210_1001981_pt1 | contig 15829 bp, 14 predicted proteins | sample RifGroA1_FD_183991 | JGI IMG/M metagenome (GOLD analysis project Ga0209210, IMG submission 183991) | Contaminated groundwater microbial communities from Rifle, Colorado, USA - Rifle Groundwater A1 (SPAdes) (version 2) | ecosystem: Environmental > Aquatic > Deep subsurface > Groundwater >...
ACTGGGATCCGTTGCCGGTGGTAGTTGTAAGAGCGGGAGTATTAAAATAGACAACCCAAATAATAGTCCCCGCCGCCGCGATGCCGACCGCGACGATTGTTATTATCCATTTAATTTGAGTGTTCATGATTTATTTAGCAGTTCCAATTAATTGGCATACATATCCGGTTTGACCAGGAGCACCAACAAATGACCCGTCCACTTTACGGATGTTTCCTAGTGAATAATTTCCAAGGAAACTCTCGCAATTAGATGTATAGTTTTCTATCGCTTTTTTTACATCCGGATTGTCTACGTTGTTTGGGTCAAAAGAAATATATTGCGTTCCAGCAAAACAACTGACCCAATTATTACAATTAATACCGCCAGGTAGGTCACTAATGAGTGCAGCTTGTTGTATAGTTGAAAGTGTTGAAAATCCGTAGGGATTTCCAGATGAAAATTTTGTTGAATCACCAAGGTTTTGTTGAACTCCTGTCGAACCACCACCCGGCGCAGAAGGTCCGCTAGTATAGGTGCCACCGGGGGCTGTTGGTATGTTCAGATTAAATTTAAGCAAGTTTGGATTGATGGTGTAGAGGATAAGCCAGCATCCTGTAAGCAACAGGAGCCCCCACAGTGCCGCCACAGCGCGGTCCTTTGCTTTTTGTATGTCGATTGCGGCCTCTGACACCATGTACCCGATGCCGGCAACCACCAGCATAACCACCGCAAAAAGCGCACCGAGCGTGATAAGGAGTTTAAAGATTGTGTTTATGTATTTTGCGAAGTCGTCATATGCGCCAGCTTTTGCGTCCCAAGCAGAAAAAGGTTCAAGCGGCGTATAGGTAAGCTGGCCTGTTTCCGCCGCGGAAACGCCGTTGGAAAGTGATACAAAAAGTATGATAATTAATAAAGTAGTTTTCATAGTCCAAAGAGGTTAAGTATCGAGTTTCCGGCGGCAGCGCCGAATACAATTTGGAGCGCGGCGGCGGCGGTTTGTACAAACTGGTCGGGGTTGGTGTTTTGAATAGAGACGCCGACAGCCGCGCTCCCCGCGCCCGAGCCGCTCTGCCGCAGGGTCAAGATTCCGCGCGCGGTGTCGGGGCCGGACATGTCTTCCCCATTGAGAGTCCAAGAGTACGACAGCGTGCCGGCATTTTTTGCTGCCACAGAAAAGTAATACGGTTCTGCCTGCAGAGTAATCTCGTTGGCTTTAAGCGATATAGTTTGCGGCATCGCGGCATCGTAATTGGTACCGCGCAAGGCGTCGCGCTCGTACAGCACAATTTGCGGAGCTGATGCCGGTATAAAAACCGCCGCGGTGCCGACCTTGCTTGCGCCGTAGTACACGTCAACACTCACATCCTCGCTTGCCTGCAACTGGTCTCCCTGTCCGGCAAAAACATATCTGCCGAGCCCCGACTGGTCCGGCACACTGTCTCCAGCGTGCGACCACTGATACGACAGCGCGCTTGGGTTTATACGCGCGTTTCCGGAGTAAACAGTCGGGAACGCCACTACTTTGTAAGATGACCCGGCGCTATAGAGCGCTTTGCCTAAGTAAAAAGGCGGAACAGTAGTATCGGCCTCCCACACCAAATTGACGAGCGAGGGCGTAAATGAAAATGTTTTAGAAAACGAGCCTTGGCTGGAGTCTATTGAAATGCCGACGGTTGTTTTTTGCCCCAATGCGCCGGTGGTAAAGGTGTATTTGCGCACCCCGACGCCCGACTGGACCACTTTGCCGTCTTGCGTCCAGGTAATGTCGGCCTCGCCGAGGAACGAGCCGACTCCCTGCGCCTCTATATTTACCGTTTGATTAGGACCAGGCACTTCCGGGTAGACCACATATTGTATCGGCGCAGGCAGTGACTGCGCTTGCGCAAAACCTGGCGAGCCCGCTGCGAGTATGAGCAAAATAAATGAGGCGGCCATTTTAGCCGGTTTAATGTCTCTAAAATGTTTAGGCACTACAGGAGCGTGTATAGTTTGTTGCACGGTTTGAGATTTAACAACTGGATGCTCCCCCTCTTTCTTCCGCTGGATGCATCTATATACCATACCGGTCCAGACCGGTAGGATGTTCAAAAACGGTGTGGCTTCCGCTAAGAATCCTTTTATGACCGTTGATGGATAAAAAGCTCCGTCAAACGCAAGCAGCATGATAACGCCGCCGCCGATAGTAAGACTAAGGGCAACATCTACCGCCGCGCCGATGGGTATGGCAAAAGCGCTCAACACGCCGCCTATCGCTCCTCCTGCCGCCACGCATTTTGCCGCATCCAAAAGAGCCCATACGCCGCTCGACGATTGCCAGCACCAACTGAGGCCCGCACCTGCGCCAACCGCGGCTCCTCCTGCGGGAGTAATAAACTGCATTGCGGCAAAACCGAGGCCGAGCAGAATTTGCAGCCCGTCGAGCAAAACAGCAATTAGTAAAGCAAGGTACCTCATAGTGTTATCCTCCCGCTTCGGCTTTTTTTTGCCGCAGCGCAAGGACTTGCGACGGGTCGGAGGTGATTATCTGGTCCTCGGTGTAGCTGGCGATAATTTTGATGGCGACATGCTTGAGGCCGGCAAAGAATATTCCCTCTCCCACATCGGACTCCAGCAGCAGAAACTTCTCTTCGTCGGAGAGGTTGAAGGTTTTTTGCAGGCTGTCAATTGTCGTCGGCGACTGTTTGAGCAAAATTTGGATTGAGGAGTTGGTAATCATCGGCAGTCCGTACGGCGACTTTAAAAAGTCGTCCACGTCCTGCGTGATTGTAGCCAGCCCCAAGTAATATTTGCGTCCGCGCTTTGCCATCGAGTAGAGGAAGGAGGCCGTGTCGTCGGATTTCATCATCCACCACGCCTCGTCGATGACCAACAGGCGCTTTTTGAGGTTTTTGCGCACGGCGTTCCATATATAGTGGGTAATAAGGTACATCGCCACGGGCTTTAGGTCGTCTTCCATGTCGCGCACGGAAAAGACGACGAACTTTTTGTTGATGTCGACATTGGTCGGCTGGTTGATAAAGCCCGACCACGTGCCTTTTGTGTACTTGGAGAGCCTCTGCACCAGCGAGTCACTCCCCTGCAAACCAGCAAGCACCAGCTCAAAGTCGGAGAGCAGTGGCGGCTCCACTTCGGCAAAGTTGCTGTCGACGGTAATGTCCTTAAGCGCGTAGGTTTCGGTAATGGCCCTGTCGATGATGGCATCCTCCTCGGGTGTAAGCCCGCCAAGCATGATGCGGAACATGCCGACCAGCGCCACGATGTTGCTGCGCAGGATGTCGGCCGCCGACTCGTCCTCGCGTGGTATGGCGAGGTCAAACGGGTTTATGTGGTTTTCGGAGTTCAGCGATATGTTGAAGTAGCGCCCGCCCACCGTCTGCGCCAAAAACTCGTACTCGCGCTCCGGGTCGATGACGATGACCTCGGTGTCAAACATCAGCGTGCGCAAAATCTCGAGCTTGGTGGCATAACTTTTGCCGGAGCCCGACTTGGCGAAGATGACCGAGTTGTAGTTTTCGAGCGAGAAGCGGTCAAAGAGCACGAGGCTGGCATTGTGGCGGTTGACGCCGTAGAGTATGCCTTTATCGGAAGTAAGGTCGAAGGACACAAACGGAAAGATTGATGAAAGCGGCGAGGAGTTGAGTTTGGAATTGACATGCAGCTCGTCGTGGCCAAGCGGCAACACCGACTTAAACCCCTGCTCCTGCTGAAACAAGGCGGGCTTGACGTACACCAGGCGCGACTCGAGCATGGATTTTATCTCGCTCTCCGCTTTGTCGAGCTCCTCGACCGTGGCGCCGTAGATGGTGATGTAGACGCCGACGTCGAAGAGCCTTTCTTGCGCCTGTTGGAGCTGGTCGCGCAGCTGCTCTAGGTCTTGGTAGGCGGTATCGAGTATAGGGTCGCGCACCATCCCTTTTTCCTCCCTGCTCATTATTTGCGACTGCACCTCGGCGACCTTTTTTTGAAACTTTTTAAGGATTTCGGCGGAGTCTATCGGGTGGATAAATATCGAGATATCGAGCACGCGGTCGAGGTTGATGATAGGAGAGAACCACGAGTCGGTGAGCACGCGCGGGTATGACATCACAAAGAAGGTGCGAGCTATTTTATCGCCGAGGTTTATCTCGCGCGGAGTTATTTTGAGCGCGCTCGGCGCGATGACGTCCTGCAGTTCTAAAACACCCTCTTTGTATATTTGCTCGGGCAGAATGGAGGCCATCGGGGCGGGTATCGTGTTTTTTGGTTTTAGAAAATCGAGTAGTGCCATGTTATTTTGCGGCCATTTGCGTTACCTGCAAAGGCTTTTCCAGCTCGCCAGGGTTAAAGAGCTTGTAAAAGAGCTCTATTACTTCTTCGGTGCCGAGCTTGACCACCCGCACTCCCGTGCGCACCAGCCCTTGCTCAACCACCGAAACGCGCTGTTCCAACTGGGCGCGGTACTGCTCAAACTGTTCGTCGGCAAGCGCGCCCGCGCCCTTTTGACTGCTTGGGAAAAGGCCGCCGAGCATGCCGCCGCTGCGGTTGATGAGCGCCGGGTCGTACGGGATGACGATAAAAAAGTTCTTGGTCATAATGTTGGCGCGCTCGGTAAAGTCTTTGATAAACGCCATGTACTCGCGGATTTGGATTTTCATCAGCTCGTCGAGCTCTTTGGTGTAGCGGTCCTGCAGGAGCGCAATGTATGGCCTGATGTCGAGGTCGCGGCTCTGAATGGAAAACTCGACCGTAAACTCAAGCGAGTTGAGAAAGTTTTGGAACTGGCCGATGATTGCCTGCTGTTCGTCCTGCGACTTGAGAGCCAAGTTGATGCTCGAGGCCATGAGGAGCACGCGCAGGGAGCCGTCTTTGAGTATGATAATGCCGTCGCGCACCTCTTTGATGGGCACGAACTCCTGCGTTGCCTGCGCTTTTACTTTAGGGGTGTCTGCCATAGATTCTAAATTTCAAAACCCTCCCGTGTTTGAGATGTTTGAGTGCGGTCTTTTATATTGAGCGACCATGATAGGTCTTTCAGTTTGCTCTCGGATAGTTTTGGTACCGGTAAGTTTATTGGTTTTGTTGCGGTTGCCTGTGGTGAGCCTGTCGAATCCATCGAAGTACGCTGTTTCCAAAGATACAGCTTGCTGCCGAAAAAGTATCCGAAGGCGTGCTCCATGGCGTGTATGAGCGGCCTGCCGTTGACGCTAAAGAACGCCAGCCCTGCAGAAAGCGCCATAACGGGTATTCCAAGCAGTACTGTCAGATAAATAGGCAGGAGGCTGAACATAAGGAGGCATAGGCCTCCCCCTCCGGCAAGGTAGATAAACTGCTTGAGTGTCAGAGGCCCAAAGATTTTGTCCTCCACCTCGATAAATTGAGGAACCTGGTACTGTGCCATTACCTTCGATTATATCCCACCTTTTACTCTGTAGGCTCGCGATACGGGTCTGCTTTGTATGGTTGCGGTGTTACCGGAGGGGTTGCGGGTTTTGGTGCTTGCGGCGGAGCAGGCGGAGTTGCCGGTTTGGGCGCCATCGGCGCAGATGGAGCGGTAGTAACTGTCTTTTGCGTCAGCATAATATCTGCAGGATGCGGTTCGATTGGTTTTGGTGCTGGTGCAGGCGGAGGAACGGGAGTAGCGATTTTTACCGCCGCAGTGGCTGGGGCTGGTTGAGAGGCGTTTTTCATTGACTCTCGAACCACAAGAAATATTTCAGTATTTATTTCATCAGCAAGTTTTTTTGCACTTTCTTCATCCAAATTTAACTGAGCTTTAATTTGCGTGGAAAATTCTAATGGAGAAATAAATCCAAGCATTGTCATAATAGTAATGTCATCCAGCACGGACATTTGGTCTATATGAAGCTTGTGTTTTGAACCAATTGCGCGCACGTGGCCCGACACGTCGTTTGATAGGAGTGCTTCTCTTACAACCTCAGGAAGCTCGCCAAGCTTTTGTTCTATTTGTTGTTCAATATTTTCCTCCATATTTTATATAATACCACTAGTGTTTGTCTTCTTTTTGTTCTGGTTCGTCAGGTTTCTCTTTTTTATCACCAGCTTCCTCGGCCTCATTTTCGGAATCCTCTTTTGTCAGTTCTTTTGCGGCAGCAGCCATTTTGTCCTTTGCACTTTTTTCTGTTACTAACTTTGTAGCATCTGCAGCTCCGGAGATTGCTGCACGAGAAGGCATTCCAAAATTTCCTAAATGCCTTGACTCCATACGTTTTGCAAAACTACCAATAAATTCTTTATCACGTTCTTTAACAGCGTCTTTTCCAGCGTCTGCGATTGGTTTAAGTTCTGATTCAACACCTTTTGCCACTTTTTCAGCTTCTTTTGCTCTCGCTAGATATTCTTTTGCTATTTCTGCAGTACCAGACTGCGCAGCTGCTCGCTTCCAAGATGTCTGCAGATTTCTAGCACTCTTTATACGCGAACTCAGATCGTCAATGCGTCTCTTGTAGCTTCCACTTCCATGCTCTTTTTCGTAGTCATTTTTAAATTGATTTTGAGCTTTTTGAATATCAACTGCATCACCTTTCATGGATTCAGCGCGTTTCTTTATAGCCTTTTGTTTATCAGCTATTTGTTTGGCAAATCCACCCTTGCCATATGTGGGTTTGCCGGAATCTATCTTTGCACCAGTGGCTGCGCCAACCACTCTGTTTAATACACTACCTCCTGGGGCATTTCGTATATCCATTTGTGCTGAGCCAACAGTTGACAACGTCCCCTTTAGTGCAGTACCAAACATAGATTTTGATGCAAACCTGTTGACTAATTGAGAGCGTGCTGCGGCGGTTGCCCCACGACCAACTGTATTTCGAAGTGCCCAAGCGCTTGATGCTCCACCAACCTGAATAACTTTACCAGCTCCGAAGCTGAGCCCCTTGCCGCCAACACCGGTAATCTTTGCAGCCATCGCGCTTCCCTCTTTGACTATCCAGTCGGAGACTTTGAGTCCGACATAGAGCACCGCTATGACAAATCCCATGCGGATGGCGACTGTTGCTATAGCCGTGGTGATGCCTGTTGTCGGGTCAGTCGCGCTTGATGCGTTGAGCATTGAGTTAAAAAGAGACTCGTTTTTTCCGGACGGTAGGACCGCCACGGTGAACTTTATCAGTATCCAAAACATAAAGAGGAATATCGCCGGATAGAACGAAAACTTTATAAGGTAATCCAACCACTGGTCGAAAAAGTGCTTTGTCTTGGGCATAGTCCTTGCGACAAACGCCAGCGGAGAGGCAATGAGCACAAACCACAGTCCGACGATGCGCATCATAAACTTGATGCCGACCTGCAAAAAAGCGAAAAAGAGCATCCAGAGCATTGCTGCGACTGAAATATATACTGCCGTGGAAACTATAAGTGCGCACGTAACTCCGCTGCTCCCGCCGCAGGCTTTTGATGCTTGATCAAATGCCTGCTGACCGTACAGCTTTTGAAGTTGGACCGCTCCCATTATTGAAAGGCTTAAATCTTTTGTTTGTGTACCGCTGATTAACCCTCCGGTCGGGCTGTTTGTTTCCAGAGGAATAGCATTATAAAATTGCACCGCCACGATATTTCCCGCGTCTATCACCACCCGCGTAAAGAAGAAGCTAAAGTTGACTAACAGCGCGATAACCACAACCACCGCCAGCGTCTTTATGGTGCCGGAGGTCTCCGCCGCGAGCATGACCGTGAGCGCGATGTATATAAGGATGAATATAAAAGCCATGTTGGCGATGTCGCGCACTGTGGTCCATCCGGTGGATAAGAAGTCGAGCGCGTAAGCGGTGCTGTTGAGCGAAAGCTGTACCACGATGCTAAAAAAGTACGCGCCTATAGAAGCCACGATACTGGCAATACCCGGTCCAATCCAATACACTACCGCCGCAACACATTTAGAAAATCCTACGCCGGGTAGGTCGCACCCGAAATCGCTGGATATTTTGTCGTTTGGAGGTTCCGCCGCGTGAGCTACAGGCGCTCCAATTGGCAACACGCTTAAGAGCATGGACGCAAGCACAATGGCGGGGATTATTTTTTTGAGATTATAGCGCATTGCATTGTTGGAGGTCGGCTGCGGTGGCGGAGTTGCGGCCTGCCAGATAGCTCTGCAAGGTGGTGCGGTCTTGGCTCGCGTTGGTGAAGTCGGCCTGCGAAATAATCGCGCCGCTCGCGAGCGCATCGTTAAAGCGGGATTTTACTGCAGACACGTCGGCGGCTGAGGCGACATTGATGGTTTGTGTCTGCAGGTCTTGCAAAAGAGCAATGCCTTGGTTTGCCTTGGTGATGTTGGCGTTATACGCCGCTATCGAGTTGTCGTAGTTGGTTATTATCTCCTGCGTACTGCTTGCCTCAGCGGTTTTGCCTTTGCCGCTGTAGCAGTCAAAGAGCGTATGCAGCTGCTGTTGCGTATTTTGTATGTCGCTGATGCTCCCCTGTTGCACCGAGCCGTATTGCTGTGCCACTTGGAGGTATCCCTGCAGTTGATTGAGCATAACTTGAGCGTCGGTTTGGGCTTTCTGCTGCTCGGGCGTAAGGTAATTGGCCGCGTATCCGTTGGTTCCGGAGAGCGTGGAGAGCCCCTGATAGAGCACTTTGGTGGTGAGTTGTGTGAGTAGCGCGCTGACAATGGCATCGAAGCTTCCGCTGACGCCTATCTGTGCAAGCTGTTCTTGTCCGATATTCAGCGATTTTTCTAGTGTTCCTTCTATAATGGTGCCCGGTGTGGTGACTTTGCAGTTTTTAGAGCCCGGCGGGTCACATTTTTGCAGAGAGATAAATCCGCCGGGGCTGAGGTTGTTGCGCGCGTTGTTTTGCGCGCTGTTGATGCTGCTTTGCAGGCCTATTTGCGCGTAAGCATACGCGCCAAACGGGTTGTTGGTCGGTATCGTGGTGAATTGCAGCAGCCCGCCCCATCCCCCTTGGGAAAAGTTGCCGTTCATAAAGCTGTTGATATTTTTTATGACACCGGTAAGCGTGCAGGATGCAGCGCCTCTGCGCGCGTAGCTCTGCGCGATGGCGATGCGTATCTGCAGTTGAAACGGCGAGCAGAGGAATGATAACCCTGTTCCTCGGATAAACTCGCCGGCGGCTTGGTCGCCCACGTTATTAAAAAACTGATTGAAGTTGGTAACAAACGACGGCTTGCCGTTAAAGCCGGAGTTAATCCAGTTGACTATACTCGATGTTATTTGCTGTAAGACGGCTTTGGCTATGGTGCGCATGATGCAGTCGCCAAAATCTTTATACTGAGGCGCCGCTTGTTTGGCATTTAAACGCCAGTCAATTACGAGCACCATACCGCCGAGTCCGCCTGCCGCGGTTTCTCCGGCGGCTTGAGCCTCGCCGGCGGCTTTAAACACACCCAACATAGCGCAACCTGCCGCTCCTACTGCGAGGCCTATAGCGCCAAAGCCATTGTTTCCACCGCCGCCAACATCAGTACCTCCAAACGAGCCGATAATCCCTGGAGTTCCGCCGACGGTGCCGTCGTTGAGTTGGTTGATAGTTTTTGGCACAAAATTGGTGGTCGGTCCGCCGGCTCCTCCACCCCCTACAAAACCGGAGCCGCCAAGCCAAGCCACTCCCGGCACGGCGTCTACGCCGCCGACGCCGGTGGTGCTAAATGTCTGGCCTCCGTAGCTCTGGCCGCCCGCTCCGGTGCTTGCGCCGGTTGTGCCGGTAGGTAGTGTATTTGAGGGGATATTGTTTGTATTGTTTGTTATGCCTGTCGTACTTGTTGTCTTATTCGAGCCGGTTCCGAAGTTTCCTGTAGTGGATGGTGTAGTGTCTACCGTACGGAAGAAGAAAAACCACACGACTCCGACAAGCAGCGCAAACAGGACTGCCATTAGGATTATTGAAATAGTTCGTCTGTTCATTTTTGTTTATGTGGAAGTAAAGACCGCCCAGGCAGAGCCCGGTTCGTCCTTATTAAAAAGTATACCGTTCTTACTGAGCGCCTCCGCGATAGATGTGAACACGCGCCCAACCTCGCCGAGCTTCGACTGGTACTGTTTTAACGCTTGGAGGCCGCGCAATGGGTCGTTTAAAATTTTTTGCAAATCCTCTACCGACGCGGCGACTGTGCCTAAGCTATTGAGTGCTTGCATATGCATCGGCGCGATAGTTTTTGGGACAGCGACAGAGGCAAGGTCTTCCACCAGACCCTCATACTCAGCTTGTATGCGCACCAGCGCTTTAAGCTCCGCAGGGTCGTTATTGTCGGTCGCTTTGCTTACCGCAAGCAACACCGCTTGCGAGGTTGCTCCCGTGTATCGGCCAAGTACGACCATAACCGCATTGCCGTAGTCTTTCTGCGTCTGCGGAGTGTTGTCAGTAAGCACGAGATCGCTCTGGCTGTATATTTTTTTTGCCTGAGGAGGAGCGGCGGCTTGCGCCGCCATGGCGACAATTTTGTCCTGGGTCGGGATATCGGCGCCGAGGCCTTGCGAGCTTGCGTTGCTCAAGTTTACAAGCAGTGTGCGTGCAACGGTGTCGGTCAAGTTGTCGCTTTTTGCCGCTTGCAGCAGTGCTGATACGGTGTCTTGGTTCGGCACCTCGGGCAAACTCGGCACTGTTGCCTGCACTTGCGCGAGCGCCGCTTCCCAGTCTGAGGTGGACTGGGCTTCCGGTGCGGCATACAGCTCTGCAGACGGATTTTGAGGCCGGGTTATGTACTGAGCGCCGATGATAAGTCCTCCGGCGGCGGCGATAGAGGCGACCGTGACCGAAAACTGGCTACTAGGGAGATATGAAGCAATGCTCATTACCTACAGTATACTTCAGGTATGCGCTCGCCCGGTAAGATTTTGTTGGCAGTTTGTCTGGCAGCCGGCTTTATGGCGCCCTTGTCTGCTTCAGCGTTCGGGTTTTCGTTCGGCGGACGGATTTTGACTGTTATCCCCTGTGTCAGCGGGTTCGGTCCGTCTTTATGGGTTTCTATAAAACCCGCTGGAGTCTTTGCTCCTACCTATATATGGACGCCGGCGACCATTACCAAGCTCGTCGGACCGCCGCGCAACCCCGGCCAGCAGGTATTAGGAGTAGCCGATGTGCCGTTCGTCTGTTTTATACCCGCCAAAATACCCATACCTTTGTACGGTCTGCGGATGCAAATTGTCGGTACTAGTTTGTTTTAGAAATTTCTAGCCCTTCTACTTTGCTCAGGGCAATCCACTGCCCGAGCGGTACATCTTCGGCGCGAGCCTTTTCGTCTATTGCAGTCTTTTGCAAAACACTGGCATAGTTCGGCCCAAGGTTATTTTTCAGGAATTTTCTTTTTTGGGAGAAGCCTTTTTTGACGAGTTCAAAAAACTTGGCTTCGTGCGCATCATCTACAAAATTTTTGCGCGAGATGTTTTCCACCGCGAGTATTGCGGAGTCGACCTTCGGCGGCGGGCAGAACGCTCCCGCAGGAACCGTTTTTATATACTTCGGCGTTCCGTATACTTTCACAGAAAGAGAGAGGATGCTTTCTTTCTTGCTTCGCGCGATTCTTTCCCCTACTTCTTTTTGTATCAAAAAAACGAGCGTCGAGGGCTGGTGCGGCGATGTCAGGAATTTTTTAAACAGCGCGCCGGTAATGTAGTACGGAATGTTGCCAATTAATTTAAAATTTTCAATTTTCAATTTTGCAATATCAAACTCCAGTGCGTCGCACTCTACAACTTTAAATTTTGATATATCAAAATGTTTAAATTTCTCCCGCAGCAGCGGGATGAGGCGCGAGTCTTTTTCTATTGCAGTCACACACGCTCCGCGCTCAAGCAAAACCTCGGTAAGCGCGCCCTCGCCGGGGCCTATCTCCACCACTGCATCCCCTTCCTTTATATGCGCGGCGTCGGCAACCGCGTTGAGATATGGTTTTGAATGCAAAAAATGCTGTCCGAGTGATTTTTTCTTTTCCACGGTAGTTACTGTTTTAGTCCAAATAGATTGTTTTGCCAAGCCGCTCCGGACTTTCGGCCACTATGAGCTCTGCGGGCAGTTCGTCCAAAAATTGCGAATTCGTCCGCACGTCGGTATTGCCGAAGATGGTGCGCATCATGGCGTAGGACAGATACAGCTTCTTCTGCGCGCGCGTCAGCGCCACATACATGAGCCGCCGCTCCTCTTCTAAACTGTCCTTTTTGTTGTCGTCTTCGCGCTCATAAGGGAAGAGTCCTTCCTCCAGCCCGATGATGAATACGTAGGGGAATTCGAGCCCTTTTGCCGCATGCACGGTCATCAGCCGTACCTGGTTTTTTTCTTCCTTGAGCTCGTCTTGGTCAGATGCAAGAGCCGCGGATTCCAAAAACTTTTCCAATCCCTCCGGTACCGGAAACCCGTCGTACCGGGTTGCCAGCGAGACCAGTTCAGCAAGGTTTTCCAGCCGCTCCGCGCCCTCGAGCTTGTCTTCTTTGAGTGTTTTTTCTATACCGCTCTGCGCTATTACCGAGCGGATAAGTTTGGACGGAAGCGCGGTTGCCGCGTCGGCGCGGATTTTTATAAGGAGCGCGCGCATGGCCGCGACACGCTCGCGCGAACGCCCGGTGAGCGCGGCTTCTTGCCCCGACAGTATTTTTAGTTTAGTTACCTTCCCGATTCCGGGCAGAGTGTCTATTACACGCCCTATATCTGCAGAATTTTCACTTACCGCCGCCCTCACAAACGAGAGCACATCTTTGACCTCCTTGCGTTCAAAAAAACGCGTGCCCAGCACCTGATACGGAATGTCGGCGTCTAAAAGCTTTTCTTCGATTGCGCGCGACTGAAAGTTGGCGCGGTAGAGGACCGCGAAGTCCTGCGCTTTTCTCCCATCATCTAAAAGCTCCTGGATTTTGCGCGCGACAAACAGCGCCTCGTCTCCTCCGTCGCCGGCGATGTAGAGCGAAATAGGCTCTCCGTCGGCATTTTTGGTAAAAAGATTTTTCTCCGGCCGGTTGGTGTTGTTCAAGATCAAGCTGTTTGCCGCGGAGAGTATCGCTTTGGTGGAGCGGTAGTTCTCCTCGAGCACCACCATCTCCCCGCCGTACTTTTTTTCAAACAGGAGCATGTTTTCAATCTGCGCGCCGCGCCATCCGTAGATGGTCTGGTCGATGTCTCCCACCACGCAGATATTTTTTTCAGGCCCCACCAGCAGCTCGGCGAGCCGCGCTTGGATGACGTTGGTGTCCTGATACTCATCCACATGCAAGTACCGCCAGCGTTTGTGGCAGCGTTCGCGCACCTGCGGGTACTTTTCGAGCAGTTGCACCGCGCGCAGCAACAGGTCGTCGAAGTCCATCGCGCCGTCTTCGCGTAGAGATGACTCATACTTCAGCCAGCTTTCCGCTATCTTTTTTTCGCGCCATGATACAGCCGATTCGGCATACGCTCCGGCGGTTACTCCCTCCCCTTTGTTGCGCGAGGCGACAGCGAGAGCGAGGCGCGGCTCGATATCCTCTGCTCCGGCTCCATTAAGCGCCTGCTTCATTGTCCGCATGGAGTCGGCGCGGTCATAAATAGCGGGAGTGCGTTTGTAGCCCAACAACTTGGAGTTTTCCTTTATAAGGGTAAGCCCGAGCGAGTGGAAAGTGGAGACAAAAGGCCCCGGACCGATGCGGGAGCGCATCTCCCCGGCTGCTTTGTTGGTAAAGGTAATAGCGAGGATGCTCTCGGGCTGCGCTCCGCGGAGGATAATGTTGCGTATCCGCTCGGCAATGACACGGGTTTTGCCGGCCCCTGCCCCGGCGAGCACTAGGAGCGGCCCTTCTATTGACTCAACCGCTTTTCGTTGCTGTGGGTTCAACTGGGCTATGCGGTCCATCAGCTCACTATACCGTCAAAACCCTTATTTTTCAACGGTTTTTCATCAAATGTTCACTATTTGTCCACAGACGTGCATTCTTGCGGTTGACGCTGCGGGATCAACCTGCGTATAGTGAAAAAGTACAGGGAGGAGAGTTAAAAAACGGCTCTGTTAAGCCATTTTTTAGCAGACTCATACAGAATACAGCTTAGATTAACGCTTTGAAGTCCAAAAACTTAGTTTCTTCTCCGGCCAGGCCGTCCGCCGCGGGGAAGCTCAAAAGGTCTCTATGGTTCGCGCTTGCGTCGTCAGGCGTATCTCTCTTTTTGCTCGCTCCCGCGTTGGTATCAGCGAGTTTTTTTTCTATCCCCGCGTTTTTACAGAGCATTACGCACGAAACCTCGGCCTCCGGCGCCAACCAAAACTCCCAGACAATTGCACTTCTCTCCCCGGCCACTAACATAGATCCAAAGCCGTCGGTCGGCGGCGGAGACATAGCTATGGTCGGCGGCGTCGCCCTGCTCTCGCAAGACGGACCATCCGGCACCGCGGCCGATATCGAAACCGCGCCGCCTGAGGCGACGGCAATTTCCGTATACACCGTGCATAAGGGCGACACGCTTGCCGGCATCGCCAAGATGTTCGGCGTAACCGTCAACACTATCAAGGGCGCAAACGATCTTGCGGGCGGTGTAATCCGCGAGGGCGACACGCTTATCATTTTGCCGATAGTCGGCGTTAAACACACAGTGGTTAAGGGCGACACGCTTGCTTCTGTTGCTAAAAAATATAAAGCCGACGCCGATGAAATTGCAAAATACAACGATCTGTCTGACGGACCGCTTGCGTTGGGTGCCATACTCGTCGTTCCGGACGGCGAGCTTGCTGTTGCGCCTTCGGCCGTCAAACCTTCTGCTAAAAAACCGGGAGTCAATATATATCGCGGCGGCGCCGGGCCTGACCTTGGCGGTTATTACGCCTGGCCGGTCAACGGCGGCGTGCTTACCCAAGGCTTGCACGGCTACAACGGCACCGACATCGGCGCGCCAAGCGGCACCGGCATACTTGCCGCCGCCGCAGGCACGGTCATTATCGCAAGGGGCGGCGGCGGATGGAACGGCGGCTACGGCAACTACCTGGTTATCCAGCACGACAACGGCACGCAGACGCTTTATGCTCACGCGAGCAAATTGTATGTCTCCGCAGGGTCCCGCGTCGCGCAGGGCGCTATCATCGGCGCGGTCGGCCGCACCGGCAAGGCAACCGGCTCGCACCTCCACTTTGAAGTCCGCGGCGCCACCAACCCCTTCGGTATATAAACCCACGTTCTTCATGATCCTCACGGGGGCTTCATTGCACTCTTAGTAGAGTGTGTTCATGGACTTGGAGCGGTATAAATCTGTGGCGGTTGTGGCAGGAGGCGCTTTCTTTGCACTTTCTCTTTTTGCGTTCCTTTTTTCGTTTCCGCCGCAGAGAGCCGCGGCCGAGGGTGTCGAGCCTGCAGTTCCGCCGGAGGGGAGCACTCCCCTGCGCCCGCTTGAGATGCACATAGCCAACAACGGGTTGGTACTTTTGCGTAGTGCTAAGGTTGTTTCGCTGCAAGGTAATACTATTGTTGTCAGTACGGCATGGGGCTCGGCTGACTTTACATGGACAGTCCGCACTGACCTTAGCCACTTCGAGAAGCGCACCTTCGGAACGCGCTTTATCGACAGGGACGGCAAAAAAGGCTCTCTTGGAGGTGTGAAAGTAGGGAGTGTTGTCACTATTACCGGCGCTCTCGACCCAACAGCGGGAGAGCCGACCATCGACGCCGACTCCGTCCGGCTTTTAAAGTGAGGACCGGCGGGACATTTGGTGACTTTCATCAAATGTTCATGAATGGTTAAGTACAGTATCATTACTATATGAGATTGCTTATTGTGGAAGATGAGGAGGGCCTCGCCAAGAATCTCAAAAAAATCCTTGAGTTGAAGGGCTTTGCGGTTGACTGGCTCTCCGACGGAGAGAAGGCTCACGGCCGTATACTCCTGTATCACAAAGATTACGACGCTATTGTGCTGGACTTGAGCCTCCCCGGGATGGACGGCGCGACCCTCA
>Ga0209210_1001982_pt1 | contig 15821 bp, 21 predicted proteins | sample RifGroA1_FD_183991 | JGI IMG/M metagenome (GOLD analysis project Ga0209210, IMG submission 183991) | Contaminated groundwater microbial communities from Rifle, Colorado, USA - Rifle Groundwater A1 (SPAdes) (version 2) | ecosystem: Environmental > Aquatic > Deep subsurface > Groundwater >...
ACCCAGAGGAACGGGTAAGACTTCGACTGCCAGAATTTTTGCCAAAGCCGTAAATTGTGAAGTCTACCGACTACAGTCTACAGACTACAGTAAGAAAAAGGTCAGTAGTCGGAAAGCAGTAGACCGTAGACTTGTTTTTGGAGAGCCTTGCAATAAATGCAAATCGTGCATGGCGGTTGTTTCCAGTTCCCATCTTGATTTAATCGAAATTGACGCAGCATCGAATAGGCTGATTGAGGATGTTCGGGATCTTCGCGAAAAGATAAAGCTGTCGCCGGTTTCGTCAAGATTCAAAGTTTACATAATTGATGAAGCGCATATGCTGACTAGAGAAGCCTTCAATGCACTTTTGAAAACTTTGGAAGAGCCTCCAAAACATGCCATTTTTATACTTTGTACAACCGAACCGTCAAAATTGCCGACAACGATAATCTCCAGAGTCCAGAGGTTTAATTTCCAAAGGGCAAAAGACACAGAGCTTTACTTGGCACTGGAAAAAATTATCAAAGAGGAAGGCATAAAAATTGACGAAGAGGCGATTTTTACGATTGCCAAAGCCGCAGACGGTTCTTTTAGGGACGCGGTTTCTTTTTTGGACCAACTTTCGGCCGCTTCTAAAAAGATAACCAAGGATGACATTAAAAACATGGTTCTTGTTTCCGACTGGAATCTGCTTTTTGGTTTTATAGAAAGCGTTGTTGAAAATAAGCTTAAAGATGCGGTTTTGACGGTTGAAAAACTCTGGCAGGAAAAAGCCGACGTCTCTGCTTTTGTAAAAGAGGTAATTTTACTTCTGGAAGATGTATTTTTTATAAAGCTTTCAATCGAAAAGACGGATTCTGATTTGGACGATGCACAGCTTGAGAAATTGAGAGAGCTTGCGCAAAAAACCACGAATTTGGATATCCAAAATCTTATTAAATTATTCTTGGTTGCCGAAGGCGAATCAAAACAATATCCGCTTCCCCATATTCCCGTAATTTTGGCAATCTGCAAATATTGTCTTTCGGACGCTGACCAAAAAGGGCAGGTTGAGATTGCGAAGGATACTCCTGCACCTTTAGTCCAAAGCAACATTGCAAGAAAAGGTGTTGAGGCAAACAGTAAAAAAGCGACTCCTTCTAAATCTTCAATATCATTTGCCCATGTTCAAAAAAACTGGAATGACTTTTTGCAAAAAGTTCGGCCGCACAATACACACTTGACTGCAATTCTCAGATCTGTGCGGCCTTTTGATTTTGACGGCCAAAACCTGACATGTGAGGTATTTTACAGGTTTCATAAAGAAAAACTGGAAGAAATCAAGACAATCCGGCTTTTAGAGGAGATAATGGAGGAGGTTATGGGCGCGAAAATCAAGTTAAGATTTGTGCTTGCCAAGAAAACGGCAGAAGTCCCGAAACCGGTTAAATCAAGCGACGTGGTTGACATTGATTCACAAGAGCTGGAAAAAATTGCCCAGGAGATATTTTTGAAATGATTAAAAAATTAATTATTGTACTTGCGTTTTCATTTTTTGCAACCGGATGTATACCCCGACTCGGCAACGACGGCACGGTAGTCTCCCAAAGTGAGTTTATTAAAGGCAAAGCCGTATCGGGCTTCCCAAACGTGCCCCGTTATCCCAAATCCCAATTATTGGAATCAATAAATGATAATAATTCCTATGGCGTCTCTTTTATCGCCGAAGAAAATATCCAAAAAGTTGTCGACTTTTACAGCAGTTCCTTGACTGCTACAGGGTGGGAATCAACATTCGTCAAAAAAACTGAGGCAAATTACGTATTTGAAATCAAAAATGCAACTTACAGCGGAGAGGTAATTGTAAACACAGCATCTGATGGTAAAAGCACGGCAATCTCCGTTTCTGTTGAGCCCCGCTAAAATTTTATTTGACCTGTCAATTTACAGCTGTTAATATAAATTTAGCCGTGAGAAGATTCATCTTTGCCATTTTCCTTGCATTTTTGCTGTTTTTTTCGGTTTCTAACATTCTTTACGCTCAAACTGACGATTCATCAAGCCCGAACAGCCAAGATCAGGCAAGTTTTCAGGAAAGGCTGGATAAGTTAAGAGAAGGGCGCATTGAGCAAAGAGAAAATCTTCAAAAGAAACATGAGCAGCTGCAGCAGAGACGCCAAGAGACGCGGGAAAAAATTGCCACAAAAACTGCAGAAATCAGGAAACAGGCGATTTCCAGGATCAAATCTGTTTTTTTAAAAATCCTAAGAAGACATGAAGCGGCACTTGCAAGACTCGATAAAATCGCCCAAAGAATAGCTTCAAGAATCGACAAGTTTAAAGAGCGCGGAGTTGATACTACAGAGGCAGAAGCTGCTTTGGTTGCGGCAGAAAGTCTTGGGGCTGCCGCTTCTTCGTCAATCGATGATGCCAAGCTGAAAGTAGATGCAATTGACCCCGAATCGACATCCGTCAAAGATGCGGTCATTACCGCCAAAGATGCGGTTAAAAACGCAAAGCAGGCGCTAAAGGATTATCATCAGGGGCTGGTTAAAGTTATACGTTTGCTAAAAGCATCAAGCGATTTAAGGTCAACGGAGGAAAATAATGAATAAAAATTTGAAGTCAGGAAATGTATTATTGATTGCCCTTTTGGCTGCTGCCGTTGTGGTTTTTGCGCTTATTTTCGCCTTTTTCAATTTTGGTCTGGGTACAAAGCAGGAAACCGGTGTGTCAAGCGTGGTTGAGGATAATCAAATTCAAAAGCTTGAGACTTTGAGCGATTCAGACGAAATCGGTGCAATTGAGGAAGATATCCAAGGAACAAATCTTGATAATTTAGACCAGGAAATCAATCAAGTCGACCAGGACCTCTCCAATTTGTAATCCGCAAGCCTCATTTTTCTCTATTGACAGCAATTCACAAAAGGCGTATTTTCAGAATCGAATGAAACCGCTTCCGACAGACGAGATTGTGCGTTGCTAATCATTTCTGTTTGCCACGACCTATCATTTTACAGTCCTAGAAAGGGTCACTATGAGAAAAGTAAAAAAGACTTCTAATATCAGAATCCTGTGGTACTCGGTTTTAGTGTGGGCTTTTTCCTACATAGTGGCTTTAATTGTTGCAATTCCGTGGTTTTATCTGGTTTTGCCCCTTATTGTTTACTCAACTACTATTTACTATTTCAAAAAAACAGAAGTTACACTTGCTGCGGGGTTAAAAGCAGCTGTATTTTGGTTTATGGCTATTGTAAGCATCAACCTGCTGGAAATTTTCGGGCCGTATTATGCGGATTTTAAGCTTTACTTTTCGGATTTCAGAAACTGGTTTTTGTATCCTTTAATTCTTTTGATACCGGTAATTTATACGATCGTTTCGGAAAACAGGCGATTTTTGAAACGCAAAAGAGCAAAAAAGACCGATATACCCCATATTCTCGTGCGGTTTGGTCTCCATTAGATATCCTGCTGGAACTCGAAGATCCAACTATGTTAAGCTTTTTTAGCTATGCGCGATTTGGCAAATCAGTCTTACGGTCAAAAGGGAGCAAAAATCGACTCGAAATTTTTAAGAAGGATAGTGGTTCTTACTTTTGGAGTCATCGCAATTCTGCTAATTGGAAGACTATTTTTTTCGGCAGGCAGTGTAATTTCGGGCCAATCAGTTATTTTGCGAGACGCACCGACAGGTTTAAAACCGGTTGAGGCTGATTCCGATACTTCTGTTTCAGCTCAGGGCGTGACTTTAACTTCACAAACGGCAAAGCTTGCAAACGTTGCCGGCGAAGGTGGTTCGGGTACTGCCAAGAGAACTTTTGGCGCGGGGACATATTCTCTTAACATTGATACTAATTTACCGGACCCAAAAGGCAACAATTACGGGGTATGGTTAACAGACGGTTCCGAAGTCTTGCTCGTTGATTATCTGAGAGGTTCCGGCAATTCGTGGGGATATGACCTTCGGGACAAAGATAAATACTCAAACTTTGACCAAATATGGATAACGCTTGAGATAACAAAAAATGACACAAAACCGGAAAAGCATATTTTGGAAGGAAGCTGGTAGAGAATAAAAATTCGAAGCACGAAACACGAAACTCTAAACAAATCACAATGTTCAAAATTTCAAAATCTAAAACCGTTTGGATCATTTGAATTTTAAGATTCAGATAATTATTTCGAATTTCGAATTTCGTATTTAGGATTTCGTATTTAGGATTTCGGATTTCTTTTTTCTATGAAAAAAGTGATGGTTTTTGGGGCGTTTGACGGGTTGCATCCGGGTCATTTGGATTTTTTCAAGCAGGCCAAAAAATACGGGGATTTTTTAATTGTTTCTGTTGGAACCGACAAAAACGTTGCGGCGATAAAAGGCAAAGATCCTCTATTTAATCAAAAAGAAAGACTCGCATTAGTTGCGTCAGTCGGGTTGGCTGATAAAGCGCTCTTGGGTGCAGAGAAAGATTTTTACCGCCAGATCAAAAAATTAGCGCCGGATATTATTTGTTTGGGTTATGACCAATGGGTATCAGAAGATGATGTAAGAGTTGAGCTTGACAGGGTTGGATTAAAAAAGACAAAAGTTGCCAGACTCAAACCGTATAAGATTTCTAAAGCCAAATCGACAATCGTCAAAAAAAATTCTGTTGACTGGTGAATTTAACTTCGTCTTAATCTTCTTAAAAGTTTTGCGGCGAGGCCTTCTTTATGCCTTTTGGAGAGCGTTTTTTCGCGGTGTCTGATAAGCGCCTTTTTCATCCTATCAACTGCTTTGTCGATTGCTTTGGTAACGTCCCTTTCTTTATCGACAATTTCCAAAACTTTTCCGGGGACATGGGCGGTTATTTCGCAGTAATAATCATGGTCTTCGCTTCTGTGTGCTTTTTCGCCAAATAGCCTAACTTTAAGATCGGTAATGCGAGTATCGTACTTAAGAAGCTTTCTCGCTTTTTTGCCGGCGTACTCTTTAAGTTTGGGATCCGTTTGAATGTGAAGGCCGGTTATTGAAATATCCACGATTAGGCGCTTAGGCTTATGGGTTTTTGGGTAGGTAGGTTAATTATACTCATTTGCTTTTTATTTTAAAAACTTGTAACCTAATACCCACTAGCCTAAAAACCTAATTGCCCAATATCCTAACAGATGTTTGATAAACTGCAACAATTAAAAGAACTCAAAAAAATGCGCGACGAGGCGATGGCTATTCAGCGCGCCTTGGATCAGGAAGTAGTTGAGGTCGAAAAGAGGGGAGTTAAGGTAAAAGTTACTCTTGCCCAGAGGTTTGTCTCAATTGAAGCAGAAGGCAGGGACGATGAAGATATTAAAGAGGCGGTAAACGAAGCCATTAAAGAAAGCCAAAAGCAGGCTGCCCGCAAAATGCAGCAGATGGGCGGACTTGAAGGCCTTAAAGGCATGCTCGGCGGAAGCTAATTATGGTTGAGGCCAAAAAAACGCCTGCCGATACTACACAAGAAATCTCATATAAATACTTTGCCGAACAGATTGATGGAGAAACAGGTATTCCTGTCGGCATGGTTCCTCTGGAAGTTGTGTTTGATCGTGGTTTAGTTAGTTTTCCGCAGAATGCAAAATGGCATGATGTCGGAGCAGGGGTTTTTGCCTCCACTAAACATATTGCTTCCAAAATACCACCAGATGTTAGAGAAACTATGACTTTAGTTGCTTCCGACCCGTTTTTTGATGTGGAAAGCCTCCACGAATTTGTGTCGCAAATTACACCGCAGTTTAGAGACCATATCGTTATGGGAGATTTTGCTAATTCCGCGGTTGTAAGAGAAAGAGATTGTGATCAGATAACGATGATAAATATGGCCCATCTTGTTTCTGAGGAAGAGCGTATTCCATTACTGAGCGCAGCTAATTCTTCACTTAAGGCGGACGGCAAATTAACGATTGTGACTAGTTTTATTCATAATTGGAATGTTGACAGGAGAACATTAGCTTTTCAGATCGCATGGCTAAGAGCAAAAGGAGATTTATTGAAGTTATATGGATACGAATCACCAAATACTGCTTTTTCGATGTGGGACAGCGACAGATACATTGAAGAAGTTGAAGAAGCAGGATTTGAGATAGAACTTGCTGAAATAGTACAAATGCCCTGTACGGTTGAGAGCTATCGTCTTATTAGTAAAGACAAGGAGTGGTTAGAAAATACGATGCCTGGAATTCCGCTAGAAATCGCTTCAGAGGTTTCCGTAAAAGCGATTGGTCAACTAATAGAATTGGGTAGATATAAACCTGAAGATTCTATGCCTAGGAATACTTTGGTTTTAGTCGGGAGTAAATTTTCAAACCCCACGAGTAATTCTAATTCAGGTACGGGGGCAAAAGCTCCGGTTGAAAGGGAGCCAGTTCTTGTTTAGACTTCAATTAACTTCTTCCAAATTGTTATACTTTTGTAAGCGTGAAGATTCCCAAAAGTGTGGCAAGTTTAATTGAGGCGTTTGAGGCGTTGCCCGGCATTGGTCCGAAAACCGCAGCACGCTTGACTTATTATCTTTTGCATGCGCCGGAGGAAATTTCCCAAAAACTTTCGGAGGCCGCTGGTGAGTTGAAAGCAAAGACCAAAATCTGCTCCATTTGCCAAAATATTACGGAAACCGACCCTTGCGATATATGCGAAGACCCCAACCGCGATAAATCAATTATCTGTATTGTTGAGGATCCTCTGGATGTCTGGTCTGTAGAAAAATCAGCAAGCTTTAGCGGATTTTATCACGTTTTGCATGGGGTGATTGCGCCTTTGGAGAATATCGGTCCGGAAGAGCTGAAGATCGCAGAACTTTTGCCAAGGATAAAAAAAGGCGAAATAAAGGAAGTGATACTTGCAACCAATCCTTCGATGGAGGGAGAGGCGACGGCGATGTATATTCAAAAGCTGATAAAACCCATGGGGATTAAAATTACCAGAATCGCCCGCGGTATTCCAATCGGCGCCGAGATTGAATACGCAGACGAGGTAACAGTACGCCGCGCATTTGAAGGAAGGAAGGATTATTAATATAATAGAGTTATGCAGAATGATACCTCCAAAGTACACAAAAGCTTGAGCATGCAGCTTTCGCGAATTGCGGCCGAAAAAGCGGCAAAAAGCGTCGATTCGCTTAAGAAAGTCCGCCAGTCGGTTGCTTCGCAAGTTTTTGGTCCCAAAAGCAGGTTTGCTCAGAATAATGACTCGGCTCAGGCAAGTTCCCCCAAACCTTATGAATTCGGCTTTTCCGTTTTAAACGAGCTTAAAAAAATAAATGTACTTAAGAATCCGATGTCCAGACCATTTTCCATTTCCGAATATCACGAAAATAGAAACACCAGACGCAGTCCTGCAGAAGCAAGAAGCAAAGTAAGTTCTAATTCCCCAAACAAAACTCCTGGTTCTTTTGAAAAGCGAAGATAGAGAAAACATCTCCAACTTTGTACAATTAAATTATGGCCGGTTATTCAGATATCACCGATGAAGTCATTGGTGAATTGTCAAAATTAGGCAAAACCGCGACTGATCAAATAAAAGGCAAATCCGCTTCTTCCGATATTGCCTCCAAAGTCGCCAGTCAAGCAAATCCGCAAACACCGTCTTTATGGAATGAAATTACCAAATTTGCCCAATCGGCAACGGCCCAGGTTTCCGGCGACAAGCCCATAACTTCGACGGATATTGCCAAAATGGCCAAAAAAGACGATAAATTTTCGCAAGGGGGCCAGGAAGAAGTCAGACAAAAAATCCTTCAGATTTACAGGGAATACGAAAAGAAGAAAAAACATAAAGAAATGGTGGAGGCGCAAACGGAAAAACAGCAGGAACAGCATCAGCTTGCAGAACTTCAAGAAAGACAGGAAGTAAAATCAGCCGTCAGTCCTGCGGTTGGAAAAGCTCGGGCCGAAATCGGCAAAAATTACGGGTCGGAATAGGCAAATTTTGGCTTCTTGTTCTAAAATGTCCTCATGCAGATTTTTAATTACTTAACACGCAAGATTGAACCTTTTGACAAGCGGCAAGGGGAAGGAGTTGGTCTATATACCTGCGGCCCGACGGTTTATGACTATGTCCATATAGGTAATTGGCGCACGTTTGTTTTTGAGGATGTTTTAAAGCGGGTTTTGCAATTTAACGGTTACAAAGTCAAACACGTGATGAATATTACGGATATCGATGACAAGATTATTAAAGCTTCAAGCGATCAGCATTTAGCGTTTAGTGAAATAGGTGCAAAATACGAAAAAGGGTTTTTTGAGGATCTTAAGAAGTTAAATATTATTAGGGCCAATTTTTATCCCAGGGCAACTGAGAATATCAGTTCAATGGTTCAAACTATTGAACTACTGCTTAGGAAAGACAATGCGTACAAAACAGAGGACGGAGTTTATTTTTCGGTCGAGAAATTTAAAAATTACGGCAGACTTTCACGTCTTTCTAAGGCAGGATTGAAAAAAGGGGCGAGGATTAACGCTGATTTGTATGATAAAGAAAACTGGGCAGACTTTGCATTGTGGAAATTCTCTCCGCCCACTTCAAGTCCGGGACTTGAGCCTAGCTGGAAGGCTCCGTTTGGCAAGGGCAGACCGGGCTGGCATATTGAATGTTCGGCAATGAGTATGGAGTATTTAGGAGAATCCTTCGATCCTTCGACTAAGCTCAGGATCAATCGTTTTAAGACGATCGATATCCATACCGGCGGAGTTGATTTGTTGTTTCCTCATCACGAAAACGAAATTGCCCAATCAGAAGCAGCAACCGGCAAAAAGTTTGTCAGGTTTTGGCTAGAGGGGGAGCACTTACTCGTTGATGGTCAAAAAATGGCCAAAAGTCTTAAAAATATTTTTACGCTTGAGGATATCAAAAAGCGCGGTTTTGATCCTCTTGCTCTTCGTTATTTATTTTTAACCGCTCACTACAGATCAAAATTGAACTTTACTTGGGACTCATTAAGAGCAGCATTTATTAGCTTATATAAATTATTCGGCAAAGCTAATGATATGGCTCAATATCCAACATGGACTTTAGGAAGAGAGCCTTCTACTAAGGTGCAAAAAAGATATCAAGAGTTTACCGAAGCAATTAATAACGATTTAGACATGCCTGTCGCACTTGCTGCTTTTTATAAAGGTTTAGATGAAGTAGCTGACAATTATGACGAAATATTTTTGCTAAAAAGATGCGATGAGATTTTCGGCTTCGATTTTGAAGGAGTTGGTCGAAGGGCCTACGAGCTGAGTCATAGACCAAAATATATAAAGATGATAGAGAGAAGGGAAGCGTTAAAAAGAGCTGGTCGGTTTGAAGAGGCTGATGAAATAAGAAAAGAATTAAATAAAATGGGTGTCGTGGTGGAGGACACAGTTGAGGGGACCAAATGGCGTAAATTGAAAGATGATTGATGTTGTTAAGGTCAAAAATCGAAACGAGGGGAATAAGAAAGCGCACGATATTTTAAAAAAGTTAGTAGATAAAAAAACTCTTCTTGCGCTTTCCGGCGGGACTTCGGTTGATTATCGTCTGATGCTTGCAACCGCTGAGAACACTGAGATTTTGCCGGGTGCAATTTGTGTTGTTGACGAAAGGTACGGTAAACTTTTTCATAAAGACAGCAATGAGCTGCTTTTGAAAAATCAAGGAGTTAAAGATTTTGCAGACAAAAAGTGTATCAAAAGTCATAAAATTTTAAAAGGCAAAGATTTTTTGGAAACTGCAAAAGTTTACGAAAAGGAGATTGAAGATTTATTTAAAAAATATAAAAAAAAAGTTGGGGTGATGGGAATTGGGACAAACTTGCATACGGCTGGAATTTTTCCGCAAAGTGTTGCCGGCAAAAGTCCTAATTTTGTGGAGGCAGAGGTTGTTGAGGACACGTTCCCAAAAAGAATTACATTAACGCTAAAAGCGCTTAGAGAGTTTACCAATTTTGTGGTTTTGGCATTTGGTAAAGAAAAACAACACCTTCTAAGGAGACTCCTTGAAAGGGGGATCAACGATATGCAAAAATATCCGGCGATTTTTTACAGAAAGTCAAAGATAAAAAGTTATCTGATAACTGACCAAAATGTTAATATTTAAATGATGAAGATAGGGTTTATTGGACTTGGCCGCATGGGTTCTAATATGGTCGCCAAATTGCTTAATGAAGGACATGAAGTGGTTGTTTGGAATCGGTCTAGGACGAAAGTTGATTCTTTGCTTTCTCAAAAAAAACCTGACTGGAAAATATCGGCCGCCGAAACCGTCAAACAGCTGGTAGAAAGTCTTGACCCCCCTCGTATAATTTGGTCGATGCTTCCCGCCGGTAATGTCACAGAAGAGATACTCAAAGAGCTAACTGGTCTTGCCGAAAAAAATGACATTATTATCGACGGGGGAAATGCCAAATATACAGACACGCAAAGAAGATATGAAGAGTTTTCCAAAAAACAAATCAGGTTTTTAGGGATCGGGGTTTCCGGCGGGGTAATTGCGGCGGTCGAAGGATACCCGTTGATGGTTGGCGGTGATCGGTCAGCATATGACGTGATCAAACCGATTTTGGATTCTCTGGCAAAACCAACCCCGCACCATAAAGGTACGGGGCAAGGAGGCGGACACGAGTATTTTGGCCAAGGAGGTGCCGGGCACTTTGTGAAGATGATTCATAACGGTATTGAATATGGGGTGATGCAGTCAATAGGCGAGGGGTTTGGAGTTTTGGAAAAATCTCCATACAATTTAAATCTTTTAAAAGTTGCCAGACTTTATCAAAAAAATACTTTAAATTCCGGTTTTATGATGCAAAGGACAATTGAGGCATTGGAAAAAGATCCGAAATTGGAAAAAATTGAAGGGTATATTGATGCTTCCGGCGAAGGCGAATGGACAATTGAGGAAGCTAAGAAACAAAATGTGCCTGTGGATATTATTGAAGAATCTTTTAAGTTTCGGAAAAAGTCTCAAAAAGATAAAAAAATCTCCTCAACCTTTGCCGCCAGAATGGTTGCTGCCCTTCGCAACGCTTTCGGCGGACACGAAGTGAAAAAGAAAAATTAGATTTTGCAGATTGTTAAATACGGTGCCAGCCAGACGTGGCCTTCACGCATCATAAACTGGTCTGCTTCCTGCGGTCCCCACGAACCGGGTTTATAGAAAGCTAAAGGCGGTTTCCCCTGATCCCAAGCTTCTCTTATTGGGTCGATTACTTTCCAAGAGGCGCCGACTTCACCGATAAAAAGCGTCTGGTCTCCCAAAATTACATCCATTAGAAGCCTTTCATATGCTTCCGGCTGGGGGGTGTCAAAGGAACGTTTGTAGCAAAATTCCATGTCAACCGGCTCAAGTGCGGTTGTAAGACCCGGCTTTTTGGCAACCAGCCGAATGCCTATTCCCTCTGCCGGTTTGATTTGGATTGTAATGTGGTTGGGCATCGGGTTTTGCCAGAAATTTTCAAACACTTTATGTTTTTTCTCCTTGAATGAATAAATAATCGAGGTAACATCACCAGTCATTTTTTTGCCTGTTCTTATATAAATCGGTACATTCTGCCACCTTTTATTTTCAAGAAATAGTTTAACCAAAGCGTAAGTTTCCGTTTCTGATTTTGGGTCGACATTTTCTTCATTCCTATAACCTTCGTATTGGGCGCGAACAGTGTATTTTTCGACATTCTCCTTTTCAATTTTTTTAATACTTTGAATAATCTCAATTCGCCTTTTTCTATAATCCTCATGGCTAAAACTTTGCGGTTCTTCCATGGTGGCGATTGCAAGAAGCTGGAAAAGGTGGTTCTGGACGACATCGCGCAAAGCGCCGGTTTTGTCATAAAAAGGTCCCCTTTTTCCGATACCGCCGTATTCCGTAAAGGTGATTTGGATATTATCGACATATTCGTTGTTTAAGACCGGCTCAAAAATTTCGTTGCCGAAGCGAAATGCCAAAATGTTCTGAACCGTTTCTTTGCCCAAAAAATGGTCGATTCTGAAGATTTGCTCTTTTTCAAAAAACCGGGCAATTAGCTCATTTAGCCTTTGTGATGAGGCAAAATCGTAGCCAAAGGGTTTTTCGACAACTACCCTTGATTTGTTTTTGTGAACAAGACAGCCGAAATTTAATTTGTTTTGTCCGATGTTTTTGAAAGCGTTCTCATAAATTGTCGGGGCAATTGCAAGATAAATAATTGCCTTAATACAGCTTTTTGTCTCCTTTTCGATTTCGGCAAGCCTGCGTGCGATTTTGTCCAGGTTTTTGTTCTCGGAGACATCCGAGGGAATAAATTCTATTTTTTGGGCGAAATCCTGCCATTTTTTGGAATCTTGGGGTTTTATCGATTCCTTTATACTATTTTGAAATTGCGAAGTTGAATGTTCAGTTCTTGCAGTTGCAATTATTTTGAGTTTTTCGGGCAGGAGGCCGGATTTGCAAAGAGAAAACAGGGCAGGGAACAGTTTTCTTCGTGCAAGGTCGCCTGTTGCGCCAAAAATCGCAAAAACAGTAGCCTGTTTTTTAATTTTCTCGATGTCTTTAGGCAAGGCCATTTTCGATGTTGAACGTCTAACGACATAGGCTAACGTCAGATTTTAATGCGTTAGTCTTTAGACGTTAGTCTTATTGCACGTAATAATTGTACAACAATGGGTTTAGAAAAAAATTTGGACGGAGTCGGAATAACCGCTTTCTTTCGAGTGGACTACAAGGGTTCCGGAATCACCCGCGGCGCTTTCAAAAACTATTGAGGCTTCAAACGGACAGGGATGTGAATCAAAACAGGCTGTAGCTTGGGATGCCCCTAAAACTTTTCCGTTTGCATCTTTGATTTCGACAATTACGGATTCCTCGGGGACATTGGCAAGGCCTTTGATTTTAACAGGTGACGAAATCTGCGATTTGCCCTGCGGCGCTGTAATTTCAACTCCCAAATTTACTGAGGACGTATCTGCTCCTGCCTGCGGCTGGACGCTTGGGAGAGGGCCGTTTGCTTTCGATTCACCTAAGGTAGAAGGAAAATTGGCAATCGGGCTTGGGGCGGGAGACGGAGTAAGTTGCGTCTGGACTTTTTGTTTCTGCCATGCCCAGTATATTCCAGCTCCGCCTGCGGCGACTAGAATAATTATTACCAAAGCAATAATCAGGTTGTTTCTCATGAAGCGCCCCAAAATTTACCACAATACACAGAGCAGGTCAAATCAGGTAGCTTTTACGGGGAAGGCTACGAAGTTGACAACGGTCGAAATTAACCAGAGGAAAAACGCACCGATTAAAGCTGGGATAAATCCATGAACTTCAAAACCCGGGACTACAAAGGCTGTGGCCCTGATCAAAAAAGCATTGATTACAAATGTAAAAAGCCCCAAAGTCAGGATATTAATCGGTAATGTCAAAATCACAATTATTGGTTTTATGAAGGCATTGATGATTCCCAAAACAAGCGCGACGATAAGCGCAGTTAAAAAAGAATTAACATTAAAACCCGGCAGATATTGGGAAATTAGAAGGATTGTTAATGCAGAAAGCACCCAATTTGCCAAAATCGCCATCAAGGATGAGTATATCACTAATGTAAAATAGGACAGCGCATCCTTGAATAATTTTTCCAAATCGGCTAAAATACAACCGCTTTAAAAACTGAATAAGAGGATTTATTTTTATAAGTCCTTAAGTGATGCTAGAACTGTCCTGAGTTTATCGAAGGACAAGCGCGCAAAAACTTCCTGCGCAAATCTACTTTCTCTCAGGATCTGAGGGAATCCGCCGAAGGGCGAAATTTGCAGCTGTAGCCAAACAGCGATGAAGGGTAGATTAAGCATCCGACAACCCGACAATATAGCGACGGGTGCCAAGGAAGCGTTATTATTTCTGTCCTTTTGACTTAAATACGCATTAATCAACCTCTTGGCCGTGGCCGGAGGTTTTTTTGTTTCCTTTGTTCGTTTCTTTTTGTGCGTTTTCGCGCGCATTTTTTGGCCCCTCTCGGTGCATTGTTATGAAAGAGAATGAGAGGAGTATGATGAACGAGCGCGAAAAATTGCCGAAGGAGTTTTACATCTCCGGTGCTGTATCGGTGACGGTCACGATTGGAGCTTTGGTTGGACTCTTGGTCCACTTAGCCAAAGACGCCGAAAAAGATCTTGTGGATGCGAACTTTGGGTTTTCGCCAAGAGTCGAAAGAATGATGGGAGATAGTCCTGACAAGTTGCTTTCGCAAATGATTAAGGAAGACTCGACGGTTCTTTCGGCAACTGTAGAGCCGACCGCTAATATTCCTTTACAACAACTTTCCCAATTAAGAGAGGTGGATAATAATTTGTCAGAATCAATGATACAGCCATCAATACAGACTCAGGAAGACACAACCGATAAAGATTTAAGGAATTTGATTCCACTTTTAAAAGAGAAGGAACGTTTGGAATTGGTACAAGCGCGCGAGAAAGCGAAGGTTTTGGAAATAATCGATTTACATCCCGAAGCTTTTTTAAAACAGGATAGAGTTGATATTGAAATGTATTATCCAATTTACAAAGCGGCGGGCGACAAATTTAATGTTGACTGGTTTCTTCTATGGATTGTTCACCAAAAAGAATCGACGGTATCACGCGACTCGAATGCTTTTAATGGTTCTAACGGCTATGCTGGTGCAATGCAGAGAAATCCATATTTTTATCCGGAAAGCGTAGTAGATTTGGCCTCAAAAGGTCTGGAACAATTAGCAGTTTTGCCGCAGAGAAATCCGACAGACTGGCGGGAGATTGCATTTGCGGCATGGAAAATTAACCGTGATAGACAAAATGCGCAAAATCGCGGAGCAAACGAACCTTTACTTTCAGCGCTATTCGCTTACAGTGCCCAGGGCCCGGCTTTAAGTCGTTGGGATAAGTTTAACTACTTTAGCAATATCTTCAACGAGTCCTAAATTATTTTTTATCTGATAATATTTTCTTATGAAGAAATTTCTGTTTGGGATTTCTATTCTTGTGATTCTTGCTTTAGACTGGGCGGCACTAGATGATATTACAACTGGAATTGAACCTAATTATACTGGAGAGTACTTGATACTAATTTTGAGTTTATTTATTTTTGCATTAATGGGATATAATTTTTATAAACGAAGAGATATAAAAAGTCATTAAAATGATGTGGAAAGTAATTGGTGCTTTAGTTTTAACAATAATTATTTTTGCCGTTTTTGTATTTATAATCTTAAAACAGCTTTCACCTAGTGATAAGACCCTAGGGACTGAAAAAGTACCAGAGGTTAAAAGTACAAAGACGGAAGAAGTATCTGCTGTTGTTGATATTTCCCCACAAGATGCTGACCCATTAATAAAAGAAAATGCCGAAAATGGAAATTTTGTAATTTTGGATGTAAGAACGCCCGAGGAATATCAAGCCGGTCATATAGAAAATGCTAAAAATATTGATTATTCTTCGCAAAATTTTAAAGATGAGATTGGAAAATTGGATGAAGCAAAGACTTATTTTGTTTACTGCAGGTCGGGTAATAAAAGCAAAGAGGCTGCAAAAATTATGAAAGATCTTGGTTTTGAAAATATTTATAATCTTGAAAGCGGAATGTCACAATGGCAAGCAGAAGGTTTACCGACTATAAAATAAATCCTCATAAATCTTTATAACGAGTTTCAAAACAAGTTCAAAACAAGGACAGTCCTTGTTTTGGTGGGGCAATTGGATGTTGGGTAAGATTCTCGTTTAGGTTCAATTCTTTGGTTCTTTGGTATACTTTTTCTATGCATAAATGGCTTAGGGAGGGTAAACAAACAAAAATTACAAAAGATATAAAGAAATTAGCTAATACTTTTAAGGATGAAGGGCTAGGGTACTTAAAAGAAATTTTAATATGGTACAAAGATAATTTACAGATTAA
>Ga0209210_1001983_pt1 | contig 15820 bp, 15 predicted proteins | sample RifGroA1_FD_183991 | JGI IMG/M metagenome (GOLD analysis project Ga0209210, IMG submission 183991) | Contaminated groundwater microbial communities from Rifle, Colorado, USA - Rifle Groundwater A1 (SPAdes) (version 2) | ecosystem: Environmental > Aquatic > Deep subsurface > Groundwater >...
TGATTATTGCATTGAAAACAATTTAATGGCTGAATATAATGCTGGGGACTGCAGGGAGTGGGAGGTTCACAGCGCGGTAGAGATAAAATATCCAGATTATACAAAAGAAGAATTAAATAAATTGAATTATCTATATAACCTTAAGTACAATTTTCTAAAAAACAGGAACTTAATAATAGGAACAAAAGAAGCGCTGGCGCAGGCAGAGAGAGATTTTGATTATGTTCTTAGTATTGTTCCAAATCATTTCTTCGCCTATTTTTGTTTAGCAGAAATTGAAAAGAAGAGAGGCGATGCTGATAAAAGAAGTGAATACTTAAAAAAAGCCAAAGAGATATTGGAAACCGATAAATCTTTTGATTGGTCTTATTATGTTTCTCAGCTGGGCGTAGATGTAAATAAAGCATTTTTAGAAATTTAATATGAAAGGAATAATATTACAGCCAACTTATTTGCCTTGGATGGGATATTTTGAAATGATTGCTTCGAGTGATATTTATATTGCTTTTGATAGCGCTCAATTTACAAGAAAAACCTTTGACCATAGAAATAAAATTAAAACAGCCAATGGCGTTATTTATTTATCTGTACCCGTCCAAAAGGCGCCGCAAAAAACAAGAACTTGCGATATAAAGATATCTTATGGACAAGGGAATCCTTTAGAAAAACACTTCAAAACCATAGAATTAGCATATAAAAAAGCGCCATATTTTGAAAAATACAGGTCGTTATTTGACGAGTTTTATTCTAAAAAGTACACCTTATTAAGAGACCTGAACGTTGATATGATTAAATTAATCTGTAGTATTCTGGGCATTAAGACAAAGATTATTTTCTCGTCAAGTTTGAATGATAAAAATACAGGGAAGACAGAAAGAGTAATAAATTTATGCAAACAAGCGCAGATAACTCATTTGTACGACGCAGAAGGAGCAGAAGAGTTTTTAGATAAATCATTGTTTAAAAAAGAAGGTATTTTAATAGATTTTCAAGATTTTAAACACCCGGAATACCCCCAGCTTTGGGGCGAATTTGTTCCTTATCTTTCAGTAATTGATTTAATTTTTAACCAGGGAGATAAATCGCTTTCTATTATTAGAAGCGGAGCTAAGATATGAAAAAATATAAAATCATTTTTGCCGCTCAAGACCCAGGGGGATTTAACGCAATAGCTCCGGTTATAAAAAAATTTGAAAAAGACCCAAGATTTAATATATCTGTAATTTTAGCTGAACATGCCTGCTTATTTGCTGAAAAACAGGGTATAAGATATTTAAACACGGATAAGATGTTCTTTAATATAGAGGGAGCGGACTTGGTTTTTACGGGCACAAGTTTTGCCGATTCTTCCATAGAGAAAAAGATAATAACTTTGGCGAAGGCTGAAAATATACCAACAATAAGTATAGTTGATTTCTGGACTGATTATGTCTTGTCTTTCAGCGATTTTAAAACCAGAAACTTTAGGTATCTGCCAGATTATATTTTAGCGGTAGATGAAACAATGAAGAAGGAAATGGTTGCAAAGAATTTTCCGGCAAATAGGATTTTTATCACAGGCAATCCGTATTTTGATTCATTTTTAAAAAAGAGCCGGCGCAATACAGACAAAAATTTGGTGGCATTTTTTTCCCAGCCTTTTTCTGAAATGTATAAAAAGAAATTTAACGAAGTCCAGGTTTTTGAAGATATCGCAGAAGCTGCAGAGAAGATTGATTTAAACAATAAAATTGTAATTAATTTCCACCCTCGCACAAAAAAGTTTGATAAATTCGACAAAGCAATTAAAAACTCGAAATTAAAAATAAAAAAAGAAAAAAAGCTGCACAATAAAGATTTGATTGAAAAAGCAGAAATAGTTGCAGGAATTAATTCAGCTATGTTGTTTGAGGCCGCTATGATGGGGAAAAAAGTATTAAGCTATCAGCCGAATTTGAGTGGACAGGACCTTTTAGTCAGCAATGAATTCGGCTTGTCTGTGCCCGTCTACCAGAAAAAAGAACTTTATCGGGCGATGAAAAAAATGTTTTTCAGAAAGCTTCAGAAAAACAATTCAAAGGCGGTTAAAAAATATACAGAAAATAATTCAACTCAAAAAGTAATAAACTTTATGGTCAATATTCTTGAGAATAATTCAAGTTGTAAAATTAAATAGAAAAATTATGGATAATCAAAAAATTCAAACTATCATACTTTGCGGCGGCGCAGGCGCCAGGTTAAGGGAGGAAACCGAGTTTAAGCCAAAGCCAATGGTGGAAATAGGCGGAAAGCCCATTTTATGGCATATTATGAAAATTTACAGCCATTGTGGGTGCAATGATTTTATTTTGGCTTTAGGATACAAAGGCAATCAAATAAAAGATTATTTTTTGAGGCAGAAATATTATGCCAGCGATTTTTCGTTTGATGCAAGCGAAGGCAAGGCCAGCAATTTTTTAAAAAACGGCCAGGAAGATAATTTCAATATAATTTTTGCTGAAACCGGCTTGGAAACCCCGCACGGAGAAAGGGTGTTGAAAGTTAAAAAACATGTTTTAAATGATATGTTTATGGTTACTTACGGAGACGGCGTCTCTGATATTAATATTAACAAGCTCATAGAGTTCCATAAGAGCCACGGAAAAATAGCGACCATTACCGGAGTCCACCCTTCTTCAAGATGGGGGCTTGTTAATGCAGATAATGATAATTTAGTTTCAGAATTTGCCCAGAAACCAATGCTTTATGATTATGTAAACGGAGGCTTTATGGTGTTCAATAAAGAGTTTTTTAATTATTTAAAACCAGGAGACATGATAGAAGACGCTTTGACAAGACTGATACCCCAAAAACAGCTGGTTCTTTATAAGCACGAGGGTTTTTGGTATGGCATGGACACCTATAAAGATTTTATAACTTTAAACGAACTTTGGGAAAAAGGCCCGAAGTGGAAAATATGGGAAAACTAAAATCAAAAAATATTTTGGTGACAGGGGGAGCTGGTTTTATCGGCAGTCACTTGGCAAATAGGTTGATAGAACAAAATAACAATGTAGTTATAATAGATAATTTATCTTCCGGCAGAAAAGAAAACATAAATCCAAAAGCTAAATTTTATAAGATAGACGTCAGGAGCAAAGGCATTTACCAAATTTTTAAGAAAGAAAATCCAAAAATTGTTTTTCACTTAGCTGCAGAACCGATTGTTGACGAGGCCTACAAAAACCCCTTTTCGGCAATAGAAACAAATGTTATGGGAACTGTAAATATTTTAGAAGCATGCCGAAAACAAAAAAATATAGAATCAATTATTATTGTTTCTTCAGATAAAGCTTACGGCAAGGCGGAAAAATTGCCTTATAAAGAATCTTCTCCCTTAAAGGGCGACCATCCTTATGACGCTTCAAAATCATCCGCTGATTTAATAGCAAGAGCATATTTTGCAACATACAGAATGCCGATTGTTATAACAAGATTTAGCAATGTTTTTGGCCCCGGAGACCTTAATTTTTCAAGGATAATTCCCGGAATAATGGAATCTATGGTAAAGAATAAGGAACTTTTGATAAGAAGCGATGGAAAAATGATAAGAGAATACACTTATGTAAAAGACATAGTTTCAGGCTGCATAAAATTAGCCCAAAAAACGAACGAGGTTAAAGGCCAAGCATTTAATTTTGGCTCAAAAAATATATTTAGCGTTATTGATATTATGAAAAGGACAGAGGAAATTTTAGGGGAAAAAATTAACTATAAAATTTTGAATATTGCTAAAAACGAAATCCCCGAACAATATCTTGATTGGACCAAAGCAAAAGAAAAATTAAAATGGGAGCCAAAAACAAATTTTGAGCAAGGGATAAAAGAAACATACAATTGGTTTAAGAATTATTTTCAAAATTAATACAGATAAATTATGTATCCAGAACATCATTTAGTAAAAAACGGGCATATAGACAAGTGCCAGATATGCAATTCTGATAAACTGCATTTAGTTCTTGACCTCGGTCATCAGCCATTGTGCGATTCGCTTTTAACCAAAGAGCAGTTAAACGAACCCGAAATAATGTATCCTTTGAGGATGTATTGGTGTAAAGATTGTTCAGCGGCCCAGATAGATTATTGTGTAGAGGGAAGCATAGTTTACCACCCAAATTATCCCTATAAAAGCGGTGTTACAAAAGAGCTTGTAGAATACCAGCGCAGCATGAGCATATCCCTTATATCAAAATATAATTTAAAACAAGGCGACTTTGTAATAGATATAGGGTCCAACGACGGCACGCTTTTAAAGGGATTTAAAGACGCCGGGATAAAAGTGCTGGGAGTGGAGCCGACAAATATAGCAAAAATAGCCAATCAAGACGGCATTGAGACAATACAAGAATTTTTTACAGAAAAATTGGCTAATGAAATAAAAGATAAATATGGAAAAGCTTCTATGATATTGGCCACCAATATGTTTGCCCACATGGCCACAATTGGAGAAGTAGTTTCGGGAATTGAGGCTCTTTTAAAAGACGACGGCGTATTTATATCCGAAACCCATTATCTGCTTGATGTTATAGGTGGCGGCCAGTTTGATACTATATATCATGAGCATTTAAGAACGTATTCTTTAAAATCTTTATTAAAACTTTTCAGTTATTATAATTTTACGATTACGGATGTTGAAAGGGGCAGCAGATACGGCGGAAACATCAGGGTTCATGTCACAAAAGGCAAAGATAGGCCGGTTTCCGAGAATGTTAAAAAATTACTTGAAGTCGAAGAGAACTTCGGCCTGTATAAATTGGAAACTTATGAAAAATTTGCCCAAAGAGTCCAAAAAGCAAAAAATGATTTTATAAATTTTTTGTCAGACATTAAAGCTGAAGGCAAATCTATTGCGGCAAACTCTTGCCCGGGCCGATGCGTTACATTATTGAATTATTACGGCATAGATTCTTCTTTAATACCATATATCGCAGAACAGCCGGCATCCCTTAAATTAGGAATGTATCTGCCTGGCAAGCATATTCCTGTGGTAAATAATGAAATACTTATAAAAGAACAGCCTGATTATGTGATTCTTCTTGCCTGGCATTACGCAGAGCCGATTGCAGAGCAGTTAAAGATGCGAGGATTGAAGTCAGATTTTATAATACCTTTGCCGGATTTTAAAATTGTAAAAAATTAATACATGGATAAAAAAATTGCTATAATCGGTTCGGGTTTCGGTACATATGGTTTGCTGCCGGCATTTGCCGCTACAGAGGGTTGCAAGGTTATCAGCGTATGCGCAGAAAAATCAGAAAGACTTTTAAATTCCTGCAAGCGCTTTGGAGTTGATAAAATTTATTCAGATTGGAAAGAGATGCTGCAAAAAGAAAAGCCGGACGCTTTGTGCATAGCTGTAATACCGAAACACCAGTATAAAATAGCAAAATATGCGTTAGAAAACAGAATATCTGTTTTTGCAGAGAAACCCTTGACTACTTCGCGAGACACCTCTTTGGAGCTATGCCTACTGGCAAAAAATAATAATTTAGCTAATATGGTGGATTTTATATTTCCTGAAATTCCCGAATGGATTGCAGCAAAATTAGCCATTAAAGATGGGGCTATAGGCAAGATTTTTAACATTAATGTTGAGTGGAAGATGATGAGTTATGATTTAAAAAATTCTGTAAAATCTTGGAAGACAGATATTAATGAAGGCGGAGGAGCTCTTTCATTCTTTTTCTCTCACGTATTATATTATTTGGAATATTTTATTGGCAGGATAAAATCATTAGAATGCGTTTTATCTTCTTCGGAAAAAAGCCTTAACCACGGAGACAGCGTCATAAATATGGCAATTCTTTTTGAAAACGGATGCACGGCATCAGCTCACATGAATATTTCTTTCGTAGGGCCCCAAAAACATTCAATAGAATTTCATGGAGAAAAGGGGACTATGGCGCTGCAAAATAACAGCGAAAGTCCAGTTGATAATTTTAAATTAACCATTCATACAGAGAGCGGAACGCAAGAGCTTTTGGCAGATAAATTTCCTAATTTATCCTATGACGATTTAGACCCTAGGGTTAAGGTAATAAAACCGATTGCCGAGCGTTTTATAAAATGGTGCAACACGGGCGTTGTGTCTAAGCCCGACTTTCAAGATGGCGCAAGAGTTCAAGAATTAATTGAGCTGGCCAGGGCTTCTAATGCAAAATTTCATGGATAATAAAGTTTTTTTATCAATAGCTATTTTAACCTATAATAGAGCTGGTTCTTTAGAAAAGCTTTTGAATAATATTTTGCCTCAAATAAAAACATCAAAAGAAAAGGTCCAAGTGTGCATTTCTAATAATGGCTCAGAGGATAACACAAGAGAGGTTGTGCTGGGTTTCCAGAGGAAATATCCGGATTTAATAAAATATAATGAAAACAAAGAAAATCTGGGATTTGACGCAAACATGGTAAAGGCGTTAGAAATGTCTGATGGAAATTTTGTCTGGACTTTTGGAGACGACGATTTGCCAGCCGAGAACGCTCTCTCTGAAGTTGTCGAGTTTCTTAAACAAAAAAATCAAGACAAAATAGGCTTGGTTCTTCTCAGGACAGAATCGTATTTTATAGACGAGCTAACCAAAGAAAAAATAATTTGGACCAATAAATTAGATAAAAAAAATCCTGAAATATTTGAAATAGACAAGAAAGAAATTATCGGCATATCATTCCCAGAAATTGTTTTTATGTCGGCGCTGATTCTTAATAACAGATTGGTCAAGCAAATATTAAAAGAAGATGCAGATGCAATCAAAAAAGCAATCGGAACCGTTCATATGCACGCTGTAATATATTGTTTGATGTTTTTAAAATATGCGAATATCAAAGGCATTGTATTAAACAAGCGGCCGCTCATTTATCAGGAATTATCCAGCTATAAATTTTTTGTCGAAGATAAATTTAAATCCCATTATCAAGTCCAAAGAAAATTAAACAGCTTATTGCTGTCTTTAAAATATATGACCGCTGATTACGCGCCGTTAATTACCAGAAGGGAAAAAAAATTGCGCCGGGAATTTATTGATGATATGCTGGTTTTGAAAGCCTTCGGGAATTTTAATTATTTTTCTTATTTTGGCTGCCCAAAATTGTTTTTTTTGCAGGCGAAATTAGTTGATGCTTTATTGTTTTCCTTATTTTTCTTATTTATTTCTATAATTCCTTCAGTATTGCTGATTTTTTTATACAAATTAATGCTGATGAAAAAATATGGCTCTAACTGGAGAGCTCGATGGCAATCTGTGTCTAGTGTGGTTTCTTTAACTTCTAAAGGCGCAAGAAGGCGGGATTTTCTACCGCCAAATAATTATGTCAGTTTATAAAAAATTTACAAAATACGTCACCCTCATCGGTTTAATCAACATTACCGGGCAGTTGAAGGGCATAATTGTTTTGCCTATTATAACGAAGCTTCTCGGCGCTATGGATTTTGGCATCTGGACTCAACTAAGGGTGACGGTTAATCTATTAACTCCCTTCATTCTTTTAGATTTGCCCAGCAGCATTGTTAGATTTTTAGCTGCCGAAAAAAATAAGGAAGAGATTCAAGAGGGCGTTTATTCAGTTCTGGCTTTAGTGTTTTTGCTTGCCTCAACAGCCGCCCTGTTTTTTATAATCTTCTCTAGTCCTATTTCAAAATTTTTCCAAGCTGACGCTATTCTGGTTAAAATTTTCGCTTTTGTTCTGATTTTTGAATGCATAAACACAGTTATGCTGAGCGTGCTTGAAGCATTCCAAGAAATGAAAAAATATTCTGCTTTTATTATTTCCCAGCTAATCGGGGAGCTTCTGTTAATTATCGGATTTATTCTTTCAGGGTACGGCTTATACGGCGTTATCATATCTCTTTTAATAATCCGCTTTATAACTTTTTCTTTTTTATTCGCTTTTATTTACAAAAGAATCGGAATAAAAATTCCGACATTCTCGCCGATGAAAAAATATTTCCATTTCAGTTTGCCGTCGTTGCTCGGCTCTATATCTTATTGGGTCGTAGCCGCCAGCGACAGGTATTTGATAGGGCTTTTTTTAGGAGTAATCTTCGTTGGTTTCTACGCCCCCGCTTATGCTATTGGGTCTGTCTTAACCTTCTTTATTATTCCCCCGACTTTTATTTTATCTATAATGCTGCCGAAATCTTTCGATGAAAATAGGATGGATGAAGTGAAAAACCTTCTAAGGTATTCTTTAAAATACTTTTTATTAATAACAATCCCTTCGGTATTCGGCTTGTCTATTCTCTCTAAACAAATGCTTGTTATTTTTTCTACGAACCAGATTGCAGACAACGCTTATTTCATTACTCCTTTCATAGCCCTAAGCATTCTTTTTTATGGAATTGCTTGTTTTCTCAACCAGATTTTGGTTCTTGCCAAAAAAACGAAAATTATAGGAGCTCTCTGGTTTATTGCAGCTTTGCTGAATTTAGGGCTGAATATTTTGCTTATTCCAAGGCTTGGGATCATATCGGCCGCTCTCACCACTCTCATAGCATATATTTTTGTTTTTGCATTAGCATGTTATTTTTCTTTCAAAGAATTTCAGTTTGAAATTGAATGGAACTTTATAATTAAAAGCATAACAGCTTCAGTTTTGATGGTTTTCTTTATTATATTGCTCAATCCGTCTGGATTATTAAATGTTTTAGTTGCAATAATTTTGGCGGCACTTGTTTATACGGCCTTAATATTTCTATTTAAAGGAGTTACCAAAAAAGAAATTATTTTTTTTAAAAATTTAATACAACCAGCTATTAAAATTGCAAAAAAATGAAATGGTGCATTCTAATAAATAACGCTCCAAATTTATCAGAATTTTTTGGTAAATTAAGCGGCGAGATAATAAAGGGGGGAGATGATTGCCTCGTTGTTTTTGGCGGCAAGATAGCTGAGTACGAGAAAAAGAAGTTTTTTCCCAATAAGGCAAAATTTATCTCGGCAGTTGATTGGTGCGCTGATAACTATGAAAAAGGCAAAAAAGAATTTTTCGGGTTGTCGTGGAAAGATTTTTTCCCTGTTTTTGACAGAAACGATGTTTTAAAGTTTGATTATAACAAGTCAATTGAAACAATACTCCAAACCGCTCAATTTTTCGAATTCATTTTTGAAAAAGAAAAACCAGATGTAGTAATTTCAGAACCGCCAACCGGTTTAATCCACCAAGTCGCTTATCATTTTTGTAAAAAAAATAATTTGCCATATTTTGGTTTCGGGGAAAGAATTAATAATAAAATAGATGTCTATGACTCGGGTTTTACTCGTTTAGATTATGAGAAGACTTTCAGAGAAATAAATGATAGCGCTATTTCGAAAGTGGAAAAAGAATTTGCTATAAAAACCATAGAAGATATCATGTCTCACAAACAGCTGTCTATTTATAGGGGGTTTCTTAAAATCCATTTTAGCCAGCTTGGTCTTATCAAACATTATATTGGAAAAATAAAAAATCCAGGTTTGTTATTATTCAGATATTTGCTCAAAAGAAAATATTTTAAAAATTTTGACTGCGAAAGCGAATCCATATTAAAAAAAGCTGTTTTAGCCCCTCTTAAAATAGAAAGACGGCAGTTCAGGATTTTATCGCAAAAAAATATTTTTTCTAAAATTGGCATAAAAGATAAGAATTTTTTTCTATTTCCTTTGCATTTGCAGCCAGAAGCTTCAACCGATGTTTGCGCCACATATTATTGCGATCAATTAAACACAATAAAAAATGTTGCTTTTAGCCTTCCTTTCCCATATAAACTTTATGTTAAAGAACATCCCATAGCTATAGGGACAAGGTCGAAAGAATTTTATGAGAAATTAAAAAAGATTCCAAACGTAGTTTTAATTTCTCCTGACGAAAATGTGGAAAATCTCATAAAAAATTCATCAGGCGTCATTACTCTCACTAGTACGCTTGGGTTAGAAGCGGCTTTTGCCGGTAAGCCAGTTTATGTTTTCAGAGACACGGAAGTATTTTATTCTTATCATCCTTTATGCAGAACGGTACAAAATTTTGAAGAATTAAAAAACAGGATACAAGAAGATCTGATTAGCAAGCCAAATATAAGCAACTTAGAAGATATTAATATTCGTTTTATCGTTTCTTATTTTAGAAATACAATTGATGGCGACATAGCTTCAGCCAGCATGGACGAAGATACAAATAACTACGTATTAATTTATCAAGATTTAAAAAAGCTGGTAGAGAAAAAATTTTAATTCCAAAATTATGCCAGTTCACAATCGCAAAAAAGTTATCTTTTTTCTTCCGACATTAAGCATAGGAGGGGGAGAAAGAGTGGTATCCGACCTTTCTTTAAGCTTCCCCGACTCTATTGAGACGGTAATTGTTTTATTAAAAAATAAAGTTTCTTATTCTTGCAAAGGGAAAATAATTTCTTTAGACATACCAATATCCAACCCGTTATTTTTAAGGATATATTATTTTTTTGTCTGCCTTTTCCGTTTTAAGAAAATAATAAAAAAGGAAAAGCCAGATTATGTTATTAGTTTTGGGCCTCCGCTGAATATTGTCAATCTTTTCTCCAATAAAAAAAACATACTACGGGTTGATAATGTTATGTCTTCCTCCGGTAAAGGTTTAATTTATAAGCTCCTTATTAAACTTTTTTACAATAAAGCGCCTAAAATTATTTGCGTATCGCAAGTTTCAGCCGAAGACCTGATAAACAACTTCGGAATTAAAAAAGAAAAGATTGCAGTTATATATAATCCCCTAAACGTCAAAGAAATCCAAAGTTTGATTTCAGAGCCGTTAGAGTTAGAATACGAAGAAATTTTCAAAAAACCAACGATAATCACCGCAGGAAGATTAACAAAACAAAAAAATCAGAGATGCATAATAACGGCTTTTCCCGGAGTGAAAAATGAGATAAAAGAGGCGCAATTAGTAATTTTGGGCAGCGGAGAATTAGAGCCAGAGCTGAAACTTTTAGCTAAAGATTTAAAAATAGCCAACAGCGTCCATTTTTTGGGCTGGCAGAAAAATCCATTTAAATTTTTAGCTAAAGCAAGGGCTTTCATTTTGTCTTCTTTATGGGAGGGATTGCCATGCGTTGTTTTGGAGGCAATGGCTTGCAGGCTGCCGGTTATTTTGGCAGATTGCAAGTCCGGGCCAAGAGAAATTATTGCCCCTAACAGCAAATTAGATTCAGAAACAAGCGGCATTGAATATGCCGACTATGGAATTTTAATTCCGCCTTTTAACAAGAAATCAAAAAGCCAGGAAATTTTAACCGAGGCAATAATTAAAATATTAACCGATAAAGATTTATCAGCTGCTTTAAGCGCAAAATCATTGCAAAGAGCGAAAGATTTTGATGCCAAAAAAATTATTAAAAAATGGGAATTTTTAGAACATGAAAGCAATAAAATATCTTAAAAATTTAATTGAAAAAAACGGAAATCTGCTTAAAATATATAAGAAAATTAAGTTTATAAAAGAAATTCCCTTAAAAGATTTTTTAAATCCCCGCAAGCTGAATTTATTTAGAAAGATTTATCCCTATACAATGGTAGACTCAAAAAGATTGTCTAATATATATGATTTGGCAGAACTAATTGAAAAAAATAAACTCAAGGGAGCTTTTTTAGAATGCGGAGTTTGGAAGGGCGGTTGCGCGGCAATAATGGGGTTTGTCGCCAAAAGGGCAAAATCCAACCGTAAAATATGGCTGTTCGATTCTTTTAAGGGTCTGCCCGAGCCAACAGCTAAAGACGGGAAAATAGCCAGAGATTACGCTCAAAACAGAGCTGAGGGAAAACTAGAAACCATTAACAAATGCGTGGGCCCGTTAGACGACGTTAAAAAAATATTTTTTAATATATTAAAAATCAATCCGGATAATGTCGTGATAAAAAAAGGATGGTTTCAAGACGTGCTGCCAGAAGCGCGCAGTGAAATCGGGCCAATTTCTATTTTAAGGCTAGACGGCGACTGGTATGAATCAACAAAGTGCTGTCTTGTTAATTTATATGACAATGTTATTAGGGGCGGATATATTGTCGTAGATGATTACGGGCACTGGTCAGGATGCAAAAAAGCAGTTGATGATTTCCTTGCCGAAAGGAAAATAAAAACAAGCTTAATCAAAATAGATTATGCGGGAGTGTATTTTAAGAAACCCTAATAATAATGAAAAATATTTTCAAAAAAATTTTAATTGTCAATACAGGAGGAATTGGAGATTTAATAATGTTCACGCCGACCCTTAAGATTTTAAAAGATAATTTTCCTTACTCGACGATAGATATTTTCAGCTATGCTACAGGAGCTACAGGAGTTTTACAAAATTCGGAGGTTATCAATAAAGTTTTCTTCTTCAGTTTTCAAAAAAGCAATTTTTTTGAAAAAGCAGTGTTTATTTATAAATTAAGAAAGGAAAGATATGATTTAGTTATTGTCGCCAGCGGAGCTGGTCCGTTTAAGGCGAGCTTATTTGCCCTTTTAACCGGCGCCAAAAACAGAGCAGGCGAATATAGAAAATTCAAATGGACGTTTTATAACCATCAAGTTAAATTAGACGGAAACCAGCATAAAATAGAAGCAAATTTAAACCTGCTAAAATCATTGGATATAAAAATAGATATAAAAATAGAAAACTCCGCGCTTTCTGCGACTTTCGCGATAAAAGATGATGATAATAAATTTGCCGCCGAGTTCATTAAAAAAAATAATTTGGAAAATAAAACTTTAATAGGCTTTTCTTTGGGCTCCGGTTCAACGCAGCAGTTTAAATTATGGCCTAAGGAAAATTTTATCGAGCTGGGAAAAAAGATTTTAGACAGCTTTCCCAATGCTTTCATTCTTCTCTTCGGCTCTTTAAATGAAAAAGAGCTTTGCTCGGAAATAAATAACGAGCTAAGAAGAAATGTTATATCAATAGTCGGCCAGCCCCTTGCAAAAGCAGCCGCCTTGATTGATAAGTGCAGGATATTAATTGCTTCAGACACAGGTCTTGGCCACATTGCCGCCACGACCAACTGTAATTTAATCGCTATTTTAGGCCCCACTATTCCGGAAAGAACTGGACCTGTCGGGAAAAATGTGCATATAATTAAAGAGAAATGCAGTTATCGTTATCACGATATTTTTACTCCAAGATACGATGTAAATAGAGAACATCAATGTTTAAAAAAAATAACCCCGGACAGAGTTTTGGATAAAATTAAAGAGATTTTAGGAATATAAGATTCTTTAATATGAGCAAGAGAATACCAAAACCATATAAGCCCGAGAGACATCTTAAAGGATGGGGATTTGAAGATTGGATAAGCAACAGGGAATATTGCGGGAAATTATTATTTTTTAAAAAGGGCAAGAGATGCAGCTTCCATTACCACGAGAAAAAACACGAAACATTTTATCTTTTTTCAGGTAAAATGGAAGTGAAAGTAGGGTGGAAAGACGATATTTTGTCTGCGAAATCTTATACGTTTTTTTCTGGCGATTGCCTTGAAATACCAAAAGGGCTTAAGCATCAAATGCTGGCTTTAAAAGATTCAAATCTTTTTGAATTTTCTACCACTCATTATGAAGAAGACTCCAAGCGCCTAATTAAAGGAGATTGATATGCAAACACATAAATTAATAAAAATAGTAAATAATTTTAAAGGAAAAAAAATCGGAGTGATTGGCGACTTAATGTTAGACCATTTTATATGGGGCGACGTTGAAAGGATTTCGCCTGAAGCGCCGGTTCCGGTGGTTTTAGTTGCAAGAGAAAGTTTTGTGCCTGGCGGAGCGGGAAATACTGCCGCAAATATCGCTGCTTTAGGCGGCAAAGCATTTATTGTTGGCTTAGTGGGAAAAGATTTTGCAGGCAAAACTTTACTTGAAGAGTTTAAAAAACATGGGGTTAAAACAGAAGGGGTTATAGAACATTCCCAAAAACCAACTATTCAGAAGATAAGAGTGATTGCCCAAGGCCAGCAAATTGTCAGAGTAGACAAGGAAGATGCTAAATATGTTGATGGAGATGTTGGGAAAAAATTATTAGAATTTATCGCTTTAAATATTAAAGAATGGGATGGCCTTGTGGTTTCTGATTATGCCAAGGGACTGATTAATAAGAATTTAGCCGAGGCTATAATTAATTTAGCTATAAAATATAAAAAGCCGATTATCGGAGATGTAAAACCAAAACACGCCCCCTTTTTTAAAAACGCCACTCTTTTAAGCCCCAACCACAAAGAAGCTTTGGAAATATCTGGAGCAAGCGACATAAAAAAAGCTGGAAAAATAATCCAAAAACAATTAAACTGCAGTGTTTTGCTTACGCAAGGAGCCGAAGGGGCAACTCTTTTTGAAAATAATAAAATTAAACATTTTTCCGCGGTGACAAGAGAAGTGTTTGATGTAAGTGGAGCAGGGGATACGGTGGTGGCTGCTGCTGCTCTGGCCTTGGCTGCCGGAGCTAATCTTGAACAGGCAGCTGTAATTGCCAATTATGCAGCTGGCATTGCAGTCGGCAAATTGGGCACAGCGGTAGTTTTGCCAGGAGAGTTAAAACAATATTTAGAAAATTAAAAAACATGAATCCAAAAATTAAAAGCCAGAAAGAAATTATTGAGCTCGCAAAAAATCTTAAAAAGCGGGGAAAAAAAGTCGTTACCTACAACGGCAGTTTTGATATTCTGCATTTAGGCCATATTAAATCTTTGGAGGAGGCAAAAGCGCAGGGAGACAATTTAATTGTTCTTTTAAACAGCGACGATTCTATTCGCAAATATAAGGGGCCAAACCATCCAATCAATTCAGAAAAACATAGGGCAGAGGTTTTATCTGCTATAGGCCACGTTGATTATATTGTCAATTTTAATGAAATTAATCCAAAAGAAATTTTAAAAAAAATTAAGCCAGACATTCATTGCAACGGTTCTGATTGGGGAAAAAATTGCGTTGAAAGGGGGGTTGTTGAAGAAAACAAAGGCATAATCCATATTCTAAAATGGCAGAAGGGTTTTTCAACCAGCGCTTTGGCGCAAAAAACTATGAATATCCGCTCTGAACCAGAAACAAAGGCAGTATTTTTAGATCGCGATGGGACAATAAATATAAACGAGCCTGAATATGTCCATAAAATAGAGGATTTCAAGGTGTTTAGAGAAACAATCCCGGCCTTAAAAAAACTCTCAAAAACCGACTATAAGATTATTATTATAACTAATCAGTCTGGAATAGCCCGGGGATACTATACTTTAGCCCAAATGAAAAAGCTCCATAAGTGGATGCTTTCAGAATTTAAAAAGAAAGATATCAGGATTGATGGAATTTATTACTGCCCCCATGGGCCTGATGATAATTGCTCTTGCAGAAAGCCAAAGCCAGGCATGCTTTTGAAAGCCGGCCAAGATTTTGGTTTAAATTTAAGCAAAAGCTGGCTCGTGGGGGACGGTTCAGTAGACATTATTGCTGGCAGGGAAGTCAATGTAAAAACTATAAAAATTGGCGGCAAGATGAAAAAAGAATTTAAATTAGAGCCGAATTATTACGCTGACAACCTTCTAGAGGCAGTAGAAATTATTTTATCTTAAACCATGAACGATAAAAAAATATTAATTACGGGCGGCGCTGGATTTATCGGGTCTAATTTAGCTGTGGCTCTTCAGGAAAAATATCCAAAAAATGAGTATTTTGTCATTGATAATTTTTCTTCCGGCAATTGGCGAAATTTAGCCGATTTTAAGGGGAAAATTATTTCAGCTGATGTTTCCAAGATTGATTTTGCGAAATATTTTGATAAAATAGATATTATATTCCATCAGGCTGCTATTACAGACACCACGGTTTTTGAGGA
>Ga0209210_1001984_pt1 | contig 15812 bp, 19 predicted proteins | sample RifGroA1_FD_183991 | JGI IMG/M metagenome (GOLD analysis project Ga0209210, IMG submission 183991) | Contaminated groundwater microbial communities from Rifle, Colorado, USA - Rifle Groundwater A1 (SPAdes) (version 2) | ecosystem: Environmental > Aquatic > Deep subsurface > Groundwater >...
CCAGAAGTTATCCCAGTGGAATATCTATTACAACACTAAACGGAGACACCACTCCCTGGAGTTGCAAAGCCCGCTGGGATACTTTGTTGCGAAAGGAGGAATGTCGCAAATGTCCTTGACTTATACACCTTATTGACATCAATCAATACTTTATATATACTTTTTCTATATGGATACTGCTGTCATTAATCTAAAAGTTGATCCAATAACAAAGAGAAGGGCACAGAGCCTTGCTGACGAGCTTGGTTTAAGTCTAAGTGGTCTGATTAAGGCTTATCTTAAACAAATTGTAAGAACCAAGTCTGTTAGCTATAGTGCTTCGGATGAAGAGCCAACCGAATATCTTATTCAGTCCCTCCGGGCATCGGCCGGAGATATCAAGGAGGGCAGAATATCGCCCATGTTTAGCGATGCTAAGGGTGCAATATCGTGGTTGAATCATCCAAAGAAGAGGCATGCAGGTAGAGTTCACTAGAAAATTTACCAAGCAATATAATTTAGTCGATAAAAAGATTAAGGTTGCTTTTGAAAACAGGTTAAAACTCTTTCTACAAAATCCCTTCCATCCCCTATTAAACAATCACACTTTAACAGGTAAGCTTCTCGGTTACCGCAGTATTAACATAACCGGTGACTGGCGAGTAATTTATTCTGAGCAGAAAGCTTCCGGCACAGAGAAGCTCGTAATCTTTGAGGTCTTAGGAACTCACAGTCAGCTTTATAGGTAGACATTACTTAAGTTACCCAGGGATCGCAAGCGTCTTACTATCTGATTAGTAACACCCCTATCGTCGCCAATACCCCGCTAAATATTTTTAAGCCTAGGTTTTCTCTCTCTTTTATAAAAATGGCCGCAATCAATATCGTTAAAATAATCTCCGCCTTAAAGATAGGTCCCATCTGAGACGCATGTGCCCCCATACTCAAAGCCATGTAATATGTAATCGCCTGCACGGAATAGAGAGCGCTATAGAAGAACATGTTCAGCAGATATTTACGATTTATCCCTTGGGCGAATTTTCTTACAACTTGGGGTTGGACAACAAGCAATAATACTCCCGGAAGGAAAAGCATAATGGTCGCATAAGAAACCGGGTCATAGCGCCGTAAGATGTATGTATCACTCACCACCGCCAGGGCATAGAAAGAGGCTCCCAGCGCAGCATAAATAGCTCCGGAGTTAACCGCAAGCCTCTTTTTCATTTCGACCAAAACGACTGACACGATAATGATTAAAGTGCCAATTCCCTGCTCCAGCGTAAATCGTTCGCTCAGAAAAATAATCGAGGCGACAATCGTGACGGCTGCACTGGAAGCCGAGATAATGGCAATTTCAGAAGCACCAATCTTCTTGGCTGCTCGAAAATATGTTAGCGTCCCCAGTGCATAAAAGACGGTGCTTAATAAAAAATTAAGCCAAAGAGCTGCCAGTGGTGGAGCAACAAAACCTCTAAAAAGTGTATATACTCCGGTAATGATTGTGCACAGAAATTGAAAAATAATCGCCGAAACCAGTGGATCACTTTTCTCGCCTTTCATCGCCACCCGACGAAAAACATTAGCCGCTGAGATGGAGAAAATTCCGATAAGTGCCAGCGGAAACCAGTTCATATTTGCCTTATTTATTCTGACTCAAACTCAGTATTTTGACAAGTTTTCTACTTTTCGATGCAGACCTCTTTTCCTGATATTTCCTTTATCGTGTTTGGGAATTGATCAATACAAAAGTACTTGACGGTTTGTTTTAATCTTTTGGCTAGTTTTATCTCTTCTGCCACTCCATCGGAAATATTTCCAAAAACCCAAAGTTCATCCGACCGACGAATTAAATCATTATTTGCTTCGATCAAGCGCCTGCGTTCAACAGTATCTAACAAGAAGTAAGAATACATCATAAAAGCACAGGTCGGCGTATATCCTTTCTGCAGGATAAAACGAATAATGTGCTCCCGAAGATAGAAATTTCTTTTGCTCATGGCGGCAAAGACTACCGGTCTGGAGGTGTTAAGCTTGTCTTTCTTCATATAATATTAGGGACTAACCCTTCCTAATAAAGCAATTTAAGTGATGTAAATTCCTTAAGCCTTACTCTATCCATCCTGGCCTATCTCCTCTCCACTGTCGAATGTGAGTCAACCCGACGGTATCGATTTGCAAGGCTGGTGGACAGCTGATGATGTAGCGGACCAGCTCGCCGATATCGTCTGGATTTATAAGTACGTCAGGTCTTGGGACTTCGTAAGTATCAACCCCTCCCGGCTCAATCGAGGTGACTTTAATATTCTCACTGTTTAACTCCTTTCGCAGTACATTTGAAAACGCCGAAACGCCAGCTTTGGTAGCCGAATAAACAGCTTCACCAAAAAGTTGAACACTAGTTGCCCAAGATGAAACATTAATAATTTGAGGATTAGTTCCCTTTTTAAGAAGGGGTAATAACTGATGAGTTAATACGATATAAGCCGCAAGGTCGAGATTGATCATTCTATTTATTTCCTCCAAAGAACTTTTTCCAAACCGTTTCCCGATGTAAACCCCAGCATTGTTTACCAGGATATCTAAGTGGTCGAGCTCCTTATTAATATCTCTAACTAACCGAAGAATCTCTTTTTCGTCTTCAAGGTTGGCGACCATCTTTGTTAGCTTAGTTCCCTCAATTTTTAATGCTGCCTTGTCCAGCGTTTCTTGGTGTTTAGCAACAATAATTAAATTATCAACTGACGGTGCAATCGCCTTAGCAATTGCCAGCCCTATTCCCCTGCTGGCCCCGGTCACAAGCGCTGTCTTCATTTATAACCTGATTATAATCCATAAATTACTTTCTTAAACTGTTTGTATGGGTCACATACATTTGAGACAGTGGCCTTTCTGGGACAGAAATTGATAGGGTGTCAAAAGGTTAAGTCCAAAGTGGGGTCTGACCTGGTTGTAGTATATCAGCCATCGGGAAAGGGCTTGTTCAAACTCTCCTGTTAAGAGGGTCTCAAGATTGTAGATTAAGAATTCTTCTTTAAGAGTCCGGTTGAATCTCTCCACAAAGCCCTGGATCTTGGGACAGTGGGGATAGGAAAACAGATGAGAAAGCCCTAGTTCTCTGACAGCTTGGTCAAAAAGACTTAAGAACTCACTCCCGTTGTCGGTCTGTATGGTATGAATCTGGTATCTCACCAGATTCAGGATAACCGTTAGAAACTCTCTGGCCCATTTGGAAGAGAAAGAAGGAACCAACATCGCCCAAGCCTCTCGGGAGACTACCTCCACGGCGGTTAGGAGATAGTAGTACCGGTCAATGTACCAAAACTTAATACCATCAACCTGCAGATGACCCAGAGAAACATCTTTGGGACTGTTCTTGATTCTTTCCCGTTTTAACCTCTTTCTCCTTCCTTTGACGCCTACCCCAGGTTTCTGGAAGAAAAAGTTCTTCCTTCTGATGACCTTACCGATGGTGGTAGGACCAATGACGGGTAGACCTTCCTTCTGGCAGTAGACATCTAGGAAAAGTTTAACCTTCTCCTTACCTAGACGGGGATACTACTCTCTCAGTTTCTTAATCTCCTCCACCAGTTGAGGAGGAACTGTCATTTGCCTGATCCTCTGAGGCCGAGTGGGGCCAGGGATCAGGGAAGACAATCTCTTCCCCGACTCCTCGTACCGCCTTTTCCAGCGGTAGAGAGTAGGACGAGAGATATTGGGGAAAGCCAGTTTGACCGCTCTCCAACTGGAAACATAGAACAACCTCAGAACGTGGAACCTAAACTTAGCTTTGTCCGAGGTCTCAAAGCCCAAGGCATTATTTATGGCTATCATGAGGGCACGATAGCCCTGACGACTAAACTTGGGAAGAATGTAAACCTTGTGATGAAAATCAGCCGGCATTAGTTAACCGACTGTCTCATATGTATCGCGACTTCTACATGATGGGCTATAAATAAAGAACATAATATGAACGGTTTCTCAGGCCATACGCGACTTACCCGCAAGCGGAACAAAGCTGTCGAAGTTCAGGCGGGAATTGCCAAAAGCCCATAAAGCGGCCATATTTTGCCAATTTTGCCTCTTGGTGCTAGGATACGAACATGTTCCGGAAGATAGAAGCGTCTGCTGAACAGTTGGCAAGAGCAATTAGCTTCCTTGACTTGGAATGGCAGGAAGCCAGTCCCGAACTACTATTGCGAGTCGCCGCGGCCGTTGGTTATTTGGCAGCTGAACCAGAACAAACAACCGTTCTTTATGAACAATTTAGATCGGCAGTTCATGAGTTTACCCGGAAACAGGGTCTCCCGATGTTTTCTGAAAAATCTTTTATTGGAACAAACACTTCTATCGCTGTTTTGGGTGAGGTTCACATCCCACTCCCTGAACCAGCCGAAAGAGCCAGCATAAATTTTCCACTGCTCCTTGCCAGTCTTTTAAAGATACCCCCAAGAGGTGGGGCAGAATGGCCTAAAGTATGTTTCGGTTCGGAGGACTCGGTAGCCGAAGACGGATTAAAATTAGTGGTTATTGACCACGTTTTAAAATTCCTTAGAGATAATCCCGATCAACGCACAGAGATAGGTTCAACTCTAATTATGGCTATCCTTGAAAATTTTCCTCAAACTCAAGACCAGATATCTGACAGCGTAAGACGCTGGCTTTTAGAACTGGACAAATTATTTTTCAAAAAGTCGCTTCATTAACAACCCTCGCCTCAATTTGAAACGATTTAATGCAAAATACTCCAGCTTCAACGGTTACTTTTATTTTCAAGAATGGTAGCCAAACTTCCTTTATAACCCTATAATACGGATCCATGATTGCAGAACGGGAAACCGATGCGGGTGCTATGACAAGCACTTCTGTTCGTTTGGTGGAAAGTATTAACCCTACCCAATCAATAACACTTGCTCAGTTAGCCACCCGCTTGGCCCAAACGGCTGGGAAAAACCGAGAGTGGGCTTATCGTTATCTAAACAGACTAAGAGGCATTCTATTTTCTAACAACTTAATAGAGGGTGGAGAAGGTGGTGCTACAGTAGCTTTCTTACATGACAGACTCCGTCAAGAGGTCGAATTGGCAGGCACTTTCGGTTGGACGAACATAAATTTCGGTCAAACATTGAGGCTTCTGACGGCAATTTCTGGTTGTCCAAGGGAAATTGTCAATAATTTAATTACAGAAGTTATTGCTGCACGCTACTCTCTGTTTATCGGTCGAGTCTTACAAGAACACCAAGGTGTAGATATACCACCTGTTATTCTCCAGGTAGTTCTTCCAATTTTAATTGAGGATGTGGCAACCCGTCTCAGAATTGCTCAAGGCATAAAAAAAGCTAGCGCAGGGATTGAGTCTGGTGGTCACCATCTTACCCCTTGTGAATACGCCGTCTTGTTCAGCGTCGCACAAGGAAAAAGTAACAGGGTGATCGCATGTGAATTAGGAATGGCTTATCGAACTGTAAGAAATCATTTAAGTAGTCTTTTTGCAAAATTCAGTAAAGACGATGATGAATTTTCAACGGTTAGAAATCGTATCGATTTGACGGTTATTGCCACTGGTGAAGGCATTGTGCCAAAGCCATCCCTTGATGACGATTTGACTGGCAAGTTATATTTAATTTATAGGCTGACGGAGCGAGAAAGGGTAATTTTTCGACGAGTGGGAGAAGGTTGTACTAATAAGGAAATTGCCAATGAATTTAGGATTAGCAGACAAACGGTCAAAAACCATGCCGCTTCGATAATGTCAAAACTGGACGCGGCTTCCCGCACCCAAGTGGCCACGCTTTATGACTTGGACCAAGCGAGAAAGGCTCCTGAAAAAGTTGCTCAAGATAAAAATGAGTTGATTCAAATCGAGGAAAGGCTAAGACAAATCTTTAACGAGATACCCGCTGAGGGACAAATTAGCCCAAGACGGCTTGCGCGATCTGTCGAGGTACTTCAAAAGGTCGTTGGGAGAGTCATCGCCTTGGGATTGAAAGAGGATACGGTGGAGAGTTTTACTATTCCCAGGTTTTTTCATTGGATGACTCGGTGGGAAGATATCAGATGCTTTTTAAATCAGCAAGGAGCGGATATACCCGCATTTGAAGACTGTATCCGCCGAATGGGAAAGATTGAGCAAGCCTTCTTTGAAACAGTTGCCGACAGAAAGCTGAGATTCCAAGAGGATACTCATTTTTCAAGTTTACCAATGCCCGCGAAATAGGCGAAGTTGTGGCAAATTATAGGCCTTTTTGGTAAGATACGGGCGCAATTATGTTGACGGGCGTAGAAGGAATCCCAAAAACCATAGAGGAAGGTCTTTGGGGAACTAATGGTCTGGCTGACTGGTTGATGATTAGACCTGATCAGGCGCTAGAAAGCTATGACAAAGAACGGGTACTGAAAACAGCTCCATCTTTGCAAAGTTTGACTGAAACTCTTTTTTATTTTTTTTCTAGAGAAGCTCGGCTCGACGGACTCCAACTTACAGTGTTACGCAATACTTCCCAACTTATGTTTTCCACAAATAATTTAATAATACCCACTTTTTATTCTGCGGCGGAGACAATGGGGGAAAGCGTAATAAGCTACTTACACGAATTGCCGGCGAGTTCAGGCGCAGTAACGGTATTGGATGAAGTCTTAAAATTAAAAGATCCGGGAGGTAAAGTAACCTGCATGCTTGCTTTTTATTGGGCTTGTGCAACTGTTGCGGCAAATGGACAAAAACTGGATTACGGCGGGAGCTTTTCAATGACTTACCGATCTTTGTTGGAAATGGTTGCCGTTTTTGAAAACGATAGGGTAATGGCAAGAGAATTACAGGGAGTTATCCATTCGGGCCCGTTCGCCCTCGAATTAGAAATGATCCTACGCGACTCGTTGCCCTCGTCCCAATTGCTCACCTTGATTCGAGAACGATACAACTTTCAAGTAGTCACCGCTTCTATCAAAGAATCAGGAGATCGAATTCCTTACTATGTTGTCATTCCCAGAACAGAATCTGCAGTTAAAGCTCTCGGTCAACTTGCGGGAACTGATAAATTAATAGCTAAACCGGATCAATTCTCCTTAGGGCAGTGGGCGGGTGGTTGCGTTGGAGAAACAATATTAGCTGTTCCCATAGGGTCAGACAACTATCGGTGGATTCTGGGGGCTGATGGTGCCATAAAAGGAATGACGAATGAGCCGATTTCTTCCGTCGATACATTGGACGGAGCTATTTTGAAAGCCGCTGCACAACGAGGTAGGTTACTACTGAGTTAGACTAAATAATCTAAAAAGTAGACAAATATAGCCACTTTTGTTAGGATACCCCAGGCTGCCTGAAAAGCCTATGTCTGATAAGATATTGCCAGTACTGATTGCCGGAGAAAGAGAACTATTTACAGCCGCCGGGGAAACTGGTCGGTTACAAGATAGAAGCCCCGAGGCTGCAAAGCTGATAAATGAATTTGAAAACTGGATTTTGCTTCTTAACTTCCATCTTAAAGCTCTACGGTCCAATGAGCCTGTTGATCAAAAGGACAGACTGTTAAACAATATCGCGGCATTAAGAGAAGCTTGGCTCATAGGAAAGAACTTCTTGCAAGAGGAATACTTACCATAAATTCACAAGGATGGTCTTTTGGCCAGCGCGGTTTAACCGATGATCAACTCGAAGCGGCTCTTTTATTGTGGTCAATTTCAAAGACAGTGGCTGATCAGCTAAAAATAAAAGCGACAACTCGGATCGGGTCATCGCTGATCGAGACGATCATCATCTCCAACTCTCCCTTGGCAAAGCTTTTTACTCCGTGGGTAAAAAAATCAGGAATATTTAGCCCCGTCCTGCAATCGGTCGTTGATGGTGTAGTTCCTCTGGAGGAAGGTAAAATATATCGCCAAACACCTAATTTTAGATTAGTCGCTCAAGAACCACTCGAAAATGACGGTCAGGGCAACAAGGGCCTTTGCCTTGTTTCACGAACCGAAGCAGGGAATCTTGCTATCGTCCGTAATGCTCAGTCATATCTGGGGGATTTAGGTTCAAGCTACGATGAAAGAGGAGGCCAAACATACATTGATTTTCCTCCGACCCCAGAAATTTACTTATGGCTAGTTGGAGATGGCCAGTGGCGGGGGACAACCGCACCAATTCGCTGTCTGGATACTACTGCAAAGGAAATAGGCAGCCTTCGGAGTTAAAAACTATAAAGGGCTGACCTAACCAAACCACGTCAAAAAAAGGAGACTCCATTACTGCCATAGAAGGATATAGTCATTTTATAATATGACAATAGAACAAATAATTGCGGCTGCTACTGCAAAAGAGAGACTTTTTCTAAAAGAAACATTCGGTTACCGGGATCGCCCCGACGAAACAGAACGGAGAAACACGGCATTCGTTGATGCCGTTGACGGATGGTTAGACACTTTTAAAATACTTCAGGGAGACCCTCCTGGGGGAACAGGGGATTTAAAAGGGACACTTTTGAGAAATAGTCATTTATTGCGTGTCCAACTTGAGGGTCAACCTCTTCCAACTTTCTCTGAACTTTCAGCAGAGGCTTTTTGGCACGGTCAGGGAATAGTCTTTGTCCTTTTAAAAAAGTTGGCGGAGGTAGGCCAATTGCAGGCGACTTCATGTGGCTGGAATTATCTTAACCACTCTATTACTACAGCGGAACTTGAGGCGTTTCTGTTACTTGGGACATACTCCGAAGCGGCGGCCTTTATACTGGCTCAAAGACCAGGGAACGGATCACGCGGACCTGAGTCTGATGAAATCATGCGAGCGATAGAGGAGATGGCCATGGTTAACTGGCAATTATCTTCTGATGCCCTAAGGGGCTGGGTTCTTAATTCAAGTGGCCATAGCACCCTATTAGTTAGAGCCCTTCAAGGGCAAGCAACCTGGGTATGCAGAGACGTCGTTCGTAATACCAAGCACTTTTTGGTAACCGATGGTTTGGTGTGGGCAGACGGACTTAAACCAACTCGGAGGGGATTTCACATACTTCCTCGGGACGACTATGCGCAGGCGATCTTAGAAGATGCTGTGGTTAGACATGAAGTTTTCGCAAGTCGCTACCATGTCGGTTTACCACCAAGCTTGAATCCATTTGCCGAAACTTCCGGGAGACCATTTCTGGGCCTAGCAACTGATAACTCTTTTGTATTTTTGGCACTTGTTGCCGATGGTATTTGTGACGGATTTAATGCGCCGATAAGAACTCTAAATCAAATGGTTGAACAAGCGGAAAGAAGGTGAACCGTCAAGGGTTTTGAGGTTGTGTTCGTTTGCTCCTTAAGTACGACTTCGGGTTTTTGAGCAATATCCCAAAGAATGTCAAAAATCTGCTTCTGCATTGTCGCAACTGCTTGATTATGAATTTCCACCCCAAAAACTTCACCCTCGTGCCAGTTGTAGATACTGACGATATCGTCATAAATGATTAAGTTGTGAGTAACATTTAATTTTCCTTTTGGTAAATACCTAAAGTCATAGTTTTTAAAAAGGGGAGAGTGCTGAACATACTCAAGGGTTTCGCTACTTAGGTACTTATCATCATCCGCCAAGATCTCCCGCGCCTTGATATTACGTATCATCCGCTCTTCTCGATATTTCTGAGCAAGTTTCTTACCAATAATATCCTCAAATGCCAGAAGGGTATAACCGACGATTTCTCCCTTGGCCATAAGTTCATTCCAGATTTGTTGTTCAATTCCTCTTCGGCCTTTATAAAAAAGCACTTCAGTACTAGGCTGTTGCCCAGAAGTTTGGTGAGTTAAGAGTGATTTAACTTCAGGAAAAAGGTTTTCGAGCGCCTTTGTCTTTTCCTTTTGCTGACTTATTAGAAATTCCAACCGACTCGGGTCAGCTATCCTGGTAAGCCTTTTCTTTTCTTGAACTACCTCCTCGACCAGTCCAAGTTTCTTTAGATTTTCTAGTATCCGATAAACGTTCGTCCGGGGGAGAGTTGTAGTTCTAGCGAGTTTGAGAGTTGAGCTAATACCATGATTGACCAACGCTCGATATACCGCCGATTCTTCGGGGGACAAACCGAGATTTATCAAAAACCCTTCGACCCGAGAACTAGAACCTAAGCTTGGCTCTTCTCTTTTATCTCTTAGCTTTAATCTTTGATTTTTGATAATGTCCACCATCTGGACAACAATTTTATACTTTGCCAATAAATTTGTAAAATGGATCTAAATATCGCATTGATATAAGCCTTGCCTAGTTGGCAATATCTGTCTAGTATCAGGACGGAATATCTAAGCTTTATTAGTGCTAGTATTAAATAATGAAGGATTCATACAAGGATATATTCGGTAACAAGACTAAGGTAATGGTTGTTATGGCTCATCCGGACGATGCCGAGATCGTCTGTGGTGGGACTGTGGCGAGGTTAATTGCCGAAGGCAAAAAAGTGCGGCTGGTTGTAACCACCGACGGAGCCAAGGGCATTGGCGATAAAGAGATTGATTTAGTTGAGTTTAAAAAGAGACGATTTGAGGATCAAGTCAGCGGTGGTGTTGCCTTGGGACTATTTAAAGATGAAATATTTAACTTAGGGTTGCCAGACGGGGAAGTGGAAAATACGGTTGAAAACATCGGTATGATTGCTTATCACATTCGAGAATTTAAACCGGAGATAATTATCACCCACAATCCACAGGACGTTTTAATTAAAGTCTATGGGCAGAATGAAGGGTGGGTAAATCACCGGGACCATTTAATAACCGGAATGATTACCTGTTTTGCTGCCTATCCCTATGCTCGAGATCATGCTTTCTTTCCAGAACAAGTAAAGCAGGGACTAAAAGGCCATACGGTAAAAGAGCTACTTTTTGCTGATAGTTACCAGAAGGAGGAAAAGATTTTCTTTGATATTGGCGGCTTTTTGAAGCAGAAAAAAGAGGGAATTAGCAAACATTTCTTACCGGAAGCCGCAGACGAATACATCGAGGAGAACAAAACCGAAAGCGGTTACTTTGAAGTTCTCGGGTTTTATAAGATTTACTAACGAAGCCAATCTCGGTGTGTAAGGCCTGTCGGCAGGCGGACTAAATATGAGCGAGATAACCATAAGAAAAGCGACAATTAAAGACGCCGAGAAATTAAGAGAATTAAGGCTGCGACTACTAAAACACTACCCCGATGTTTACGGAACTTCGTACCAGGCGCAAGTTAAACACGGGCTGGAAGAAACGGTCAAAGAGATTGAAAACTACAGTCGATTTGGATCAGCAATTTTTGTTGCCGCGGACAAGGATAAACTGGTGGGTATGTGTCGAATTGAGCCAACTGAGGATACTGAAGTTGCATATGCCGGTCGGATGGGCGTGCTCCCTGAATATTTAGGAAAAGGTGTAGGTAAGCTTCTTTTTGACCATCGACTAACTTGGGCAAGAGAATATGGATATAAAAAGTTGACGGCAATTGTTCGCAAGAAGAATACGAGAGCGGTAGCATTTTTAGCTAAACAAGGACTCAAGATTATTAGTGAGGGAAATTATCGAGGCGTACCCGAGTGGAATTTGGAAATGAAGATTGAAAGATAAATATGCCTGAAGCGCTCGATTTACAATTAAACGATCAAGACGTAGAAAACCTTTCCAGGCAGGCGATGGCTTGCCAAACAGCGATGCTCGATTTTTTTCACCAAGGTTTTGATTTTCGGGTTGCTAGACTTCCTCGCATGTGGGATCAGGCCAGATTGATGACCGAGGTACATCTTAACTTACTGCCTGAAGCCTCCACCTTAAATCCAATGCTTTCCGAAGCTCTTGGAAAAATATTGTCAACCGGTTGGATGACAATGAAAGAGGGAAAGCGTGATAAACCAAAATACTTTCCCCAGCCATGGGTCGGGACATATTCTGAAATTATTCTCAACACTGATGGTCTCATTCTTGCTCATATGCAAAATCTTGACGCGGCCATAAGATCAAATTTTCCCGATCTTACTGGGCCTGTTCTGGTAAAGGCAATCGAAGGATTGCATGTGCTCTTGGCGGTTCAAGAAGGAAGATTGCCACCCGTTGAGTCAATTAACGATTTACCTGCCAAGAAACATCTTGAAGCAGTTTTAGATCGTAGAATATTCGCCTGCTCGATAAATCGACTTATCATTCTGCCGAAAGCAATGGTTGGCAAGTTTCCTCAAGCAGCTGGAGGAATTTTTATCACTTCAAACGGCGCCAGATTCCACCCAGATTATGTTCGTCACACTCGTGATGTTGGTGCCGATATGCCGGTTGATACTTGGGAAAAAGGCGGAGCCGCAGATATGATAATGGCTGAGTACCTTAGTCTAGTTTTGGCCAACCCTGATGTAAAAGTTCCTCCAATAATTCAAGATCCTGATGCGGGAATTTATCTTCGCGGCACAAATTAATCCGGAGTTATTTGAGTAATTAGAAACTAAATAGTTACATACCGGGTTGGATTCAACAAGTCGATACGTTACTTGCAATTGTCTTCGTCCGAACCGCTATCACCTCCCCAAAAACTCGATTCGCTTGTTGCTAGAGATAAGAAGAGGGAGACCACTTTAAGTAATCACGGTTTGATTAAGACGAGTAATCTTTATTTGCTAATTTTTATCAGTTAGTCATTTTGGAATATACTAAAGTCTGTCATGACCCTGCTTGCTGAATTATTGATCACCGTTTTCTGGATTCTAGTAAATTCTGTTGTGCATTTTCGTCGAGAGAAAAAGGGTGACCTTGTTTCCTATGTGGTCATGGGTATTGAATCATTTGGACTAATACAGTTTAGCCTTTGGGCATTAAGCCTCTCGGTAAAAACCCTGAATTTTATGCTTCAGGGAGCAGTTGTTATTCCTGAGTATCTCCTGGTCCTGGTTCCTATTGTTATCGATGGCATAACCATTTCTTTGATTCAAAGGAAGACTGAGGGTCTTGAGAATGCTCGAAGATTTTTACATGCATTGGTTTTCTTTATTCTTTTATTGTCAGTTGTTGCCATACCGGCGGTTTTGTTTTGGATATTAGTGGTCATCGGGAATATCTTTGGTTGGAAGATTTTAGGATATTACTAATTATCCATCGCGGGAGGCCCGTGCAGGGGGAAGGCATTGACGGAGGATCTTCACAGATATTGGAATAGTTAAAGTGCTACAATACGGACGATTATGAGAAGTTCGCCCGAAATGCTGGCGCCCGATATTGTACAAAATAGTACAAATGCCGCGGAAGCTCTGCGGATGCTAAGATATGGCACCGCTGAGTACCAAATTGCCTACCTCTCCGAAGCCACCCAAAGAGCCTGGTCGGCATTGGCCGAGGGTGAGCCCTTCCCTGGGCTACAGACACAAGATATCTGGACGGCTCAGAGACTTAGGGCTTGTGGCCTCGGTGGTGTTGCGTCTATTGAAGAAACTGTCAGGGTCGGAATTGATGACGTCGTTTTTGACGGAGTTAAGGAAAGAGAGGCAATTGGTTATCCTTTTGGTCTTGCTACGGCTAGCGTGTTGGCGATGACGCTGGGACTGGTTGAGTGTCCATGGATGTTAAGCGGCCAGCAACTGGAAAGGAATCATGGTTGGGGAGAGATCACCGGTCAGACTTTTGCCATTCTTGCTCGCTCTGCTATCGAACAAACCGTAACGGCTCCAGATTCTTACAAGCTTCGGCAGTATTACACAGAAGCCATGATGTCGGGGATGTCTCAGGCTATGGAATTGTCGAGATTCGCCGATGCCGCTCACTGGTTTAGAAACGCCGCCGATGTGCACCTGGATCAAGATCGCTACGATTTTCGGTTATCAATTGATTTAGCCAACAGTCTTCTTTACGCGATTAAGTCGGTGGAAATAGCCCTAGCGGTTTTGCGAAACTTAGGGCGGGGAGAGACGGTTGGTATCAGAGGCATAGACATGGCTAATAATCTTAGTCGCCTCCCCGGATACCCTCATATCTGTGCCAGTAAGCGATTAGGGGATCTCCCTGAATTGGCGACAATTTTGACGAAGGTTAACTTAAAAGACATGGACGCCGTTGCAACTGGGTGGTGTGGAGACCTGTTCTTGGGCGGTAGCAGTAGTTTTCAACGGTCTACGGGCAGTTTTTATCATAACTCCGCCCGCCTAATGGCTTCTATTTATGCTGAAAAGCAGGGCATAGACGGGGTCAACAGTGACGACTTATTTGATGTAATGAGGGCGATCTTCTCTCTCAGGGAAAGTTTTATCACTGACGCTATCTTCACCGCCAGCAACCCGTCCTAGAATTTCAGCTTTGTCAGAAGATTAGGTAAATCTGAAGCTAGGCACTAGCCAGGAAAACGAGAGCCTCTTTAAAGCGTTCCTTTTCGTGGTTATGCTTGACAAGTTTGATCGCCTCCTCGGCGGTCACCCATTTGTATTGAGTGATGTTAAACTCGGATTTATCTGGGTTGGTGTGAACATTGGCTTTTTGAGTAAATGCCTGGGCGAGATAGTAGTGGACGGCAGTTGTAACCTTTTGATTTCCGGCGTCGTAGTAATAAGTATAAATAGAGGGGGATAATTCCCTTACGATCTTTACTCGAAGACCGGTTTCTTCAAATGTCTCTCGAAGAGCTGTCTTTCTTAGTTTCTCTCCTGTTTCGGCAGTCCCTTTTGGGAATGTCCAATCATTATGCGGGTGACTGCGGCGCAAAAGGAGGAAAAGAATTTCATTGGACTTTGGGCCTTTGTGGAAGACATAACACCCGGCGCTCGTTTGGAAAAAAGGTTGAGCTAAATATCTTCGAAGTTTTGTAAACACGGAAACATCGTAAAAGGGAAGCCTGAATGGGTCTAAGATAGGGTTGCTATATTTGGTCATCTTATTTTCAAGAATATCTTTCACGAGTTTATTATATGATAATTTTAGATAAGTGCTATAATAAGGCCGGATATGTCTTATATCGAACGGAACAAATTTGGGTTGATGGAGAATAGGGCGGGTTTGGACAGGAGTTTAAGGTATGTTCTTTTTGGTGATGCCGATGCTCAAGTTGCAGTATTGACTGGTACTGTTGATCAAGCAAGGGCGGCTCTTGCGAACAGAGACCCGTTTCCCGGATTGTCCACTCAGCCAATTTGGGCGGCTCAGCGAGTAGGGACTGACGGCTTTGGTGAAGCTCCTTCCTTAGATGCAGGTATAAATGTGCCGACTGATGATATCGTTTTTGAACCGGTGGATGTTAAACCTAAGGTTAGTTACCCAATTAACGTTGCGACGATGGCGGTTGTCGCTGTCAACCATGGCTTAGTTGAGCGTCCATGGAATCTGGGTGGTCAACAAAGTCAGGACAAGGAGAGCCTACCTGAGATTATCGGTAAAACTATGGCTCTTCTATACACCCAGGCGATAAGGGCTTCCGTGAAGACTCCATCGGAATATTTTTCTTCGTCTGCTGCGGCCGACGTGATTGCCTCGGGCCTTATCCAAGCACTTGAAATAACGGCGATGACCCATGATCAAAGAAGAGAACCCGAAACAGCAGGGAATTTTCGAGACACCGCTCGCTACTTACGGGTGACTCGAGGAGTCGAGCTGGACAGTGATGGTGGCTCCTTGCGCACGTCTATTGACTTGGCTCGCAGTCTACTTTGGGCTATAAATTCTGTTGAAATTTCCCTGGCCGTCATGCGTCAACTGGGTTGCGGTGAGGAAGTTTCGGTAAACCAATACCCACTTATTAGGGGTCTTCAATTTAATTTTGGGGAGCAATGGCAGCGAGTTACCCAAAGTGGCGCCCTGACCACCCTTCCGCCGCTGAGTGAAGTTTTAGCTGGAATCAAATCTGGTAAAGATTTAAAACCTTTAGGTGATATTTACTGGAGTGATGCGTTCATGGGAGT
>Ga0209210_1001987_pt1 | contig 15800 bp, 18 predicted proteins | sample RifGroA1_FD_183991 | JGI IMG/M metagenome (GOLD analysis project Ga0209210, IMG submission 183991) | Contaminated groundwater microbial communities from Rifle, Colorado, USA - Rifle Groundwater A1 (SPAdes) (version 2) | ecosystem: Environmental > Aquatic > Deep subsurface > Groundwater >...
GGCGGGGAGCCGCACGAATGACAATTTTCACCCTACGGGTGATCTGCCGTAGGCATGACAAGTTTTTCTTTGGCGGCATACTCTTTCTTATTTTTATCCAGAAAAGAAAAAGTAGAAAGCGACAAGACCAATGGAAGAAATAAAAAATTCTACTTTCGTTCCTGAACGAATCCATCCCCAATACTTAAACCTACTCAACGGGACAAGCGGTTGATGTTCATACCGCATGACTGAATCAAGAACAATGTGAGATAAAAGAAAGACCGGAAAAACCCACCATCGCACAGAGGACCAAAAAGATGAAATCAAAAAACCAATTATTATCCCCGCAAAAGTTCCAAACATAATTTCCTGCAACCAACTATGTTGCGTTGTACCATAAGTAATTTTCCGTTCCTGTAGAAAGTCCCTGATGTCTTGAACCCACTTTCTATTTATAAAAATGTGGTCTATGTCTACGCCGACACCAGCAAGCAGCGCCACATACAATTCAGGAGTTTCAATTGATAATGCTTTACCAAGTAACAATGTTCCTAAAAGATGCGAAGTAATTAACATAAAAGTAATTACAAATGCGAGCAAAATTAAAATATGGTTCCCTCCTTCGCTAAAGCTACGGACGGGCAAGCGAGCCGATGTTTTTCGTCAGGTTCTTTGATAGTTTTTATCGATTATTAATTACAGCAAACTTTCTAATTGAAATTTCATTTTTTTTCACAAGATTTTTCGCTTTGGCTAAAAATTTACTGGCTTCTAAAACTTCAATCAAAACTGGCATATTATTTTTAGTGAAGTGGACAATAACATTGCCGACTTCTTTGGCGAAGTTAATTGGTTTGTTGGTAATTTCCCACATTAAAACGTCAGCTTCGGGCTCGTATGAAATTTTTATTTCATTCTTGTTTTTCATATTGTTTTCTTTTACCAGGATAGAATGTAATGATTTTTATAACCCCAAATTCTTTCTTATATACTACCCGTAAAACACGGTCTCTGTCAAATTTATTTTCCGCGTGTTTGGTAAAAATTATCATAAATTTTAGATTTTAGCGCCCTCGCAAGGAATCGGACCTTGATCTTGGGTTCCGCAAACCCATACTCTATCCATTGAGCTACGAGGGCAAAAATACAAATGATCTAAAAAAACTTTTTTTGGAGTAAATCTAAGAAAGATTCCTCTTCTTCGCTTTCGGGCAGGTGACTCTCAAGAATTTTTCTTATTTCCAATTCTTCACGGCCATGGAAAGGAATAATTAAAAGCGGCATCAAATGATGTTTGCGCCTTAAAGCGATTTCTTCATCCGGAAGAATCCCAAACGATTCAAAATTATCGTAATGATAAAGTTCCCCGTCAATATCAATACCGTTGCTGTCAAGATGAAAATTATGTATTTCCGGTTTTTTGTTTTTTGACGCGTAAATAATAAAGGCCGTTAAAGCGACAATAATTATTAGAAGATAATTTTTTAGAAGTATTGAAAAAATTACAACGGCAAAACCAATAATGGCTAAAGCCCAAAGCCACTGGCCATTGTTTAAATTTGTCTGCCGCTCTTCAATTTGCCAGTTTACCCCGCTCTCTTCCTGCACCTTAATTTTTATGGTTTCATTTGTCATATCTCAATTAAATTTATCACAAAATTAAAATCAGGCATAGAGCCTGATTTACTTAACAGGCAATCATACCTGTTTGATATATTGAGATTGACGCTATAAGCCCAAGAAGCCTAATGGATTGCCAATCATCCGCAGAAAATACTCAAGGACGTTTCCGCCAACTTGTTTATACTCGCCGGCCTCGTTCTTATTTTCTTTACCGTTAAAATCATGATAATCAACCACGTTGTCGCGGCAAATGATAAAGTATTCTCCGTCAGGACCCGTAACACGCGATTTTTGTTTATTAAAATAAAGAGCGTCTTTATCTGTCTGGGGGTTTTTAATGGGGTAGATTAACGTAAAAAAACGCTTAAATTTCTCGTAAATTCGATCTATGTCCTCTTGACCGCTCAAGCTAACTTGAGGGTTGTCTGTCCCCAAGAAGTGTTTCAAGCCCTTTGCGCCCGGCAGTTTTTCAACGTTAGGCGCATCCGGATTAAAACCGACATCTTTAAGGCCGTTGGGGCAAGGTGTTTTCCCAATCTCGAAAACTTTTGCTTTTTCACGCGCTTCTTTTGCAGTGCTAAACAAGCCGGTCATCACTGTCTTTTTATCGTAGTTTTTATTTATATTAGCAGTAGTAGCACATCCAGAAAGAATTAATGTTGCTAATGATGTTACGGTGAAAGAAGTTAAAGAGAGCGTTTTCGGCACGGCATATACCTCCAGTTTAAGGTACAATATTGTATTAAGATTCGTAGCAATTAATCCAATTGTTGTCAATAGCAGCGTTTGTAGTGGTAAAAAATTAGTGAAAACGGAGGGTACAGGATTTGAACCTGTGAGGGGATTGCTCCCCAACCAGTTTTCGAAACTGGCGCATTAGGCCGCTCTGCCAACCCTCCAGTAGTTTAATACTATAAAATTAAAATCCCGAAAGCAATTCGGGATTTATTTAAAAAACATCGCCGTTTTTAATAATCTGTTCGTCTTCGTAAACAGCCATTTCAATTTCATAAAAATAATTGTGTAGGTATTCTAGTACTCCGGCGATAAGAGACGAAAACTCTTTATTTTTGTTATTGCCTAAAATTTTTAAACCCAAAGCAGTTATAGAATAGTTAAAAAGTCCCTGCCAGGCAAGGTGAGGTTCCTGACTTTGAGCTGCCATGCTGATTATTTTTTCCGATAAATTTTTTATTTTCTCATCTAATATAGGAAAATCAGCACCAACACTCGAAAATGTTTTTGGTTTAATTTTAAAACGGCGTTGCCATTCAAAACTAGCATCGCTATATACGGCGCGGACCGCTGAAAGCGCGGCGTAGCGTCTTCGCGGTAAAACTTCAACTCCTAATCTTAAACAGACATATTTGTAAGCTAAGAGATGAAATCTTGACGTCAAATAGGTACTGCAAATTTTATTAGCTAAACAAGTTAAATTGTCTTCAAGCAGCTCTCTCTGTTCTTTAGCAACATATGGCATTGGCGGTCTCCTTTTTACCTAAGGTCTACGGGCGGATATTGTTTATTCCAAATTTTAATGCATTCCACCGAACAGCAAGGATGATAGTCGCGGCGAAGTTCGTCGCTGTTAACTTGTAGGCTGCAAACTTTGCAGTGATAATGAGGCAGGCCGTAAGTGCACCCCTTTTCTCTTTGATCACATTTCATTTGAACAAATCCTCTATCAATCATTGCCCTCTCCCTTATTTTGTAAAAGACCAAAACAAAAACTGCCATACTTTTATCATATAACAATCAACAAGTCAAATATTGGTGCGCCCAGAAGGATTCGGACCTTCAACCTTATCCTTAAGAGGGATCTGCTCTACCATTGAGCTATGGGCGCGTTTATATATTTTATTTGCGTCCTCGGGAGGATTCGAACCCCCAATAACTGGTCCGAAGCCAGTCGTGATATCCGTTTCACCACGAGGACATTATCATGTAATTTACGCTTAAAATATCGCAAAAATCACTTTTTATCAAGTATTTTTAGCAAGCTTTTTCCGGTCATTTCCGGCGGCTGAGGCAATTCCATTAGTTCCAAAATTGTCGGTGCCACATCCGCTAAAATACCGCTCACTTCCAATTTTCCCACCTCAATATCTTCTTGGGATTTCTCGTTCTTAAAATCATTGCCAATTAAATAAAACGGTATTGGATTGGCGGAGTGTTCAGTAAGCGGCATTCCGGTTAGAAGATCGATTTTTTCATCGGCATTGCCGTGATCGGCGGTGATAATTAAAATTCCGCCAATTTTAAGTACTACTTCCATAATTTGCCCTATTTTATCGTCTATAATTTCAATTGCTTTGACGGTAGCTTTGAAATCGCCGGTATGGCCGATCATGTCGGCGTTGGCATAATTAATAACAATAAAATCGTATTTTTTTGATTCTATGCTTTCAATGACTTTTTTAGTTATTTCGGGAGCGGACATTGCCGGATTTTCGGCAAAGTTATAATCGTGTTGAGTCGGCACAAGCAGCCGGTCTTCGTTAGGGAAGGAGGCCTCAATACCGCCGTTAAAGAAGTAAGTTACATGAGCGTATTTTTCTGTTTCGGCAATATGCATTTGAAATTTTCCGGCGTCGGAAATTATTTTGACCAGGGGATTATCAATATTTAGCGGTTCAAATAAAACATGAAGCGGCAGATCTTTATCGTAGCGAGTCATAGTCGCGAAGTAGAGATTATTGATTTGTTTTCTTTTAAACTTGTCAAAATTTTCTAAAACAAAGGACTCGGTTAATTGCCGCACGCTGTCTTCTCTGAAGTTTATAAATATCACCGTGTCATTGTCTTTAATCGGTTCGCTTTCTATAATTTTCGGTTCAATAAACTCATCGGTTAAATTTTTGTCGTAATCGGATTTAATGGCGCTCTCAATACTGCCGGCAATTTCACCCTGGCTTTCGGTAAGCAGACGATAAGTTTTTTCGGTTCTGTCCCAGTTGTTATCGCGATCCATTGCCCAATACCGGCCGATTAAATCAACTATTTTGGCGAAAGGGTAATCTCGATCAAGTTTATTTTTGATTTTCCTATAAAAATTCAGCGAACTTTGAGGCGGCGAATCCCGGCCATCGGTAAAGGCGTGAATAAAAACTTTTTCCAATTTTTCATTTTTGGCAAAATCCAGTATGGCGTAAAGATGATCAATGTAGCTATGGACATTGCCTTGACCCAAAAGTCCGATAATATGAAGCGCCGAATTATTTTTTCTAACATGCTGGGCGGTTAAGAGCAATTCCTGATTTTGTAAAAACGAGCCATCGCGGATGGCGAAAGTTATCCGGGTAAGATATTGATAAACAATTCGGCCCGACCCAAGATTTAAATGGCCGACTTCGGAATTGCCTTCTTCTCCCCAAGGAAGGCCAACGGCAATTCCCGATGCCTGAAGATTGGTCACCCTAAAATTTTTTTCAATAAAATCTATATTGGGTTTTTTTGCTTTGAAAATAGCGTTAGCCGCGTTTTCCGGTCCGCGGCCGTATCCGTCTAAAATCACCAAAACAATCGGTTTATACATAAGATGTATTATATTATATTTCCTATTCTTTATCTATCCTTTTCTTTTCTTTATCTATCTTTTTCTTTATCTATAATCTACTATCCGCACTTGTATCCTCGAGGCATCTTGTGCGGATAGAACTTTGAGTATACTATTGAATATACTATTTAGTACAATATTTTATTTATGACTTTAAAGGGGAAATCGTTAACAAGAGAGATTTTATTTATGTTGGCCGTGGGTCCGATTATTTTGTCTTCATTTTTTCTGCCTAATCTGCCTCAAATACTGAAACCATTAATTAAATGGCGAAAAAATTGGGGCAAAATTGATCGCAAGCGAATTCATGAGGCAATACAGCGATTAAACAAAAAAAGATTAGTTGAATTAGTAGAAAAAGGCGGCAAGCTTTATATAAAAATTACTGATAATGGCAAACAGCTGATAAGAAATTTTAATTATGACAATTTAGAATTGCCTAAACTAAAAAAATGGGACAGGAAATGGCGATTGGTGGTTTTTGACATTCCCGATAAGAAAAATAAAGAACGCCGCGCTCTTTCAAAAAGATTAAAAGATCTGGGGTTTTATCCATTACAAGAAAGCGTGTTTATCTATCCTTACGATTGTCGTGATGAAATTGACTTTCTTTGTGAATTTTTATCAATAGGCCGTTATGTGAATTATTGCATCGTTGAATCTCTGGATAAAAGAGAGGGGGATTTGCGCCGAATTTTTGATTTAAAACTTTCTTAAAACATTAATCACAGAATCACAGAAAAATTATTTTAAGAAATTATTTATCCGCACATGTATCCTCGAGGTCAGATATGCGGATAATATGAATATTATGAAGTATTGCGAAATATAATTTGTTTCAAATAAAGTAATGTGCTACACTTTTATAAAATAAAGTTCTTTATGTAATATTATCGATGTAGGGGGATGCGATGAAAGGCGTGGTTTTAATACTAACAATTCTTTTTAGTTTAGTAGTAACAAGCTCTTTAGAAGCGGGAATTAAAGGAATAAAAATATGCGGGCTTATGCCAAATGTTGAAGTACTGGTTAAATTATCAGATGGCACTCTAGTAAAAAATGTTGTTACTGATAATAATGGCAATGTTCTTATTAAAGAACTCCACGGCGAGCAGTGGGTTTTTGAGTCTACTTATCCTAATCGGAAACGATTTCGTTTTGAAATAACTACAACGACACCAGTAGTAAAGTCAGGCATACTACAGGTGGGTTGTGTTAAGTTACTTTAAGGAAACTGTTGCGTTTCCTTTTATTATTTATTGACAAAATGGGAAGATGCGGTTAAGTTAAGGGACATGCCGACGATTCATCAATTAATAAAAAAACCGCGCAGGCGAAAAAAAAGCAAGACCAAGTCACCGGCTTTGCAATATTATTTTAATGTCATTAAAAACCGGCCGGTTTTTTCGCCGTCGCCATTTAAGCGCGGCGTTTGCGTTAAAGTTTTTACCACCACTCCCAAAAAACCGAACTCGGCTTTGCGAAAAGTGGCCAGAGTGCGGCTTACCAACGGCAAAGAAGTTACAGCCTATATTCCCGGCGTTGGCCATAATCTGCAGGAACACTCTGTGGTAATGATTCGCGGCGGAAGAGTGAAAGATTTACCGGGCGTTCGCTATCATATTGTCCGCGGCGTTTTGGATTTTGCCGGCGTTGAAGGAAGGAAACAACAAAGGTCAAAGTATGGAGCGAAAAGGCCAAAATAAAATGAAGGAGAAGAAAATGAAATTTTAAAATTGTAGGCGGGGGCGAGCCGTTCGCCGAAGGCGAATGGGGCTAAGCAATTTTAAAATTTTATTTTCTTCTCCATAATATCCATGCGTAGAGCAACAAAAATAAAAAAAGTTAATACTCCGGATTATCAGTATCAAAACCCGCTTGTGGGCAGGTTTATAAATTACATAATGCGCCAAGGGAAAAAATCCATTGCCCAAAAAGTGGTTTATAAATCTTTTGATATTATAAAAGAAAAGACCAAAAACAATCCGCTGGAGCTTTTTGAGCGTGCGATAAAAAACATTTCTCCGTCGCTTGAAGTTAAATCGCGCCGGATAGGCGGCGCTAACTACCAGGTGCCCCAGCCGGTGAGGGCCGATCGGAAAATTCAACTGGCTTTTCGCTGGATTATTAAAGCGGCCAACACAAAAAAAGGAAAGCCGATGGCCGCCAAGCTGGCGGAAGAATTTATTCTGGCTAGCAATAATGAAGGCGCGGCCGTAAAGAAAAAATTAGACACGCACAGGATGGCCGAAGCCAATCGAGCTTTCGCGCATTTCAGCTGGTAATGAGACAAGAAAATAAAATTTAAAAATTCTAGGCGGGGGCGAGCCATTCGCCGAAAGCGAATGGGGCTAAGGAATTTTTAAATTTTATTTTCTTGTCTCAAAAAACTTATGGAGAAAAAACATTATCCAATTGAAAGGGTGCGCAACATTGGCATTATTGCGCACATCGACGCCGGGAAAACCACCGTTTCCGAGCGGGTTTTATTTTACACCGGAATATCCCATAAGATTGGCGAAGTTCATGAGGGCGCGGCCATTATGGATTGGATGGAACAAGAAAGAGAGCGCGGCATCACAATTACGGCGGCGGCCACGACAACATTTTGGACGCCAACCCGCTTTAGCGGCGACAGCGAACGCGAGTGCCGCATTAATATTATAGACACCCCGGGCCATATTGATTTTACTGTTGAAGTTCAGCGCTCGCTCAGAGTTTTAGACGGCGCGGTGGTGATTTTTGACGGCGTAGCCGGAGTGGAACCGCAATCGGAAACCGTATGGCACCAAGCCGATAAATATGGCGTTCCGCGAATCTGTTTTATCAACAAACTTGACCGAATGGGAGCTTCTTTTGAAAAGAGTTTAACATCAATTCGCGAACGCCTCACTTTAAATGCGGTTCCTTTGAATTTACCAGTCGGCATTGAAGAAAAATTTAAAGGTGTTATCGATTTAATTGAAGAAAAAATAATTAATTTTTTAGGTGAACATGGCGAAAAGCTCCAATTTTCCGATATTGATGAAAATTTAAAAGAAGAAACAGCCAAAGCTCGCAAATATTTGATTGAAAGAATTGTTGAAACTGACGATAAGTTGATGGAGCGTTATCTTGAAGGCGTCCAAATTTCTGTAGACGAAATCAGGCGCGGCTTAAGAAACGCTACTTTAGCCGGTAAACTGGTGCCTGTTTTTTGTGGTTCGGCTTTAAAAAATAAGGGCGTTCAACTGATGCTTGATGGTGTTGTTGATTATTTGCCCAGCCCGCTTGATTTACCGCCGACCAAAGGCCATGAATTTAAAACCGGCGCTGAAATTTTCCGCCGCCCCGAAGAAAACGAACCCTTTGCCGCCTTAGCTTTTAAAATCGCAACCGATCCTTATGTCGGCTCTCTCACTTATTTTCGGGTTTACTCCGGCAAACTTAGTAAGGGCTCTTATGTTTTAAATTCCACCAAGGACTCTAAAGAGCGTCTTGGCCGGATTTTACTGATGCACGCCAACGAAAGGGAAGAAATCGACGAAATTAAAGCCGGCGAAATCGGCGCCGCCGTTGGGTTAAAAGACACTACTACCGGTGATACTCTTTGCAGCGAAGAGCAACCAATAATTTTAGAGCAGATCACTTTTCCGGAACCGGTTATTTCTCAAAAAATTGAGCCAAAAACCAAGGCCGATCAGGAAAAAATGGGTTTGGCTCTGAAGCGATTATCTGAAGAAGACCCAACTTTCAGGATTAAAACCGATTTTGAAACCGGCGAAACCATTATTTCCGGCATGGGGGAACTGCACCTTGAAATTCTCGTTGACCGGATGCTTAGAGAATTCAAAGTTTCAGTTAATGTCGGCCGGCCGCAGGTGGCTTATAAAGAAACAATTAAAAAAGTTGCCGAAGCCGAAGGAAAATATATTCGTCAGTCTGGCGGTCGGGGACAATACGGCCACGTTTGGCTTCGGGTTGAACCGGGCGAGCGGGGCAGCGGTTTTGAGTTTATAAACGAAATTAAGGGCGGCATCATTCCGCAGGAATTTATTCCGGCCGTTGAAAAAGGCGTAAGAGAAGCGATGGAAAAAGGGGTTAAAGCGGGTTTTCCGATAGTTGACACAAAGGTGGCGCTTTACGACGGTTCTTATCATGAAGTGGATTCTTCGGAAGCGGCATTTAAAATTGCCGGTTCTATCGCTTTGCAGGAAGCGGCTAGGCGCGCTAATATGGTATTACTTGAACCGATAATGAAAATTGAAGTGATCGCGCCCGAACAATTTTTTGGCGACATTACTGGAGATCTAAACAGCAAACGCGGCAAAATTGAAAAAATGTCAGAACGGGCGATGATGAAAGTGATCGATGCCAAGGTACCGCTTTCGGAAATGTTCGGCTATGCCACTAAATTGCGTTCCATGAGCCAGGGCCGCGCCAACTACACAATGGAATTTGATCGTTATGAAGAGATGCCCAATAATGTGGCCGAACTAATTATCGCAGGAAAAAAGTAGTTTAAAATAATAAATAATTCATTTTCCTCGCGCACTCGGTCGCCCAGCGGCGACCTCGTTGTCCGATGAAAGCGTTTTAGTCCCGCTTCGCGGGACACCATGCTAAAACGCTTTCATAAGCTTCGGAAAATAATTTATTTATTATTTTCTCATAAACAAATTATGGATACATTTGAAACAATAAAACAATTTTTATCTGAAGGCGGAAAGTGCCTTTTGATTGAAAACGGCAAGCCGATCGGCGTTGTTTTAACTATGGAAGAATATGAAAAATTAAAATCTCAAATCTCAAATCTTTTACCCGCCAAAATTTCTGAAAGAAATTTAGGCGGGCAAGAATTTCCAAAAGAAGAAAAAACTGTAAAAGAAGAAATAAAATCTGAAGCTGAACAATTATTGATTCCGAGAATCAATAGTGAGCCGGTAAATTCCGTAAACCCTATTGGTGTGGCGATGGTTGAAGAAATGAATTTTTCCTCGGCTTCAGCCAATATTGATGAAATCAATCTCGCCGATGCCGGCGACATTACTCTTGAAGACCTCGGCCTTGACGAACTACCACAATGAAATTTGAACAACCACCACAAGAGACGCCGTTAGAGCATAAGGATATTTTGGGCGAGCGGCGTCCTAAATATTCGGCAGAAGTTTCAAGCCGTGCCAGAGCCGAATTTTTCTTTGGTTTAGTGGAGGAAACGTTAATAAATTACGATGAAGCACGAAAACAGAATCCCGAAAAAGAAAAATCACCTCTTCAAAATCTGGAATTCTTTTTTAAAAAATCCTGGGACAATTTTACAGAACCCGTGCTTGAATACGAAGATATGCTTGCCGAAATTATAGTCAAGAAATGGGAATCAAAAGGCGCAAAAAGCCGCGCTCTTAACTTGCTTAAAGAACAGAGAGCAAAAGTCGTTGAGAACATAAAAATCGTAATACCTGATTTTGAAGAACTTAATGCGGAAGAACAAAATAAAGCCATGGCCAAACTGTATGAAGGATATGCCGGATTTATTTCTGAAAAAAAAGAACAACTTGAGCGACTTGCCGGTGACGCGGATAGGGATTTTTCGTTTGAGTTAAAATCTGTTCTAAGAACAAAAAACGATGCGCTTCTTAAAAGCGATATTGAGGAATTGCTTAACAAGAAAAATCGCCAAAAAGAGGCGCATAGAGCTCGCAAAACACAGGAAACAGTGTTTCCAGAATGATAGAGAATGAATGAATAAATAAATAATAAAAACCATAACCGCATAAACCATCTCGAGAGATCTTATGCGGTCGAGGCACTGTCTGCGACGATCGTCTGGAAATGCGGTGATTTTTGTTGTTTAAATATTTAAGTTGTAAATTATCAAATTACGTATTAAAAAGCGATCGATTTTAAACATGCAATTCTCTGCGGAGCAAATCTTGAAAGGTGAGCATAAACTGCGGAAGATGGTAGAACGAACAGAGACTAACCCAAGAATTTCCGGCACTTTCTTCCTGATTGTCGGCGAGCTTAATGTGTCAACGACTACAAGGACGTTGGTAAAATTCGCTTGGGAAATGAATGACGGAATTTACGCTCTATCGTCTCTTCCGCTAGAGAAAATTCGCGTAAAGTTGGATGAGGAGGCGACAACGCCGACAATTAAATTTCGCTGGCGGCCGTGGAGGATGAAGAACGTAACGCCCCAGATTCAGGACCTTATGGATTTATACGTACTTTACGCTGTTCTGACAGTGAGAGAAAGTGATTGGCCGGTTCAAGTGAACTTGCCGTTAAATAAATAATTATTAGGCATTAGTTCAAAAGTAAGCCGCAATTTGCGGCTATTTCTTTTTTCTGCATATCTATCCTCAAGCCTCAATGAATCTTGTGCGGTTTAGAAATGTTATATAATTATTTTTTTAATCCGACCGCAAAATAATCCTATAGGCAAATTATGCGTTCAGAGGAATCGCAATTTTAAAATTACGGTATTTCGCGACGATCGGCTGAAAATGCGTTAATTTTCAGGTGTGTTTTTTATACACTGATTTTGTATCATAATTTCCCTATAGGGAGGTTATGATACATACAATACAATAGACACAACATTGGTTTTGACAAATTGCTGTACTAGGTATAAGGTCTATATTACTTATAGATCCTTGTTAAATTTTACCAGACAGAAAAGGAGAATAGACAATGAAACTAACGCTAAAAATCGTCGTTGCCTTGGCTGTTCTTATGGCGGCCGGGATCGCTTATGCCGAAATTCCGGATGTTTCAAAATGGTCTTGTTCTAAAGGCACTGTTCAAAATGACCGGGATTACGATATGGAAATTACAAATTGCGACTGTGGTGGTTCCAGGAAATTCTATGTTAAGGTTTCTGGCGAATTAATTTACATTCACTACGAACATCGAACGGATGTTGATAAAACTGTTTACTACAACGCTTTGAAAATTAATGATGGAAATTGGGTTGAAATTATTAATAAAAAGTATTTGGTTCTTACGGTTGTGAAAATCAGAAAAAGTAGAATTTCGGTGGCCATTACCGATAATAATAACGTTGTTATTGCAGAAAGAACCATTCCGCTGTTTAAAAAGGGCCTAAATTAATCAGGCCTTTTTATGTTGTTGACACATTTTCATATATTGACTAAAATGGAATTTGCGTGTTAAATTATAAAAATCTTATTTAATTAAATAATCAAGGAAAAATATGGCAGAAAAATTTGAACGGACAAAACCCCACGTTAACGTCGGCACCATCGGCCACGTTGACCACGGGAAAACTACGCTCACCGCGGCAATCACTAAAATCCTTCACATGAAGGGCTTGGCGAAAAAAGCCGAAACGGTCGGCGATATTGATAAGGCGCCCGAAGAAAAAGCGCGCGGCATTACGATTCAATTGCATCACTCCGAATATGAATCGGAAAAGCGGCATTATGCCCACATTGACGCTCCGGGCCATCAGGACTATATCAAAAACATGATTACCGGCGCGGCTCAAATGGATGGCGCCGTTTTAGTGGTGGCGGCAACCGACGGTCCGATGCCTCAAACCAGAGAACATATTCTTTTGGCGCGGCAAGTCGGCGTTCCGGCCATTGTGGTGTTTTTAAACAAAGTGGATATGGTTTCAGACCCAGAGCTTGTTGATTTGGTTGAAGCCGAAATACGAGAACTTCTGACAAAATATAAATTTCCCGGCGACAAAATTCCGGTAATTCGCGGCTCGGCTTTAAAGGCCTTGGAAGCCAATTCTCCCGACGATGAAGCGGCCAAGCCGATTTTAGAGCTTGTCAAAGCACTTGATGAAAACATTCCCGAACCGGTTCGCGAAGTTGACAAGCCGTTTTTGATGCCGATTGAAGATATTTTCTCAATTGAAGGCCGCGGCACGGTGGTAACCGGCCGAATTGAAAGAGGAATGGTAAAAATAAACGAAGAAGTGGATGTCGTAGGTTTGAAACCGACTCAAAAAACGGTGGTTACCGGTATTGAAATGTTTAATAAGTCGCTCGACGAAGGCCGAGCCGGCGATAACGCAGGCATTCTTCTAAGAGGCCTTAAAAAAGAAGATGTTGAGCGCGGCCAGGTTATTGCCAAGCCCGGTTCGGTAACTCCTCACTCCGAGTTTGATTCCGAGGTCTATATTTTAACGAAAGAAGAAGGCGGTCGGCACACCCCGTTCTTCAGTAACTACAAGCCGCAGTTTTATATCCGTACCACCGATGTTACCGGCGAAGTGGTTTTACCGACAGGCGTTGAAATGGTAATGCCCGGGGATACGGTGAAATTCAGCGTTAAGCTGATCGCGCCGGTGGCTTTGGAAGAACAGCAAAGATTTGCTATTCGGGAAGGCGGCAAAACGGTCGGAGCCGGAGTGGTGACTAAAATAAATAAATAATAATTAGCGGGTAGTAGGCAGTAGAAAATAAAATTGTTCTTTTTAAAAAGGAAATGGTTAAGAAAAAAGAAGTTAAGAAAAAAGAAAAAGAGGAAATAAAACAAAGAATCAGGATAAGAATCAGGGCTTATGATAATAAAATTATTGATTCTTCGGCTCGGCAAATTGTGGATACGGCCGAGCGGCAAGGAGCCGAAGTGATCGGCCCCATTCCAATGCCGACCGAGATTAAAAAGTACACGGTTAATTCTTCCACTTTTGTCCACAAAAACAGCCGCGACCAGTATGAAATGAGGGTTCATAAGCGCTTGATAGATATTATCAGTCCCAGCGCCAAAACAATCGACGCTTTAATGAATCTTAATTTGCCGGCGGGTGTGGATATAGAGATTAAAATGTAAAATAGGGGATTAAAAAATTAAACGCCCCGCGACCGCGGGGCGTTTAATTTAAAAAATATGAAGTTTATCTTAGGAAAAAAATTAGGAATGACTCAAATATTTAGGGAAGACAAAGTGATTCCCGTAACATTAATAGAAAGCGGGCCGAATTTTGTTACTCAAATAAAAACCAAGGATAGAGATAACTATTCCGCAATTCAGGTTGGATTCGGGACAAAGAAAGAAAAAAACATAAAAAAACCGCAAAGAGGACACTTGGCTAAAATTAAAAGTTCAAAATTAAAAAATCAAAATTTACGATGGTTGCGGGAATTTAGAGTTGAAAATTTAGAATCAAAGCCCGGAGACGAAATTAATGTTTCAATTTTTGCGCCCGGCGACAAAGTAAATGTTGTGGCTATTAGCAAAGGCAAGGGTTTTCAGGGTGTTGTGAAAAGACACGGATTTCATGGCGGGCCGAAAAGCCATGGCCAAAAAGATCGCCATCGGGCGCCCGGTTCCATTGGCTCTTCTTTTCCGGAACACGTTTTTAAAGGAAAGAGAATGGCGGGCCGGATGGGCGGCGACAGAGTAACTGTTAAAAATTTGGAAGTGGTTGAAGTTGACAGTGAAAATAATTTAATTGCTTTAAAAGGCGCGGTGCCGGGAAGAAGAGGAACTTTAATAATGATAAAATCCGAAATTTAATTTTATAGAAATTCCTATTGTAATTTTTATTTGTTCTCTAAGCGGGTTATGAGCCCGAGCGGGCATGGTTTCGCCGCAGGCGAAGAGCGAGGGCGAATCCCTGAGCGAGCTCGCTGGGACGAGCGAAGAGAGCGAGAGAATAAATAAAAATTACAATTTTTTATAAAATTAAATTTTAAGTTCTTTATAAAAAAAACGAACCCCCGCGTTGCGCGGGGATTGGTCGCCGAAGACGACCTCGAGAAAGAGCGGAAGGAACTGAGGGGGCGACCTATCGCCAAGTACACCCCTGATACCGGCTGCAGACCAGCACACCGGGGTAGTGACGGTTATACCAGCCGCCATACTGGTAATGGCGGTGGTAGTATGCCACTGGCGGTGGCGACGGGTAGTAACTATCTACAACTGGCCCGAATGTGATGGTGGCACCCGCGCATCCTGCGGTCGCCGCCATCACGAACAACGCTAGGAGCAGCGTCTTCATCTCTTTCTCCTTAGCGCCTACGGCGCCTGCGGGGGAATCGGAGTTGCTGGTGGCGCCGGCAACGGCGGGTCCACCCAGAAGTGGGTGCAACCCTGGTACCGGTCACACACCACCCCTTCATGCCAGGTTGGCATTGGTGCTGGCTGCAGCGCCGACTGCGGCGCGCGGACGTTGACGTTGACATTGACGTCAACGACAACCCGCTGCGTTGGTGCAGGGACTGCCACTGCCGGCTGGGTAGGAACCGCTACTGCCGGCGGCACTGGCACGGGAGCGGGCGCCTTCACCTGCGGCTTAGGAGCCGCGATGCGACGCGTCGATTGCGCGGGCTGGGCCTGCCGCGAAGAAGGCGGCAGAACTACTCGCACGCTCTCGTGACGCACGATCGCCGGACCGTATCCGGCGAGGTTGGCCACGAACAGCACGATCAGGGCACCTACGACCGCCCAGAACAGAGCGGCGGAGAAACGCCGAGCAGGTCGCCGACGCAGAGGCGCGACAGGAGCCGGCGCAGGCGCAGGAGCTGGCGCAGGAGCTGGCGCAGGAGCTGGCGCTGGAGCCGGCGCTGGAGGTGCTGGCGGAGCAGGTCGTCTGACTCTCGGTGCTGGTGGCATCTCTATCCCTCCTTTGGGGATTTCGAACGGTTGCGGTTTAGAACGTTTACTTATGTAGCCA
>Ga0209210_1001988_pt1 | contig 15787 bp, 25 predicted proteins | sample RifGroA1_FD_183991 | JGI IMG/M metagenome (GOLD analysis project Ga0209210, IMG submission 183991) | Contaminated groundwater microbial communities from Rifle, Colorado, USA - Rifle Groundwater A1 (SPAdes) (version 2) | ecosystem: Environmental > Aquatic > Deep subsurface > Groundwater >...
GTAGCAGCCCTGGATGCGGTAGTTCTGAGCGTAGTCGAAGGATTCGAACCTATTACGGTCAAATTTGAATAGCGGGAGGGTTGGCGGACCTAATGGCTCCAAGAGTGGTAAGGGGTGAGGCGGAGGCGTATTCTTCCGGGGTGACACCGTAAGCGTGCAAGTCGTAAGGAAAGCCGCAACTGGCCCGATAGATGATCTTCAGACGGGTGTCGGGATCATATTTGGAGAAATCTCGAGAAAGGATTAGCAGGTCTATGTCACTGTCTTCTTTTGCAGTTCCGGTGGATGACGAACCGAATAGATAGGCTTCGTCTATGGAGACGAATTTGCTAAGTTTGGCTAAATAGCTTTTTAGATTTTGAGTAATTGTTGCTTGATCCATGTAAATACCTCCTGGGTTTTGGAGTAAGTAGGTTCAACTGTTTCCTTTGATGTATAAACAAACTTTTGGAAGTCAGGGTAGCGGACACGCCAGAAGTGACGAGTAATTTCGGCTAAATCTTCAAGCCAATTTTCGGGAAACTTTAAAGTGGTTTGACGGGCTAAAGCGTCCAGATTATGAGATTTAGGGGGAAGTTGATTTGCAAACTGGACAATGCAGCCCTTGAGAAGTTTTTCGAGCGCCTGATGACAGCAATAAACTGCCATGGAGTATCTGGAACCCGTGTAAAGAAATTCAGCGTCTTTGAGATTTTCTTCGGCCTGTTCCAGCCATGTTTTGGTCTCTTCCTTCATGGATTTAGTATACCACTGTTTGCAGGGATGCCAGGATTCGGACCTGGAAATGCACTTTTGGAGAGTGCTGTGATACCATTTCACTACATCCCTAAACTGGACTAATTTTAACAGATTTGGTAGGGTGGAGAAGATATGGCCAAGCAAGAGTTGGGAATGTTGCAGGCATTGAGATTAAATGGTGAGGTTGGGCTGCCGGGAAAGGATGGGTTGGGTCACGAAGGCAATTTGGTTTTAGAGAGGACAGAATCAGGAACTTTGATTGTGGTGTTTGAATACGATGGGCATAGAAGAACAGTGAGTTTTGAGAAAGCGGGGGAAATGAACGAGCGATGGGCTACTTTAGCTTAGCGGTTTCTTTATGGTTTGTATGTTTGCGACATAGTCTGCAATACTTTGATAGAGCAATCTTATCGGGAGTGTTGACCTTGTTTTTGGTCATGACATAGTTTTGGGTCTTGCAGGTGGTGCACACAAAAGCCATGAGTTGACGATTTCCTTTAGCCATAAGTTAGCGTCTAGAGACTAGTAATTAGCGTTCAGTTTAGCGTCTAGATGTCATGGAGTTTAACATTTTTAGCACTTCTTGTAAAAGGCTATTTGCTTCGACGCTTTCGTTTTCTTTTAATAATCCTGTCTCGGTGCAGATAGTAAGTTGAGTTTCTAATTCAAGAGCGGAACCGTAGGCGATACCGAGAAACTGTTGAAATTCGCCATGGGATTTGCGGCCGTATCCTTCAGCGATATTTGAGGCTATTGAAACAGCGGCTCGACGCATTTGACTGGTTAGTCCGAAAATTTCGCTTTTGGGTAGACGTTCGGTGAGTTTGAAAATGGCTTTAGCCAGAAGGATTGATTTTTGCCAGACAATGAGTTCCTTGTGGGATTTGAGGTACATACTGAACGCTAAACGCTGATTTCTAAACGCTATCTTAACAAAAATCGCCCGGCGATTGCGAGGGGCGATTTTTGCGCTTGTGCTCAAAGTTACTGAGCAGGTTGGTCTGTAGGTGTCACTGGAGCGGCTGGGGCTGTAGGAGCAGCTGGCATGGCGCCGGCGGCATCGCTGACGGCAGCTTGAGCTGCAGCTACATCTACTGGTTTATTTTCGGTTGCGCATTGTTCACACACCCAGACGGTTTTGCCGTCGTTGGTGGTAACCGCGTGACAATTTGAACAGGTTACTGGTGTTTGATCCAATTAAATCACCTCACTCTCTAACTAAAGTATATCATTAACAAGTCAATGATATCTCTCGTTGAGCTCGTGATAGCATGGTAAAATAATTTCGCTGGCCAGGATGGTAGAGCGGTCAAATACACGACTCTGTAAAAGTCGCGCCTCACGGCTACGAAGGTTCGAATCCTTCTCCTGGCACCCAGCCCGGATAGTTCAACGGCAGAACGAATCCATGGTAAGGATTAGATTAGAGTTCGACTCTCTATCCGGGCTCATTAAATTCTGGTGTAATACACGGAGCGGCCGTGGCCGTGGGCAAACAGCAGACCCAGAGAGGCCATTTTGGACAGATCCCGGGAGGCGGTAATTTGAGAGATTTTTAAAAGCTTTTGCACCTGGCGGTTGGTGATGGAGGAGCCGGGGGCTTCCAGACGGGTGAGTAGGGTTTTTTGGCGGTCTGACAAGCTCCACAGTCCTTTAGGGGATTCGGTGGAGGGAGCTAGGACGGCCCGTTGGGTCAAGGCGTATTGGTATAACGCAGCTTGGGCATAAAAATCTACCCACTGGGTAATACTGGTAGAGGTGGCGTTGGTAGTTAGGAGCTGGGAGTAAGTATCGCGGTTTTTGAGCCAGAATTCGTCGATGCACACTAGTCCATGACAGTCGTAGCCGCGGCGGTGGAGATAAACCTGGGGGACGAGATAGCTATAGGGAGGAACGAAGGCCAGGTGGGCAATGGCGGCTTGCAAGATGGGATGCAACCCAGGGGAATCGAGGTATTCCAGAACTGGTGTTGTTCCTGCGGGTAGATCTGTAGTCCAGCTTTGGCGGATACGGTCTAGGGCTGCGCGGCGCCCTCCCCAAGCGGTTAAATAACCTTGGGTGGCTTTCCATTGCAGTTCCATGAGCCGGGCAGGGGGGAGGGGAGTAGTAAGAATCTCACTTCTGAAGTTGTCGATTTTTACCAGGCAGCTTTTTAATCCCGGAGAAAGATTAAAGGACAGGGAGATCATTAAAATAAGCGTATAACATAAAATGAGGCTAGTCAAGAGGCAAATGATAAGATTACGATAAGATTAAAAATGGGCGTTGACAACATATTAATAAAAGCTACATACTGAATATTAGAAAGCGAGGTGATAGTGCATGCTGTTACAGAGCATTGGAACAACTGAACTTCTAATAATTGCCGGCATACTGCTGGTGATGTTTGGGAGTTCTAAGCTGCCCCAATTGGCTAAAGGTATTTCCGATTCAGTTCGGGAATTCAAAAAAGCTTCTGCTGACTGAGGCGAATAGTATGGTAACTACTAAACACAAATCACTAATCGTAGTTACCTTGGTTGGTGCGGCTCTGATATCCGCTACGGGTGTCGGGGCCGCGGCCGGCTCTATTCAGTCATGCACCGTCAGCTCCAGCTGTACTGTAGGAGAATTTGTATATGATGATGAGTATACCCCCGTGACTGGAGGAACGTGCATTATTACTGCTCGTGATCCCAATGGGGTAGTATATATTGACCCAACTGCCATGACTTACACGTCTGATGGGTGGTTCTCGTATCAGTTTACGGCGCCAACCACAACGGGATATTACCGGGCCCAGGTGTGCTGTACTATCGGAACCGAATACATGTGTTTGGATAAAAGCTGGGAAGTGGTGGCGGCGGCGGCGTCCGTGCCGTCGGCGGGCGACATTGCCAGCGCGGTGTGGGGTTACTCCAGCCGGACGATGTCTGGTTTCGGGACACTGGCAGCCGACGTGTGGAACCGCATTCCTAGGACGTTGACGGCAGGTTCCGTTGAATCGGCAGATTTGACTAAAATTAAACAGACGGGAGATGCGAATCGACTGCTTTTAGAGCGATTAGTGAACAAACCCATTATCCAGAATTTTATTGAAGAAGATATCCCGGAAGTGGGGACCAAAATTGAAGAAACTAGAACGGTAGCCAATCAATTGTTTATGAGCGGGCAGTTTGTGGTGAGCAAAACTGGAGTAGTGTCTCTGAAGTGGGGGCAACTAACTGATAGTGAACTATCCAAAAGTATGGTAGAAATCGGAAAAACGCTGGGGGAAGAAACTGATTCAGTGGCCACTAATACTATGTTTGGGCAATTGGCCAGTTTGAAAGCGGCTTGGGGTTGGAAGGAACTGGACATTGCGTATGATCAGGCTAAGGCGGTCAAGCAGGCCATGGCGGACCGGAGATTCTCGGGGGTAAAATCTTTGACTAGCTTTGCAGCCGCGTTGGAAAAAGCGGTGGGAAGTGTTGTGGCCCGGGTGGATGAGGTAGAGAAATTGGCAGCGGTGTTGGAGGAGAAGCAAATAGAGGCAGATAAAATGCTGGCGGGTGGGGCTACCCAGACCCGGGTGGATCAATTGGTAAAAGCAGTTTTGGCGGTGAACAGACTGCCCAAAGTAGAACGGGCTTTGGCGCCTAGTTTTGCCGCGGATACATCGGAGAAGAGGTTGAAAAACCGGGTGTTGGCGGTTCGGGGGCTGATTGGAGCCAACAAAAAGTTTTTGGCCAAGGGGATGACCGGGTCGGTGGATTACACCTGGCTGGAAGTGGGCAGCATCGTCTTTAAATCGTTGGTGACCAATCCGTCGCTTTTGATTAGCCAGACGGTGGAGCTGAAGTACTATTTGCCAGAGGAGATTAAGAAGGAAGATATACTGCAGACAGACGCGGGGCTGGAGGTCAAATTTGACGCGGAAAAGAATCAATATTATGTAGAAGGGCAGTATCTTTTGAAGCCAGGAGAAAGCCGGACGCTGGCGGTGAGGACGACTGACATTTGGATAATTTCTCAAGAGATGGTGGACAGTGTGAGAAAACAGGCGGTGGAATTGGCCAGGCCCTTAGAAAAAACGGCCTATTTTGCCCAAAGCATTACTTTGAAAAGCGACATTGATGTGGCCTTGGACAAAGTCTTGGCTTTGCAAAAAACAGCCGTGACTCCGGAACAGAAGATCCGGGCTTACCGGGAGGCCCAGATTGAAATGAATGGAGCCGCAGACAAAATGGATAAGCTGAAAGACTTGGTGACCCAGGCCAGTGCTAGCACCAACCTGTTTGGTTTTGTGGGCGGATCGCAGACCATGGCCGTGTGGGGACTGATTATCATCTTAGTAGCTGGGTTTGTATTTCTGGCTATATACATGCGGACCTTAAACGGTGGTGGGGGTGAGGTAAAAATGGAAGAGCCAAAAGTATACCGGACGGGACAAGGAAAGATGGCAATAGCGGTTCTGGTCGGAGTGCTGACGGCCGGGATGACGGGGATGGTTTCCTGGAAAGTAAATTCAGGGCCGGCTCCTATGGTTTTGGGTGTAGGTGGGCCGGATATAGTCAGGGTGATAGTGCCTACTGGGGGAACGGTAAATGTGCTGTTGTCCACGTCTGTGAAGTCTGGAGTCGTGGCTAGACTAAATATGTCCACGGAGGCGATTAGGTTGGCCCAGGACGCCAAATGGGTGCAGGTGGCTGCGGAGGATCAATCATGGCAGGGCTGGGTAGCCCGCGAATTTGTGGTAGAATCAGGGGGAGAATGATACCTAAAAGATTACAAGGAGTGTTGTGGTCCAAAAGAGTGTCTAAATTGGATAAAAAGAGGGACGCGGCTTATATTGTGCATCAAGTGTTGGCTCATGGGGGATGGCAGGACTTGGGCTGGCTGATTCGAACCTATGGTCTAGGTAGAATTAAAAGGGTTTTTCTAGACAACCCCTTTAGGGGTTATAGGCCGGAGAAATTGAATTTTGCCGCGAGAATTCTATTGGGCTTAAAAGGTTTTGACGAGGGGAAATATGGTCAAACTCAACTTGGACGTTCTAGATAAACCTAGGCAAGATTTGTGGGAGAAGTTGGAAGTTTTTAAGCGGAGCGGGGTCTTGGGCGGAGGCACAGCGATTGCTCTGCAAATTGGGCATCGGGTGTCTTTGGATTTTGATATTTTCACTGAAGGTGGGATAAGCAGCCGGATGAGAAATAAAGCTTTGTCTGTTTTGGATAGGCCGGTGGTGGTGGAGATAGATAATCCAGAGCTGTTAACTTTGATGTCTAAGAGTGGTTTGAGGCTGACTATCCTGGAATATTCGTATTCGCCATTGTATCCAGTGATAAAAACTAAAGGATTACCCCTTTTTGATCTGGCGGATTTGGCCTCCAACAAGGCCTTTACGATTGGAAGAAGGGGTAAATGGCGGGACTATGTGGATTTGTATTTTTTATTGAAGGAGGGTCATGTGACTCTGGCACAAGTTGTTAGAGATGCGAGGAAAAGGTTTGGGGACGAATTTGCGCCTAGGCTGTTTTTGGAGCAATTGGCGTACACCAAAGACTTGGGGAAGATGGAGATTGATTTTCTGCGGGGGGCGGTCGGTTCGAAAGAAGCAACCGATTTTTTTGGAGGGGAAGTAAAAACCTATGTGCGGTCGCACCTTAAATGAAGAGGTTGTAAGCCCAATGAAGTAGGATGGCGGCGATGAGGGCCAGAGGAAAGAAGCGGCGGGGGAAGAGGCTCAAGATGAGAAAAGTGGAAGCGTGTAGGGGTACGGTGTAGACCAGACGCGAGAGGGCAGTGGGGGAGTTGAAGAGATAGAAAACGGCTTCAGAGAGAGCAAACACAGTTCCGGATAGGAGAGCAGTTTTGGCAGTCGGTTTGCCCCACCACACAAGTATGGCTTTGACCAATTCTTCGATTATGTGCGGGTAGGGTAGGACAAACTCGATGGGCCAGATCAAAAATGGGGCGATGGCCGCAAACAGGGGGAGAAGGTTACTTCTCATCGCTCTTGAAGGCCTTTTTGAACTCTTTGATGGATTCGCCGATACCTTTACCTAATTCGGGGAGCTTTTTTCCGCCAAAAAGAATCAACAACACGACGGCGATGATAATGAGTTCGGTGGTTCCAATACTTTTAAACACGCTGTCTCACCCCCTTTGATGGCTCTTTAACAAGAGCCGGTTCAATATTAACGTAAGCTCAAAGAGAATTACAAGAGGCAGAGTGAGGAGAACGTCGGACAATACGTCCGTGGGGGGAAGCATGATGGAAAAGATGAAGGAGGAGAGATAGGCCCAGGGACGCTGTTTGGCCAGCCAGGCGTATTTGACGGCCTTAAAATGCACCAGGGCGGTCAGAACCAGGGGGAACTGAAAAGCCAGGCCCATGAGCGAGGAAGTGGTGATAATGGCGGTAAGCAGAGCCGAAACGTCCAGGTAATTGCCGATGTTGAGTTTGGTGGCGCTGGCTTGGAAGAGGACGACTACGTATTTCATCATCAAAACGCCGAAAGCAAAACCGGCGGCAAAAAGCACCAGGGCTAGGGGGAGCATAAAGACGACTAAGCGATACTCTGGGTCTTTGAGGGCCGGCTTAAGAAAGGACAGGAGTTGCCAAATGACGAAGGGAATGGCGGAGACGAGGCCAATCAAGAGGGCAGAGGACATGGCCAGCTCCACGTATTGGAAAGGGGAAGTAAAAACGATATTGATGCCGTCTAGCTGCAGCATTTTGACCATGGCGGCCACGATGCGGTCGTAGTAAAAGAAGCCCAAGAAACCGGAGACAAGCATTACGGACACGGCTAAAAGCAGGCGCTTTCTGATCTCAAGAAGGTACGGGAAGTACTTGTTGATTGTATCCTCGGCGGTCATGAAATTAGTGTAGCACAAAAGCTTGATGTGGGAAGCATGCTGGCGAAAATTTCTGCTTGCTCGAGAGCGTCATCAAGGGCGTTGTGGGTGTGGGGAGTTTTTGGAGGGTAGAGGGAACGGATCTTCTTTTTGGTGGTTTCGCTCCAGGAAGATCTATGCTTGCCCATGAAATAAGCTTTGATATCTAGACCGCTGATGCCGAAAGGATTGCGGTTGAGGAATTTAATGAAATACCAATGGATGAACGACCAGTCAAATGTGGCATTGAATGCTACAAATACCGGCCGGTTGTCACCGGATACTTTGTTAATCCAGAGGCTAAATTGAGCCATAGCTTGCGCAGGTTCGGTACCGGTAGCCTTAAGTTTCTCAAGAGAGAATCCATTTACCTCAAGCGCTTGGTGTATGAAGTTGTGGTTGATGGGTTTCAATTCGACGTAAAAAGTTTGGGTGGGCTGATTTATTACACAGGCCCCGAAAGATAGGAGACTGTATTCCCCTGGAATTGGACCGGAGGTTTCCACGTCGACGGAGATGTAGAGCTCTGGGGTTGACATAAATGCGATTATATGCGGAAACAATTAAACGTAATTCGCCTTGATTACTCTTCTTTAGTGTCTTTGGCCCCTTTTTTAAATTCACCGATGGCTTCACCGATACCTTTAAAGAATTCGGGAATCTTTTTTCCGCCGAAGAAGATGAGCAGGAGTAAAACAACGACAATTAGTTCAGGAGCGGCAATATTTTTAAACATCTGGCTGGTCACCCCCCTCAATTTCTTTCTTGATTTTTTTGATTTCCTTGGAAGATTCGCCTAGGCCGCGGGCCAGCTCCTTGAGCTTCTGGGAGCCGAAGAAAATGACTAAAATAATCCCTATAATTATAAGCTCGCTGGCGCCGATATTGGAAAACATACAGTTTTATTTGTCTTTAGTGGCTTTTTTGAACTCTTTGACGGCTTCGCCCAAACCTTTGATGAATTCGGGGATTTTCCTGCCGCCAAAAAGAACTATCAGAATTAAGGCGATAATAATAATTTCTGGAGTACCGAGATTGCTAAGCATGGTCTTGTGAAGCACCCCCTTCCTCTGTGAGCTCTTTTTTGATCTTTTTGACTTCTTTGGCTGATTCACCCAAGCCTCGGGATAGTTCTTTGACCTTGGCGCCGCCGAAGAAGACGAGAAGTAGAACGCCGATGATGATGATTTCCGGAAGGCCGATGTTTTTAACAAAGTCGAACATTAGTTTTAGAATACACGCATTACTTAAGAGATGCAAGAGTGGCTTTGGTCTTGTGATAAAATTGATCGTATGATCGGTAACAGACCCTATTTTTTGTGGGATTACGACCTGACAGAGCGGGGGGTACGGGAGGTTTTGAGGGGAAGCAACCAAACAGATAAGATTTGGATGCTGTCAAGGATTTTGGAGAGTGCCCGTTTTGAGGACGTGTGGAAGTATATCTCATTGTCTGAAGTCAAATCAATGTTTCATTTGTTAAAACTTAAACCTGCCGTGCGCCGGGCTTGGGAGCACGCTTTGACTGTATGGCAATAGATTATCAGCTTCAAGACCAGTTTTTGGAGGAGTTTTTCTCTGGCCGTTTTGCCCAGGATTTCTACTTGACGGGTGGGACAGCCTTGGCCAGGTTTTACTTTCATCACCGGGAGAGTGAGGATTTGGATTTATTTACTCAAAATCAGGAGATAGATTTCGCCGCAGTCAATATTCATATGGAGGGAATAAATAGAAAGTTGGGCTTGAAAACAGTAAACCAAGTGGTAACTAATACATATTTACAGTTTATCGTAGAAAATGAGGCCGGACAGAGATTAAAAGTGGATTTGGTGAAAGATGTTCCAGTTCGGTTTGGCGATGTAGAAGCCCGGGGCAAAATTAGACTGGACTGTTTGGAAAACATCGGCTCAAACAAAGTGTTGGCAGTATTCGGTCGAACAGACCACAAAGATTTTGTTGATTTGTATTATATCCTTCAAGAAACCAGCTTAACGTTTGAATACTTGATAGGGTTAGCGAAGAAAAAGGACTTGGGGTTAAGCGAGTTTTATTTAGCCAACTCAATCGATCAGATTCAGGGTGTGGTACGAATGCCGGTACTGCTTAAACCCTTGAATACAAAGAAGTATCTAGCTTTTTATAAGGATTTGTCGAAAAAACTGCTGTTGAAAATAAAGCCAGGGAGCAAGTGAAGGATTATTTAGGAGATGCAAGAGTGGCTTTGACGGCTTGAAGGAAGACGTCAAAATCTTTGAGGTCATCGCGGATAATTTTGTACAGTTCTTCGGCTGTGACCTGGGCGTAGAAGTGGACTAGACGGTTTCTGTATTTGGCCATTTCGGTGAGGCGGGTTTGGGCAAAATCTGCTGGCACGAAGCCAAACTCACCCATTTTAAGAGCGATTTCTTTGTATTGAGTAGCGGTGGCTCCAGGGATGCGAGAGAGAAGGTGAGAGCTGATATTAAAAACTCCTTCCAGTGCCCGATGGAGATGAAATTGAGCCAGTTTCCAGCCCGATCCAGAAGAAAAAGTGGCCAGGTCCTGTTTGCCTAAGTTGACCAGTTCGGTCAACTCGGTTTGGATACCCTCCATTCTTTTGAGGACGACATCTTTTTCAATTGGTAACTGGGTCATATACGGGCCAGGGTAGCTTGTTGGAATAAATAGCGGTAAGGAGCGAAATCGCTGTAGTCGAGCATGACTTTTTGGCGGAAGTTGGCAAAGTCGACTGGACTTTTGGCGTAGAGCACTTGGCCGTAGGTGCTGGCGTGGTTTAAAAGTTCTCCGGGGGCAACCGAAGCAAAAACAATGTCAATGTCTACTAGTTTTTGAATCTTGCCGGAGAGCAGATCATATACCAGGTCATATGATTTTTTTGTGTCAGGGCCAAAAACTAAGATGTCATAATCGCTGGCAGGGGAGGAGATATTCTGGGCTTGGGAGCCAAAAAGAACCAGCATGGAGATGCCGGCAGAATTCAGAAGATCTTTCTCTTGATCGGTAAAGTTCAGGTTTGTCACTAAGAAGATTGTAGCACACGTTGCTACTTGAGCGAGGCCAGAGTGGCTTTGGTTTTGGCGTCTTTGAGGGTCTTACCGGTGGTACCTGAAGTTAAATGGCCAGAAATAACCTCGTCCCAGACGGCGTTGGCAACTTCAGTGGCATTGAGACCGCCAGCCTGGGTCTCGACGTAGGTGTCGTAGCCGGCGGGGTAAGTAGTGTTGCCAGCAGTATTTTTGTTGAAAGTGTGGCCGGAGCGGACGTGGGTACGCAAGGGTCCGGCGCCAATGGTAATGCCGTAACCGGTGTGCTGGTAAATAAGGTTGTTTTCTAAAACGTTATCTGCAAGTCCAGTTCCTGCCAGGGAGACACCGTTTTTATTGTCAAAGATAATACAGCGGGAAACAAAGGCTTCGGTGGTAGTATCTCCCAGCTTGACGCCGTCTCCGGTGCCAGATGCACCACAGTGTTCAATGACACAGCTTTGGATTTGGGTGCGGGAAGAGGTGGAGACATTAACGCCGTGACCACGGACGTTGGCAATCCAACAATCCTGGATAAAAGCGTTGTTGGCGGAGACGCTGATGGCGTCCTGGGTGCCGGTCGTTGCGGTACCTATATACAGTCCAGAGACTTCCACACCAGCAGCAGCCACAGTAACAGTTGGGGATGTAGTGGCAGTGGGAATTAGTCTAAAAGATTGGCCTGGGCCCATGACTTTGAGATTGGCTGTGGTGATGTTTAGAGTTTCGGTAACGGTGGTAGTGCCTGATGTGTTGGATGCCAAGCAAAAAATGGTGTCACCGGTGCCGGCGGAGGCCAGAGTTTGGGCTTTGGAAAAAGTGGCCACGGCTTTGCCGGGAGTGGTGCCGTCATTGGTGTCGCTGCCGCTGCCGGGATTGGGATTCCAATACCAGAAACTACCCACTTGGCGTTGTTTGCCCCGGAGTGAGTTTATGAGATAAATTAAATGATCGTCTGATGGGGGAGTGGCGATGGTGGCCGAAGAAGATTGGGCGATGACCACCTGGGTATAGGCTGTAGGGTAAATGGGGTTCATGGATGCCCCATTGGCATCGAGAGCCACCAAGTTGCCTCCAGAAATAGTACAAAGAACCTCGGGGGGCGTATCAGTTCCATCGCGAGCCTGAAAGGAGACCTTAGCATTTTGCAGCTCGGCCGTAATTCCCACAAATATGCCTCCACCCAACGTTTGTTTGCCGAAGGTTTTGACCAAAATGGGGTAGGTGAGGCTGGAAGGCTCATCTTCCCAATCTTTTATTTCGTTGGTTAATGTTTGAATGGAAATTTCAGTGAGAGGAGCTAGCACTTCAATAACCCGGGGACTTAAATATGGGTAGACTCTAATGAGAGACATATCAATGCTATTATAATGAAGAATAACAAATGAAACAGCAACAAGCCAAAGTTTACTATCAGACAGGCAATAATTTCTTGAAAAAAAGAGATTATGTTAAAGCAATTGTCTGTTACAAAGACGCCATCCGCTTTTATCCTGGATATATTAAAGCCTACAATAATCTCGGGGTAGCTTATAAAAACGCAGGACTTTTTAAAGAGGCGGAAGTCACTTTCGAAAGGGCTCTAAAGATAAAACCCAATAGCGGAGTGATTTTTAATAATTTGGGCAACGTCTATATGTGTACAAATCGGATTCAGGAAGCCAAAATTCTCTATCTAAGAGCTATCAAGATTTATCCAAAATATAAAGAGGCATACTATAATTTAGGTCAGGTGTATTATTTTACAGGAGAAACAGACAAGGCGCTGGCAACAAGAATTATTTTGGAGAAACTTTAAGCGTAAACTGTATCAGTGGTTCGAATGACAGACTGGGTTAGACCGCCGGTGGTGATAGTACCGGTGGTTTTGAAGGGTACAATTCTGTAGCTCGAATTCTTGACATTTCTGATCTCAATGACCACTTCTCGGTCGCCGGCAGTACTGTCGTAGGTAAGAGTCACGGATTCGATTCCGGGTGATGCGTCTGAACCGCTAGCCTCGATAACATCTAAGAAGGGAACAAAAAACTTATCGGCATTGGTATAGGTGACAACGAGAGCGTTAAGTTCAAAAGTTTCCGTATTTGCCCAACCCGATCCAGCAGATAGAAGTGTTGTGGTAAGGGTATCTTCATCGGTAATTGCGGTGACATAGGCCCAGCCGCCAGCACCGTTGGTTCTTCTGATAATGTCTCCAACTTGGATAGCCCAAGTTACAAACGTGGCACCTGGGGCGTCTAAAGTCTGGCCTGTAGAAGAAGCGCCCGCTGTTCCGGTCCTTTTCGGACTGGGGAGAGAAAAAATGGCAGGGTCAGTCGTACTATTTCGGGAGACAAATCTGTAGCGATGCTCTTGTGTTGGCGAGTTGTCGACAACTATAATTGTTCCTGATGTAGGAGTGTCGAGAGACATAGCTCCAGTGTCCCTTTCAAATGTAATATCTCCTTGGGCATTATTGACGTTATGTGAGGTGTATGTGGTTTTATCTGGTAGGGTGGTTGTCCCACTTTCGAGATATACTGCAATTCTGTCGTCTTGCCTGGTGTTGCTAATGGAAACGGTGATAGCGGTATAAGGTTGGCGTAGGGTGAAAGTATCCTTTGCGGCATTGGTATCGGTTAATTTAATGTTGTTATTATCTGCAGTTTGCATTCCTTGTAGCCATACACCAGTAGCGCCGAAGAAAGTGCTTCCAGCCAGAGTTCCATAGGGTGCAGTTTTAGTGGCGGAGTACGCAGGGTCTGCTTTGATATATTCTTCGGCTGCTTTGGTAGTGATAGCGCTACCGTTACTGGTATAGATGGTACGACTGCTGACATCCTGTCCGTCACGGACGTAGAACTGCAAATAAGCATAGATATCTGAGAGGCTGCGGCCGGCCTCATAGATACTTCCACCTTCAATGAAAACTGAATAAAGTGCGCCGGTACTTTGAAGTGAGAACTCGAAGTTTTGGGTATTGTCGTCGGTCAACCCAACAGTACCAACGATTTGACAAGTTTTAGTAGAAATATTGCCTGTGATTACGGTAGTGGCAACGTTTAGATTTGTTTCCGCAGTTACGTTTCCCAAAAACATTATGCTGGAACCATCGGAGTAAATCATAATTGCTTCTCCTCCAGTCCAGGAAACACGCTCTCCGGGGGTAAACGTTCCGGAGAAGGTACCTACCGAGACAGTCCCGTTCATGTGGGCGACGGTAACGTCGGAGTATCCGGAAATAATGGTGGTGGGGGTGATGGTGGCGTCGAGGGTAACGTTGAGTAGGGCCGACCCGCCAGCGGCGGCGGTAATGACGTCGTTGTCGACAAACTGTTTATAGAGAAGGTCTCTAGTAGTACCGGTATAGGTACGGCCGTCGATGGCGCCATGAGTGTGATAGACCTGAAGAAGCAGTTTTCCTGAACCTGTATCGCTTTTAAAGGCTCTTAATATTCTTTCGGCAGTAGAAATGGAGCCGTCGACGGGTTTGTCACGGTCACCTGCGATAGGAGCGGTGGTTTCGGTGTCATATGAGACGATAGTATCGCCGACTTTGCCGTTAACGGTAGCGGTGCCTAACTGTGTGGCACCAACATAGATAGCGTTAGTGTCGGCGGGCGAACCGCGTAGTCCCCGAAGAGTTATATAACCTGAGGTTGCCGACCAGTTGGTATGGGCAGTAATTTCTGCATACCATGTAGGAGGGGTGGCGCCACCGGTAGCCACATTTTGAATAATAGTACCGACAGTGTAAGCAGGATTGCTGACGGAAGTGTAAAACATATAGTATTCACCTTTGGTAATATTGACTGTATCAGAAGAGGTCTCAGTAGCGATTGGGGTACGGCCAGATTCTGTAACAGTTGATTCAACGAAAGTGTAGGTGTCACCTGTTTGGCGGACGAGAGTGGTGAAGGCTCCGCCATTGATTAACGCTCCTCCGAGTCTGATAGGAAAGAGAATATCAATTGTGCCCCGATCCCAGTTGGTAAGATTACTCCACTCGGCGATGCGGGTTCGAGTGCCGCTGACGGGGTGGTTTTGGTAGATATAGACTTGCGGGTCGGGTGTTCCAGCAAAAGAAGCAATGGTAAATAAGTTGAGGTAGACTTCTTCTCCGCTTACGCTTGGGCCCAAGGTGTTGGCGTTGTAGTTACCAGTTCCGCCGGTGACTAAAATATCTGATGTAGCGGCGATGGCAGCGGGCACTGCTCTGGTGTCTCTAACCCAAAATCTGGCTGTCGTGGCGGTAGGGTAGTTGGCTTTGAAAGAAAGTAGTGGTCCGACAGTGACGCCGTCATCTGTGATGGGTAAATCAAGGTCTCCTGCGACAAATGCGGCTGTTTCTGCATCGACATCCATCATATAGACGGGGTCGGCAACAGTGGCATAGCCGGATGTATCAATACCCCCGCCAGTCAGAAATTGCAAAATATCAGAGCCATCGCCATTATCCAAAAACCAACCATTTAACATAGTAAAAGAAGTAGGGGTGTTGAAGCGGATAGGGGTTTGGTAGGTCAAATATCCAGGTTCGTCAAAAGTGTCCATCAGATACGAATAGAATTGAATTGCTGTCCAGACAGTAGTTCCTGACGTATGTCTAATGACTTTGGTTTTGGGATAGATTGTGAAATCGTTTTGAATAGCCATAGTTTTAGTTTAATCCTGCCACCCGGATTTTGGGATTCAACCTTTTAAAGTCTTTGACGGGCATACAATCTGTCCAAGGACGGGCACTTAAAATTGTGTATTGAACATATTTATTATTACGCATCACGCCTTTTTTGTCATATTCTTCATAAGTTACAATTTTTAGATCTTCTACGTCCTTTTTGTCTTTTGTATGTAGGTTGAAGATTTTCATTTTAATTTGTCCCAAAAACTCCCCTTTTTGGTCGGAGTAACTTCAACTTCTTCTTTTTTTGCTTCTTGAACCCGCTCTTGTAGATCATTGGTAATGAGTTTCTTTTGGGATGTTCTGGGTTTAACTATCTTGGGGGTTTCTGTTTGAGTAGGGGGTTTTGAAAAGATTGATTTAGGTTCAATCCAGACGGCCCTGTCGAAAGACACTAGAGATTTATTTAACTCATCGCCTAAATCCACAATGTCTCCAATTTTGTGATCATAGTATGGATAGTGAATAATTTTGATCTTCATGTGCTTCATTTACATTATATGTG
>Ga0209210_1001990_pt1 | contig 15778 bp, 17 predicted proteins | sample RifGroA1_FD_183991 | JGI IMG/M metagenome (GOLD analysis project Ga0209210, IMG submission 183991) | Contaminated groundwater microbial communities from Rifle, Colorado, USA - Rifle Groundwater A1 (SPAdes) (version 2) | ecosystem: Environmental > Aquatic > Deep subsurface > Groundwater >...
ATACCGTCGTACATGCGGAAACAGCTGTGGCAATTGATCTGACATTTGACTCTGCTCTTTGATCTGCTTCATCGTTTTTTATTTTATTTATTTCTTCCTCTGAAAGCTGCTGTTCCAGCAACTCTTTTGCAGACTCGGTTGAAACTTTTGCGGGTGGTGAGGATAACTCTGGCTTGGGTTGGAGGAGAAGATAGATCAACAACCCTAAACCAACCAAGATTGTACCAATAATTACTCCGACCAAAACACTTTTCCAGTTTATTTCTTTTTTATCGGCAGAATCTTCAGACATTAATTTAAGTATAACAGATCCAATTTATGAATCGCTAATACGGATCAACCAAAATTTCGTTTGGTTTGCTGGGATTGCGGTAGCCGCCGGCGGTTGGATCATAAGAAGTAAGCGGCAGGGTGTAACTTTGGCCAGTTGAAGGTGAGCGTAAATCGCTTTCTTGCCCCATAATCGCATCGGAAAATTCATGTGAGGTTTTTTCTTGGACCTTGTTGCGATAATTCCAAGAATCCATCAAGGGGGATGAGTCGTTCGCCAAATCAGCCGCTGTTGGTAATCGCACTTTATCCATTCCACCGGCTTTTGATGGGTTAATGATCGTAATTGATTGGGCTACCCGCTCAAGAGTCGGCGCCCACTTTCCCCATTTATCCGGCGTGGTTTGAAAGGCGATAACCATACCCATAAACTGGCCATAGCCATTTAAAACTCCAGCGCTAGCTTTTGCTTTCAGGGTCTGCCCTGCCTTTTGGAAAGTAAAGGTTTTGGTTTTCATCCGCCAAACCAAACCAGTATTATTCGGGTCTTGAATTGATTCTTCGGACGATTCATTTATCACCTGCATATTTGTCCCCCCAACCGCCTGGACCATAAAACTAATGAATCCGTCCGGTGTCTGATACCCGTACCAACCCACCGCCACTGCTCCAGCCGCGCCGGTGTTGGAATCAGTTGGATCCATAATATCGATGCCGCTTTCGTTATCAGTAATCTGCCAACCCTGCGGCACTTTTGCGCCAAAGACAGCTCCTTTGTAAGCAACCAGTGTGTAGGGAAAGGTCTGGGGTTGTTCTGTAGATTTTGGTTGGTTTTTTTCCTTAGCAGCGCTCTTTGTAGCGGTTGGTGCAGTCTCTGTCTTTTGATGGACTCCCAAATAATACACTCCCCAACTCAAAGCAATTAAAACAATCGCCGCGGTGATAACTAAAGCAATTAGTAACGGTTTGTTCTTTGGCAGTTTTATGGGCAGCATATTTCTATCTTTAGTGTACAATAATTGTCTTTATTTTCATACTGTTCTTCAGGAGAAAATGCCGGGCCTATAAAATAGGCCTAAACCGCTTCCATAGTTGAAGGAGGTTTTGGGGTGATATTGTAAGTCACGCTAACTACCTCGGGAACCTTGGTGGTGAGTTGCGAAGCCAATTTTTCCAAGGTTTTAAAAGGAAGTTTTGTTGGATTGGCTTCTCTGGCATCAACGCTGTTCCAACATCTCACTTCAATCTGTAAGCCAAAAACTCTTTTACCGTTTCGCATACCGGTCACTCTATCTTTATGTAAAATTGCCATGTATTGAAAGGCTTTGATTTTTGCCAACTCCTCTTCAACGACCGCTGTCGCCACTCGCACAATTTCGATTCTCTCTGGCGTTACTTCGCCAATCACCCGGGCAGCCAGGGCAGGTCCGGGGAAAGGCTTTCTCTGATAAACCTCTGGCGGTAAACCAAGCGCTTTGGCCAACTTTCGTACTCCATCTTTCCGAAGCTGTATTAGCGGCTCAATAATTTTGTAGCCAAAGGCTTTTTGCGGATCAATGCCGAGTTGCTCAAAAACATTATGCTGCCGCTTTATCCCAGCGACTGTTTCGTCTACATCAGTTAGAATAGTTCCTTGTAAAAGAAACTTGGCCCCGCTTTTTTTGACTAGCTCCCCGAAAATCTTTTTATAAAAAGTTTGGGTAATTGCTTCTCTTTTTTCTTCTGGGTCTTCTATCCCCTTCAATGCTTTGAAGAAGCTCTCCTTCGCATCCACAAGTTCGGCTGGAACACTCAATTTTTTAAAACGGGAAATGACTCGTTGCGGTTCATTTTCTCGCATCAAACCATTGTCAATAAAATAGGTTTTGAGTCGCTTTCCCAAGGCCTTGTGCCCCAACAACGTAACCGTGGAAGAATCAACCCCACCAGAGAGTGCGTTGATTGCCAAACCATCTCCCACAATCGAGGTAATCTCTTTCATCTTTTGCTCAATGAATTCTTTAGGTTGCAGCTCACTTGCTTTTATTTCTTTAATCTTTATCTTTGCCTTCACTTTACTTCCACCAAATATTTCTCAAAATCTTTCACCTTTGCTGGTTTTTTGCCAGCTCCTGTCTCAATGGTAAAGCCTTCCAAATACTTTTTGTTCCGCTGATTTACCGCCCTCATTATAAACCACAAAAATATTTTCAACTTTTCTTAGGCTCATAACACGGTTTTAATCATATCAAACCAAAGTCTATGTCCCTCATCATTAGGGTGAAATCTATCACTACTATAAACATCTTCGTATTTTGAGAAATCCACAGGTGGTTTTAATGGACTGATATGTACAACATTTGGGTATTTACGTGCTTCTTCGGCGATTATCGAAGCATATTCTGGCGCTTTAAGCTTATAAATAAATCTTAAAGGTATTGGTATTATAGATGGATGAAAAACCCTACCGGGACCAGCAATAATTAGCTTGTCTGCTAATTTTGAATATTTCTCAAGCACTTTTTTTGTAGCATCTTCAAAATTTTTTAAGTTGGTGAGTCGCAGTAAATCGTTGGAAGAAACAATTAAAATTATTAGATCTTGCCTTTCTTGGGGGCCTTTTCCATTCAGAACATCGATCATTTTGGCACCGTTTTCTGCTTCATTTATAAGAGTTACTTTGTTGTTCTTAGCCAGATAGTTGGCTAATCGGCCGGCAGTACTTTTTTCAAAGCTATTTGCCCCAACCCCTGTTGCGATACTATCTCCACCAATAAATACCTTAAACTCTGGGTTGGAATTATCCCCAAGTTTTAAATTTTCTGTATAAACAGTCTTCGATAACTTGCCTCCTTTTTTGACGTAATAACCAAAAACAATTATCAAAGATACCACGTATATTAAGATCAAACCAAAGAAAATCAGCATAGATTTTTTCTTCATTGGAATTTTGTCATCTAAGTCTGAGTACCTGACACCTAAATTCAATTTCTTCTAAATCGAAATACTTTGGTTGTTTTGTCGCGGAAAATCCTTTTATACCCATCAATGTGTTTTTTGTTCTTCTTATTTTCTTAAGGATTTAATTTCTTCCAATCCGGATTTCTCCGCAGAAGCCTGTAAGCTTTTGTTTCATCATTAACTAAGTAAATCGCTCTGTCGATTACCAGTTCTTTTTTCACGTCTGCTTTCAATAAATCAAATTATAGAGAAAAGGCAAGTATTGGCGACAATTTTCAGGGTTGTCCAAACAGGCAAAATAAAAGATCGCCAAAAACCCGATTACTAAGACTAAAACAAGAAAGGCCAACACTACAAAAAGAAACTTCGTAAGAGGGGTGGTTTCGATATTCTTGAAGAGCGCAGATGATTCAGGGCGATTAAAAATTAGGCTTTCCCCCTTCCATTTCTTGTAGGTCACAAACAACCAAACAATAAATCCAATTACAAAAATCACCCCAAACAAAATATCAAAGAAAGCTATTAGAATTGAGAATATGGCTAAGGGTAAGATTACCACTATTCGTGGAAATACAGAGAAGGTATAGAAGTCTGGCGTTAATAAAAAATTCTTAAAGTTTTTCTCCATGTCTATTTTGTTTCCTGACCGACTAAATAATTTTAGTCAATTTTAAGTCATTTTCGCGTAGCCCTCTTTACATATTGTAAAACTTTTTGTTCGCCAGTGCAGCTGCCTTTTAAATCCTATCTTTGCGCGTCTCCCCTTTATAATTTAAAATAATGGCGATGACGGCGAAAGAAATTATTGACAAACTGCGTTCCAAAGCCAATCCGAAAAATGTTGAAGGGATGGCCCGTTTTGGGATAAACCCGGAAAACACCTTAGGGATTCCGATTCCGGTTTTACGAAAGACAGCAAAAGAAATCGGCAAAGACACCGCCTTCACCAAGGCTTCGGCGGTCAGGCACATCTTAGCACAAGAACTCTGGGATTCGGGTATCCACGAGGTAAAGATCCTCGCTGCTATGGTTGATGATCCAAAGCAGGTCACAACGACACAAATGGATTCTTGGGTGAAAGATTTTGATTCTTGGGATGTCTGCGATCAAGTCTGCATGAATCTTTTCGATAGAACTTCTGTTGCTTATGACAAAGCTAAGGAGTGGGCAGAAAAGGAAGAAGAATTTACCCGCCGCGCTGGGTTTGCTCTCATGGCTTGTCTGGCTTGGCATGATAAAACTGCACCAGATGAAAAATTTTTGGAATTTTTTCCACTGATAAGGAAATACTCCACCGACGAGCGCAATTTTGTCAAAAAGGCGGTGAATTGGGCGCTACGCCAGATTGGAAAGGGTCGGCCGAAACTACTTCAGAAAGCGATTGAATTGGCAAAAGAAATCGAGAAAATTGATTCAAAGTCCGCCAAATGGATCGCCAAAGACGCCATCCGCGAACTTTCCGCAAAGAAGATCAAATCCGCTTAACTATCGCTCATTCCGACTTCCACCTCGGCAGGTTTGGCATCAGCTCATCAGCCATTTTTTCGGCCTCTTCTCTTGTTTTACCCACCATTTACCCACCATTCGAATAGCGGTGTTGATACTGCCCCTCGCTCCTAATTATTTAATCAATAAACTTAAAACTAGACAAGATGGCATCTTGGACGTCGGTATAAGGAGTAGTATCGCCGGGGTTTAGATCTTCTGGTTTAATTTCTGGGGAGCTGGGAAAGATCCGATAAATCCTGCCTTTGTGGAGGACATAAATAATCACTTCTGTTTTCCCGGCTGGGGTATTTACTCGTGTAAATTCTACCCGCAAAGCATCCTCCCCACCGATTTTAATTTTCTTCCGACTTATCTCTTCCTTTAAATCCAAAATAAAGAAATAATCTTCCAGCTTAGAATTTGGGTTGTACCGATCTTGAACCGCATAAATTCCACACCACCGCAGTAAACATCAAACTTGCACAGGTGATCAAACCTCGGGGTTGGAGAAGTGTTGGGGTCCTCACCTTTGACCGCATCGACTTTCCAATTCTCTGGCGGATATTTCATCTCAAACCCGTAAGCGGTATTTCGATAAGGGATCCAGCTGCTGGTGTCAACCTTAGCTTCATTATCCGATTGGTCGGATTTTGTTTTGGAATTACCACAAGGAGTCGCTGGCTTCTGTGCAGAAGAATTGCCGTGCTTCACCCACTCACCATTTTGGCAAATCCAAGCATCTTCCCCAGCCAAGAGTCTAAAGAAAAGAACCAGCAACGCAAAAAGAAACAAAGCTGCTAAAAATAATTTGACATTACACTTCAAATTTATCGTCTTTTTCAATATTGGATTTAAATACCAAATACTTGAATTCTTCAGTAGAGTCATTTCTAACGGTGTGTATTTCGTTAGGCTCGATCGTAATCAACTCGTTTGGTTTCATCGGAAACTTATTATCGTTTATAATAAGGATTGCTTCGCCGCTTAGAACAAAAACCCACTCCTTCATACTTTTGTGATGGTGGGCTGGAAGTGTAGTCTTTGGGTTCGCGATATTAATTTGCAAAATTGTCCCACCAGAGGCATCTTCCAGTAAAACTTTCTTCTTATAACCCTTATCCTGCACCCAACCTTCTCCAGTCAAGATATCTTCTTCGGTTATGAACTTCATAATTTAAATATGCTATAAGGAAAAGGGGAAATCAACGAGTAATCTGGCGATCCTGATTTTGGATACCTAATTCAAACTTCTGTCACTGGCTTATCTTTAGAATCCAAGACTTGATTTTCCAACGGCTCTTTGGTCCTTCCCTCCGCAGCCTTTTTATTGGAAAGCTTACTCTTCCGCCGGCGATAAACAAAGTACCCAGCAACAACTGCTATTAAGAGGAGTACCAAAGCTGTTAATAAGGCTATTCCTGCCGCTGAGATTCCCGTTTTTTCCTTTTCAGCAGAACTTGAGGTGGCTTTTTTCGCTGCTGAAGTGGTCGCTGAATCAGCTGCTGTTTGTTCACTAGACTTTAAAGCGCTCTCCTCATCAGAGGCAGTAACACCTTGTTTAGGCGGATTGGGCGAACTTGTTTGGTCGCCATCTTCAGGTGTAGTTGGTTGGGTAGGAACAGTATAATCAATAGTCAATTTTGGCGGTTTGTTAGCAGGATCTTCCCTACCATAAAAAAATTTAATCCAACTTACTCCAGATAATTCGTTTCCATACAGAACAACCCCGTAGTTTTGAAAATTCCCTGCTAACCAACCGCTGACAAACGATTTGACATTGTAACTATGGTATTGACCGACCAAGCTACATGGTGCGGTGTAGTTTAAAACCGTGCCAGTATCAAAGGAAGGTTTGTTGCTCCAATTTACTGTGTATTCCGCCCAGGCGCCCTTGTTCCTACCAATGCGCAAATCATTTACTGTTTGTGACCAACCACCACCACCACACCCATATAAATAGACAGCTAATGTTGCTGAATTTATAGTAGCACTCGAAGGTATACTACTCAGATTAAATTGTATTAGGCTTCGGGTTTTTCCCTCTGGATCGGTTTCTGGAGGATAGGATTTCATAACATCTAGGTGTGAGTTTGATCCATATGTGGAATTGGGATTCAATGATTGAATCATTGCATCAGCAGTTGAGGTCAGCGTGACAGTAGTAGCAGATGCTTGGTTAATCTTTGGTAAGAGGAAAAGAAATGTAAAACAGAGAACAAAAATAGAAAAAGGCAGATAAATTTGCTTCATTAATTATATTATTGCAAGGAAGAAGCTAACTTGTCAAATTGAAGCCCGAGGACCGAAAGCCCTCTGATTCCCCACTAAGGTGGTCTAACCTGATCCAGCATAGGTGGTTTCACCTTTCTTGGGTAGAAGTAGTTTCGCTGCCTCTGGTAAATTGAAAGCCAAAGTGTAGTAAACAACCTTTTTTTCTTTCTTTTTCCGAACCAGACCTGCCTTTCGCAAAACCGCTAGTTGATGAGAAACGGCTGAGACGGTTGTTGCTAAAATATCGGCCAAATCACACACACAAAGCCAATTTTCTCGGCCTAAAAGATAAATGATTTGCGCCCTCATCTCCCCAGCCAATATATCGTAAAAACCTATAGAATATGTAAATGTCCTATTCGTCCGCAGATCTTTTTGCAAATCCCGGATCCGCTGGGGAGTAATAGTAGGGCCGAGACACTTAGGAGAACGATTTTTTATAATTTGTTTACGCATATTAAAATCTATTGATTGAATAATTATTCAAATAATAACAGATTCCTGGCAGGGAAGCAAGTAGGGGAGGTGGGCATTTAGAATTAAGAATTGCTTGTTCGAATCGAAGGTTATACAATTGAATTGTGAAAACTTCCAACAAAATTACAACTTGGATCGGAGTGTTTCTTTTATACCTTTTAATCTCGCCTATTATTTTAGCTTTCATCGTTATGTGGTCCTCCTCACTGAATCTGGAACTGGAAGCCCCTACAGGTCGGGCCCGTGAATTGCTCGGATTGGTCCTCGTTATTGCGATCGTTATTGCTATTATTTCGTCTGTAGTCTTTACCTTACTAAAAAAAGTGGGTTTTATAAAAAGCGGTGTTGTTCGCTTTCTATTAACTTTTCTACTGGTAGTAATGGCCTTCACCGCCTTTAACTGGTTTTATTTTCCCCATTACAATAATGAAGGTTACACCGCTTGTGAAAAACTTGGGAAAACAAAAGGTGAGGCTGTAACCTTATTCAGTGCAGGAAAAGAATATGATCTGAGAAAAGTTGACGAAAAAATTGATGGTTTTATCAAACAAAACGGGCAACCCACTTCCGTCCAAGAGCAAAGCGGTACAAAGCATTACGAGTATCAGTACAAACACAGCAACTTTAGGTACTGCGCTCTAGAAGTAAATCAATCGGGTGTAATCGAAACCATCTTCGTTTGTCAAGGGACATGCCTTTGATTTTCAGCGCTGATTTCATTCGTATTATTTTCGGGTATCAAGATGATCCTTAGGCCTATTCTCCCTGCAGCGAGAAACCCGAGAACCGACCTCTACACGATTAGTTGATTGAATAATTATTCAAATGATATATTGGGTGAGTGAAAGGTTTTTATTTTAGAATTTTGACTGTTATCTGGGGATAATATTGCAATAAAACTACCTGGTGTCTACCCTACCTCTCCCCTTTCGCTAGTTTTATTCCCTACTCTACTCGACCAACGAAGCTGAAGGCATAGATTTGAAGGGCGTCGGAAAAAGGATAAATTTTTAGCAAATGATCGGCAAATTCTTTGGTTTTGAACAGTTCGTACAACCGCGGTTCCTTGACAAGCAAATAGCTCCAGCCAGATTCATCAAACAACATGTCCTTCCCTGCTACTTCTTTCGCGGGCGGTGCATCATCGAGCGCAACATAAATCTTGGTTTCTCCGACCCCCTTTGTTTCATCCAACCCTAGAACAACATTAGCTGCCAATCCACGAAATGGCAAAATCAAAAAATCAATTGGATCACGGTTGTTAACAGCATGTTGCAAGTAATCTGCTTTGGCAATCCAACCACCGTTTAAATAAAGATGGCCGTCTTTAAATGAATCTTTAGGCGGTACTTTATCGTAAACATGGAATGTATCTTTAAAATATCCTTCTTGGTTGCCGATTTTCCCCTTTTGATAACCACAATACGTTTTTTGCGTCTGTGGGTAATGCACCGCTACTTCTTTAATATGATCTAGCTCTTCGGCCGCCATTTTTGGCAAGTCCACCTTAGAGTTAATCTCTTTCAGGAGCCCCTGGATTTTGGTTTCGGCTTCTAAGTAGTGGTCTCCTCCACGATGGTCATAGCGTATTTTCCCCTTCGTATCAACCAAAAGCATCCTTGGCCAGGTGTCGTTTGCAAAAAGATTCCACATTCGACGGTCTAAATCCAAGACAACGGGGTAAGTGATTCCTTCTTTTTTAATAAAATTCTCGACATTCCTTGGATCCGCTTCAAAGTCAAATTCTGGTGTGTGAATCCCGATAACCACCAAGCCCAGGGGAAAATATTTTTCCTGCCACCTTTTTAAATAAGGTAAATCTTGCAAAGAATTAACATCTGAATAGGCCCAGAAATCAAGTAAAACCGCTTTGCCAACCGCTCTTAAATCTTTAATCTTCAAAGGTTGGCTAATTACCCCATCGTTATTTAGGCCGAGCCAAAGTCCTATCCCTTCTGGTATTTCTGGGCAAGATTTGCCGACTAAGTTTTTCTCGCCAAACAGCTTTTCAAAAATGCTCATCTCTATCTTAAGTTTAATCCTTTAGCCGCCCGACAAGCAACTTCGGCGATCTCAACCCAGGAGAAGTTGACTTATCATTCAAATCTAAGCTACACTGTAACTAGCGCTAAAATATTGCTCACTTAGGGCTTTTGTTGCTTATGGATGCAAAAAACGGACCACCTACCAGTAATAAACTTCCTAAACTAGAAAGCCGGCCATTATCTAGTAGTGACGTTGGTTTCCACCAAGCTGTTCACCCCAGCCCGGAAGCTTATCAAAAAGCACTTAGAGAGTTGACCGCTGCTAACCTGCGCCTTCGCCAGTTAGACAAAGCCAAGGATGAGTTTATCTCGGTGGCCAGTCACGAGCTGCGCAACCCCATGGCCATTATCAAAGGCAATATCAGCATGATTCTTTCTGGCGATGCCGGTGATGTTAACCACGAGACCCGGGATATTTTAACCGATGTTTTAGTAGCCGTTGAGCGTCAAATCCGCCTAGTAAATGAACTGCTTGATATTTCTCGGATCGAGGCTGGCGTAATCAATTTTAATTTGAACCCTGCCATTAGTATCGACCAGGTAGCCGAACTACTGGTAACTTCACTAAAAGGCGTGGCGGCGGAACAAAACTTAGAGATAAAACTGGAAAACCCAGCTAAACCACTGCCGGCTGTTCAGGCCGACCACGACAAGGTTAGCCAAGTGCTTATCAACCTGGTAACCAACGCCATGAAATTTACCAAAAAAGGCTCAATCACGATCAGTTTTAAGGAGAAAAGCGAGCACGTTATTACTTGCGTCACCGATACCGGAATTGGTATACCGGAAGGACAAAAAGAGATGCTGTTTAAAAAGTTTTCCAAGCCTTCTAGCGAAAGTGTCGGCACATTGTCTGCCGGTAGTGGTTTGGGGCTTTATATTTCCAAGAAGTATATTGAAAGACAAGGGGGAGATATTTGGCTAGAAGAAAGTAAGCCGGGAGTAGGATCAACTTTTTGTTTCTCACTACCGATGAGGGGTTCGGAAAAGGCTCTGGAGGTCGTTAGCGAGATTAAATCATTACAGCCAATTAAAGAGATTCATTACAAATCCTAAAGGAGGTGTAAAAAATGGCAAAAATATTGTTAATCGAAGACGATGCTTTATTTGTCAAGATGTATCAAAAAAAGCTATCTAGGGAGGGCATGACCCTTCTTGCTGCCTACGATGGTGAGCAGGGGGTGGAAATGACCAAGGCGGAAAAGCCAGATTTGATAATTCTCGATCTGATGCTCCCAAAGATGGCTGGTAGTGAGGTCTTGAAACAAATTAAAGACGAGCCGAGTACTAATTCGATTCCGGTCATTGTCTTAACCAACCTAAGCACAAGTTCCGAAGAGGTAAATCGTTGCATCGAAATGGGTGTGAAAGAAACTTTCCTGAAAACCGACGTCACACCAGCCCAAGTGGTAGAAGCAATCAAAAAATACACCAAATGAGACTGTCCAATGAAGAAATCAAAGAGGCTATTGTCAAGTCGGGATTTGTCACGCAAGAAGAGGTAGCTTCTGCCGAAAAAATTGCGCATGACCAGTCTCGGCCGTTGATTGATATTTTGATTGAACGGGGAATAATCTTGGAAAATTTTTTAGGTCAAACCCTAGCCGAGCACTTAGGTTTTCCTTACGCCGATCTAAAAAACAAATCTCTCTCTGACAAACTCCTAAAATTAATCCCCGAGGCTCTTGCGGCTGAAAAAAGAATTGTTGGGTTCGCCATTTCTAACGGTAGTCTTCACCTGGCCCTTGAAGATCCGGAAGATATCGAAACAATTGAATATATTAAAAAACGCACTGGTCTGGCAATCGAAGCTTATTTTACTCTTCCTCAACTTTTGAACGAGGCGCTTGACCAATATCATAAAGATATCAAGTCTGATTTTGAAAAAACGATTTCAGAAAATGTCAGCGCCGCTACTAAACTTTCTGCTGTAAGCGCCCAAGATCTACCGGTAGTAAAGACCCTGGACACTTTACTAGAGTACGCTGCTAGTGAAAAGGCTAGCGACATCCACATCGAAAACGTTGGTGACCGGCTGGTAATTAGATTTCGGGTCGATGGAAAACTACGCGATGTCTTAGAGTTTCCAACCAAAATCCAATCCGGTTTGATCACCCGAATAAAAATCTTATCAAGTTTGCGGACTGATGAGCACCGTGCGCCCCAAGACGGCCGGTTTCGTTTCCGACACCGGGGGGACGAAATCTCGGTCCGGGTTTCCATTTTACCAACCTATCATGGTGAAGATGCTGTGCTACGACTCCTTTCAGCTGCTGCTAGACCGAAGACGCTTGAAGATTTGGGTTTGACCGGCCGGAATTTACAAATCGTCCAGGGAGAACTTAGCAAACCACACGGCATGCTTTTGGCTACGGGCCCTACTGGCTGCGGGAAAACTACTACCCTATATAATATTCTTACTCTATTAAACACGGCCGCTGTCAATATCTGCACCATTGAAGACCCTATTGAGTATGGCCTTCCCCGGGTGAATCAAACTCAAGTTACCCCGGCAGCTGGTCTAACCTTTGCCAACGGGTTGCGCTCTATCTTGCGCCACGATCCTGATATTATCTTAGTTGGTGAGATCCGCGATAAGGAAACAGCCGAAATTGCTATCCACGCTGCTCTAACTGGACATCTTGTCCTTTCTTCTCTGCACACCAATGACGCTATAGGAACTATACCGAGACTTTTAGATCTAGGTGCTCAAGCCTATTTAATTGGCTCTTCTTTAAGCTTGGTGCTTGCCCAACGGTTGGTAGCCAGAAATTGTAAAAGTTGCTTAGCTTCAGTACCAATAGAGAAAAAGGCTTTGGAGGCACTCAAAAATGAATATGGTCGATCTATCCCAGAGAATTTTCTGCGAAACCCAGTTGAATACAAAGGTACCGGTTGCGGTGTTTGTAACAACGAAGGCTTCAAAGGCCGGGTGGGAATTTTTGAGGTCTTGAAGATAACCGAAGAAATCAAAGACCTAATTTTTGCTAAGGCGCCAACCAATCAGATCGAAGAAACTGCCAAGAAAGGGGGTTTTAAGACTATGCTCGAAGACGGCTTAGAAAAAGTTCAAGCCGGAATAACTACCCTGGAGGAAGCCATCGGGGCGGCAAGGGGGTAAATTTTATGAAACTATTTAAATTTACCGAGACTCAAAAACTAAACGATAATGAGAAGTTAGCTATTATCGAAAGTTTGTCTATAATGCTCACCGCAGGCATCCCCATCTTGGAAGCCCTTGATTCGATCACCGAAGATGCTCCCAATAAAAAAACCAAGGCTGTGGTAGCTGGGATTTCGCAAGGAATAAACAGCGGCAAAACTTTGTCGGAAAGCCTAAGCACCTACCCAGAAAGTTTCGATCTAGTCTTAATCAATATAATCAAATCGGGCGAGGTTGGTGGAAAACTCGACGAAGTTTTATCCCAGGTTGCGGCTAATCTAAAAGAGAACATTGAAACAGCCAATAACATCAAATCAGCCCTTTTTTACCCGATTTTAGTGATTGTAGTTTTGATTGGTGTTGGCTTTTATGCTTTCGCCTTTGCTCTACCCAAGGTGGCGGAAATTTTCCTTGATTTAAATATTGATCTACCAATCTACTCTCTTTTTATTCTAAAATTTTCGCTTTTCTTCGCTAAATACCGTTACTTCTTTATCGCTGGTTTTATCGTCCTCCTGCTTTTGTTGGCAAGGGCTTTCAAAGTGCCAAGGCTGCGGAAAATCTTTTTTACCGCTTTAACCAAAATTCCAGCCGTAAGCAATCTGGTTAGATATATGGATCTCGCCCATTTTACCAACACCGTTTCTTTACTTTTAACTTCTGGTGTACCAATTATTGAGGTTTTGGAAATCTCCCAAAATGTGGTGACTTCGCCAAAACTGCGCCTTGACATCAATTTCGTTAAGGATGAGCTAGCCAAAGGCTCTACTTTGGCTGAAGGAATGAAGAAAAAAGGAGAAAGCTTCCCTTCCTTACTTCGCCGAGTAGCGGCAGTTGGTGAAAATACTGGAAATTTGGACCAGACTCTAGCCAATATCTCCCGTTATTACGAGAAAAAATTTACCGACATCATCAAAAATATTTCCGTTTTGCTTGAACCGATTCTCATTGTTCTAGTTGCTATTTTAGTCGGGGCAATTTTACTCTCAATCATTGTCCCAATCTACCAGGGTATCGGTCAACTAACACCGCACCAAGGCTTATGAAAAAAACCTGCTCAAGGGGGCTTGGCTTTACCCTGATCGAATTGATACTTGTCTTAGCTTTGCTAACTACAGTATTAGCCGTAGCAACCGTTAATCTCTTTAAACCGGCCAGCCAAGCGAAGATTGACACGGTGGCGACGGATGTAACCTCGATCTTGCGCGAAGCCCAGAACAAAGCGATCAATACTGACACAGGTGGCGGGGCAACCAGCAGTGAATACGGGGTTCATTTTGAGGCTGATAAATATACCCTTTTCAAGGGGTCCGTTTTTAATCCTAACGACCCAACCAATTTTGTAGTTGATACGCCTCAAGCAATAACGATTGCGCCAAATCTCACCTCAAATAATGTTATCTTTCAGCGGATTTCTGGAGAAGTGCTTGGTTTTGATGATTCCCGAAATACAGTTTGTGTTCGAGAGAGCGCTCTAAATAAAACCGTGCTCATACGAATGAGTTTTGTCGGGGTGATAGATGTTTTGCAACAAGGCTGTTAAAAACAAAGTGGGCTTGCCCTCCGTAGCTTCAAGCAGAGGGGGACAAGCCCTAATTGAGTTGATCCTGGCGACTGCACTAGCCGCCGTCTTTTTGGCGGCTTTAGCTACTGGTGTAATTGCCGCCCGGGAGGGTTTTGCCCGCAGTGGAAAGAGTTTAGAAGCTACTTTAATTCTTCAAAAAGAGGTCGAGGGGGTTCGCTCGATAAAAGAAACCGCCTGGAACTCGATCGCCAATCCTGGCACTTATCACGTAGAACAATCTGGCAATGGCTGGACCGCAGCGGCAAGTCCGATTACCGAAAATGGTTTTACGCGATCCTTCACCGTCGAAAACGTCTGTCGTAGCAGTCCTACTTCCCCACCTGTAAATTGTCCTAGCGGTACAGTTGATCCATCAACAAAGAAAATCGCTGCCACTGTTTCTTGGTCTTTTTTAGGCACAAAATCTATTTCCTCTGTCTTCTACATCTCCCGCTATTTTGGTAACCAAACCTGGCTGCAGACCACGAAAGCAGATTTTGATGCCGGAACATTTGATAATACTCGTTCAACAAATCAAGGTGGCGGGATGGTTGAGCTAAGAGTTGGTGGCGGCCAGGATTTTGTCGACGATTACACAAATAGTGGTGATTACACATTTGACTCAAATAAAATTGAAGTCACGGGTGGTTTCGCCCAACTCAAGGCCCAAGGTTCAACTATTTCTGGCCAAACAATAAACCCTGGTTTCGATACCGGTGTTTCTGGCTGGACTTTTGCACCTTGGGGAAATAATATTTCTCAAACTGGCAACTATCGATCCGGCGGTGGCAACCCTGGCGGCTATGCTGAGATAAATATGCCAGCGGCAAAAAATAAAAATTCCGGCGGATATTGGTATCAACCATTTACCACCACAGTGGCCAATCCAACCACGACATTAAGGCTGGATTGGCGGGTTACAGCTTATCAAGCCACGCCAAAAAGTTTTCACCTATATGCTTTTGTTGATACTGCGTCTGGTGCTCCAAACGTCGGGCAAAATGTTTGGGATAGTGGAAATATAACCGGGGTGACTTCCTGGGCCTCGGTAGTAAATATTGACGTCTCATCTCGAGTCACCACCGCCCGGACTTATTACCTAAAAGTAGCTGTTTTTGTGGAGTACCCGGGCAGCAACCGAGGTCCTTATACTATTGGCTTTGATAATGTTTTGCTGACTTGGTCAAAAACTGTTGGAGGCGGCTACCCAACTGACAAGCCGACTATTTACAGGAATACGTCGTTTACTGCCCCATCGATAACTGCTTGGAATTCATTTACGGAAACTGCTCAAAAGAATGGTGGCTCAATTATGTATCAGCTTTCCGATGATGGCGGCGCAACTTGGCGGTTCTTTAATGGGATAGCCTGGGTGGTTGCCACCGGACCGACCGACTATAATGACGCAGGTACAGTCAACAACAGAATTAGTAGCTTCCCCACCACTAATCGGAAAATCGGCGTCAGAGCCTTTCTAATTAGCGACGGTACCCAGTTTGTCAGATTGGACAGGATTGTTATTGGTTACACGGGATCCGAAACGGGCACTTACACATCTTC
>Ga0209210_1001991_pt1 | contig 15776 bp, 13 predicted proteins | sample RifGroA1_FD_183991 | JGI IMG/M metagenome (GOLD analysis project Ga0209210, IMG submission 183991) | Contaminated groundwater microbial communities from Rifle, Colorado, USA - Rifle Groundwater A1 (SPAdes) (version 2) | ecosystem: Environmental > Aquatic > Deep subsurface > Groundwater >...
GAATATGGCCTCCCCGCGGCCGACACGGAGCTTTTGGTCCAAGAGCTGCCCGCAGCCGATTTCTTCGAGGGGGCGGTATCTGAACTTAAGGCGGACTACCCCAATGCGCCCGTTCAGTTGCTTTTTAACTATCTCGTGAGCGATCTCAAGGGGCTTATGAACGAAACGGGCACAAGCTTCGGAGAGCTGCGCTTGAGCGCGGAGAACTTCGCGGACCTCATCGGTCTTGTAGCTCAAGGGAAAGCATCTTCAGGAACCGCCAAGGTCTTTCTTAGGCAGATGCTTGAAACTGATGTTGATCCGGAGCAGCTTTTGGCCAGCGAGAAGCTCCTTCAGGTCTCGGACAGCGGCGAGCTTGCAGTTATCGTGCGAGAGGTCTTAGAAGCGGAAACCGGCGCTGTCGCGGATTATAAAAAAGGCAAGAGTGGAGCCCTTCAGTTCCTGATCGGCAGGGCGATGGCAAAACTCAACCGTCGGGGCAATACGGAAGTACTGAAGCAGCTTTTCGAGGAGTCCCTAATGGCGAGGGGCGAGAATGAAACGCAGGTGCAGTAGGGCGTGCGTTTTTTGAGCCCCAAAGACACGGCGAAGCCGAAATGAGTGAGGCCCCGTGCGCATGAGCGCCGGGGCCTTCTCTAACGAAAGGTACGTGTGGGCTAGCCGCCCACGAACTTCTTGACCAGGGAGAGGGCGGCGTCCTCGTCGAGAACGGGGTTCTCCTTGAGGTTGCCGTCGGTTTCCACCTCGATCCTGCGGTCGTTCAGCATCACGGTGAACTCCTTGAGGTTCACGGCGTGGCCCTTGGCGCGGATCGCCTCGACGAGCTCGCCGAGGGTGGCGCCGCGGGTCACTTCGACCTTGCCGAGGTAGTTCCCGTGGATGGTGACGTCGACGTTCACCGAGTCGCTCGAAGGGCCGCCGTGGCGTTCCCGCTCGCGTTCCATGCTAGTCCTCCTTGTATTCCTTGCCGGAAATGATGGGGAGCTTCTCAAAGTTTAGCAGGATCTCGATGAAGCTGTGAAGCCCCCCGTTCGCGTAGAGCGCGAGAATCCTGGCTATCGCGGCCGCGATAGCGAAGATGGTCGGAATGGTGCGCTCGTCGGCGCAGGGGGCGGGGATCGCCTCCTCATCCTCGTAGAGCGTCTCTTCGTAGCGGCGCACCTGGTCGGGGTCCCTGGGATCCAGGGCGTAGACCATAGCGCCGTCGCCGCCCGAACGGGCGTCAACGAAGAGCGATACGTCGGCCCGATATTTTGCGGCTTCGAACGCTTCGCGCCGCGCTTTCATGTTGTCGACCGTGACGACGACGATGCCATGGAGCGGGGTTGCGCGGTTGACGCGGCCCGGAACGGGCATGACGGCGGCATCGGCGGCGCCGAGGTGCCGGAGGAGCGCCGCGAGCGCCTCGGTTTTCGGGGCGCCGGCGTCCTCCTCGCGATAGAGCTGGTTTCTGGCGTTCTTCGGCTCGACCGTGTCGAAGTCGAAGAGCTTGAGCCGCCAGCCGAAGGCGCGCGCCATCTTGACGAGGGCGAGCGCCGTGAAGCTGCCCAAGCTTCCGTTCCCGATGATGTTCAGGTCCCTTAGCGCCATCGCCAGTCCCTCATCTCTCTCGAGGAGAGGATGCGGAGGTCCATCTTTACCTTCTCTGCGATCTCGGCCCGGACGTACGGAACGCGGTCCTTGATGAGCGCGCGAAGCTCGTTGCGTCCAAGCTGGGGAATGGTCACGATATCGCACCGCTCGACGGTCTCCCGCGGGTCGTAGAAATCGGCCCGTGCGGCAAGCTCGCCAAACTTGTTCCCGACCACGCTCACCCACCACTTGGGTGGGGAAACCGCGGGGTCGAACGACTGCCAGTTACCGATGTCGAAGTTCTGGATGTTCCCTTCGTCGATGTCCGAGAAGTACGCGGAACCGCAGACGTGGCTATGCCACCAGAAATGGTGCTCGTTGATCTCGCGAGCCAGCCCTCTCCGGACCATGGCGTTCTCCCAGCGGCCTTTGGCCTCGGGGTCGAACTCGGTGGATGCGGACGAGCAGCTCTGTTCGAAGATAACCACCTCTTTCACGAGAAACTCGCGTTCGCCCATCCGCTCGATCCTGCCCAGCCCCGATATCTCCACGGGGCAGAGGAGGATGGCGGTCATGACGTCCGCGAGCGCTTCGGGAGCGAACATGATGCGCATCGCTATCCTCCTTTGTCAGCGAACCGAGCTCAGAATGCGTCCAATGAGGAGCTCGGCGGCCTGCGTGAACTTGCCGGAGGCAAGGCACTTCAGGACGCGCCGCTTGAACTTCTCGTCGCTCGTCTCAAACGAATGGTAGTTCGAGACGCAATCAAGCTTTTCGTAGCCGATGATCCAGGGCGACCGTTTGGGGTCGAGCCAGATCATGTGGATCGAACCGGTCTTCTGGCTCCAGAACCACACCTGGAGCGACTTCTCGAACACCCGGGCGTAGAGCACGTTGGGGTTCGCGAGGAGCCGCAGGAGGGCGTTCCGCGCAGAATCCGGCAGGGTCACGAGCCGCTGCCGAAGGAGCTTCACGCGCTCCTTGAGCTCGTTCCGTTCCCGCCGCGCGGTGTAGTAATCCTTTGTCACTGCCGTTTCCTTTTCCAGAAGTTCCTTGAGCCGCTTACGGCTCTTGTTGGTATGGACCCGCATCAGGATCTCGCTGACCACCGCGATGAAAGCATCGCGCTCCTTGGCGCGGTCATCCGCGGAGGTATAGGCAAGGCGGGACTCCTCCTCGGCCGCGCGGCTCCGTCCGTGTTCGTTCTTTCGCGGATGAGCACTGTTGAGCCGCAGGAAGGTGAGCAGAAGATGCACAAGCGGCACGATCTCGAAGTCCGCTACGAGCTTATTAATCGGCTCGTTCAGGTCGCTGCCGAAGCACACCTGCACCGCTGCCGGTCCTCCTTGCGCCGCTGTCAGCGCGTGGAGGTGCGTGTGGCTTCCTTGCGAATCCTGGATGAACCGGACCGCCTCGCGTCCCGTCCTCGAGGTGTCGATCTTGATGCGGAAGGAGCCGATATCATACTTTACTCCCTCGAACTCCTGGAGGATGGACTCGGTATAGACGGTGATGGCCGGAACTTTGCCGTCTTCCGAATACTCCGCCTCAATGCGGAGGATGCCGACGCCTTCCATCCGGAGGATCTGCTCGAACTCGCGTCCGATGTCCTCCCTGCTCTTGATGTGGGCCTCGGTGTGGGCCAGATACTCCTCGATCTCGCTGATCTCGCCCAGAGTGGCGAGCCGTTCGCGTTCCTTCGCCGCCATCCGCTCGGTGATCTCGCGGATCTCGCGCTCGTGGCGTTCGATGAACTCCTGAAGTCCTTGGCGGACGAGGGGAACGTAGGCCGCCTCGATCCGCTTCTTGTCGCGGCGCAGTTTGCGCTTCAGGACCGCGCGGAGCGCCTTGGCGCGTTTGCGCGCGTGCCCATCGGGGAGCGCTTTGGGGAGCGTGCAGGCGAACATCATGTTCGCCATCTCTTCCGCGTTTTCCCAGTCATAGCCCAAGGCATTAAACAGGAACGAGAATGCTCCCGGCTGGGCCTGGGCGATGCGGTTCGATTCCGGCGAGAAGAAATGCTTGGCGTTCCCGGAGGGGGCAAGACGCGTACGCGCATCCGCAACCTCGGGGAGGGCGCAACCGAAGACGGTCTTGAGTTCTTTCTGCGCGCCCGTCGTGATGGGCGTCGAGGAAAACGGCCGGAAGACCACAAGGCCCGGCGGGGGCTCCAGATAGACGCTTTGCTGCTGCCCCGCCACCGCCCGGAGGTTCGTCCTCCAGCGGCGGGCCCAGCGCGCCATGAGCGGCTTGTGCCGCTCGAGTGCGGAGAGCAGGGCGGAATTGGTTGAATTTTCGATGTCGATCTCAACCCGCATCTCGTTCTCCTTCTGTATGCAATTTTCAATTCGATCTTTTCAAAAGATACCCCCGAATTTCATAAAAGAGAAGCCCCGCACCGGAGTCGCCAGAGGCGACGCGGGTACGGGGCTGTAATCACAGGTTGGAGACCGAGAGGCCGCTTGAAGGCGGCTGACTGCGCTGGCCCCGGAGGACCCGCGCCCGCTTCCGCCAGCGGTCCGGCATGAAATGCTCGGAGTTGCACTCGAGGAGCGCAAGGTCCGTCATCCAGTTGTACGCCGCCACGTCGCGGGTGGGGATGTATCCCTGCTCCGCGCGCCGCAGATGCTCCTCCGCTACGGGGATGCCTTCTGCCGAGGCGAGCTTGTACGCCTTCTGGATGATGGCCTCGATCTCGGCGCCGGTGAAGCCGATCTCGTCGTCGGCCTCGCCTTGCTTCCGGCTGTGAAGGTCCGGATCGCACGGCACGAGGCCGGAGCCCGGCTTCAGATGTCGGTGCAGCGACCAGCCGAACTCGGCGAGGAAACTTTCGCCGACGCGGTACTCGAAGGGCAGCTCGACCTCCTTGGCCTGGATGGCGAGCTTCCGAAGCAGTGCCGGCACGATGGCCCCGCGCTCTTCCGCGTTCGGCGGAAAGAAGGGGATCTTCTCGTCGAAGCGGCCTTCCCGCTTCATCGCGGGATCGAGGAGGTCGGGCCGGTTCGAGGCAGCGATCCAGAGGACCTTGCCGCGGTACGCGGTGTTCGACATGAACTCGAAGAGCGTGCCCTGCATGCGCTGGTTCACGCCCGTGTTGTCGCCCATGCCGCCCCGGGCCTGGAACTGTTGGTCGATCTCGTCGACGAAGACGAGCGCCGGCTCGTGGGCGATGATGAGTTTGAGCGAGAAGTCGAGATTCCGCTCGGAGCTTCCCACCCACATCTGGCGCGTGTTCTTCAGGACGAGCATCTGGATGCCCGCCTCGTAGGCGAGCGCCTCCGCGAAGACCGTCTTGCCGGTTCCGGGAGGGCCGCAGAGCAGAACGCCCATCGGCACCGCCAGGATGTCGCCGCGGCGCATGGCCTCGATGATCTGGCCGATGTAGAGCTTGTGGATGTCGAGTCCGCCGATGACCTCGCGGCCCCAGAGCGGCCGCTTGACCTCGAGAAGGCCGCCCGAGAGTACTTCGATGATGCGCTTTTTCTCTTCGAAGACGCGCTTCTCCGTGATGGGAAGCCCGAGGTGTGCGGATTCGCATATGAGCTGCGCGATGCCGCGCCGCGTCATGCCGGCAGAGATCCTGGAGAGGGTCTTGGGCGGCACTTCGATCTTCACGCGGTTCCCGTGCTCCGCAAGGAGCGATGTGAACACACGCTCCCGTTCTTTGACGTCGGGGAAGGGGAGCTCGATCGGCACGATGCCGTTCGTCCGCGAGCGCATGGCCGGAGCGACCGAAACGACGCTGTCGGCAATGAAGATCACGAAGTTCCCGGCGCGCTCGATGCGCTTGTTGCGCGCCCAGACCAGGAACGTCACAAGGGCGTTCCGGTCCGGCGGCTCGCCTTCCGCCGAGTTCGGCGGCGCGAGCGTTTCGGCGTATTCGATGACGGCCGCGAAGAACGTCTTGTCCTTCGGGAATTCCATGCCGGGGAAGGCCTCGGCCAGGTTCTTCACGAACTCCTTGTCCTCGCCCGAGTGGGAGAGTTCGAGGAGCTTCGAGAAGAGCGAGAGCATGTAGGCAACGTCGGTCCGATGCCGCTGGAAGACCTGGATGGCGATGTTCTTGTTCGTTCCCGGCTCGAGGACGGGGAACTGCAGCTCAAGGAACTTGAGGAACAGCTTCTCCATCTCCGGCGTCGCGAACTGGATGCCCGTGCCGCGGTTGAAGAACCCGATGAAGGTCGCGTCCCGGACCGGCTCCTGGGCGACGAGGTGCTCCGCGAGGCTTTCGAGCCGCTCGTTCCGGAGCACCGCGTCCGCCACGTTCAGGTGGAGCAGGAAGGCGTGTGCCGCCTTTGAGGCGCGCTTGTTCTGCAGGTCAGGAAGCCAGTTCATAGCCCTCCCTCCTTCCCGGATTCGAGCCGGAAGATCTCATCGACCAGCGGGTCGCCGGGGACGAGGATCTTGTCGATGACTCCTGCCTCGAGTGCCTGCTCCGCCGAGAGATAGGTCTCGGCGCCGAGGAACTCCTTCACGAACTTGAGCCGCTTCTCCCGTCCCTTCTCGGTCGAAGGGTCGAGCGCGGCCGCCGAGTTCTCCTCCCACTCGTCGCGCACCCTCTTCAGGAAGTACTCGGGGAGTTTGGTCTCGAAGGCGAGGATCTCGTGCATCTGGCCATGGAGCCGTTTCGCGAACTTCTCGGCGCGCTCGACCTCTTCCGGCGTGCCGGCGATCTGCTGATGGCCGGAGTGGAAGTGGACGAGGGCGCGCGGAAAAGAGTAGCGGTGGCCGATGGAGCCCGTTGCGAGGATGACCGAAGCCATGCTCGCCGCGGTGCCCATCACGACCATCCGTACCGGGACGCCGTTCGCCTTGAGGTGCTCGATGGCCTGGATGATGGTGATGCCGGCCTGGACGGAGCCGCCAGCGTTGTTGATGAGGAGCGTGATGGGCTCCTTGCTCTCGCTCCCCAAGATGAGGAGCGAGGCGGTCACGTTCTCCGCGAGGAAGGGGATGCTCTCCGACGTGATCATGCCGATGTCGGTCGAGGCATGAATGGAGCCGAAGAGCGTCAGCGTCCGCTTGTCGCGGTTCAGAAGCACGAAGGGACCCACGATGGGCCCGGTTGGTTCCTTGGACCAGGGCTGCATCGAACCAGGCATGGACGTGCCTTTCTTACAACGTATGTAATTTTTTGGCGTGCTTCTCCTAGTGTACCCCCTTGAGAAAGGAGCGAGCAAGAGCAAGCGCTTTGCGGGACGAACTGACCCAAGAGATCTCGGGGTCCCGCTTGAACCAGGTCATTTGGCGCTTGGCGTATTTGATAATGGCGCGCCCGAGTGCCTCTTCAAGTTCCTGTCTTGTTTTGATCTCGTCTTTGAGGTAACGGGCGATGAGAGCGTATTCGAGGCCGAGCTCGTTAAGGCGGCGGAAGGAGAGCCCGTCGCGGTGCAGCCGCTGCACTTCTTGAACGAGGCCGCGTTTCAGGTCCCGTGCCAGACGCACGCGGATCCTTCGCGCCAGCTCCGTCTTGGAGCGCGCAACGCCGATCTTCAGCGTCTCGAAGCGAGGGGTCCGCGAGAGCGGCCGCGCAGAGGTGCCCGTCGCGGCGATGATCTCAAGCGCGCGGATGAGGCGCCTGCGATTGTGCCGGTCGATCGTTCGGGCGCGGGCCGGGTCGCGTTGTTCGAGGAGAACGAAGAGCGCCTCGGTCGAGAGCCGCTCCATCCGCTTGCGAAACAAGGGATCGGGCGCTCCTTTGGCAAAGGTGCCGCCGTAGAGCGCCGCGTCGATGTACAGGCCGGTGCCCCCGCAGAGGATAGGCACCTTGCCCCGGGCAAGGACCTTCTGAGTGGCCCGCCCAGCATCCTTTGCGTACCGGGCGGCGGTGTATTGGCGGCGGGGATCGGCGACGTCGAGAAGATAATGCGGCACGCCGCGCATCTCCCGTTTTGTGATCTTGCCGGTGCCGACATCAAGGCCGCGGTAGACCTGCCGCGAGTCGGCGGAGATGACTGCGCCGCTTAGCCGGCGCGCAAGCTCGACCGCGAGAGCGGACTTGCCGCTCGCAGTGGGACCCAAAACTACGATAAGCCGAGGGAGGCGCTTACTGCTTTGCACGGATGCGCTTCGAAATTTCGCGGGCGAATTCGCGGAGCCCGAGCGCCCGGTCCTTTTCACCGCCGCGTTCCCGGACCGAGACGGTTTTGCCCGCAACCTCCTTTTCGCCCACCACCACTACGTAGGGAATTTTTTGCATTTCAGCTTCGCGTATCCTTTTGCCCAGCGTTTCGCTGGCGCCAAAAAGGCGGACCCGAATGCCTTTTTTCTCCAGCGTTTTGATCACCCTTTTTGCGTATCCCGCTTGTCCCTCGCTTATGCCTAAAACCGCCACTTGGACGGGCGAGAGCCAGAGCGGCAGCTCCCCGCCGCAATGCTCCAAGAGCATGCCGATAAACCGTTCGAACGAGCCGAAGATGGCCCGATGAATGACCCACGGCAGTTTTTTCGAGCCGTCCTCGGCGATATAGTACGTTTCAAACTGCTTAGGCAGCATGACGAGGTCCAGCTGGGCCGTGCCCATTTGCCAGTCGCGGTTCTGGGAATCTTTTAGATGGACTTCGATCTTGGGACCGTAAAACGCTCCTTCGCCTTCGGCGACGGCAAAACTTTTGCCGCTCTTCTCGAGGGCCGACCGCAGGGCCTTTTCGGCCATATCCCAGTCCTTTTGGGAGCCGAGCGCCTTCTCCGGGCGCGTTGCGAGGACATACGACGGCTGTAAGCCAAAGAGCGCATAGAACTTCTCGATCATCTCGATGATCGAGACTACTTCTTTTTTCACTTGCGCGGGCGCGGCGTAGATATGGGCATCATCCATTGTAAGCTGGCGGACCCGGAACAATCCGCCCAAGGTGCCCGAGAGTTCGTTGCGGTGCAGACGGCCGATCTCCGCGAGCCGCACCGGCAGGTCTTTGTAGCTTCGGGTTTTGGCATTGTAGACGTACGTTGATTCCGGGCAGTTCATCGGCTTTATCACCAGATGCTCGTCGGCATCGCGCGGGTTTTCGAAATAAAACATGTTCTCGCGGTAGTGCTCCCAGTGGCCGGATCTCTCGAAGACCTCTTTTTTGACCATGATCGGCGTCGAGATCTCTTCGTAGCCCGTTTTATCCAACTCGGCGCGCAGGTAGCTCTCCAGTTCCTTAAAAATGATCATGCCGTTCCTGTGCCAAAACGGCGCGCCGGGGGCGATCTCGTGGAAGGAGAACAGATCGAGCTTTTGGCCGATGTCGCGATGATCCCCGCTCTCGTGCTGGCGCTCGCGCTTTTCGCTCTCGTCGTTCATACGTTTAACTATACTACAGCTCCTGCGCGTTTTCGCAGATAAGCTTCGGTTCTCCGTTCCGCAGGGACATCCGGCAGCCCATGATGATCGCGTTATTCTCTTTCCAGACGTCGGGGACTCTGGCGAGGATGTCCGAGAACGCGATCACTTCGGTGGTGCCCGACGCGTCCTCGATCTTCGCAAAGAGCATAGGCTGGCCGGTCTTGGTGGTTATTTTTTTCACTGCGGAAATGATGCCGGCGACCGCGAACCGCGTCCGCTCGCTCTTTTCGGTGAGCGCCTCTTTGATGGGTCTCGCTCGTACGCTTTGGATCCGCGCCGCATGCTGGTTTAGGGGATGGTCCGACACGTAGAGGCCGAGGAGTTCCTTTTCCCACTGCAGTTTTTCCTTTGACGTTGCTTCGGAGGCCGGCGCGAGCGCGAGAGCGGAAAGGCGCGGTTGGGGCGCGCCGAAAAGCGAGTTCTGCGTCTCGTTCCTGGCGCGCTTGGCGCGGTTGGCGAAGGCAAGCAGCTCGTCGATGTTCGCAAGCGCGGTTGCCCGTTCGACGCCAAGGGAATCAAGCGCGCCGCATTTGATGAGACACTCCAGCGAGCGCTTGTTCATGTCCTTATGCTGAATGCGGTGGAGAAGGTCGGCCAGATCGCGGAACGGGCCGGAGCGCGCGCGATCCATGCTCACGGCCTCGACGACGTGGATGCCCACGTTCTTCACCGCTAAAAGCCCGAAGCGGATGGCGTTCCCGTCCGGCGCAAAATATGTTGCGCTGCGGTTGATGTCGGGCGGCAGGATCTCGATGCCGAACCGGCGCGCCTCGCCCATCAGGAACGAGATGCGGTCGATATCGTCGGTGTCGGCGTTCAAGAGCGCCGCCATGAACTCCACCGGGTAGTGGACGCGGAGATAGGCGGTCTGATAGCCGACCATGGCGTAACAGGCGGCGTGCGATCTGTTGAAGCCGTAGCGCGCGAACGGCGGAAAAAGCTCCCAGATCGCCTCGGCCGTCCGCTGGTCAATGCCGTTTTTGACCATGCCCTGGATGAGTTTCCCCTGCTGTTCATCGAGCAGGGATTTGATCTTTTTGCCAATGGCTTTCCGGAGCGTGTCCGCTTCGGCAAGCGTGAAGCCGGCAAGGTCGCGCGCGATGCGCATCATCTGCTCCTGGTAGACGCCCACGCCGTACGTGTTCTTGAGGATCGGCTCCAGCTTGGGGTGGAGATACGAGACCCGCTCCTGGCCGTGCTTTCGGAGGATATAGGAAGGAATAAGTTCCATCGGCCCGGGACGGTACAGCGCGACCATGGCGATGAGGTCCTCGAGTTCGCTCGGGCGGAGCTCTTTGAGGTAACGGCGCATGCCGCTCGACTCGAATTGGAAGACGCCGGTCGTCTCGCCGGCCTCGAGGAGCGCGTAGGTTTTTTTATCGTCGAGCGGCAGCCGTGACACGTCGATCTCTTCGCCGCGCGTATCGCGGATAAGGGAGACGGCGTGCTCGATGATGCTTAAGTTCTTGAGACCCAGGAAGTCCATCTTCAGGAGTCCGAGGTCCTCGATCGCGTGCATCTCGAACTGGGTGATGATGGCGTGCTCGTCCTGCGGGGACTTCTGCAGAGCTACATGCTCTATAAGCGGCTCTTTGGAGATCACTACGCCGCACGCATGGACCGATGCGTGCCGTGCCACGCCCTCGAGGTGGCGGGCGGCATCAAGGACGCGTCTCGCATCCGGGTCTGCTTGGTACTGCCCCGCAAGTTCGGGAATGATCCTCATGGCATCCTCGAGCTTGGCGTTCACGGTCACGGGCACAAGCTTCGCCAGGCGGTCGCAGAGCGCAAGCGGGATCCCAAGGGCGCGGCCCGCATCCCTAATGGCGGCCCGGGCAGCCATCGTTCCGAAGGTGATGATCTGGGCCACGCGGTCCTCGCCGTACTTTTCTTTCACGTACGCCAAGACCTCGTCGCGGCGCGTATCCGCGAAGTCGACGTCGATGTCCGGCATCTGGACGCGGTCGGGGTTCAGGAAACGCTCGAAGAGGAGGTCGTATTTCAGGGGGTCGATGTCGGTGATGCCGAGAATGTAGGATATGATGCTTCCCGCCGCAGAACCGCGGCCCGGACCCACGATAATGCCATGCGACTTCGCCCACTGGATGAAGTCCTGGACGATAAGGAAGTAGTCGGCGAAGCCGGTCTTCTCGATAACGCCAAGTTCGTACTCGATGCGGTCGAGGACCTCGTTTCCGCGTTCCGGGTAGCGGGAGGGCAGGCGGTCTTCGGCCAACGCGCGGAGGTGCTGCATAGGAGTTCGGTCTGCGGGAAGCGGGAACGAGGGGAGGTGGATCTGCCCCAGCGGAAGTTCTACGTTGCACCGCTCCGCGATCTTTGCCGTATGCTCGATCGCCTCCGGGACGTCGGCGAAGAGCTTCGCCATGTGCTCCGGCCCCTGGAGCGAGAAGTCGTCGTCCTTGAGCGTGAGGCGGTCTCCGTCCGAAAGCTGAGTGCCGGTCTGCACCGCGAGCAGGATGTCGTGATACTCCGCGTCCTCGTGTTTCGCATAATGAATGTCCTGCGTGGCGACGAGTGGCGCGCCGGTCTTCTGCGCAAGCCGGATGAGCGCTTCGCGCACGGGCACGGTATCCGGAATATTCGGGTGCGTGCCGATCTCAAGAAAAAAGTTTTCTGTGCCGAAGATGTCCTGGTATTCGCGGAGCGCCGTTTCGGCCTCTTCCATTTTGTGCTGGGCAAGGAGGCGGGGGATCTCGCCGGTCAGGCAGGCCGAGAGCGCGATCAATCCCTCGTGATGCTCGCGGAGGATCTCCTTGTCCATGCGCGGCTTATAGTAGAACCCTTCCAGGTTCGCGCGCGTGACGAGCCGGAGAAGGTTTTTCCAGCCCGTATTGTCTTTGGCGAGCAACACGAGGTGATAGTAGGGGAGACGGCCTGCCTTGCCGGTAGGCAGGCCCGTTTTGGCGCCTGCCTCTCCTCGGTCCCCCCGCGCGCCCGGGGCAAGATATGCCTCGACGCCCAAGATCGGCTTTATGCCCGCCTTCTTCGCTTTTTTATAGAACTCGATCGCGCCGTAGAGATTGCCGTGGTCGGTGAGCGCCAGGGCGTCCATTCCCAATTCTTTCGTGCGCGCTACGAGCTCATCGATCTTGGCGAGCCCGTCGAGCAGCGAGTAGTGCGAATGGGTGTGGAGGTGGACGAAGCGCATATGGTGTCCTCATCGTAAAGAAAAAATTATCCCAACGCAACGACATTTTTGAAAATGGACGTGCCCCTCGGATGAGGGGCACGGAATGAGGTGCCTGCCTGCCGCTCGGCAGGCTTAATCGTCGTTTTCGTCTTCGCCGGGACTGGGCCCAGGCCGCTCGGCGAGCCGGAGGCGCATGGTGTGGTACTGGCTTGCGCCGCGGAGCACGAGAAGAGAAACCTCGTCATCCGGGATCGCCTGGATCATCACGAGCTTCATGAACGCCTTGACGTCCGCGATGGGCGTCTTCGCGCCTTTGAGCGTCGCCTCGAGGATCATGTCGCCCGGTTTCAGATCAGCTTTTGCGGCGGGGGAGCCGGGTATCACCTGCACCACCAGCACGCCAAGCTGTTTGGGCGGTTCGATCTTCATGGCCTTGTAATCCGGCGGGTAGAGCTCCCAACTGTTCTTGATCGCCGCTCCCGCCAAAGCGTGCTTGAGCTCGCCGCCGAGCTTGAGGCGCGGAAGAACGGCCTTGAGGTGGTTGAACGGGATCGAGAATGAGATGGGGTTCGGACCCGCGATTGAGGTATTGATGCCCACCGCTTCGCTCTGTGTCGTGAGAAGGGGACCGCCGGAGTTTCCGGGGTTCACCTTCACGTCGGAGATGATAACCGAAGGATTCGTCGTGGCAGACAGCATCTCGTCCGGCTTCGTGACCACGCCCTTGAAGGCGAGAAAAGGAATGCCGAGCGGAGAGCCGATCGCGATCACGGGATCGTCCGCCTTTAAGGTGTCCGAGTTGCCGAGGCGGATGGGCGCAAGTGCCGGGTTCGCGTTCTTAATCTCCAAGAGCGCGAGGTCGAGGAAGGGGGAGTACCCTACGACACTCAACTCAAGCGGGGGAACGGTCTTCTCCGCCGTCCTCGCCCAGAGCTCGTTCGCGCCGACGACCACATGATAGTTCGAGACGACCATGAGCTTGCCGTCCACGGGAACCACGAACCCGCTGCCCAAGGAGCGCGGGGAAAGCTCGCCCTTGGGGTCTTTCGCGTACGCCTGGATGAAGACCACCGAGCGCTCGGTCTCTTTCTGCACCTGGACCAGCGTCTTCGGCGGCTGCTCGTTGCCGACGAGTTTCGCCGCGGGCGTGAGCGCTACGCCCACTGCCGCAAGCGCGAGCCCGCCCGCAAAAACCAGAAGGAGGCGTTTCCGCGTCATGTCATCCTCCGATCCTTTCAGCCGATTTTCAATACATTCTGCTTGTTCTACTATAGTTTCGTGCCCCGGGAATTGCAACATAAGAGGAAAAAAGGCAAGTACCTCATCGGTATCGACGAAGTGGGGCGGGGGGCGCTGGCCGGCCCGGTTCTTTTGGTCGCGCTCGCGTTTCCCCGCATGCATCCATTTCGCGGGATCCGCGACTCGAAAAAACTTACGCCGCGGGCGCGGGAGGAATGGTTCGGCAGGTTTCGAAGAGATCCCCGCATCGTGTGGGCCAGCGCGACATCCGGGCCAGAGATCATCGACCGCATGAACATCCGCCGCGCCGCCGACCGCGCCGCCCGCCGTTGCTACCTCCGGCTCACGGCCCGGTATCCGGAGTTGGCATCCGCGCGTGTTGTCCTGGACGGCGGGCTTTCTTTGGGCCCGCACATCCGCCATACGGCGCATGTGCGCGGCGATGAACGCTTCCGAGCCATCGCATCCGCGTCTATCGTCGCGAAGGTCAAGAGGGACCGTCTCATGAACCGTCTCCACGGCCACTACCTTCGGTATGCGTTCAACGTCCACAAGGGTTACGGCACGGCGATGCACGCCCGGGCGCTTCGGAGGCACGGCCCGTCCGGCGCTCACCGGTTGACCTTTGTCAGGAATTTTACTAATCTGAAGCCACGGAATTAATCTCATTCGAACCCTAAAACCATGGGCGGCGTACCGGTAAAACATCATTCAAAATCGAAGGTGGGTCGCAGGCGGTCGCACCTTGCCTTGAAGCGGACAGCGCTTATGGCCTGTCCCTCGTGCGGCGCTCCGCTCCTGCCGCACCGCGCGTGCGGTGCGTGCGGTTACCGCCCGCAAAAGAAGAAGTAGGTCCAGGGGCGGCCTTTCAGCACCTTATGGCAACTCGACACCTTGCGCGCTCCATCGTCCTCCAATCGCTGTACGAGTGGGAGTTTTACCATAAGACGCACGAGCTCAAGGAGATCGTTCTGCGGAACATGAACGAATTTTCACCCGACATCGATGAGCCGGATTTCTTGTGGCGCATCGCGAACGGCGTCGTCGAGCACATGCCGGAACTCGATGCGATCATCGAGAAGGCGGCGCCCGAATGGCCCATCAACCAGATATCGCCGGTGGACCGGAACGCGCTCCGCATCGGCCTTTTTGAGCTGCTCTATGCAGATCGGAACGAGGTGCCGCCCAAGGTCGCCATCAACGAGGCGATCGAGATCGCCAAGAACTACGGCGGTCCGAACTCCGGCCGGTTCATCAACGGTGTCCTAGGCACGGTCTACCGCGAGCTCGCGGCCCAGCGCGGCGAGCCGGAGCAGAAGAGTTCGAAGGAAAACAAGAATCGTGCACCAGACGCCGCTTAAAGAAAAAATCGGATACGCGTTCAAGAACGAGGACCTTCTCAAGGAGGCGCTCACGCACCGCTCATATCTGAACGAAAATCCTTCCTGGCGGTACCCCCATAACGAGCGCCTGGAATTTTTGGGCGACGCGGTTCTTGAGCTTGCCGTGACCGAGGTCCTGTATGCGAAGTTCCCGTCCGAAGCGGAAGGGCGGCTGACCACGCTCCGGGCGGCGCTCGTGAACTACCAGCGGTTGGCGATGGTGGCGCGCGATCTCGGTCTCGAGGCGGAGATTTACCTTTCGAAGGGAGAGGCGAAAGACACGGGCCGCGGCCGCGAGGTGATCCTTGCGAACGCCTGCGAGGCGCTGGTGGGCGCCATGTACCTCGATGCCGGCTATGAAACGGCGAAGCGGTTCGTGGAACGTCACGTGCTCGCGTATCTCGAGGAGATCCTCGCGAAGGGACTCTATCGGGATCCCAAGAGCACGCTCCAGGAAACGATGCAGGAAGAGGCGAAGCTCACCCCGCAGTACGAGGTCTTGAGCGAAACCGGTCCCGACCACAAAAAGACCTTCCGCGTAGGGGTTTACGCGGGCGAGAAGCTCCTCTCCGAAGGCATTGGCCCTTCGAAGCAGGACGCCGAGATCGACGCGGCGCGGCAGGCGCTCGAAAAGCTTAAGGTCCGCTAAGCCATGTTCCTGACCAAGCTTGAACTGATGGGCTTCAAATCGTTCGCGGCGAAGACCGCCCTCGAGTTTCCGCGCGGCATCGTGGCGATCGTCGGGCCGAACGGCTCCGGGAAATCGAACGTGATAGACGCCGTCCGCTGGCTCCTGGGCGAGCGGGACGCGAAGAACCTCCGCGGCGTCCGGGGCGAGGACCTTATTTTTGCCGGCACGCCGACCCGGGCGCGCATGAGCATGGCCCAAGCGAGCCTGCATTTCGACAACCGCTCCAAGTTCTTCCCGGTGGACTACGAGGAGGTTTCCGTCACGCGGCAGGTCACCCGCGCCGGCACGTCGCAGTATTTTCTGAACAAAGCCGAGGTCCGGCTCAAGGACATCGTGGATTTCTTCGCGCATTCACGGCTTGGCACCAAAGGCCTCATCATCATCGGGCAGGGGCAGAGCGATCTTTTCATCAAG
>Ga0209210_1001993_pt1 | contig 15760 bp, 19 predicted proteins | sample RifGroA1_FD_183991 | JGI IMG/M metagenome (GOLD analysis project Ga0209210, IMG submission 183991) | Contaminated groundwater microbial communities from Rifle, Colorado, USA - Rifle Groundwater A1 (SPAdes) (version 2) | ecosystem: Environmental > Aquatic > Deep subsurface > Groundwater >...
TTGTTATCTGCATTTGTTTTTTGCCAATTTTTGCTAATACTCTAACTTAAGCTTACTAAGTTCGGACTGACAGAAAGATTTAAATATGTTATAATTATTTTAACATTTGTTATAATTATGTTAACATTTGTTATAATTATGTTAACAGTCTTAAGAACAGGATATGGAAAAATAATGCAATTATTTTATAGAGATAAGACTGTAAAATTACATTTAAGGGAGATAGCAAGGCAGGCAGAGCTTTTTGAGCCAAGTGTTTACAGATTTCTTAATAGCCTTGAAAAAGACCAAATATTGAAGTTTGAGAAAGATGGTAACCTTAAAAAATATTCTGTAAAGCAGAATATAAGGGTTTATTTTCTTTTTGAAGCCTTTGATCTTGAAAGATTTGAAAAGCTTCCGAGCATTAGAAGAAATGCTATTAAAACCTATTTAAATAATCTTCCTGAAAAACCTGTTTTTGCAATACTCTTTGGCTCAACTGCTAAAGGAAATTATAAAGAAGATTCTGATATCGATATTCTTTTGGTTACTAATAATAAGATTAATGCAGAGAAAGCAGAGAAAGAGACAAATGCTTTAACTGCTATGAAAATGAGTACATTCCAGATAACGTTTAAAGACTTTGTAATTGACCTCAAGATGAAAGAGGACAAAGTTGTGCAATCTGCAATTAATTCAGGATATCCTTTAATTAATCACATACAATATTATGAGGTGTTATTTTATGAAAGAATATGATCTTCAGAAACTAATTAACAATCCTATGATTGTCGAAGAGAAAATAAAAGAGCTCCTAGAGAAAAAACTCCTGTTCAATCAGGATATTGATAAAGAAGAAGTAAAAGGTCATTTGCATAAAGCATAAAAATAATCTTTTTAATTTTGTTGAAAACAACAAAATTGATTCAACAAACAACCGTGCTGAAAGAGGATTAAGGCATGCTGTTGTGATTAGAAAAATATCTGGCGGAAGCAGAAGCAATAATGGAGCTGAAACAACAAGCAGATTGTTGTCAGTTTTGTAGACAGCAAAACTTCAAGGCAAAGATTATATGGGTTTTATGAATAATCTACTTCAGATACCTAAGTAGATACCAACTTTAACAAACTTTATTAATTTCCTTTTTTTCTTTATTTACAATGCTTAAAGTAGAAAAATTGAGAAAGTATTTTTATGATATAAAAGCAGTTGATAATATAAGCTTTAAAGTTAAGAAAAATTCTATTACTGCTTTAATAGGGCCAAATGGTTCTGGGAAAAAATATAAAAAATTTGAAATGAAAAAATGAAATGAGACTTAAAAGATATGGGCTGAGTTTGAGCGAAGCAAGAAATTTGCAAAAATGGGCATTAGAAACTAGCGGAGCAAAAAAGTTTTTAGATAAAATCCCCAAAATTCCTAAAACTAAAAAGATAAAACCTGGATTATATGCTGATTATTATATTGATGAAGAAGAACTTGAAGATGATGGGTTAGACTATTGTACCCCTCAAATTGCAGCAGTTTGGTCTGTTGATAAAAAAGGAGAAAAAATTCAATTAGGAGGAATTCGAGCTTACAATTGGGAAACCTACTGGCTTGAATTTGATTATGATACCCAAGTTGATACTGCTGAGAATTGGTGGAAATTGATATTAGAAGAGTATAATAAACTAAAAAAGAATTATGGAAACAATGTATGATATAAAAGTTGAGGATATTGAAGAGTTATTTGACAATGAGATATTTGAAAGAGGAGAAGAATATTTTGAAGAAGAACTTGTAAAAGATATTGAGTTAATTGATGACAAAACCTTAATTGGAACTGTTATTGGAAATGATAGATATAAAGTAACAATATCAGTTGATTCTGATGGCGAGATTGTATGCGATTGTACCTGTCCTTGTGACTTTAATTGTAAGCATGCTGTTGCATTATTGTTAAAATGGGTAAATGAAAAAGGAAATCATAAAGGGAAAAATTCAAAGTCTGATTCTTCAAAACTGCCTGAAAAAGAAGAAACAATTAAGGAAATACTTCAAAAGAAAAACAAAGAGGAACTTGTTGATTTGATAACAAATTTTCTATCAAAAGAACCAAAATTAAAATCCCTAATCACTATAAGAAAAAATGAAATTTACAAAAAAGTTAAAAGTTTATTTTCAGAATCTTGGGGATGGAATGAAGTCAGGATATTAATTGAAGAACTTGGACTAATACTTGAAGGAATTAAGAAAAATAAATCATCATGGAATAAAGACTTATTGGATGAGATGGAAAAGACCTCAAAAATTTTAGTTAATGGGGAGGATAACGTTCATGACGATGGAGATTTAAGCTTTTTTTTAAATGATTGGTTTGAAATATTTGGGGAAATTTTTGCTTCTATAAGGCCTACTATTGAAGAAAAGAAAGAATTTATAGAAAAAATAAAGAAATTTATTGAAAAAGACGACTATGGATTTGACAATGATATTGAGAGAGCATTATATGGAATGTGTAAAACAAAAGAAGATGCTGAACTTATAAAGGAAAATTATAAGATTAAAGACTGGTATTATGATGAAAAAACTGGCAAAGAGAGCTATGATTACAAAGAAAATAATGATTTTTATCTAGAACTCTATGAAAAAATAGGTGCTGATCAAGAATATCTTAAATTTGCTAAAGAGAAAAGTTTTTCTATTGAATATGTTGACAAATTAATTTCACTTGAAAGATTAAAAGATGCTCTTGAAGGATGCTATAAGCAAAAAGAATATAATAATGAGATTGAAGAAAGGAAATATAAAATCCTGAAAAAATTAGGAAAAAATAAGGAATCTCAAGAAGTATTATTCGGACTTTCAAAACATACCTACAGTTTGGACATGATTTTAAAACTTAAAAAAGAAAGTTCTAAAAAGGAATGGGAAAATTATAAAAAAGAGATAATTGAGGAAGCAAAGAAATCAAAAATAAATGAAATTGTATCAAAAATATATTATCATGAAGAAGATTATCCTAATGCTTACGAATATGCTAAAAATCTTACTAATTCGGTGTATCTTGAATTATTAGCAAGAAAATTATCAAAAAATTATCCAGATAAAGCATGTTTTTTATTAAGAAAGTTAATGTCCCATTGGATTTCATCAGGTTCAGGCTATCCTTATAAAAAAGCAGGAAAACTATTGAAAGAAATAAAAAGCATTGACTGTTCTGGAAACATCTTTAAGAAAATTAAAAATGAAGTAATTAATGAGCATAAGAAAAAATATTCTTTAATGAATATAATTGATAAAATATAAATCTTTATAATTATTTCCTCAAAAAGAGGAAACTTTTATATAGTATTTTCCTTAAAATAAGGAAAAGTTTATAAAGCCTACAAATCTAGTATTTCTATGAACTCAAAAGAAATTGAACAATATTTAATTGATGTCCAGAAGAAAGAATTACCTGATGGAATAGAAAGAGAACTAAAGGTTCATCCTCAAGAAAAAATAAAAGTAATAATGGGTCCAAGAAGAGCTGGAAAATCTTTCTTTTTATATCAGATAATGAATAAACTAAAAAAGGAAAAGAAAAACATTTTATACCTTAATTTTGAGAATACTAAATTATTTGGAATTACTTTTAAAGAAATAGGCGAGATTATTGCGTTAAATAAAAGGCTTTTTCCTGAACAAAAAGATAATCCTGTTTTATTTTTTGATGAGCCACAAAACGTAGAATTATGGGAAAGAACAGTTAGGGAATTTTTTGATGAAAAATATAATATTTTTATTTCTGGTTCTTCTTCAAAACTTTTAAGCAAAGAAATATATACCTCATTAAGGGGCAGGAGCATAAGTTACCTTTTACTGCCTTTTTCATTTAAGGAATTTTTAAAAGCTAAAAATTTTAATTATTCAAAATTATTAGGTTCTGAAGAAAAAATAAAACTATTGACCTTTTTAGACGAATACATGGAATTTGGAGGTTTCCCAGAAATAGTATTGGAAAAAAATAAGGAATTAAAAATTAAAAATATTGAAAGCTATTTTGATTTGACAGTTTACAAGGATATTATAGAAAGGCATAAAATAAAGGATGCTATACTTGTCAAATGGTTCTTAAAAACAGTTGCTTCATGCTATTCCAATGAGTTAAGCATAAATAAAATTTATTTAACTTTAAAATCACAGGGAAGAAAAATTTCCAAAAATGAATTATACAATTATGCTTCTATTGTAGAAGATTCACTTTTTGCATTTTATCTTCCTAAATTTAGTCATTCCATAAGAAAAAGAGAACCAGTTAATAAGGTATACCTCTGCGACATTGGATTTAATAAATTAATTGAGGCGAATGAAGATAAAGGCAAGAAAATGGAAAATATAGTTTTTTTAGAACTTCAAAGAAGAAAAATTCCGGCTATGGAATTGTTTTATTGGAAAAATATTTCACGGGAAGAGGTAGACTTTGTTATAAAAGAAAAATTCCAGATTAAAGAACTAATTCAAGTATGCTGTAAGATTGATAATGATACAAAAAAAAGAGAAATTCGCTCATTATTAAAAGCAAGTAAAGAACTAAAATGCAAAAATCTTGTTATTATAACTGAAGATTATGAGGGAGAAACCGAAGAAGAATGGCTTGGAATAAAAGGCAAGATAAATTATATTCCATTATGGAAATGGCTGTTAGAAAATGGACATAAATAAGCTTAATTTTGAAAGGATTGCGGACTAAACAAAGTACTTAAGATGAACATGAAAAGATTGAAATATTTTCTTAAAATTAAGAAAAATTCTTGTTAGATAACTTTAACAAACTTTATTAATTTCCTTTTTTTCTTTATTTACAATGCTTAAAGTAGAAAACTTGAGAAAGTATTTTGGCGGGATAAAAGCAGTTGATAATGTAAGCTTTGAAGTTAGGGAAAATTCTATTACTGCTTTGATTGGACCAAATGGTTCTGGGAAAACTACTTTATTTAATTTAATTTCTGGTGTAATTGAAAAAGATTCTGGAAAAATAATTTTAGACAAGAAAAACATAACTAATTGTTCTGTAAATAAAATTTCAAATATAGGTGTATCCAGGATATTTCAGAAATCAAGATTATTCTCTAATTTAAGCGTAAGAGAGAATTTGCTTATTGCTATTGATAATGAAGACCTGAAGTTCTGGAAAAACTTTCTTAATAAAAATAAGATAACTAGAGAAAAAGAGAGTAAAGTAAAAAAAATGCTTAAGTTAGTTGAAATGAGTGAATTTGAGAATAAAAAAGCCAGTGAATTAAGCTATGGGCAGAAGAGATTAATAGAATTAGGAAGAGCTATCCTAAATCCACATAAAATCTTATTATTAGATGAACCTGTTGCAGGTGTTACACCTAGATTAAGAAATGAGATTAGCAAGTTATTAACTAAAATGAGAGAAGAAGGAGAAACTATATTATTGATAGAGCATGACATGAATTTTGCCTTAAACTTAGCTGATAATGTTATTGTTATGGATGAAGGTAAAATAATTGCTAGTGGAAAACCTGAAAAGATAAAAAATAATAAAAAAGTACTAAATGCTTATTTAGGAGAATAAAGTAATAATTATGGTTTATACCAAAAAGCTTATAAATATAAGTAACCTTAAAGTTACATAAAATAGAATATAGGTAACTTTAAAATGCCCAAAATTGAAGAAGTAAAAAAAGCACTTATTGAATCAAATCCATGGTGGAAACAAAAATTTGATATAAATTATAAGGATAGAGAGATTTATCTAGAATTGTCTAAATATCTTGATGCAAAACAAATAATAGCATTAACTGGACTGAGAAGAGTAGGCAAAACAACAATAATGCTAAAAATAGTAAAAGACAAGATAAATAATGGTTTTGATGCAGGAAATATAATTTACTTTAGTTTTGATAATTTCAGGGATTTAGGAATATCTGAGTTAATTGAAATATATTCAGAAAATTTTGAAAAAGATCTTACTAAACAAAAGTTTATTTTTTTACTTGATGAAGTCCAAAAGGTAGAGAACTGGGAAGAGCAGATAAAAAGGATTTATGATTTGCACTTTAATTTTAAGATTATTGTTTCTGGGTCTGAATCTTTATTTATCAGAAAAAAATCAAGAGAAAGCTTGGCTGGAAGAATGTTTGAATTTAAAATAGAAAACCTTTCATTTAAGGAATTTTTATCGTTTAAAGGAAAAGAGTTAAAGCCTTTAAATCTCTATGAAAAAGAATTATCTTTTCTTTTTGAAGAATTTATGTTTCAAGGGGGGTTTCCAGAACTAGTAGATATAGAAAATAAGGATTTTATTAAAAATTATATAAGGGAGACAGTTGTTGAAAAAATATTATTCAGGGATATACCTTTAATGTTTCCTATAAAAGATATTTCTGTACTTGAATCTCTTTTTAAAATTATTTCAAGCAATCCTGGTCAGATAATCGAAATGAATAAACTTGCTGCTGAGGTTGGAATATCAAGAAGAGTTGTTTCTTTATATTTGGGATATCTTGAGAATTCATTTTTAATAAAAAAAATATTTAATTTTTCTAAAAACCAAAGAAAAACTGTAAAAAAATTAAAAAAATATTATCCTGCGATTCCAGCATTAGGATTTATGTACGGAAATGACGATATAAAGCCCAAAATATTTGAAAATGTTCTGGTTCTTCAAACAAGAGCTAATTTCTTTTGGAGAGATGCTTATAAAAATGAAGTAGATATTGTTATTGAGGATAAAAAAATATTGCCCATAGAAGTTAAATATGGCGAGATAAAGGACCTTAATGGTTTGCTTAAATTTATGAAAATATTTAATATTAACCAAGGTTTAGTAATTTCTAAAAAAGAAGAGAGCAAGCAAAAATTTGACAATAAAGAAGTTTTAATAGTTCCTGCATGGAAGTGGTTATTGGAAAAATAAGTGTTGCATAACTTTTATTAACTATTTCTTCTTTTTATTTTTAATGCTAAAAATAAATAATTTACATGCGGGATATGATAAAATTGAAATATTAAAAGGTGTTAATATTGATGTAAAAAACAATGAAATAATTGCTTTGATAGGGCCAAATGGAGCAGGTAAGTCTACTATATTAAAAAGCATATTTAATTTATGCAATATTTATTCTGGAGAAATTATTTTCAAAGATAAAAACATTACAAAATTACAAACTTATGAGTTAATCCATGAAGGAATTTCTTATGTACCACAAGGAAGGCAGATATTCAGGGAGTTAACTGTCAAAGAAAATTTAGAGATGGGTGCTTTTATTTTAGACAAAGAGGTTATGAAAAGGAATATTAAAGATGTTTTTACTAAATTTCCATTTTTGAAAGAAAAAAGAAATGAATATGCAATTAATTTATCTGGCGGACAGCAGCAATTATTAGCTATAGGAAGAGCATTAATGCAGAATCCCCAATTATTGCTTTTAGACGAGCCTTCTTTAGGATTAAGCCCTAAATCAATGAAAGAAATGTTTAATAAAATTAAGGAAATAAATAAAGAAGGTGTTTCTATTATTATTGTTGAACAAAATGCAAAACAATCTGTTGAGATTGCTGACAGAACTTATATATTGGAAGATGGAAAAATTGCCTTAAATGGCGGGAAAGAAATATTGAAAGATAAAAAACTTAAAGATATTTACTTTGGAGGAAGATAATGGGAATAGTAATACAGTTATTGATTAACAGCTTAATTGCCGGGGCTATTTATGCATTAGTTGCTGCTGGATTTTCTTTAATATATTCAACAAACAAATTTGTGCATTTTGCACATGGTTCTGTTATTGCTTTTTCAGCTTATATGCTGTATTTGTTTTATTCAATATTAAAATTTAATTTTGGGATAGCTGTTATATTGACTATTTTATTTAGCGGTGTTTTTGGATATTTGCTTAATTTGATTTATAAAAAATTAAGAGAGAGAAATGCTTCTTCTGTTATTTTATTAATAGCAAGTGTTGGGTTGTTAATATTAATAGAATCCTTAATATTAATTTTATTTGGTGCTGATGTCAAGACAATTGGATTTTTAAAAATAGCAAAAGGATTAGAGATATTTGGAGGAATAATTACTCCATTACAAATCTGGATTATTGTTATTTCCTTGCTTTTACTTGGATTTTTACATTTATTCATGAAAAAAACCAAGATAGGAAAAGCAATGAGGGCTGTTGCTGATAATAAGGATGTGGCGGAGATTGTTGGAATATCTTCTGAGAAAATTTATTCTTATAGTTTTATTATTGGCTCTTTAATTGCTGGAATTGCAGGCATATTGGTTGGATTAGAACAAAATTTAGAACCAGCAATGGGAACTAATTTAATGATAAAAGGATTTACAGGTGCTGTTATTGGGGGAATAGGAAGCGTGTCTGGTGCTATTTTAGGTTCATTTTTATTAGGTTTTACAGAGAATTATGGAATATGGTTCCTGCCTTCTGGTTATAAGGATGCGATTGCATTTACCTTATTATTCATATTTTTATTATTTAAACCGAGAGGAATTTTAGGGAAGAAGTGGGGAGGGGATAAATGATAATAGAATATTTCATTCATTTGTTTATTTTAATTGGAATTTATTTAATCCTGGCTTTATCTTTGCAATTGTCAGTTGGTTTTACAGGATTGTTAAATTTAGGGCATGTTGCATTTTTTGCTATAGGTGCTTATACTGCTGCATTATTAACCTTAAATGGAGTTCCATTTTTAATAGCATTTTTAGCTGCTGGAATTATTGCTATGATATTTGGATTTATTTTAGTTATACCAACTAATAAATTAAAAGGAGATTATTTAGCTTTAGCAACATTAGGATTTAGTTTTGTTGTTTATGCTGTTACATTAAATTATACTTCTTTAACAAGAGGTCCTTTAGGTTTGCCTGGAATTCCAAAACCTTCTATTTTAGGAGTAACATTTTCTTCTAATTTAAGTTTCTTAATATTAACTATCATTATAGCTGGAATAACTTATTTTATAATAAAAAGAATTACTGAATCTCAGTTTGGAAAAGTGTTTGAAGCTATAAGAGACGATGAGTTAGTTGCCAAGACTTTAGGAAAAAATACTTTCAAAATGAAAGGATATAGTTTGGGTATAGCTGCTTTTTTTGCAGGGGTAGCAGGAAGTTTATATGCAAGTTATATTACTTTTATTGATCCTTCTTCTTTTACAATAATGCAGTTAATACCTATTTTATGCATTGTAATAATAGGCGGATTAGCTTCATTAAAAGGAACTTTAGTAGCTACTATTATCCTAGTTTTATTACCTGAACCATTAAGATTTATTGGATTTCCATCTTCTATAATTGGACCAATGAGACAGATAATTTATGCTTTAATTTTATTATTGATTTTGATATACAAACCAAAAGGATTTTATGGAAAAGTTGAACTTACTTAATATTATCAACTGCTGTTATGTACTCTTTTACTCTTTCTAGGATAGAATTAATGTAATATTTTTCTATTTTTTCCTTGAAAATATTGGATAATTTTTCTTTTTCTGTTATTCTATATTTATTATTAATTGATTCTAAAATAAAAATATCTTTTAGTCTTTTTAATTGCCTTCTGATATTAGAAGAGGCTATTCCTTTTAATTCTAAATTATTGTTTTTTCTTGATTCAATTGCTAATGCTTCTATTTCTTTTGAATCTAGTTCTTTGCTTGATTTTATTAAAACTAGTAAAATATCTACTAAAATATCTCTAGAATCACCTGGTTGTAGTAAGCCGAGGCTTAAACAAAGTTTTTTGATTAATTCTCTTTCTGTCAATCCATATGGTTTTTCATATTTTCTTAATGTTATTTCTGCTAATGGTGTTTCTTTTGAGACTGTTTGCATGGAATTAAATTAATGAATTTGTTTATATAAGTTTTTATAGACTTAATCTTGCTTCTAAATCAGAATCTGAGAGTTTGACTCTACTATCATGGATTCCTAACCTCAGACTTAACCCTGGAGAAAGATGTTGTGCATGTAAATAAATAGCATCTGGTTTTTCAGAACCATTTCTTCTTTCAATACTATAATGAAATTCATGTTCATCATTTCTTCCTTTCATTTGAATGCCTCTTAATAATGGAGAAACATATTCTGGCTGAAAATCCTTTATTTTTAATTTTCTTGGTTTTTTATTCCTTAAAGAATAAATAAACTTTGCAAATTCTTCAATTAATGAATTAAAAGGATGTTGTATATCTGCATTTAATAAAATAAAGTTATAATTTTGATAACCATAAGTATGTCCTACACTATCGGGTATTAAAACTGGCTGAAATACTTCTATTTCTTCGTTTTCTTTTGGAACTATTGGTTCAGATACTTTCTCTCCTTCTATTCTATAAAGATCTGGATGTGATTCTACAAAATGAAGTGCTGGAAAAATATCTGCTGCTGCATAATAAAATATTTTTGCTTCTGAAGCTACTTGTTCTACTCTTACTATTCTTCTATCATCTTTAAATATTCTAGTTATCATGAAAAACTTAATACAAAAAATCTTAAAAAACTTTGTATATTCTAATGTTTTCTCTGATAATTTATATTTATGTGAATAATCAAAAGATTTATAAATATGTAAGTACATGTAAGAACATAAAATGAGCGATAGAAAACATATGAATAAAATAAGAAAAAAGAGAATAAAATCCATAGAGGAGCAAATAACAAAACATAAAGATAAAATCAAAAAAGAAAAAGGAAGAAAAGATACAACAAAAGACTATTGGCAGAAGGAAATTGATGAAAAATTTGAAAAGCATAAAGATTATCTGGAAGATGAACATGGAAATAAAAAAAACAGTTAAGGCAGGAAATTCTTCAGCTGTTATACTGCCTAGAGCATGGCTTAATCAAGAAGTAAGAGTTGAGCTAGTTAAAAAAAGCCAAGAAACAATTTTATTTGAGACAATTAACATTGCAAAGAAATATATGGAATTAAAGGATGCAATTGGAATTTATCTGGCAGGAAGTTATGCAAGGGGAGAAGAAAGTAAAGATAGCGATATTGATATTTTGATAATTTCTAATAATATAGATAAAGAAATGATTCATGAGGGTATTTATAATGTTTTAATAATATCTGAAGAATTATTAAATCAAAAACTAAAGCAAGATTTATTCCCTATTGGGCAGATGATAAAAGAAGCTAAACCACTAATTAATTCAAGTTATTTAAATTCCATAGACATAATTGTTACTAAGAAAAATGTAAAATGGTATATAGATACAACAAATAAAAAACTCAAATTACTAAAAAATTTAATTAAAAAATCAGATGAAAAAGTAAATAACAGGATAATTTATACTTTAATTTTAAGAATAAGAACTTTGCATATAATCCAAAAACTGATTAATAATGAGAATTATTCAAAAAAAGATTTTATAAGTCTCATAGAAAAAATTTCTTCAAGGAATTCTTATGAATCTTATCTTGAAGTTAAAAATGAGCTAAAAGAGACAAATAAAATAACGAAAAAAGAAGCTGAAGAATTATATAATTATCTGGAAAAGCAGCTTGAAAGTGTAAAGAAAGTTTTGAAATATTGAACTTCAAAGCAGAATCTGAGAAATACTTACATTCTTAGCTACATTAAATTTATTAAGTAAGATTTTATTATATTTTTAATGAAAAAGAGGATTTTATTAATTATCTTAGTAATTTCTCTTATTTTTATAGTTGCTTGTGAGAATATCCCTAATTTTACTAATGAGGCTGTTGGAAGAAGAATAGTAAGGCCTAATCAAAATTTTTGTGTTGATAAGATTAATGGAAATTATTGCTTTGATAATGGTGTTGTTAAATGTTCCAATAATAATATAATCTCTGCGGTTGGATGTGCATCGAGACAATTATGCAATAATGGAAGATGTGTATTCCAAACTCAGAAGGTTGAAAATCTTAATGAAAATAATGAATGCGTAAAATGTATTGATTCTGGAAATGAATATTGCAAAGAAGCGACTGAATTTGGTCAATGTGGAAAAACAAGTGAATTTTTATTACAATGTGAAAATAGAAGGCAACTTGTTAGCTGGAAAGGTGATTGCCCAGGGTATATTAAAGAAAATATTAATATTCCTTTTTGTCAAGGTAAATCTGATGGAATTTATTGTAAAGATGAAAATACAAGAGTAGAATGCTATGATGAAAATGAAATGAGTAAACCTTGTGGAAATGGGTTTAAATGTGATAATGGGGAATGTGTTGATAACAGCAAGTGTTTTAATGGAAGAGGAACTAATTGCGGGGGCATTTGTTATACTATTAGTTTAAATGGGAAATGTATCAATAATGAAAAATGGGTAGATTCCACTAATGACCTTTGTGAAAATGATAAAGATTGTATAAATTCTAAGTTTGGAAATTTTATTTGTGACACAAATGATAATGTTTGTGCTCCATTTAAAAATTATTTATCTTTTAAGTTTAATATTCCTAAATCAGTACCGGCTAATAAAGATGTATCTTTTACTATTGAAGTTAAAAATGAATTATCTTATCCGAAAGAAATAAAATTGAATGGACCTGTTTTTACAAATGTGCCCCATGCTTCAAGTATGACTGCTTATCATTATGAAAGTAATGAAAAAAATTCATTTTGGTTAGATCCTGGAGAGTCAAAAATATTAACTTATAATATAGTTACTGGACCAAAAGGATTATTTAATCAAATTTTTATTTCAACTGAAGATTACCTTGTTGGGTCTACTTATTTAATGACTTATGATGAAAAAGAATTTGAAATCTGTAATAGTCTAAAATATAACAAAGGATTTGGGATTTGTCAAGATAATATTTTTTATCCTGTTGGAAAATTAGTGGATGAACAAGGAGATGCTTGCAAAATTGATAGTGATTGCATTGATACTTATCATAATAATGGTAAAGTATGCCATGAATATTTGTGCATAGATAAACCTGAATTTCATTACCTTGGAAATAACAAAAATTATATAATTCCTATTGTACCCATTTATTTATCTTCTGGAGAATTAAGAGAAATACAAAAAACTCAAACTATTGATGAATTTAAAACTATTATTAATGATGCTAATAATTTTGTGCAAAATGAAAAATCCAAATGGAGCAATAAAGATTTTAATGTTCGATGGGAATTTAGAGATTATGACATTCAAGATATTATAGAAAATGAACAAAAATTTAATCTTCCTGCTTCAGCAGGTCTTAATTTCAGGAAGTTTATTACTACGGGTGGAAATAGAATAACTGGTGAAGACCAAATGCCATTATTTCCAATAATAGTTCATGAAACTTTTCATTCTTTTGGAATGTTTGATCTATATCATTATAATGGTGAATATTCCTCCAAATATTATCATGCTGATTGTAATTTATTTAAAGCTGATTGGGATTTCTTCAAGCAAAAACAAAAACTTTGTCCTTTGGAAGCATGGATAATTGGTTTTGATAGACCTTCTGTAGCTGGAACTGCTGGTTAATATATTCTTTTGTATATAGTTAACGGACAAACACCTTTGAATATAAGGGTTGCACCCTTTATGAACCTGCTGATGCTTTTGAAAAGTATTTAAACTTGTTTTACTTAGTTAATTTATGGATCCAATATTCTTTAAGAAAAGTGAATTGCAAACATTATTGCAGAAAGCATCAATTGGGTTTTCTAAGATAAATCAATTGGATGTTAAAGATTTATTTAGCACTTCACCGCCTGCTGTGTTTATTGGAAGTAAACTAGAATATCCTAATGTTAATATTGGAATATTAAGTCCTCCTGAAAATACTGAGAATGCATGGATTTATGATTCACCTAAAACATGGCAGACATCTAAATTTACAGTAGATGATATTGTTAAATTAAGAAGTGCTTTGATTAATTCTAGGTTTAAAGCTCAAGTGAAAATAGCTAGAAATTCAACTAAACTATTTGAAAATACCCAAGAAATTGGTTTAAGCAAAAATACAGTTGATATTGAGGTTAAATTAAATAAAAAGCCTAATGTTAAAACAATGCTGGATAATATTCATAGTCCAATAGGAGCTGGTGCAAGATTAGAGTCTTTGAAAATAACAGAGAATGTTAAAATTGATCAAAGTGTAGATAAAGTTGTTAGTGATACTGATTTGAAAGCAAAAGAAGGTGTTATTTATTTATATGAGAAAGGTTTTGAAGAAACAAAAATAAGCCAGATACTTTCTGTTGGTGCATTAGGATTGAAAAAGAACAGGATATTGGTTCCAACAAGGTTTTCTATAACAGCTACGGATGACATAATTGGTAAACAATTGATTTTTTCTATAAAAGATTTTAAATTAATTGATAACTATACTTTCTTTAGTGGAAGTTATTTAGGTAATTACTATTATGTTTTCTTATTTCCAGAAGTTTGGAGTTATGAATTGTTTGAGGGATATATGCCTGGTGCTTTATGGAATCCAAATAGTAAGAATATTACATTTGCAACTGATTATGAACCTTATGGTGGCAGGAAATCCTATGCAGAAGCGACTGTCGGTGGATTTTATGCTAGTAGGTTTTCAGTAACCCAGTACTTAAATAAAATAAAGAAACAAGCTTCTGTTTTAGTAGTTAGATTTGAGACACCTGAATACTCTGCTCCTTTGGGAGTGTGGGTTTGTCGTTTTGCTGGAAAGATAGCAATGGATAATGAACCTCTAAACTTTAATGATAAAGAATCTATGTTAGCTTATGCTAGAAATATAATAAAAGATAAATTTAACTATGATATTGATAATATTTTTAAGAAAAGCATTTTACTTAATAATATAAATCATCAATTTAAACTTACAAAATTTATAGGAGCTAATAATGAACAAAAATATTAGAATTGATTTATTTAAGCTTCATGATTCTAATAATAATGTTAATAGTTGGATCTTATGTAAAGGAGACCATTTAGAAAGTGAAATAAGCAAGAAATATTAAACATAACCTAATGCTCTTAAAATAGAAACAACTTCATTTCTTATTGCATTATAATTGTCTTCATCTAATCTTGAGGCTAATTGAACAGCTTGTTCTGCTTTATCGTTTTTACCAATTTTTTTTAATGCTTCTGAAGAATGCACTAAAAGTTTCTTTGCTTCATCATAATCACCAGAAGTTATTCTTGAATTTGCCTGCAATAAAGAATCAATAGCTGTTCTTATTGGCTTGTAATCATTAGTATTATTTTGAACAGGTGTGGGTCTTTTAGGTGTAAACTTACATCTTTCACAATAATTAGTTTTGCTTATGTCTTTTCCACAGATATGGCAGATGCTCATAAATTCTATTCAAGTCGAAATGTTTATAAATTATTCTAAGAAATAAAAGATATATCGGGGGGATGTAATAATGATATTAACTTTAGTGTTTATTATTAGTTTATTGGCGTTAGCTTTTGTTGGATATTTGTCTTATTCTGTTTTGAGGGAAGAGCCTGGTGATGCTAAAATGCAGGAGATTGCAAAAGCAATCAGGGAAGGTGCAATGGCTTATTTGAAAAGACAGTATAAAACCATTGGGATTTTTGCTGTTATTATTGCTATTTTATTGGGATTTTTAATTAATTGGGTTACTGCTTTAACATTTATTGCTGGTGCTGTTTGTTCTGGATTGGCTGGTTTTGTTGGGATGTTTATTTCTACAAGAGCAAATGTAAGAACAGCTCATGTTGCAAGAAAAGGATTGGATAAAGCATTAAGAGTTGCTTTCAAAGGCGGAGCTGTTACTGGAATGTTTATTGTTGGATTAAGCTTATTAGGAGTTACTGTTTTTTATTG
>Ga0209210_1001994_pt1 | contig 15758 bp, 23 predicted proteins | sample RifGroA1_FD_183991 | JGI IMG/M metagenome (GOLD analysis project Ga0209210, IMG submission 183991) | Contaminated groundwater microbial communities from Rifle, Colorado, USA - Rifle Groundwater A1 (SPAdes) (version 2) | ecosystem: Environmental > Aquatic > Deep subsurface > Groundwater >...
ACAAAAACATTTCTGAAAAGTCTATGCATAGCCGCAGGTAATTTTGTTCCCATATTATCCGAAAGTAACCTCCACTGGACACAAAGAAGGAGCAGTAGCAGCACATTTTAATAATAATTCAAATGCTTTACGACATTCTTCTTGTGCATCTTCCCTCAACTGATAAAATTGGGCACCTTCATTGACATGATATGTTAATGATTTGCGTCCAAAATCAACTACTACTGGTCTGGTTCCAAAGCGTTCTGAAGCACTTAAAGGCATTCCTTCTATTTCAGGAGTAGCTCTAAGAATATATCCAACATTGATAGGAATTCGATAATCCATTAGTTCAGTATCCTCATTATTACTTTATGACCTTCAACATCCCAATATTCAACATGCTGTTCAGCAACAAGCTTATCTTTAAGCTCGTCGTCATAAATCAAATCCATCGTCTCAAAGTTTTCTAAGTCCATAACGCTAACATGATCCCCATTAACTGTTAATACCTGAGCTCTCTTTTTTTCAAGCATAGGCACTTCCAAGTTTTCTCCACCAGGAATTACTCCAATTCTTTTTTTCTTATCAAAAATACCTACAACTTCCATTCTGCATTTCATACTGCCATGTTTTCCTGTCTTGCTTTGATCGTTTGATTTTACAACGCAAGGCACGCCGTCCCATAAAAGAGTAGTGCCTGGTTTGGCAGTAGTTGCCTGAATTAATTTCAGAACCATAAACAGATTTTACAAGAAACGTTTATAAAACCTTCTGTTTGCAAGCATAGAATGGAACAGGAAAATAAACTAACCGTTCAGGGAGATTTTGTAGAAATTAAATTTACGGGTTACACCGATGGAAAGCCGTTTGATTCTAATATCAAAGATGACTTAAATAAATTAAACCCGAAAGCTGAGCCTGAAAAAACGATAGTAATTATTGGTCAGCATATGGTAGTTCCTGGATTGGACAAAGCTCTCTCTGATAAAGAGCTAAATAAAGAGTATAGAATAAAAATAAATCATAAAGAAGGTTTTGGCCCGCGTCATAAAGAACTTGTCCGCACAATTCCTCTTAAAGTTTTTGCGCATCAGAAAGTTATGCCCAGACCTGGAGCAGTATTTGTTTTAGACAACCAACTTGCGAGAGTTATAGCTGTTTCAGGCGCAAGAGTCATAACAGATTTTAATAATCCTCTGGCTGGAAAAGACTTGGAGTACAAATTCACAATAACTAATTTAGTGTTAGATATAAAAGAGAGAGCTGAAGCCGCCTGCAAGCTTATTTTGCGCTTTGTTCCTAAAATTGAAATTGAAAACGGCAAAATAATTTTAAATGGCCCTAAAATTATTGAAGAGTTTATCAAACGCAGTGAAAATAGATTTAAAGAACTGCTAAATACGGAAGTTCAATTCAAGGAATTGTCTGAAGAGAAAACGGAAGAAAAGGAAAACGCTGTGTAATATACAACAATACTTATAAAGCGCTCGTTAGTCGGTACATTATGTCTCAAAGTGATGATTCGGACTTGAAAAGTGTTTCTACGATTGATAAAGAATTAGAAGTAATAGTTCAGAGGCAAGGCACTCGTGTAAAAGTGGTTGGATGCGGGGGAGGTGGAGGAAATTCTGTTTCGCGCATGAAGGAAATAGGCATAAAAGGATGCGAGGTAATTGCAATAAATACTGATGCTCAGGATTTGTTATACACAAGTGCAGATGTAAAAATACTAATTGGCCGTGAGCTTACAGGAGGATTGGGCGCAGGAAGCAATCCAAAAATAGGCGAAGAAGCCGCAAAGGAGTCGGAACAGGAGATTCGCAAACGTCTGGCGAACTCGGATTTAGTTTTCATAACATGCGGTTTGGGCGGCGGGACTGGAACTGGCTCTGCTCCTGTAATTGCCGATTTGGCGAAGAAAGCAGGAGCTTTGGTAATTGCAATAGTGACTTTGCCTTTCACTGTGGAAGGTCAAAAAAGAATTGAGAACGCGCAATACGGCTTGGAGCGTTTAGAGCAAATCGCTGACACTTTAATCGTTGTGCCAAATGACAAGCTGCTTGAGCTTGCTCCGGAACTCCCAATTCAGACGGCGTTTAAAGTAGCCGATGAAATTCTTACAAATTCAGTGAAGGGAATTGCAGAGCTGATAACTTCGGCTGGCCTCGTGAACTTGGACTTTGCTGATGTGAAAGCTGTAATGTCTGATGGAGGAGTTTCATTAATAGGAATAGGCGAGTCAGACAGCGTTAATAATCGCGCAAGCGAGGCTGTGGAACGCGCAATCCACAATCCTCTTTTGGACGTGAATATAGAATCAGCTAAAGGAGCATTGGTAAATGTTATCGGCGGTCCGGACATGTCTTTAGATGAGTATCGCGAAATAATGGAAAAGATAAGCTCAAAGGTGTCTCCGGATGCTAAAATAATCTCTGGTGCAAAAATATCTCCAGATATGGATAAGAACATAAAAGTTCTTCTTATAGTTACTGGGGTAAAAAGCCCGCAAATTCTCGGCTCAAGCTCATCATATAAAATAAATGAAAACACAGACTTGGGCTCAGAATTGGGTATAAATTTTATGGGCGAATAATATGGCTCTAACTGATAAATTAATGGATATGACTGGCACTGAAATTATAGGTGCAAAGCTCAGGCTAATAGATACAAAACTAACAGGAGAGGTAAATTTCTTTAATTCAGGAGTTTTACCAACTTCAAGTTTAGCAAGAGATAGAATTGATTTTGTAGAAATTGGAAAAGGATTTAATGAATTAGTAAAACCTTGTCAGCGTATAAATCCCACATTACTAAATATGCCTTCAGGTTCACTATTGCTTCCACCTCACTGTCATCCCGGAGGAGAAATCGCCTATGTTGCAGAAGGAGAATATTTTGATGCATCTATACTTGGAACACCAATGCACACATATCCGGCTGGTTCAATTGTATTTTATGGAGCCTTCTCAACACATAGACCTCTAAGCAGAACCGGAGCCAGAATATTTTACGTCCCTTTAGACGGAATAATTTTTCCAGGAAGTTCTTCAGAATTACAAACAGACGACCCGCAAAAACTAATTGACAAGATGGGCAAATTATCGGCGCCAGGGCCAGCTATAGGATATGCTCGTATGTGGATGCTTAATCAAGCAGAAGATGTATCTTAAATATCAGAAATTTGTCGTTGTGAACAAATTTCTTGTGCTCTAAGTGTTCTACGCCATAAACGGTTTGGTTATCAAGCACTTAGACATATTTAAAAACTTAAACTATCAAGAATAAATATGCAAAAACTAAAATCTTTCCTTGCACAATGCGGGCGTGTATGGCATATTCTGAAGAAGCCGACTAAAGAGGAATTTCTGATGATTTCTAAGATTTCTGCTTTGGGGATACTTGCAATTGGATTAATCGGATTTTTAATCAGCTCGATGATGCGTTTATTCTAATAAACAATAAAGTTATGATAGTCTGCTAGGTAATGTGCTGTCAAGTTTGTGAATGATTTTTGTATCTCTTTCTGCATTAGTTCAAGATTAACTACAATTTCACTATTAAATCGCTTATAATTTATAGAGAATAAAATGGTATTAATAACTCTAACATTATGGCATTGTAGTGTATAACCCCAAGACATATGTCGTGAGGGAGCACACATTATGGCATTGTAGTTAATTACAATCCTTCAAGCTTTTGAGCATCATTCGTTTGTATGATAATATCAAGTAAAAAGATTTATAAACCAATTTTCTCACGCACTTAAGTCATTAAACTACGTCTTTGGCTCCTGGTTTCTGGGAGTTGAAGCATACCGTAGAAGACATAAAACATGGAATTGAAAGAAGCACTTGCAGAATTGAGAAAGCAGAAAGAACGAAAGTTCAATCAGACTGTTGATTTAATTGTAAATCTAAAAGGACTTGACTTTAGAAAGACTAATATTTCTACTGTTGTGCCTGTACCTCATAAAATTAAAGATAAGAGTATCTGCGCTTTTCTGAATGCTAAAAGTGATATTGTGCATACAGTTACTAAAGCTGAATTTGCGAAATATAGCGACAAGAAAGTCTTGAGAGGTTTAATTAAGAAATATGATTCATTTATTGCTCATGCTCCTCTGATGCCTGCTGTTGCTACAACTTTCGGCAAGGTGCTTGGGCCGACGGGGAAAATGCCTTCTCCTCAATTGGGAATTATGATGCAGGACACCCCTGAAGAAATTAAGAATACTATTTCTAAGGTTTCTAAATCTGCTAAAATTCGCGTTAAAGAGGGAAGCATCAAAATCGCCGTCGGTAAAACTGAAATGAAGGATGAACAAATTATTGAAAATATAAAATCAATTTATGATGGACTTGTTAATGCTTTGCCAACTAAAAGAGACAATGTAAAAAATGTTCTTGTTAAGTTTACTATGACAAAGCCCGTTGAGGTGCACATCAAATGATTTCCGACAAAGGCGGGCGGATTAGCACTGTATCTGAAGCGAAGAAAAAACTAGTCAAGGAGATTGCTTTAATGATGAAGCGAAATAGGACTGTTTTGCTTGCTTCTTCTAAAGGGCTGCCCGGAATGCAGTTTCACGAGATAAAGAAAAAACTACGCGGTGCTGCTGAATTAAAAGTTGCTAAAAAGAGCACTATAATAAAAGCAATTGAGGCTACTGAAAAGGGCGCAATTCAAAATTTGAAAAATTATCTACAATCAGATTATGTTTTGCTTTTTTCTGATATTGAACCGTTTGAGCTGTCAAGTATGCTCATGGACTTTCAAAGCTCGCGACGCGCGAAGACTGGAGATATTGCACCTGAAGATATTGAGATTGAACCAGGACCTACTGAATTAGTTGCTGGTCCTGCAATTTCTGAACTAAGCGGAGTTGGACTTAAAGTTAAAGTTACTGATGGAAAACTTGAAATTATAAAGGGAGCAACAGTCGCGAGAAAGGGTGAAGCAATTAAAGCAAATGTCGCGAGCGTTCTTGGAAAATTAAATGTAAGCCCTATGAAAGTAGGATTTATTCCTATTGCAGCTTATGACGGCAAAGATGATAAAATATATGCGGATATTGTTATTGATAAAGTCGGAACTATTGAGGCTGTTAAGGAAATGATTCGTAAGGCTCTCGGTTTTGCGATTGCTGTTAAGTATCCTACTCAAAAGACTGTGAAATACTTTATTGTTAAAGCGGCTGCTGAAGAGAAAGCACTGCGAAAATTGTACGATAATCAATTTGCAAAGGAGGGAATTTAATGGAATACATCTACGGAGCATTGTTATTGCATAAGCTCGGACATCCAGTTAATGAGGAAAATTTGAAGAAAGTTATTCACGCTACTGGAAGCCAAGTTGACGACTCCAAACTTAAAGCATTGATTGCGAGTTTGCACGGCGTTGACATCGGCGCAGAGCTTGAGAATGCAAACGTCGCCGTGGCTGCACCTTCTGCCGCTGCACCTGCTGCTGCTAAGGAAGAGAAGAAAGAAGAGAAACCTTCTGAATCTGCAGCTGGATTGGCATCGCTATTTGATTAATTTTATTTTTACTTTTTTAGTCAAATAGTTTTATTTTGTATAGAGGTTTCTCTGGTTGTTAACTCTAAATAGAGTTGAAGTCTTGAGATAATTTAAATATAATCTGGATTAGTAAACTTGATGAATAGAAGATTAGTTTTAATTTGCTTATTGATTCTTGCAGGAATTATTACTACCTCTATTTATATTTCTAAATTTGATAAAAATGACTCTTTCTTAGATAATAATCAAGAAGATGAAATTAATGGTGATGAGGGTCTCAATGATACGGGAAGCAGTGATTCGCTAGGAAACAGTCAGATAAATAACGGTAATAATATTGTTGGAAGTTCTGGTGGTGCGCCAACACCCGGGAAACACACTCTTGAAATACTCAATTTTAATGTTAATTTTCCTTCTGGAGAATCTCCGAATGTTAATGTTAATGCTGGCGATGAAGTCCGTATGATTTTGAGATTTCAGTCGTTTGAAGATATCGAAAGGGCTACTATTCAACCTTGGCTTTATCGTACAGGCCGAGAGCCAGTTACTTCGGGGATAACTCAAGGGCTTCCTTCCGAATTATATGATCTTAAGCGAAATCAATATTATGAATATGAATTTACTCTTAGTATCCCTGAAAGCCCTGAAGATGCAAGATATGCTTTTGTAATATTTACGAGTGGATGCAGTTCTTCTAGCTGTGGCTCAGCAGGACCGATTGATTTTATTGTCGGAGATGGTGCGCCGTCGCCTGCTTCTGGAGATATAATTGTAATAGCTTAATGATAGCTTAGCTAAAGTTTTAAAAGTCACTCTTGAGGTTTAATTGTGCGTGCCTGTGTGGGACAATGGTACTCCGCCGGTCTTGAGCTAAAAGTTATTGCACAAGCAAACCGGTTTCCTTCGGGATTTCCCGGTTCGATTCCGGGCGCAGGCGTGAGTTCCGGAATCGAAAGAATTATAATAATTATTATTTTGGGCAGAAGTGTTTTAGAACGAATCACAATCCGAATAATCTTGCGAGGAAACCTTTCTTTGGCTGTTCATCGATGATTGGTTCAATCATTGGCTGAGGAGCCATTGATGCCTGCTGCAGCCTTGCCGTCTGAGCTTCCTGAGTTATTTCCGCTTCTGCCTGGCGGAATGCCTTGTCAACTTCTATTCTTGAATGGCCTTGGTTAACTAGAGCCCACTTTAGGGATTCCTTATTATATCCTTTTCTAAGATTGTTTTTTATCCTGCCAGAGAGCGTGTCGATGTAAGTTGGTTCTTTTCTCATGTGGTTTTTTGCACTAATCAATATAAAAAGATTTGTGTTTACTAGACTATGGTAATTGGCTTTTGTTTTTTGAAGTATTTGAGCGCATCATTCAACTTTTCTTTTGATTCTGCATAAATTGTTATTATTTTCTCTCCTGATTTTATTTTTTCTCCGATGTGCTTGTAAATGTAAAGTCCTGATGCTTTTTCGTTTGGACTTCCTGCTTTTCTTGCCAGATAATTTATCTGTTGATTATTTATTTTTCCTATTTTGCCTGACCTCTTGGATATCATGCTGTGATGAAATTTCGCTTCTGGAAGCCATGCTTTTGGGTCGCCGCCCTGTGCTTTTATGATTTCACAGAATTTATTGTATGCTTCTCCTGAATACATAATTTCTCTTGCTTTAGCAATGCCCTGCCCTTTCTTTGATTTGCCAACCATCTCTATTATCGTGCCTGCAAGAAGCAAGGATTTTTCTTCCAAATCTTTTGGCTGATTATCCTGCTTCAGGACTTTTATGACATCGCGTATCTCTAAAATTGGGCCGACTCCATTGCCTATTAATTGGCGGCCGTCTGTAATTAAAACTTTTATCTTGAGCCCTAATTTCTTTCCGAGAGATTCAAACATTTTCTTTAAATGATTGGCTCTTGAGCGCGAGACTTTTGCTGTTTCACCATATGGAATATCTATCAAAACATGCGTGCTGCCGACTGCGACTTTTTTTGCGAGAATTGACGCCAGCAATTGCGGTTCGGGGTCTATGCGCAAAAGCTTTTCAACACGAATGAGCTTGTCATCTGCTGGGGCTAAGCCCAAAGAACCGCCCCATGCTAAACAGCCTCCTGTTTTTCTTACAATTTTTTTTAATTGGGAAATTGTCAAATTAACCGGCGCTATTGACTCTACTGCATCTGCTGTGCCTGCCGCGGAAGTTATTGCTCGTGAAGAGGTTTTTGGCATAATTACTCCAGCTGCTGCACAGATTGAAACTACTATTGGAGTTGTTCTGTTTGCTGGAATGCCCCCTATGCAATGCTTGTCGGCGATTATTTTATTTGACCATTTTAATTTGTTGCCTGTTTTTACAATGGCTCGAGTCATGTTTATTATTTCATTGTTGCTCATTCCGCAGTAATTCACACCTGAGATGAAATATGCAATTTCTGCTTCTGTGAGGCGATTCTCAGCTATATCTTTCATGATTTTCTCAAGGTCGCTTGCAGAATATTCACTGCATTCTAATTTCTCGTTGATAATCTCTGAACTTTCTGCCGTATTAGTTGGCGTTACTTCTATGTATCCTTTTGAATCAACTCCTAAAATCTCTCCGAGCTCCTGAGAGACAGCTATTTCGCTGCGGCTGATGAAACCAAAGGCTATGTCTATTACTGCAATTGCGCGATGATTATTTTTGTTTAGAGTCACTCTGTCGCCGATATGAACTCCTAATTCCTTTGCAGGTGCCTCGTGAATAAATGCAATTGGCTTGCCTGCTGCAATTCTTAGAATTCTGACTTTTAGTTTCATCACTTTAAAAAAGATTCTTCTGTTTAAAAATCATTCCGCCGGGGAGAACATGTCTGATAGAGTGCCGTCTTTGTAAGCTTTAAGGAACAGAATCAGATATGAAAGGATTAATGGTCCGAGAATTAAGCCCAGTATATTGAATACGAACAATCCTCCAATCATTCCGACTAAAACTATCACTGAGGAAGTTCCTGTTTTTCTTGCGACGATGTATGGGCGCAGGACGTTGTCTATTGAAGATACTATAACAGTGCAGTATATTGCAAACCAAATGGCTGCGCTTGTGTTTCCTCCAATAAATAAGAAAATTGCTATCGGAATCCATACCAACCATGGGCCAACCATAGGAAGCATTGCCGCAAACATACCTAATATTGTGAGAGTGAGTGCTTTTGGCACATCGAACCACCATAATCCTGCACCCAGAGCAAGACCTTGAATTGCACCGACGATGATATATCCGAAAATAATTGAAGAAGTTATATCTTTGAATCTTTTTACCAGCACTGATTCTTTGTCTTTTCTGAATGGTGAGATTCCTGAAATAAATTCGCGCAATGCCTCTTGGTCGCGCAAAGAGAAAAAGAATACAAAGAGAACAACTGCGAGATTCAACAGCACAGTTGGAAAGTTTTGTATGAATCCGATAAGATATTCAATTGCTGATGAAGTAATGTTGCCGACAAATTTGATAACTACTGTAGTCACCTGCTGCTGAAATTGGGGCTGGGATGAAGGAAAAATTGCCTGAACAACCTGCGAGAAATCTATATTTTGCGTTAGACTAAATAAATCAAAGATTTGCTCTACAATTATAGGAATAAATATCCATAATGGCACAAGAATCAGCACTAAAACTATTAAGCACATAAAAAACGCAGAAGTGTTGCGCTCTCGGATGAGCTTGTAGGTTATGCGATACACCGGCGTAAATATGTATGCAAGAAGCAGTCCTCCGATGATTGAAAGAACTATTGGCTTAACAATTAGAAATGCCGCTACGACTAGGACTATCATCAAAAAAGCTACGAAAACGCGGCGAATATCTTTGTTGCTGATGCTCATATTTTCGCCGACGTGGTTCAAATTTATAAAGGTTCGCAATTGTTCGAATTAGATTGAAGCTTTATGAGAATAGATTATTGAAAACTTTATAAACTAATTTTCATACAAGCAGATATGGATTTTTTTATACATAAACTTTATAGAAATGCAGGAGATGCTCTTTCACATTTGCATTTTGAAAAATTTAGTAGAGGAGTATTTGCTGATAGAGCAATAGTTCAGGCAAAATTTTCAAAAGGAAATTACTCTTTTGTAACGACTAGCGAATATTCTGGAGAGTTTACTAGAGCCTGTGCTGAAGAGCTTGGAGCTAAAAAAGCAAATGTTACTGGAGTGATTATTTCTACAAAGGCTTTGCCGTCTAATATTGCCCATCATGGAATAAGTCAATTTATGGGAGTGAAAAAATATTCTATATCTGGAGAGTATTCTGGACATGAAATAATTTCTATGTGTGAGTCTGTGCCTCGAGCTTTTGTTGCACTTTCTTTTTCTACTGGGCAGAGTGAACTGAAAGTAAAGCCTAAGGCTCCAAAATCTGCAAAACCTTCAAGTCCTGGAGAAGATGGACCTAAAGTTGATTTTTGCAAATTAAAGACGACTAATCCTGAATTTGCTAAAAAACTATTGTTTGAAGTTTCTGATTTTAAGACTGCTGAAGCTCGACACACTTTTGAGATTACAGATATTGAAGTTCCTAAGAATGAAGCTGATCCTGTTCAGATGAGGGAGAAAGCTATTCGTATTGGGAAAGTTGTTCGCAAGCTTATAGTTGATGGTGTTGACAAGAGCCATACGTTTAATTTGAGAGGATAAAGGTGCATTGTTGCGTTGTCGGGATCTATAAACCTTTAAAATTAAAGTTTAGTCTGCACAGATTTTACAGGGTAATTCATAACAACAAGCTCCTTTATCTTGCCTCTTTTGGTAGCATCGGAGTTTATCATACGATTTGCCTTTACTTGAGAGATATTGTAATCTTTGTATAGATTTTTAATAAAATCAGTATCGCTGTTGCAATTTGCCACCTTGCTACAAAATGGAAAACGAACGGAAGCTCTCGCCGAGTGCCTACAGCACAAATAGTCTTGCCTTCGGCTTACAGAAAAACTTCTCTTAACCGACTAACGAGAAAGAAAACTAAATTTTCTGCTGAAAATTCTGTCTAACAAAGATTAAGAGGTTTGCTTCATTCACCCAAATTTTTCTGATTGATATAAGGTAAAGCAAAACCAGCGAAGGATTTATATATGTGTTTAGTTTGTGTGTTATATGTGGTTATCTATATATAAAACTATGTATTATTATAATTTATGGAGAGGCAAATGATAAAGGGGATTAGCATTATTAAGAATTCTGAATACAGAAGGAAAATACTTTTAAGTTTAGTGGAAGTTAATTATTTAACTCCATCAGAAATTTCGGAAAAAACGAAACTTCGTCTTAATCATGTCAGTAACTTTTTAAAAGACTTGAAAGACAATAAGCTTATTATATGTCTAAATGATTTTGAAAAGAGAGGGCGACTTTATCAAATAACCGAACTCGGTAAAAAGGTGGCAAAGGAAAATGGAAGTTAAAATAAACCAAATCATTCCAGGTGATTGCTTGGAATCTATGAAAAATATCCCTGATGAATCAGCAGATTTAGTAGTTACGGATCCGCCATTTAACATAGGAAAAGATTATAATTCTTACAAAGACAAGATGAAGAAAGAGGAATATATTAAATGGTGTGAAAAATGGCTCGCCGAATGTATGAGGATATTAAAACCACATGGAAGCCTGTATTTGTTTAATTATCCTGAAAATAATGCTTATTTAATGCCCTTTTTAGATAAAAACATGATTTTCAAAAGATGGATGACTTGGCATTATCCAACAAATACAGGAATGTCTCCAACAAATTATACAAGGTCTCAACATAGTATTTTATTTTATACTAAAACGGAAAAAGCAAGATGGAATAAAAACCATATAGCAGAGCCATATCGTAATCCAACTGATAAAAGAATATTAGAAAGAATAAAAAATGGAAGCAATGGCAAGACCCCTTATGACGTATTTCATTATAATATTGTCAAGAACGTAAATAAAGATAAAACAGAACATGTTTGTCAGCTTCCTATAGAACTCGTTGAAACTTTTATTAAAGCGAGTAGTAATGAGGGAGATTTAGTTTTTGATCCTTTTATGGGTTCTGGGACTGTTGCTGTCGCCTCAAAAAAATTAGGCAGGAATTATTTAGGTTGTGAAATTGATAAATACTACTGTAAAATTATTAATGAACGATTGGCAAAGGTAGAAAAACCATTGCATAATTTTACAATTGAACACACAAAAAAAGAGCATAAATCTGTAACCGTTGAAGCGATAACTTCCTTTTTATAAGACTACTTTCTCTCTTTTTAGCTTAATTGTGCCCCTATCTGTTGTTATAAACTCGCCAAAGAATACAATTTTATCTTTTTTATCATAAATTGTTTTAGCAGATAAAGATGGTCCATAGAAGTTATTTTGAAAATTAGATTTCCAATCCTTTTTTTCAAGATGGACTAAACAGCAAAAGAACTCGTCAAAATTTCCACCCCACGAAACCATAAGATAATCAAATGGTCTTTTGCTAAACTCTCCGCCTGTCCAGCTGTTGTCTGTTGAAGTCATCTTTATTTCCATAGGAATATTTATTTTTGTAAAAATGAGGTCCGGGTCTCTGTCTGCCATTGCTCGTTTTACTTCATAACTTAATTTTCTGCTAAAATTATCAGCACAAGCTTTTTCCATTATCTTGCCTATCAATTCAGAAATATTTTTCTTGCTTAATCCCAAATCTCCGTAATCTTGGCTAAAACTCTTCATTCTTGACACTACAACTTTAAGAGCTTCAAGGACTATCTCTTTTGTCAAACCAAATCTTTGTAAATTGCTTTTTAATTTCTTTGCCATTATATAATAAATTTATGTATATACTTTATGTATCATTAGCACAAACTAAACACTAACTAATAATAGAGCTACTTTTGCTTTATCAATTGCCTTTTTATAGCAATATACTATACAGAAAATTTAAAAGTTAGCTTTGGGAGTTGGCAACGCTAAAAACTCAAAGGGCAAAGTTTCAAAGAAATAATGACATTTTACATCTCTTATGTATTGTAAAACATCTTTGTAGCTATCATGCTTAAACCAATCGCTCAAAACATAAACATATTCAATCTTAAACTTAGTTTTCTTCAATAGTTTTTGATATTGTTTTTTCTTGAAATCGCAAGTCTGCAATTTCTCATCTACCGAACCTGCTACCTCTTGAAACTTCATTTCTATTATGAAGAGCGTTTTGTTCTTGATTACAAAAACTGCTTCATCGGGTAAGAGCTTCTTTGAGATAATTTCTCTATAATTTACACCTTTCAAGAATTTGTCATAAAAATCATGTTTCTTATACATCTTAGCTACTAAATTCTCTTTATAGAATAACTCGCCATCAATAGCAGTATAATCTTTGAATTTAGTAAATGCTGTTCTTAGATCTGTTCTTGTCTCAAACTTTAAACCTGTTTTAGTTTTGCCTCCACCAATTCCACCTTTAATCATGCTCTTTCAAAGCATTCAAGGATTTTTAAGCAGATCCCTTAGACGCAACAATGCAGGATAAAGGTATACGTTTAAATAATATTATTAATTCTATGTTTTAGGAGGTATTATGTTTAATAAAAACGCTGGAAAAATTAATCGTATCCTGCTTGGATTGTTGATGCTTGGAGCTGGTTTGGTTAAGCTTTTTGTATTTAAGTCGGCTGGAGTTACTGGCATGCTTTCAGGCTTTGGGTTCCCTGCACCTACATTTTTTGCATGGGTTTTAATCCTGTCAGAAATAGTGTTCGGTATAGCGATTCTTCTTAAATGGAGGCTTCAGTATACTGTTTGGCCACCATTTGTAATAATGCTGGTTGCTGCATTTGCTGCTAGCTGGCCAAGTGACTGGGACAAACTTTCTCAGTTCTTGATGCATCTTGTCATTGCTTCTAACTACTTTATGTTGGGAGTGAACCACATGAAGACTTCCAAGTCTAAGTAAATCGGATTTGTTTTTTTCTTTTAATTTACTTTTTTACGGATTTTTTGTTTTTAGAGTTAAAATGGTAAGAGTGTATGAAGACGCTAAGTTTATGGTTCGCGAAAGCACAAGGTTTATAAAGTAATTTTCTAAGAAGGACTTGTAGAATTTGACTCTACGTGCTGCTACACGAGAGATATCAATAAATTTGGAAGAGTTGCACCATAAAAAATATGGAATATGTCAAAGTTATCAAGACCAAGATATGGAAGTTTGCAGTTTTGGCCTCGTAAGAGGGCAGACAGATTTTTGCCTAGTGTGAACTGGGAGGTTGTTCCGGGGAATGATGGGCTATTAGGTTTTATTGCTTACAAAGCAGGCATGGCAACTGCGATTGTAAAAGATTCTACTCCGAAATCAATGACTTTGGGAAAGAAAATGGCGGTTCCTGTGACTATTTTGGAAGTGCCGCCTATGAAAATTTATTCTGTCAGATTTTACAAGAATGGAAAAGTTGTGAAAGATGTTATTGTTTCCAATGATAAGGAACTTAAACGTGTTGTGAAAGTTGCAAAAAACCCATCTCATGCTTCAATTGACACTGTGAAAGAATTTGACGATGTTCATGTGATTGTTTATTCTATTGTTAAGGAAACTGATATCAAAAAGACTCCTGATTTAATTGAAGTTGGAGTCGGTGGAAAAGATAAACTTGCCGTTGTGAAAAATCTTATTGGCAAGGAATTAAAACTACAGGATTTCTTCAAACATGACCTTGTTGATGCCCGCGGATTGACAAAGGGAAAGGGACTTTCTGGTCCTGTTGCGCGTTTTGGAATTAGTTTGAGGGCGCATAAATCTGAAAAGGGGCGACGTGGACCTGGAAGCCTTGGTCCATGGCATCCTGCGAGAGTTATATTTAGAGTTCCTATTTCGGGACAGCTTGGAATGTTCACGAGAGTGCATTACAATCTAAAAGTTCTTGCTCAAGGCGCGGCTTCTGAAGGTCATTTTGTCAAATTGCCGATTAAAAACTTTGGAGCGATAAAAACAAATTATATTATTGTTCATGGCAGTGTGCAGGGGCCTGCGAAAAGACAGTTGATTATTTCTAATGCTATGAGGTCAACTAAAAAACAGGTGCGCAAGAAATTTGAATTAATTGAGGTGAACTATAAATGAAAGGGCATGTTTACGATTTAAGTGGAAAGAAAACAGGAGAGGTAGATTTGCCTGCTATTTTTGGAACAAGAGTGCGTGCAGATATTGTAATGAAATATTATGAATCTGACAAATATTATGCACCTCACAGTCCTTCTCCTCTTGCAGGAAGAAGAAACTCTGCATCTGGAACGATAAGCCACAGAAGACATGAATGGAAGGGACATTATGGAAAAGGAATTTCAAGAGTTCCGCGAAAGGCTATGTGGCGACGCGGGGAGCAATTTTATTGGGTTGGCGCAGAAGTTAACATGACAAGGGGCGGACGAGCAGTGCACACACCTAAAATTTATTACAGGCCCATTAAAATAAATGAAAAAGAAAAAAAGATTGCTATGAACTCTGCATTTGCCGCAACAGTTCATGGAAATTATGTTTCGAGAAGATATGAACGACTGAGCAATTCTAAATTAAATTTACCTATTGTTATTTCTTCGCCTGTAAATAATGTGAAAAGCAAGCAAATGATACAATTTTTGAAAAGTGTTTTAGGAGATTCTTTTGCAGTTGCTTTGCAGAGAAAGGAAGTGCGCGCTGGAAAGGGAAAGTTGCGTGGAAGAACTTTCAAGAGCAATGCTGGATTGCTTTTAATTAAAGGCGCTGACGAGAAAATAAATATGAAAGGAATTGATGTGATATCTGCCAAAGAAATAAAGATTGGTGATTTGTATCCTCTTGGAAGATTAACTCTTTATACTGAGCACGCGCTCAAGGAGCTGGCTCATGCTTAAGCCAATAACGTCGGAAAAAGCTGTAAAATTGATTGATATGGAGAACACTCTTCTTTTCCAGATTGACAGGCGTGAGAGCAAAGATAAAATTGCGAAAGAAGTTGAATCTGTTTTTGGGGTTAAAGTTTCTAAGGTCAGAACTCTTATCCGCCAGAACAAAAAGTATGCTTATGTTAAACTTGTAAAGGAGAACCCAGCTATTGACGTTGCGACAAAGCTGGGAATGATATAATGGCTGAAGAAAACAGACTGGTAGTAGGAAGAAAAGTAGATGTTAAGGGTTTAGGAACTCTACTCCATCATAATGCATCAAACGGAACAGTCTCATTTATTGGAAGAGCTGGTGATGGAATTCAAGAGTATTCTTCTCCTCGCGGGCAAGTTACTCAG
>Ga0209210_1001996_pt1 | contig 15751 bp, 18 predicted proteins | sample RifGroA1_FD_183991 | JGI IMG/M metagenome (GOLD analysis project Ga0209210, IMG submission 183991) | Contaminated groundwater microbial communities from Rifle, Colorado, USA - Rifle Groundwater A1 (SPAdes) (version 2) | ecosystem: Environmental > Aquatic > Deep subsurface > Groundwater >...
TGCTTTCTATAAATTCGCATTTTGGTATTTCAAAACTCTCAAGCCGTCTGAATTTTATTTTCTCTGTATGTGCATCTGACTGTGCATTCTTTTGTGCAAGTATTTTTGGTCCGTATCCAACTCCCCAAGTCAAATAAGCTATCATAATTTAATTTGGAAATTATAAGTAAATAAAGTTGGTGTTCCTTGTTTAGATTCTCATCGCTGCTTATTATTTATAGTTGTAATAAAGCTTTGAGGTTTTCAGTGCTCCAACTATCTAGAGTTGCACATTTATTATAACTAGATTCACTGTACCCATATCCACTGCGTTTTATGAGATCTCTAAGTGCCTGAGCAAAAGCTACCATAGTACCTTCCCAAGATTCATTCGGGAAGCACTCTTGAAGTGGTTTTTGGAAATGTCGTTCAAAGTAATTCTTTGGGTCTGTTTGCGATGGTAAATAATAAATAAAATTAAGCATAGAACCGTTGCGGAATGCACCAATATCGCTAAGACTTTGTTCGTAAATTCCTAATATCTTTTTATCTATAGTTGCTGTACGATATGTAGAACGTGGCTCATTACAAGCAAAACTAAGTTCGTGTGCGCTCTCAAGACGCAGTACACTATAGCCTAAGTCTGAGTTTGGTTTGATGAGATAAACTGTGTGTAAATCGTCCAGGGCGCCGTAGACAAAAAGATCCAGAGCTACTCTATCAGTTATGTCATTGGACGTGGCGCTTTCGGAAGGTAACTCTTTTGATTTATTACCTTTTAATATTTCTCTAATTCCCATTACTTTTTAGTTACTTTTGGATTTATAAACTTACGTAGTTATAAAGAATTTAGAACTATTCGCTAACTGATGCGATAAAAGTAGCGCCCAGGGCAGGACTTTCAATCGGAAGTTCGCTTCCGCAAACTTACACTATATTTGAACCTGCAAATCCCGAGAGACACAGGATTAGCAATCCTGCGCAATACCAGATTATGCGACCTGGGCAAACGGGCAATCCTAGGTTGACAAAATTAACTACTTGCTGCTAACCTTGAAGCCAGCTCCATACAGTATCTTACAAGCATACCGCACTAAGGTTACCGTTGCTCCGTTCCCGGCCTAGCGGATTTCCAAAATACAGCACCAAGCAAGGCTGTACTTCTACACCGACTAACAAGACAGCACGTAACTAACTTGCCGCCCCAGGACGTTTGGCTCGGATAAAGACCGTTCTCCGATAGAGGTGAGGCCTAGCCACCCACACCTAGCCCTTAGAAACAATCAACATCATGCTTTTAAAAACTTAGTCGCTCGGTTCAATGTACTCTAAAATCTCTTCTGCATAACTTGGGTTCTTTTGCTGCATATAATCGAAATATGGCCAAAAAGTCTTAGTTAATCTATCTGTTGAAGAATGCAGCTTTTGTGTAGCTAATTCTGAAATCATCTGAATCTTTTTTCGTTTAGACGCTCTTTGATAAATTTTCAATAAAACATCTGGATAAGTATATACATTAGATTGCCGATTAGGAGTAATTTTTGCCTGCTGTACTCCAACTAAACTCAATATTCTTGCGTAGATTAAAAACCTCCAATGCTGCCGTCTTCTTATTCTAGCTAAAAAACTGTCTGCTTCTGCTAATTTTTTATAGGCGTAAGCTAACTCATCTTTCCGTTTATATTCTTTCGTTATGTTTTCATCAAGCCAGTAAATAAAATTAATTATATCATCGCTGACGTAATTTGAAGTAGTCAAAAGTAAATCTGAATCAAATGATTTGTAAACTAATTTCATAAGATTCATTATATTTTCTTCTCTTTCTCTTCCCCACAATTTTATATCTTCAAGATTTATTTTTTTTCTGCCTTCAGACATTATCTGCAAATCATTTATAGCTGAACGCAAATCTCCATCTGATGCGCCCGCAAGCTTTCTAATAGCTGCTTCTTCATATTCCACTCCTTCAAGTGCACATAATTGTTTTAGTCTGGCAATAATCAATAAATCTGGAATCGGTTTAAACTCTATTAAATCGCAGTACCGTCTAAGTGTTTTTAATTTAGATGAAAAAGCATTATTTGCAGTTATAACAATAGGATATTTAGATTCTTTTATTACATCAATTACCGCGCTGACTCCGCCTCTATCTTTTAGTCCGTACATACCGTCTATTTCGTCTACTAGAATTAGTTTCTTGCGTCCGAATAAACTTGCCTGCAGTGCAGCACCGCCCAAAACTTCCTTGACAATCTGTTCATTTCTTAAATCAGATGCATTTAGTTCTACAATTTCCCAGTTCATTTCGCTTGCCAGAGCGTAAGAAGCGCTCGTTTTGCCGACACCAGAACCGCCGTGCATAAGAATAGCTCTTTTTCTGACTCTCGGAAACTGGCTGGCAAAAATATATAATTTTTTGATATTCTCATACTGCCCTATTACTTCTGACGTTTTCTTCGGACTATATTTCTGTACCCAGTAACTCATAGCTAACTAACATAGATTAAATTTAAATAAGGATATCTATAATCTACTGTTATGGAAAATAATAAATCAAAAGCAAAAAATATTACAAAAGAAGAAGTTTATGAATACTTATTGAGTCGTACATCATCTGGAATATCAAGGAACGAAATCATACAAGAACTTAAAGACAAATTTGGCTTTAAAATGGAAGAAGCTGTAAATGTTCTTGATGATTGGATAACTGTCTTCGGTGGTGGCGGTGGATGCGGTCCTAGTTGTAGCTGCGTTTAAATTTATTTGAGTTTTGCGAATTCTGCCAGCAATGCGGCTAATTGTATAAATTCATTACTGCCCTCTACCATTCTAAATTCAAACTCTCCGCAAAGTCTGGTAAGTTCAAGTTTATGTTTTTCTTCAATATCTAATTTCCACGTTTCCTTTTGAATTTGTTTTATTACATCTAATCCAGAAAGTCCGTGTCTTACAATTACTTCGTTTAATCTTTCTTTAGCCTGTAAAAAATTACCAGCTATAGCTGTCTTGACAATTAATTCTATTTCTTTTGGTTCTGCAAAACTTACTACTTCTCTTACTACTTCTCTTGTAACATCTTTTGTAGTAGAAGCGCATGCCTGCAATAGATTTTCTGCCTTTCTCATATCGCCTTCAGATGCGTCATACAGAAGCTCAAACGCATCTTCATTAATTTTGAAACCTTCAGCTTGTGATATTTTTACAAGTATACCTTTAACGATATCTCTTGGTAAAGGTTCAAACCTAAATATAGCGCATCTAGATTGTATAGGTGTAATTATTTTAGAGCTGTAATTACAGGACATAATAAACCTGACAGTTCTTACGTAATCTTCCATAATTCTTCTCAAAGCATCCTGCGCTTCTTTAGTCAATGCATCGGCTTCATCTAAGAAAATAATTTTGAAAGGAATATCGTCGCGTATAGATTTAGTTTTAGAGAATTCTTTAATATTATTTCTTACAACATCTATACCTCTGCTGTCGGATGCATTTAGTTCTAGAAAGCTATCTTTCCAATGCTCACCAAATAGTTCTCGTGTTATAGCTAAAGCCGCTGTAGTTTTGCCGACTCCTGCCGGACCCGCAAATAATAAATGAGGGAAATTCTGTGATTTAACAAAAGCGTGTAGTCTATTAGTAATAGCACTCTGTCCTTCTATTTCTGTAAGCTTTTGAGGCCTATATTTCTCTGTCCAGACTTCTAGCATCAGTTTCTTGAACTAAAAACTCATAAAAAGGTTTAGACAGTCCACCCTAAATTTTTAAAGGTGCATTTTTTAGCTCACCTATGAAATTTGAGCTTAGACACGGCAGGCCGGAAGATGCTATTGAATTTGCTAAACTTTTAAATAAATCTATCAAAAATAAAACTGCCCCGTTTATAAATACAAACAGACCACTAACACTTAAAGACACTAAAAAATATGCAAAAAGCATTAGAAAAAGGGAAATTCTTTATTTTGTAGCGGAAGTGGATAATAAAGTAATAGCTGCTGTAAGCGCTAAGTTTAATAAATATAGGCTGGCGCACAATGTTTCTCTAGGCTGGGCAATTGACGAAAATCATAGAGGCAAAGGTATCGGAACAAAGCTTCTGAAATATGTCTGTACTGAACTAAAAAAGATTAAAAGACTAAAACGTCTGGAATGTTCAATAGTTTCTGAGAATAAAGCTTCAATCAAAATAGCGAAGCGTGCTGGTTTTAAACGTGCAGGAATTCTTAAAAATGCGTTTAAAGTGGATAATGGGAGGTATCATAACTTATACATATTCGAAAAGCTGCTATGAAATTTGAGCCGGTTATATGGGAACCAGAAATACTTGATTTCTGGAATAAACAGAATATCTACAGCAAACTTAGAAAGAAAGTTGCTAATGGTAAAAAATATAGATATTTGGACGGCCCGCCCTACACCACTGGTAAAATACACTTAGGACATGCTTGGAATTATTCTTTAAAAGATAGCTATGGACGTTATCTTCGAATGAAGGGATTCAATGTTCACGATCAGCCTGGTTTTGATGCACACGGTTTGCCAATAGAAACAGCTGTAGAGAAAAAGTTAGGGGTTACAAACAAAAAAGAAATTGTAGAAAAAATTGGTGTTGACAAATTCATAAAAGAATGCGAAGATTACGCTTATGAGCACGTAAGTCCAATGATAACTGATTTCAAAAGACTGGGTGTTTGGATGGATTGGGACAACCCATACATAACTGTAAAAAAAGAATTTATAGAAGGCGCGTGGTGGGGAATTAAACAGGCTTGGAAAAACGGCTATTTGTACAAAGGATTAAAATCAAATACGTGGTGTCCAAGATGCGCAACTGCTATATCTAAGCACGAATTAGTTTATCGGAGTGCAAAAGACAATTCTATTTTTGTAAAACTTCCGGTTGCAAATAAAAAAGATGAATATTTGTTAGTTTGGACAACTACACCTTGGACAATTCCATTTAATTTATTCGTAATGGTACATCCCGATATAGAGTATGTTAAAGTTAAAACAGGAAATGAAACGTGGATAGTTGCAAACGCTTTGGCAGAGAAAATTTTTGGATCTCTGGATAAACATTACAAAATAATTTCTAAATTTAAAGGAAAGAAATTAGCTGGATTGAAATATAAACATCCTCTTATAGAATTTATTCCAGCTCTAAAAGATTTAATTAAATTAAAAAATGCGCATAAAGTAATACTTTCAAAAGAATATGTAACGGCGGAAGAGGGTACTGGTTTAGTTCACGGAGCGCCTGGATGCGGTCCTGAAGATTTTGAAGTTGGAAAAAAGAATGCTCTTCCTCCATTTAACGAGTTAGATGAACACGGTCATTATTCTGAACGAATGGGTAAATTTGCAGGTTTCAAAGCGAGAGAAGACGATATAAAATTCATACAGGCTTTTGAAGAGTTAGGAATAATACCGCACAAACAAATATATGTTCACGATTATGCAACTTGTTCAAGATGCAAAACTGATATTGTTTACAGAGCTACGGAGCAATGGTTCTTTTCAACTAAAAAATTGAGAAAAACTATGCTGAAAAATGCTAATAAAATTTACTGGAATCCTGACTGGGCTGGCAAAAAGCAGTTTAGAGACTGGCTTGAAAATTTAGAAGACTGGAATATTTCAAGGCAAAGATTTTGGGGAATACCTCTGCCAATATGGGTTTGTGAAATCTGCAGCGAAATAGTAGTAATTGAATCTACTGCCGAACTAAAAAAACTTGGAGGAAAAGTTCCAAATGACATACACAGGCCTTGGATAGATTCTGTAATATTAAAATGCAAAAAATGTACTGGAAAAATGTCGCGGGTCCCAGATGTATCTGATGTTTGGCTTGATTCCGGCTCTGTAACATTTGCTTCTACTGGAGACAAAGAGTTTATTGCAGATTTTATAGTTGAAGGTAAAGATCAAGTACGAGGCTGGTTTAATTCTTTGAATTCATTTTCAACAGTAGCAAGAAAAATTCCAGCGTACAAATCGGTATATATGCACGGATTTATTAACGATGCTCAAGGCAGAAAAATGTCTAAATCAGAAGGCAATGTAATTTCTCCTTACGAAGTATTCAACAAATATGGCGCCGATGCATATCGTTTTTATGTAATTGGCGGCAGTAAACCTGGATTAGATCTTAATTATAATTTTCCAGATATAGAAGCTAAAGTCAGCAATCTTTTAGTATTGTGGAATACTCATAAATATATAATAGAAACTGCAAAATTAGCGAAGTTAAATCCATCAAAGTTAAAACCGCACAAACTGCAAATAGAAGACAAATATATGCTTTCTAGATCTAATACTACTGTAAAAAAAGTTACAGAATTATTCGACAAACATTATTTCAATGAAATTCCAGCGGAAGTGGAAAATTTATTCCTAGAACTTAGCAGGTGGTACATAAAAGCTGCGAGAGAACGCGAGGACACAGATGTAATTTATGTTCTTTACCAAGTGTTTTTGGATATTTTGAAAACTTCGTCTCCACTTATACCATTTATGGCAGAAAAAATGTATCAAAATTTTAAATTTGAATTTAAATTAGGAGATGAATCTGTTCATTTACTTAATTGGGCAAATGTAGATGAAAAATCAATTGATTTGAAATTAGAAAGCGACATACAGCTGCTTCAAAAATTAGTGTCGGACATACTCGCATTGAGAGAGAAGATGAAACGTGGTTTGAGATGGCCTATTAGAGAAATAATTGTTGTAACAAAATCTGCAAAACTCAAAAAAGCTATTTCATCTCAGAAATCCTTGATAAAAGATTTGACAAATATAGTTAATATAATTGCAAATGATAAAATGCCAGAAGGAGTATCACGTGAACTTAAACCAGATTACAACAAATTAGCTCCGAAATTTAAAGAGAAAACAACAGATGTTATAACGAAACTTCATAGAACCAGTCATCAAAAAATCTTTGAGCAACTTGACATAGAAGGCTTTTACGCTTTTAATTTCGGCGACGGAGAATTTGAACTTCCTAAAGATAATTTCATAATAGAAAAGAAACTACCTGATGCCTTAATAAATTTAGATGGAGAAAACTATGAGCTTTATGCTTATACTGATGAAACTGCTGAAATGATTGCTTCTGGTTATGCAAGAGAATTTACAAGAGCTACCCAAGCTCTACGAAAGAAAGCTGGTTTGCAAAAGAAAGATATAGTTCCAATAAAAGTATTTGCAAGCACAAATTTCTATAGTTTACTTCAAAACCACCTTCCAGAGATTGAAAAAAAAGTAGGGGCTAAAAGTATAGAATTTGCAGACAAACACTCTGCTGAAGGTAAAAAACACTCAAATGAGGTAAAAATAAGGGACGAAACGCTCATAATTGGCCTTTAGGGACAAACTTCTAATGAAAGTCCGCTAATATGTGTGTATGATTAGCGACAGATTTTTAAAAGACTTTTTAAATGTATCTTTTTATTTAAATAGGTGCTTGGAGGCGCGTATGGTAAAAGACAAAAAGAAATCTGTTGGAAGAACTATAAAATCTAGCCGTAAAGAAGTAGAAGGTGTTTACGCAAAAACACAAAATGTTGTTGTTTCTGCATCGGTTAATAGAGAACTGCCTTTGGAAAGGCTTGCAACTAAACTTGAAAGAGCTGAATATAATCCGGAACAATTTCCTGGTTTAATTTTAAAAATGGACGTTCCGGTAAAGGCGTCTGCTTTATTATTTAGCTCCGGCAAAATAATTTGCACTGGAACTAAATCACTTAGAGATGCAAAAAAAGCTATTGGAGAAATAGTAAGAAAATTAGGTGCAATTGGATTAAAAGTAAAAGGCGATACAAATATAGTAATACAAAATATGGTTGCTTCCGGCTCAGTTGGCGGAAAACTAAATTTAAATGAAATTGTTTTCAAATTTGAAGATACGGAATACGAACCAGAACAATTTCCTGGATTAGTTTACAAACTTCCAGAAACGCCAGAGCTTCCTGGAGCAAGAATTACATTCTTGTTATTTGGAACTGGCAAAATAGTAATTACTGGAGCTAAGTCTGAAAAAGAAATTATAGAATCTGTATACATCTTAAGAGACAAATTAAAAAAGGGCGGAGAGCTTCAGTAGTAGATGAGAAAAGCTCTAAAGGATACTCCGCTCCGCGAAATAACTCTAAGAAAATACGAAGAGCCATCAAACTTATCTAGAAGAGAACTAACTAAAAAATTTCTTTTGTCAATTGGTTTATTGCAGCCAGGCGAAAGCAGAGACGTAATTGTAGATATTTTTCATGCTCTTTTATTAGCAAGAAAGAACAAAGAGCATTTAAATATACAGCAATTTTGCGAAAAACTTAGCACAAAACCGGGTGCGTCTAAGCCTAATATAAGACGTCAGCTGCGCAGACTGAAAGAACTTAAACTAATAGAAAAAACTTCTGAAGGATACAGAGTCACAGAATTTGGTTCGCTTCAGCCAATTATAGACGAGTTTGTGTTACACTACATAGTAAATCCCGCTATTGAAAGAGTAAAACAATATGCCGAACATCTTGACAAATTAGAAGATAATTAAGTAAACAACTATTAAACTTGCCACTAATAATTCAAGTTTTCCGCCAGTTCTTATAAAACCACGCAGCCTATATGATGAAAAGGGATGGAATAATTCCAAGCCGTTTATAGTTATTACGTCAGAAGCTAAGTGAGATGCATATCCTATTAAAAATCCTACAAAAAGTTCTGTCGGCAGATCGATTAATTTCGGCAGCACATAGTATGTTATTAGAAAAATAATTGCTGGAATAAATACCGAATGCATAATACCTCTATGATCGCTGAAAGCTCTTATCGCTTTGGAGGCTATAGGGTGTTGTTTTGAAATTGTAGAATTCTTAGCATCTAAATCAGGCAGCATCGCCCCTAATATAAGTGTAGCTGCAAAAAATATTTGAAGTAAAAGACCTTCGGGAGCTCCTATATATTTTACGTATATACTTCCAAAAAGAACCGCAAATAATATATGTGTAGTACCCAACATAAAAATAAAAAAATGCCAAAGAATAAAAATGTGAGCTTATTTCTTTATGTCTAATGTTTTTGTTATGGAGTCAAAAAGATCAGCAACATCTTGTCCTCGTTTTGTTAATGCAACGAGTTTGAGACGGCCTTGCTTCTCAAATTTAACTAAATCTGCTTTCTCCATCTTTTGCAGCAAATGAACAGTATGCGAATAAGTACATCTTGAATCCTTAGCTAGCATAGACGGATACTTCTCTTTGGCGTTTCCACGTGTTAAACACATTAGTAATTCTATTGGCTTTCCTCTTAGGAATATGTTCGAACCTTTTACTTTTTCAATTTTGATTAACATGTATAGTTTAACAAACATTAGGTTTATATACCTTGCTAAAAAAACACCGATAACAAGCTTACTGCGACCTTATTTGTAATATTGTTAATATCTTTCGGCGGTGAAAGCTCCGCTAAATCCATTCCTTTTACTTTTCCAGTTTTTTTCAGAAATTCAAGTAATTTTTTGGCTTTTTCTGGACTTATACCGCCTTTTTCTGGCCAGCCTGTGCCTGGCGCATACTTAGAATCTATAAAATCTATATCAATTGAGATATAAATATCATTAAAATCTTTTATAAAATCTTTAATTGATTCCAAATTAGGGTCCTTACTAACTCTTAGACTATTTGCTTTAGAAAATTCCTTCTCTAGCCTATGTATTTTTCTGGCGCCCAATACTAAGACCTTATCAAAATTCTCCTTTTCTATCAAAACTCGCAGCCAGTCTTCGTGTGTTGGAGGATAAAAATTATCCATACAGTCTAAATGCGCATCAAATACAATTAAGCCGCCTTTAGGATACTTTTCTAAAAAAGCTTTCACGAGTCCATAAGAAATTGAATGATCGCCACCTAAACCAATTACAAAATTATTTTTATCGTATTCTTTTTTAGCAGTTTTTCTAATAAATTCTAGCGTATTAGAAAAATCACCTTCATCTATTGTTACGTTTTTCCAAACTCCTTTTCCTCCAAGCTCTTTTTGGATAATATCCGGACCTTTGGAAGCACCTCTGCGATGCGATTCTACTATTGAAGCATCGTAGGGTATTTTTAATACAACTATCATATCTATACACTAAGATATATAAATAAAAGCGTTGTCTGTGGTATATGGCTTCAAAAAGACACCATAAAAAATCTAACTTAATTAATAAAAGAGCATTAATAACGCAGCTTAAACGGCTTGATTATGGTCATATTCAATTTACAAGGCTTCTTGCGCCAGTATCTTTTGTTATGGCTGGAATTACTCTTTTGAAAGTTTATGAAATAAGCCTCACGGTTGAACAAATATTAATGTTATCTGGCAGCGCTCTTGTATCTATGTATATTGTTGGTTTAATTTGGGATAACACTGGCTTAGTAGAAGAAGAAATAGAATACATAAATGAGAGAAATAGATTCGTAAGAGCGGTACTAAAAGGCGGTTGGATTAGAAAACTTAGCAAGGCGACAATAAGAAAATAATTAATAGAATTTTTTGCCTATTTCTGTTATAGTATTATACCAGCCTTTCGCCTCGCCGACGTCGTAGCGCTTGCCATCAAGCTCAACTGCATAAAATTTAAATCCGTCTTCTATCATTTTTTTTATTGCATTTGTTAGCTGCACTTCACCGTGCTTGTCCTGCTGCGTTTTTCTAATATAATCAAAAATTAAATTAGATAAGATATAACGTCCGCTTATTACATAAGGCGACTGCGGCTGTTCTGGCTTTTCAGTAACATCTGTTACTAAAAATGCACCTTCAATTGGTTTTGCAGTTATAACACCATAACGCTTAGCTTCAGCTAATTCAACTTTTTGCGTAATTATTATACCGCCGAATTTTTCTTTGTCGATTGTATCATAAAACTTTAGCATTTGCGAAACAGGATTCTTATCGTGAAAATCATCGCCCAATAAAACTGCAAACGGTTCATATTTTGTATAACTTTCAGCGCACAATACAGCATCGCCAAGACCTTTTGGCTCACTTTGGTCAGTGTAGTGTAACCTAATATTATTTGAAAGCTCACCAACTTGCTGTTGTTTCGTCAAATGATCTTTAATACTAGATTTTCCGATAGCTGTAATCAATAGAGCGTCGCTAATTCCTGCAGAATGCGCCTCTTTTATAACTAAATCTATAGCTGCCTTAATTCTGCCATCAGCTAAATCTACAACAGGAATGAGTTCCTTGGCGTTTACGTGTGTCCAAGGATGAAATCGTGTTCCTCTGCCGCCAACAGGTATTACTGCTTTCATAAAGTATAGATCGTGAAGAACAAATGTATTAAAAGGTTTTGAACTTGCTACACTAAATGATTAACACTGCTTTTGTTCCAGACATAACGGCATATCCTGGAAAATTCTTTGTGTTTGAAGGTATAAACGGTTCAGGCAAAACTACCTGCATAACTGGCATAGAACAGTATCTTAAGAATAAAGGTCACGATGTTGTAACTACGTTAGAGCCTAATAAAGAATTTGGTTTGAGAGATTTAATTAAAGATAAACTCATAGCGCAGGGAAGCAAAAGCAGCGTAAGAACAGATTTACTTGCTTTTTCTCTAGATAGAAGTCTGCATCTTGATAAAGGAGTAATGCCTTGGCTGGAACAAGGTAAAATAGTTCTAAGCGATAGGTATTATATGTCTACAATTGCATATCAGGGCTATCTACAACATAGATACTCTGCAGATAGAGATTTTTCAGACGCTGTAATGACTATGCAAAAAATGTTTTTTCCGGATCCTAATTATATTTTCTTTTTGGACGTAGATCCAAAAATAGGCTTAGAAAGAACTAGTAAAAGAGCTCTGCTAGATAAATTTGAAAAATTAGATTTGCAGGAAAAATTAGCTTATGCGTACAGAGATATGGCTGGCAAATATGGTTCAAAATTATTTAGCGACATCAAACTAATAGACGCGTCTAAATCTCCTGAAGAAGTACAACGAGAAGTTATTAAAATACTGCAAGATAAGTTTAGTTTATGAATTTTGAACAAGAAAGGAAAAAAGAGTTCTATCATCGGCAAGCTAAGGAGAAAGACTACAGAGCCAGAAGTGCATTCAAACTTATTGAAATCCAAAAGAAATTCAACTTAATTAAACCTAGCGACAAAGTTCTTGATCTTGGAGCGTTTCCTGGAAGCTGGAGTCAAGTCGCTTTAGAAATAATAGACAGCGGTAAAGTAATCGCTATTGACAAACAAATAATATCAAAACTTTCTGGTAATTTTAAATTCGTGCAGGGTGATTTTACTGAAGAAAAAACGTTAGACGCAATAAGCGAAAATTTGAGCGGAAAAGCTGATGTAGTTCTATGCGATGCTTCTCCATCATTTACAGGTATCAGAACTATGGACATTGGGATAAGTTTACAGTTAAACAATACCGCTTTAGAAATTGCTAAGAAATTTCTAAAGATTAAAGGCAAGTTCGTATGCAAAACATTTAGAGGACCTGGTTTTCAAGAGTTTCTAAAAGAAGTGAAGCGAAATTTTGATTCGGTAAGCCTATTCAAACCAAAGTCATCAAAGCAAGACTCTTCTGAAATATATTTAGTTGCTATAGGTTTCAAAAAAGTATAGATACTAAAATAGCAAAAATAACTAAGCCGCCAAGATCTCCAAGGGCTGTATTTATAGGTATTAGAAAATTATTTGGATCTTCATTTCTCTTAAAAATCATTAGGCCGCCAAAAACTGATACGAATAGCATCAAAACTAAAAGTAAAGAAACTGCTAAAAGGGCTATAAATATAATCTTTATAAGAAGTATTACATCAAATGAAAAGCCATAGAAATAACTAATTATATTGGCTGCAACAGCTACGTAAATAGATATTAGCACAGCTATTACTGCAATATTCCTGTATAATTTAGAAAATGCTTTTGATTCCTGCCAGTTTTCATCTACCTTACCTGTAAATAGTTCGGTTGTAAAATGCGAGGAAATTATAGATCCGAAACTGCCAATCATATTAGTTAATGCTGGAAGAAGTATAAGCAGCGGCAGGATTAAAACAATTTTTTCATAAACTGATGCAGCTGCAATTCCTCCGATGCTTCCTAGAATAGAGGCTATTATAACGATTTTCAAACTCTCTTTTAATATTTTATTATAGACTTTCATACAAAAATTATTATAGCAAGCAAAATACTTGCAACTCCTATAATATCACCAGTTGTTGTTGCAAAAGGTCCCATAACATTATCTGGATCTATTTTATGTTTGTAAAACCAAAATGTAGCATATGCAACTAAAGGTATAGTTATGAAATTTGAAATTAATGCTCCTAATATTGCGATGTAAATTAGGCTTGGCAGCAACACACCAAATAAAACATAACTCGCTAAATAAGCAAACAAACCAAGAATAACTGCTACGACTAAAGATATAGTAAACGCTGCTAATATATTCTCTATTACAAATTTATGTTTGTTAGATTTGTCCATACCTATATGCAGTTTCTCGCCGAGCCGTGCTGCAAGCGAATCGTTTACGCTGCCCCTCATCTCAAGAAAACCTGGAATCAAAACAAACAATCCTGGAAGAAGTAAAAGTTTATCCACTTGAGCGGCTAAAAGAGTACCTGCTAAAAGCGCTCCTGTTACTGATATAAATTCTGCTGTAAAAATTTCTTTGAACTCTTCTGATATCATAGTATCTTGACCTTACAAAAATAGTATTAGCTTATTTATAAATTTTCAATCGAGAACTTTAAGCTTGCCTTTTTTTGGTTCATAAATATCGCCGGATTTTAGCAGACCAATTATAACATTCTTGCCTTCTTCGCTGTCCAGACCAGATTTCTCTATAATTTCGTCAAAAGGTGCGCCGTCATTTCCAGACAGTTCTCTTATAGTATCGAGAACTCTTTTTGATATGTTTTGATCTTCCTGTTTGATTGTTTCTTCTGCTCTTTCAGACGTTATTTCTAGTTTAATTTCTTGTTTCAAATCAACTTTTGGCAGCCCTAAAGAAGCGCTATGAACGATTAGCCAATTCGGATCGTCAAGCTTTCTAATTATCTCTGGAGTCAAATATATTTCTTCATTGTATTCTTTTATTTTGCCGACAAATGTCACTAAATTTCCGTTGCTTACCGCTTCAACTTTGAATACATCGGGACCAAAAGCCTTTATTCTAATAGTTTCTGTCCCGTCATCAAGTGTTATAGAACCATAATTGCCATCTTCAGAAACAAATTTTGAAACTACTGTTGCAACCAATCTTACTCTTGAAACTTTTTGCCCGTTTAGTTCTATATAACTCGGATCCCAGCCGCTGCCTTTGATTACTTCTCTGCTAACTATATCGCTTATCCATAAGTTCTTGCTTGTCAACCTTTTTTTTACTTGTAGTGTAACCATTATCCCACCTTTTGTATAAACCCTGGACGAGGTTCAAATATATCTCCACGCTTTTTTAGCCGATCTAATACAGCTTCGACTTTGTCGCGTTCTATTCCCTCATTCATAGCCTCTTTTATAAGTTCCTGAACGCTTATTATTTTTCCTAATCTGACCATCATATCATCAGTAAGCCGTTCAACTACCGCTATTTGACTTCTTTGCGATGCTGTTATTCCAGTAGCTACTCTGTCTATATCAAATCTTCCTGTTTCGCTGTCAAATGCAACTTCGCCCATAGATGCGCGCAATAGATCTATAGCTCTAGTTGAATCTTCGCGCGTAACTATAGCAGATAATCTTATTTTAGCCGACGCTTCTGAAAGTCTAATTAGTGCTTCAAGCTGTCTCGCAGAAATAGGAATAGGTTTTACTTCGCCGTCCAAACCTATAGCAGTAGAACGTAAATCAACATAGAATTTCTGTATATCTTCAATAGCTTCATCAGATAAAACTGGCTTGCAATTCTGCTTTGCATATGCTATATATTGTCTAAGTAATTTTTGACTTACATCTAATTTTGAACTAACAGTTGAAGAGTCTTTTGCAAGTTTCAAAATATGCGACGCGATTCGTTCATCATTTTCTTTGCTAGGTATATCTTGAACAGTAAAAATCAAATCAAATCTATTTATCAGAGCGGGCGGTAAATCAATTTGCTGCGGTATTGGATTATATCTGTCAAATCTACCGTGCTTTGGATTTGCTGCTGCCAACACAGAGGTTTCTGCACGAAGAGTTGCGTGAATATTTGCCTTAGCTATAGTAATAGACTGCTGTTCAAGTGCTTCATGCATCGCGCTAGTATCTTCTTCATTCATTTTATCTAATTCGTCAAGCATTGCAATTCCTTTATTGCACAAAACTAATGCGCCCGCTTCCAAAGCCCAGCCGCGCATAAATTCATCCCTTACAACTGTTGCTGTCAAACCAGCTGCAGTGGAGCCTTTTCCAGCCATATACCTGGCTTTCGGAGCTAATTTTGAAACATATTTAAGTATCTGCGATTTTCCACTTCCGGGATCGCCGACTATAAAAACGTGTATATCCCCTCTAGTTATAGTTCCATCATCTCTAATCTTTCTTACTCCGCCAAACAGCTGCAATGCAATAGATTCCTTAATTTTTCTATAGCCGTGAATAGAAGGCGCTATAGCATCAACTAATTTTTCATAAATATCTGGCGTACTTGCAAGATCTTTTATTTTATTGACGTCTTCGGTTGTAACTTCTAGATTGGTAAAATCTTCCTGCTGCGTTTCTATACTATTACAGTCTATTACTAAATCATAAGTTGTGCTCTGTCCGCCAGTTTTCA
>Ga0209210_1001999_pt1 | contig 15731 bp, 22 predicted proteins | sample RifGroA1_FD_183991 | JGI IMG/M metagenome (GOLD analysis project Ga0209210, IMG submission 183991) | Contaminated groundwater microbial communities from Rifle, Colorado, USA - Rifle Groundwater A1 (SPAdes) (version 2) | ecosystem: Environmental > Aquatic > Deep subsurface > Groundwater >...
CGGGAGAGAAGATGACGAAGAATCTCTTGGTCCATATACAGATTTAATTTCACATACAAATTATACGAATTCTATTTTAGCGAAAAATACTAATCGCTTTGGATTAAATATAGGATATGTTTCTCCCGTTTTTGAAATTTTTGCTAATGCTGGATTTTTAAGACAGAAAATGTTAATAACAACAACAGCTGTAACTGAAGAATATACTGAAGTATATGGGATTCAACAAGGACAATCTTCATTTAAAACTAGAAAAATTAATTGGGAAGAAGAAAAATTCCTTGGACCTTATTATTTTGGTCTTGGAATGGAAATTTTTCCTTTTTTAAAAGAAAATAATTATAGTAAAAATATCTCTTTTTCCATAGAAGGATTGATTGCTTTAAGAAGAGATATGGGGGGAGGGGATGTGAGTGAAGCGGGTTATTTTTATTCTGATGTTTATTCTCCAACGCATATTATGATAAAAGCAGGACTAAAATATACTTTTAGAAAATAAATTATTCTCTTAATAATATAAACTAAATGTTTTTAAATTAAAATATCGTGTAAGATTAATGAAAAAAGGGGAAGGTAAGAGGGGTCAATTAACAATTTTTATCATCGTTGCAATTCTTATCATAGCAATAGTTGCTCTATTTTTTGCATTTCCTAAATTAAGAACTGCTGTCGGTTTTGAAAAACTTGAAACTCCTGAAAATTTTATCCAAACTTGCCTTGAAGATACAATAAAAGAAAATGTTGAAATAATTTCTTCTCAGGGTGGAAGCTTGGAGCCTTCTCCGTCGGTAGAATATCTGGATGAAAAGATTCAGTATCTTTGCTATACTCCGCAAAAATATCAGGCATGCGTTGTGCAGATTCCTTTTTTAGAAAAGAATATTGAAGAAGAAATTAAAAATTCTATTAAAGAAGATGTAGATTTTTGTTTTAATTCTTTAAAAGAAAATTATGATAATCGAGGATATACAACCAGTTTAAAAAAAGGAGACATTGTAGTTGAGTTGCTCCCGCAAAAAATTGTAACAACAATTAAAAATGAATTTGTTTTTTCAAAAGATGAGAATGTTCAGAAAAGAGAAACATTTAGAGTAGTTTTGAATAATAATCTTTATGAACTTACAGCAATTGCTCAAAGCATAATGGATGGTGAAATTTCTTTTGGGGGAGGGTTAGAGCAGTTTTATATGGAACTTTATACCGATGTAAAAGTTGAAGCAATAAGGCCTTTTACCGAGGACACTACAATTTACATTTTAACAGACAGAAATACTCAAGATAAATTTAAATTTGCTTTTCAAAGCTGGGATTTAGGATGATAAAAAACAAAATAATTATCTTTTTTACGGCAATTTTATTAGTTGTAGCATTAAATTTTATATCTGCGCAACCAGTAGAATATGATCAGTGTTGCGCATTAACAACTAACGGGGCGCAGTGTGTTGCAGTTCCGTCAAGTGAGTGCGCGAGTAACTTTGCTCCAACTTCCTGCGACAATGTTCCGTCGTGTCAAAAAGGAGTTTGTGTAGATATTCAAAGCGGAGAGTGTGTTGAAAACACTCCTAAATCAGTATGTGAAACTAGCGGAGGATTATTTAAAACTGAACAACTTCATAATATTCCCGAATGTAAATTAGGGTGCTGTCTTTTAGGGCAGGATACTTTATTTTCAACTGAAATTGCATGCAAGGAAGCAGCGTCAAAAGAAGGGTTGAGTTTTAGTTTTAGAGAAGATATTACAACTGCAAATGCCTGTCTTGGTTTAAGTCTTACAGACGAGGAAGGCGCATGTGTTATTAAAACACAATTTGAAACAAAATGCAAGAGAACAACTGGAAAAGAGTGCGGTTCAAAAGATTCAGAAAATGGTTTTACAAGTTTATTGGAGAATTATGTTTCTGGAACAAGTTTGACGACAGAATTTTTCCAAGGAAAATTATGCGCCGCCGATGAATTAAAAACCGATTGTACAAAATCGCAAAAAACAACCTGCTATAAGGACGATGTTTATTATTTAGACACTTGTGGAAACAGAGCAAATATTTTTAATTCTGCTAAATATAATGATCCTTTAAATTCTGAATACTGGACGTCTATTAAAGAACCGTCAGAAGTTTGTTCTCCTGTAGTTGGAGGAAGCTCGTCGGCAAAAACATGCGGAAATTGCGACTATTCTTCAAGCTCTAAGTGTAGAGTTCCTCAATCAGAAGATCCTTCTCCTTTAAATCAGCAGGCAAATTTCAAAAATATTTGTGGAGATTTAAGATGTAAAGATAAAGGCAAAACTTATCAAAATACAGAAAGCTGGTGCGCTGAAACTCCTGGAACACTCTGGCAAGAAGGAGGTCCTGGAATAAAAGTAAATCTTGATGGAAATTACATAACCTCTAAAGATGAGATGTTTGATCCAATAAAATATAATCTTCCTGGAAGCAGATATGTAGTGCAAGAATGTTACGACGGAGAAATTCTAGAAGTTGCATGCAGAGACCAAAGAGAACAAGTTTGCAAACAATATGAACAACAAGGAAGAACAAAAGCTGTTTGTGAATATAATAATCCAAGATCATGTTTTTTTCTTGATGCGCAAACTAAAGATAAATGCAATGCATTGCCGGATTGTTATTGGTTATCCGGAAGCTCGCCAATAATTGGGGGGCATGAAGATGAAGGTGCAATTAATTTTGGGGTTGTAACTGAAGAAGAAGCAGAAAAACAGGGATTAAATTTGGGAAGATTTACCGACGATGAAAGAGAACAGAAACAAGGTTCATGCGTTCCTTTATTTACTCCTGGAAATTCTTTTTGGACAGAAAGTGGACAGGCATATTGTATGATGTCGCAAGATTCACGACGAGTTATTTATGAAATTCAAGCAACTCAAGACAGAGATGATTTTATGTCAGATTCTGAAAAAATTAATGAAAAATGGAGTTATGGTGGAAAAGATGACAAATATAAAAGACAAACTCGCTGTGAAGGAAATTGTTTTGCAATTCCTAATTTTGGCGGAAAAACAGGAGAATTTCAAGAGGGTATAGCAACACTTTGGAACGGAATGAAGTGGAGTGATTGGACAGAACAAATGCCAATCTCCGACAGAAAAGGGCAGTATTGTCATAAAAAAAACAAGCCTGACAAACTAAAAAGCGGACAAGTAATAGGAAACCAAATAAGCTGCGCCGACGATGACGGAGATGATACAAGATTTAACAGGCCCGAATTTTATACCCACAAAATTTGGCTTAAATTTATGGGAATAAGAGCAAGAGCGTCGGGAGATTGCGGAGTTACAACAAATTTTGTCGGAGAAGATTCAAGTTATGATTCTGAAAAAATAACTACAACAATACAAAAAATAAAACAAGACAAAAGTTCAACAAAACCAAAATGGGAAGGAGAGGTGGTGCAAGGAATTTTATACAATGGAGAGGACTTAGTAGATTTAAATAATCCTAAATTTAATGGAGCAATCTATGAGGGAACATCTGAGAGTGTAATTTAAAATGAAAATAAAAAAACAAACAAATAAAAAAATTTTATCATTAACGCAAATCCTAATTTTAATAGTTGGAATTTTAGCATTTAGTTACATGATTGGAGAAATTGGAAAAAAATCCGGAATTGAAATTAGTAGAGGCATTGGAATTGTAAGTGCGCAAGAAAAATCGTGTGAAGAGCAAGGAGGAATATGTTTAGACGATACTCAATTTAACTGTTTTCAAGTTGAAGGAGACGAAGAAGGAGGGTGGAAAACTGGATTATGTTCTGGTTCAGCAAATATAAAATGTTGTTTAGGATTATACGAAGACAAACCTTGGTTTACATACGAACAAGATGACAAAACAGTTGATGTTCCAAAAGAATATGATACAAATGAAAATGGAAAAGTAGATGAAGAAGAAAAGGCTGGAATTATGACATATGTTTCTGATGTTGGAGGAATAGCAGGCACCGCAGCAACATTATATACTCTTGCAGAAAAATTAGGAATATTGGGAAGTGCTACTCCCCCCGCAACTGCTCTTCCTGCTGCTGGAGGAACTGCTGCTGGAACAGGAACAGCTTTTGGTGGAGGTGCTGCTGCTCAAACAGGAATTACAACATCTTCTACGGGGGCTCAGCTATTTAGTGGAGCTGGAGCGACAACAGCTGGAGGTACAACTACAGCGTCATTAGCTTTAAACATCGTCGGTTCATTTCTTGCAGCAGCCGCAACAGCAGTTGTAATATATTTTATTTTTAAAATTGCAGGAGCAGGACAGCAAAATTTAAACATGGTTGCAAACGCTGGAATTGTGGGAGCAGGAGTAGGATTTGGAGCAGCAATACTTTTTGCAGAAATTGGAGTAACTGGTGCTGGAGGACTTGTAGCAGTTGGAGCATCTGGTCCAGTAGGCTGGGTAGCTGCAGTAGTAGTTCTAGTTGTTATGTTAATCTGGACTTTATTTAGTTATCAAAAATATGTTCAGGAAATAATTAGTTATCAAATAAGCGCCTGGCAGCCGCAAATAGGGGGCGCAAAATGTGAAGAGTGTAATAAACTTGAATTTGGATGCACCGAATATCAATGCAAAACTTTTGGACAGGGATGCGGAGTTGTAAACAAGGGAACAACTAAAGAAAGATGCGTCTGGCTAAATCCCGACGACAGAGAGTATCCCGTTATAACTGAAAATATTACGCTCAGCAAATTGCCTGAAGATTATCTCTATAAAAAATCCACTGAAATTTCTCCTCCAGATACAGGCGTTGAAATAACTTCAACTTCTAAGAATTGTATCCCGCCTTTTTCAAGTTTGACATTAGGGGTAAAAACAGATGAGCCGGCATATTGCAGAATAAGCACTGTGAGAGAAAAAGAATTTGAGAAAATGGTTAAAGATATGGACGAAGGAACAATAAAAGTTGAAGAGCACACAAAAATTCTTCCTAATTCTGCAACTGCAAATGATTGGGCATTAAATAATTTAGTTAATAATTCTGCCCTGCCTGAAGATACTGAATTTGAAATAACAAAAGGAAATGAATATGAATATTATATCAAATGTCAAGACACAAATGGAAATGAAAATCCTGCAAATTTTGTTATAAAATTCTGCGTGCAGGATAAAGATTTAACTGCTCCAATAGTCAAAGGATTTTTCGTCGCAGACGGAAGTTTTGTTCAGCTCAATACTCCGGATGTTGTAACAGAAGTTTATACAAATGAACCGGCAGAATGCAAATGGGATTTCCAAGATAAAACTTACAACGATATGCAATATGGAATGACAAACTGCGACACAATAATAACTCAGACAACAGTTCAGGGAAACAGCTGCACTGGAAATTTCACAGGATTAAAAAATGGAGAGGAAAATAAATACTACATAAGATGTCAGGATAGAAGCGAAGATAAAAATACAAACGCAGCGTCAGAAATTTACACTTTAAAAGTTTCAGATAAATCAATATTAATTAATTCTGTAACCGTAAATGGAAAAGGAAATAATTCAATAATTAAAGATGCAAGAGATGTAATTCCAGTTGATTTAGAGATTAAAACTTCTTTTGGGGCAGAAAATGGAAAAGCAAAATGCAGCTATAAATATCTAAACAATCCAGTTTTAATGTCTTTTAATTATGCAGAAGTTAACACTCAAACAATATGGCTTCCCGAGGGAGAATACACTCTGCCAATTTCTTGCAATGATATTGCGGGAGACATAGATACTAATTCAATATCTTTTAAAGTTGTAAAAGACAAAGAGGCGCCAATAGCAGCAAGGGCATATTACGACGTGAATAATTTAAAAGTTATAACTAATGAGCCGGCAGAATGCGTTTATACAACTCAGTCAAATATTGCGTGCGCTTATGAATTTAAAGATGGAACCGCAATGAACGAAATTGGAGAGTCAACCCACTACACTCCATGGCAGGCAAATAAAAAATATTATATCAAATGCAAAGATGAATTTGGAAATCAGCCTCTTCCAGGACAGTGCAGTATAATTGTAAGGGCTTTTGAAAGTTTTAAATAATCATTATTTCTCCGCAACAAAATTAATCATCATTTCTGAATTGTGCGTTGAAATAATTTTAAATCCGATTTTTTTAAACAAATCATAAATTTCTTTTTCATCATACAAATAATAATATCTTTCTCCTTTATCTGTCCATCTAACATATTTTTCTTTTCCTTTAATATTTTTAAATCTCTTTGATTTTATATTCCAAACTCCAATTTCTGCTTTTGCTTTTGGCTTTAAAACTCTGTATAATTCTTTTATTGCTTTCTCACGATTTTCTTTTCCTTCGACGCAATGTAAAGCAGAAATGCAAATTGCAAAATCAAAAAATTCATTTTCATAAGGAATCTCCCAAATATTTGCCTGTTTAAATTCTGCATTAATTTTTTCTTCTTTAGATTTTGCTTCAGCAAGTTTAAGCATTTCTTTTGAAAAATCAACTAAATACATTTTCCCTTTTTTTATTTTTACAAGATGTCTTCCTGAACCAGAACCTAAATCAAGAACATCTCCATAAGTTTTTTTTAAAAATTTAATTGTATGCTCTGCTGGAATTGTTTTATATTTATGCCATTCTTGAGCTATTGCATTCCAGATTTGTTGCTGTTTCATGAATTAATTTAGAAAAATAGAATATTAAAATGTTAGTTTTAAAAAATTAATCTATCTTTTTTCTCCTCAACAAATTCGCATTTGTAACAACAGTTATTGACGAGAGAGCCATTGCAATTTCTGCTACAACAGGATGCAAAACTCCGGCAATAGCCAAAGGAATTGCAATTGTGTTATAAGCAAAAGCCCAAAATAAATTTTGTTTTATTTTTTTAAAAGTTGCTTTTGAAAGATTAATCGCCTGAACAACTCCATTCAGCGAACCTTTTGCCAAAACAAGGTCTCCCGATTCTATTGCAATATCTGTCCCCGTTCCCATTGCGATGCCGACATTTGACTGCTTGATTGCAGGAGCATCATTAATTCCGTCGCCGATAAAAGAAACCATTCCCTGCTTTTGAAGTTCTTCAACTTTTTTTACTTTATCTTCCGGCAGAACATTTGCAATAATTTCTTTAATTCCAACTTGAGAAGCAATAGCTTTTGCAGTTTTTTCATTGTCTCCCGTTATCATTATTGTTCTATATCCTTGCTTGTTTAATTTCGCAATTGATTCTATTGAATCGTCCTTAACAGCATCTGCAACCCCAATAATTCCCAGAATTTTTTTATCCTCAGAAACAATTATTGCGGTGTATCCTTTTTCTTCAAATTCATTTATTTTATTTTCAAAATCACTGAGAGAAATATTTCTCTCTTTCATTAAAGTTGAATTGCCGATTAGTATATTTTTCATTCCGATTTTTCCTTCAACACCTCTGCCTCTTAAAATTTTAAAATTCTTAACTTCTTTATATTTGCTTAATTTTGCTTTTTCAACAATTGCCTTTGAAAGCGGATGCTCGCTTAATTTTTCAAGGCTCGCGGCAATCTCCATTAAATATTTTTCCCTAATCCCTTCTTTAGAAAAAATTTCCCTGACTTCTGGTTTTCCTTTTGTTATTGTCCCAGTTTTGTCAAAGACAATTATTTTTATTTCTTTCATTGTCTGAATTGCTTCGCCTTTTCTTATTAAAATTCCGTTTTTCGCACCCATTCCAGAGCCGACCATTAATGCCGTCGGTGTTGCCAATCCCAAAGCGCACGGGCAGGCGATTACAAGAACAGCAATTCCCACCCCCAAAGATTTGCTTAAATCTCCTGAAAAAAACCACCAAACAGTGAATGTTAATAATGTAATTACTAAAACTGCAGGAACAAAAATGCTTGTAATTTTGTCTGCTAATTTTTGAATTGGAACTTTTGTCCCTTGAGCTTCTTCCACAAGCTGAACAATATGCGCTAAAAAAGTGTCTTTGCCTATTTTTGTTGCTTTAATATATAAAATTCCGTCCTGATTTATTGTTGCGCCAATTACATTGTCTTTAATTTTTTTTTCAACAGGCAGACTTTCTCCCGTAACCATGCTTTCATCAACGCTGCTTTCGCCTTTTACAACTATGCCGTCTGTTGGAATTTTTTCTCCTGGCTTGACAATTATTATATCTCCGACAATAACTTCTGAAATAGGAATTTCAATTTCTTTTTTGTTTCTTATAACTGTTGCATTTTTTGCTCCCAACTCAAGAAGCTTTTTTATCTCCTGTGAAGCTCTACCTCTCGCCACTGCTTCAACATATTTTCCTGTTGTGAAAAAAGACATAATCATTGCAGCAACTCCTGAATAATCGTCGACAATTCCTATGAAACTTAAGAATCCTGTTAAATATGCAATAATAGTTCCAAGAGCAATTAAAGAATCCATATTAAAATAAAAAGTGAATAATCCGCGCATTCCGCCTTTAATTGTGTTCCATCCAAAAATAAAAAGAACAGGAAATCCAATAATTAAAATAATAATTGTCGTGATTTCAATTGAAAAAATTTCCAAACCAAAGAGTCTTTCTGTCAGCATTAAAACAGCAATGGGAATTGCAAAGCTCCAGCTCCAAACCATTTTTCTTTTCCAGTCATGAATTTCTGTGTCTTCCACTGGCTCATCATGATGTTCGTGATTGTTCATTTTATTTATTCTCTCTCAATATTTACAATTTTATATCCTGCGCGTTCAACCGCTTTTTTTAATTCTTCGTCTTTTACATCGCCTTCGCATTCAAGAATTCCTTTTTTTGTCATTAAGCTGACATTTGCTTCCTTAACTCCAGGAATTTTTTTTATGCTTTTTTCTGTATTTGAAGCGCATGAAGAACAATGCATTCCATTTATAGTAATTTTTATTTTTTTCATTTATTTTTTAACCTCCTTTTTTTAAAAGATTTTATTAACAAAATTATTAACAACACAATTACAATAATAAAAAGAATATTAAAAATCCAAAAATTAATTCCTGAATATCCCCAATTTCCCATCATTCCTTGTCCCATCATAGTATTCATCATTCCGGAGGACATTACCCCAACTTCTCCACAATAAAAGGTCAGTCCCATATTAATATGAACTTGTTTTAAACTTTCACTTCCTTCGCCACCCATTCTTTCATCCATAATTTCATGAAGTTCTCCAGGATGCATTTGCTCCATATAATAATCTCCAAGAATTTCAAGTTGTTCTTGTGTTAAATTTTCACATGAAATTTTTTGTTTTATAAGTTCTTCAGCTTGTGCAAAAGTTTCTTCTCCATGAGTTGAGATAAAACCAATACTTAAAAAAATAAATGCAATCGTTATAAAAATGTTAAATAGTTTTTTCATTTTTCCTTTTTTAAATTTTAACAGCATGTTTAGTTATTTCCATATTGCAACTTTTGTATTTCTTGCACCAATCTTCGCATTGCCGAGCTAATTTTTTAGTTTTATATTTAAAATTGCACTCCTTGCATTTATATGTTTTTTTCATTTTTATTTTTCACTATTAAATTTAATTATTGATTCTTATTATTTATTCTAAATAAAGAATGCAATCCGCACCATCCAATAAAACTTTCTAATAAAGCGATTAAACCTATTATTAATATAATCCAGTTTAGCCACATTGTATTAAATTCTGGTTTGAAAGGTCCAAGCCACCAAAATGCTAATGCGAATCTTAATATTCTATCAACGCTTCCTAAATTTTGTTTCATTTTTTACCTCCATTTTATTTTTTAATAATAATACCTATAACTATTTAGATGTTTTTAATTTTTTATTTATTCTGCAATTTCCATTCATTGATTTAGTTATAAAAAAGATGGAGATAATTAATAATAAAATGCCAAGAATTTGAATCTCCAATCCTTTAAACGGAAAATACATTAATGCCAACGGGGCTCCAATTAGTCCAAACAAAAAAGCTCCGCACGTCGGACAGCCAACCCCAAACGCCCCAATTATCCCTCCAAAAAATCCAAACAATCCCCCTTTTCTAGTGTTGATAAACGAAAACTTAAACACCACTAAAGAAAGATATATCCCAAATAAAATTGACATCGCTATTATTAGCAGAATAGTTAAATAAATAAAATTCACGCCGGACATCATTAATGCGATGTTCAAACTATTGTTAGCGACGGTTGAAACCATAAAATAATATAAAATGCCAAACAAAATCAAGGCTGTGATTCCAGCAATAATAAAAAATCTTTTATGGGATAAAATTTCTATTAAAGTTCTCCAGCTTTGTTTAATATCTTTTTTAAAAGTCATTTTAATAATTCTTGTTTATTTTATGAATTCATCTATTTTGGCTTCGCTATATTCTTCAAGAATTTCAATTTTGTTAAATTTTGTTAGTGCGATTTTTGCATCCATATTTTTGAATGGCGCGACATAAACATTTGCAGGATATTTTTCTGCAAAAGCTTCAAGATTTTCTATTAATCCTTCTTCGCAATCGTAGTCTTCACAGTTATAGTTTATGATAATTCCCGGAGGTCCAGAGCCGTCGGCATGTTCAAGCATGTGTTTTTGCACGGTTATCGGCATTTGCTCTTTTAAAACATGAGATTCAGGAGAAACTTCAATATGTCCTTGCATGTCCGTTGGAGGAAGGGTTTTAACACTTGAAATTCCCCAGACGATTAATCCGATAATTGCTCCAATAATAATTAATGTAATTGTCCAGTTTTTTATTTTTTTAATTGGGATTTTTTTCTTTGGTTCTTTAATTAACTCAGAATGTTTTGCTACATTATGCGAAGCTAAACCATCTGCATTTGCAAAAGTTCTGTCACAAGCTTCACATCGGTATATTTTTTCTTCTGTTTTCATTCTAAAAAAGAATATTTCCTTACTAATTTAGTTTTAATCCATAAATTACCATACCCAAGATATTTACCTGTTTTAAGGGAAGATAGCAAAATTAAGATAAGAGAATAAATAATATGCTCGTCAAAAATAGGATTATTTTTTGGAGGCAAAAGAGCTAACCACATAAGCAAGAACATTAGTGTTCCGGAATAGCCAGCCAATTTTATAAAAATTCCAAACACTAATGACAAACCAATTAAAAGCAATCCTAACATAAATATCCAATCCACCAATCCACTTCCAGCTAAACTTTTAAAAAATTCAGCAAATGGACCTTGAGTTGCATTTAATAAAAATCCTGATGTTGGGGAATTTCCTGCTAACCAAGATTTATCAAAAGATGTAGCAAATCCAAGTCCAAATAATTTATCAAAAAAAGCCCATAGAAAGATTAATCCTATGCTAATTCTTAATAATCCTAAAATATATTCTTGTTTTTTTTCAATTATCATTTTATTACCTTTTTTATTATTCGTTCATACCTTTCTATTTTAACTCAAACATTCTTTATAAATATCGGGATGATGCCCCATGTGTTCTCTCCAAGATTCTTCTGTATATCCAGGTTCTGGTTTGCATTTATCTATCCCAGAATTTCCAGAATCTTTAACTGCATAAATTATTCCGGGAAAAAATGTCATAACTAAAAGCCCGGCTATTAAAATCCCTAAAAGAATATAAATAATTATTTTTTTACTTGTGACCTTTAGGTTATTCATTTTAACACATTCCTTTTTTCATTTTTAATTTATGATTAACTAAAAAACTTATTCCAATAATATTCGCCAGAATTCCAATTCCTAAAAACCATTTTTGATAAGACATTAAAATAGTTGATAAGCCGGAAATTCCGACAATAGGAATTAAATTAAATAAAAAATGAGAACAACAAGCAATCATGCTTCCTGCAGAAACCCCGCCTGTTCCGGCGACGGTTCCGGTCATCGCTGCAGTATGTTGTATTGAACTATAAAGTCCGATTTGAATGCCGAAACCAATTGCAAGAGGAAAAATAAAATACCACAAACTTCTAAGATTTAAAAATGCGAAATCAATTCCCTGAAAAATAGAAAGCACACTAAGATAGAAAACTAAAAGTCCAAGTCCGGCCAATAGACCATATAAAATTGAATTATCTTTTTTCATCTTTACCAATTCCTGCAGCATTCAATAAGTTTTTTTGTAAACTTGCTAAATTTTTTGTTGTTTCTGAATAAATATACAATAAAAAACAAAAGCCACAAGGCAATTATTAAAATTAAACTATTAAATTCAAAATTTTCAATAACAATATAAATCATAAAAATAAAGCTTAACAGCAAAGGCAATCTAAAAATTTTAAATTTTTCTCTGACATTTTTTTCCCAAAGATAAAAAATTCCAAGAGAGGTATGCCCCATAAGAATTGCAGTTATAATCTTGTCGGTGAAAATATTTGTTAAAAATAAAATTAAAAGAACTATCCAGGTTAAACTAACTGAAACACATAAAACGCAGAATTTTTTCCAATTAAATAAATTCTTTAAAATCAATAAAATAAAAAACAATCCAACAATTCCCGCCAAAACATAAAATAAAAATTCCATTTTAAATAATTTTTCTCCCTGATTCTTCCCATGCAATCATTCCGCCGTCTAAATCATAAACTTTATAGCCCATTTCTTTAAGAGAATTTGCGACCTCGCCAGACATTCGTCCGCTTTTGCAATAAACAGCTATTGGAACAGAAACATCCATTGGCAATTTTTCCATATACTTATCCATATTTTCCCAATCTTCAATTATTTCATCAGTTCCATTAATTTGACCTTCATAAGGAGTATGAACATTTAATAAAAAAACACTTTCATTTTGAATAATTTTTTCAAATTCTTTTGGAGATAAAAGTTCAATTGAACCTGGAATAGTGTTTTGATTTTCTCCTGAACCCCCTAAACTAATCTGAATTAAAATTCCGACGATTATTAATAAAGCAAGAGTTAACAAAGTTCCCTGAAACGGAAAAGTTTTGTAATTTCTTTTTTTAGTGATTGCTTTGCTTATTGAAGGAGTTGATAAAACAATTAACCCTCCGAAAAAACTGCCCGCTAAAGAATAATTAAAAACATAAGTTGTCCCATAATCTCCTATAAAAGAAAAATATAATGGGCCAAGAGCTTTAAATAAAGGCATTAACGGAAGAACAGTTGTGAAAAATATTAGCGCAACTATAAGAAAATTTTGAAGCGGAATATATTTTTTCTTAATTATTCTTGCAAACCACATTCCCATTGACATTGCAAAAGCTCCAAGGAAAAGCGCAACAACAACTTTATTTACTCCAAGCCACATTGCGGCGGCTCCGGCTGCTCCTGCTCCGACAACGCAAAGAGGACAGTGAGCCATTACGTTTTTTGATAAAAAAATAATTAATGGAATTGCAAATAATAAAAAAAATAATTTATTTTTTTTCATATTATACATAAAGAAATTTCATATAAAAGGGTTTGGGTGAAACTGGTTTCAGGGGGAAAATTACTTACTCATTCAACAATCAAAACCCCTTTCATATTCTCATGTCCGCTTCCGCAATAAGAATGACAATAAAAAATAAATGTTCCTTTTTTACCAGCAACAAATTCTCCTTCGTCGTGGATGTGCACATCAAGTTCGGGAATATAAATACTATGTTCTACATCAAGGTTATTCATTTTAATTCTTATTTTTTCTCCTTCTTTGACTGTTATAATGCTTGGGTTAAATTCAAACATTTTTGCATCAATAGTTATCTCTCTAACCTTGCCGTTATCAATAACTTTGGCATTAACAACTTGGTTGAAATTAAAAATTAATAAAAAAATTAAACTAATAAAAATTAGCAAACTGACAAAAATTATTAATTTTTTTCCAGTCATTTTAAATTCTCATAAACTCGCTGGAAGTTCCGTCGTTATTAACTGCATAAATTATAAATTCTCCTGATTTTGGTCCAGGCATTCCAGGCGAGCCAGAAGGCATTCCGGGCAGGGCAATTCCTTTTATGTCCGGTTTTTCTTTTAAAAGTTTTTCAACAGCTTCAAGAGGCATATGCCCCTCAATAAAATAATCTCCAATTATTGTTGTGTGACAGCTTCCAAGTTCAGAAGGAATTCCATATTTATCTTTTATTTCATCCGGATTATCAACGCTGAGAGAATTTACTTTAGGAGAAACTTTACCGTCAACGTAGCTTACATAAGTTGAACAGCATCCGCATGTCAGAGATTTGTGAATATTTATTTCTCCTGAAATTGCATCTATATTTTCAAAACTGCTTGCTTTTGGATTTTGCGAAAAAATAAATATTCCTGCTAAAATAATAACTCCCGCAATTATTAAAATTAATAAACTTTTTTTCATCTTTTATCCTCTTGTAATTGTTTAACCAACCAAAAAATAAATAAAACAAGAGCTATTAAAATTAGAGTCATAAATAAAAATCCAAAAATCCACATATATCCAAAACCTCCCATCATACTATAACCACTATCTATCGTTCCACTAAAACTAAATATTCCTAAGACTAAGAATACTGCTATAAAAATTATTATTCCAATTAATAAATTATTATTTTTCTTTTTCATTTTAAATTAACATCCTCCAACCATTGCGCTTGATGAAGCTGAACTTACTGCAGAAGCTGTTTCAGAATTTATATTTTGAGTTGCAATGCTTCCGCTTCCTGTTTGGAATACAAAATATAAAGCAACCAAGAATAAAATTCCTATAACCACCCACATTATTATTTTTTTATCCATTTTAACCTCCTGTATTTTATTTTAATATGCTGAAGATAATCAAACCAGCCATAAGTAAAATCATTATTAAAGCAAACCAAGAAACTCCTTTTTTTTCTGGATTATTTGCTTTTGTATGATTATGCCCTGCTGAACAGCAATCCATTTTAACACCCTCCGACCATTCCGCTTCCAGATGAAGAAGAAGTTGCACTGCCTGTAGCTCCTGCTGGAATTATTCCATGCATTTCATAATTCATTATCTCGTCTTCTGTCCAACCTGTTGTATCAATTGCAGATCCCGTGCTATTTGTAGCACTGCTTCCTGCTTGAAAGACAAGATACAAAGCAACTAAAAATAAAACTCCGATAACAGCCCACATAATTATTTTTTTATCCATTTTAGCATCCTCCAACCATTTCTCCGCCAGATGAAATTTGTCCTTGCTCTGCTCCTCTATATAAATTACTTGCAAGATTTACATAATCTGTAGAATCTATTCCATTTGCTTCAAGAACTTTTGCTTTTTGCTCGTGAATTCCAGGGAAAAATAAAACTTTCCATTTTCCTAATTCAGATAATATTTCATAGTCAGACATTTCAGGATTATTAATTAAAAGATATTTTGCCAGCCCCCTCATTGCATAACTATGTGCGCATCCGCAAGCTGCCTGACCGTTTGGAAAAATTATTGCATCAGCGCCACAGCAATATTCGCAACTTATTGCGCTTCCTATTTTAATATACCTTGTCATTTGTTCGTCGTTCAGCTCCTTGCTTTCATATGAACTTAATTTTTGAATTGTTGCATCAGCGAGTTTAGGATTGCTTGCAGAAACATCATCATAGCTGACTCCCAAAACTGAACCATAAACCGCAGGAACTCCTGTTGGAATTATATCTGAACTTAAAATAGTTGCTCCGGTAATTCCAGTGTCGCCGTTAATATCTGCTCCGGGATTTCCATAAATTTTTCCTGCAGCAAAGACTATAATTAATGCTAACACCGCAACTATTCCTATCTGAATATAAAATTCAACACCCGTTTTTTTTGCTTGTTGAACTTGATTTTCCATAATTTTTCAAAGAATTAATCTTTTATAAATGCTTCTGTGAAACTAGT
>Ga0209210_1002000_pt1 | contig 15725 bp, 14 predicted proteins | sample RifGroA1_FD_183991 | JGI IMG/M metagenome (GOLD analysis project Ga0209210, IMG submission 183991) | Contaminated groundwater microbial communities from Rifle, Colorado, USA - Rifle Groundwater A1 (SPAdes) (version 2) | ecosystem: Environmental > Aquatic > Deep subsurface > Groundwater >...
CGCCCATATAAAGTTCATATGAATTTGATCTGAAAATTGCCTGACCCCCTAATCTTGCTTGAATATCTGCTAGAAGGCGGGGAATGTCTCTTGTTTCCAGCATTTGTTTGAATCTTGTGGGGTCTGCCTGACTCTCCCTTAACACACGATCATTTGCAGCCTTTTCATCCTGTACTTTTCTTAGTGCCGCTGCTTCACGGTCGTCGCGTTCTTTGGCAAGTCTCCCTTCTTCCGTAAGTCTTTCTTGCTCTTGTCTTCTTAACTCATCCTCTACCCATGACATGGCCTATATTATACTCCCGGAAAGCAAATAATTTGACTTCGGGAGCCGTGGTATAATTTGGAAATGGCGAAGAGAAAACAAGACGACTTAGTCAAGGAAATTGAAAAGAATTACAGTCAGTTTGTTTCGCAAGACGCAAAACATACGATCCTAACTATTAGAAATCTGATAGAGTCAAATGCGAGAGTTGAGGATTCGATTGACGAACTTCATAAAAGCATTAATAACTCAAATATCCAAAACGAAAAACTCCAAAGAAAGTTTTTATATCTGACAATCGTCGGTGTGATTTTGGCCTTTGTTCAGGTTTTGGGAATTGTTCTTCGTTTTAAATAATATGTATAAACTTTCTCCTTCTGATTTTGCCTATCTTTGGGAAGATTGCAAGCACTGCTATTATCAAAAAGTTAAGTTTGGAATTGCATTGCCGAGTATGCCGATGCCTGGAGTTTTTTCAGCTATTAATACTAGAATCCAGGGAAATTTACTTTGGAAAAACTTAAAAAGTCTCTCGAGTGATTTGCCAGACGGAGAGGTAATTCGGCAGGAAGGATTTGTTGAATCAATAGTTATTCCAGGAACGAATGTTTTTATAAAAGGAAAGTACGACCTTCTCGTTAAGAATCCGGACGGAACACATACTCTGGTAGATTTAAAAATAAGTCAGCCCGGAGAAGATAAAATAGAAAAATATAAAACTCAACTCGCTGCTTATAAATTCGCTTTGGAAAATCCAAAAGAAGGACCGTCTCTAAAAACGACAAAGCTCGGTCTTTTAATTTTTTATCCGGATACAATTTCGTTAGTCAATGAGATTATTTCCTTAAGTTTTCCTCACACCTGGCTTGAGGTCCCAACAAACGATGAGGATTTTCTGAAATTTATTAAATCGGTCGAGGAACTTCTTGCAGGTCCGCTTCCTCCTGTTAGTACTACTTGCAAGTGGTGCTTATACAGAAAATATTTTTTACCAAAAGAAACTCCCGCAAATGAACCCTTTTAATTTGACTTCTCCTTCGCATGGTATAATTTGCTGGAATGTATTTCCATACCCACGTTTATTATTCGAAGAGAAAAAATCCCAATCTTACTCCGCTTGAGGTAATTGGGAGTATGATTCCGGATTTGGCATTAACCGCAGCAATTACTTGGGACGATTTGCATAAAAAGAAAAATCTTTTAGAGTTTTTCGACTATGTAGAAAAAACTAAGCCATCATTTTCTCCTTTATTAAGAGGTTTAAATTATCATAATACCTTGGATTATTTCACCCACACGAAATATAAAAATTCTACCCCCGGTTATGCGTATGCCAGTATTACTCCCGAACTAAAGAATCTGGTAAAAGCGGGTTTTAATGTTTCCGATGAAAGAGTCAGGGCTTCTTCCCATAACGCTATAGAAAGCGGAGTGGAATTTCATATTCTAAAAGACGATCCAAGTCTTAGGGATTTGGTAAAAGATTCAATAAACGAAGCGGACATGGAAGGCTTATCTAAGCTTCTCGGATCCTTTTTCAAGAAACCCGAGAATGAAATGCTTAAAAGTTTACATATACTTTTTTCTTTTGCGACAAAATATGAATTAGTAAAACTTGATGGGTGGGTCGATTTATTTGAAGAATTGAATAGATATTATTTAAAAGCCGAGACCAATCGAGATTTAGCTAGAAAAGCTCTGGAACTTTCTTTTGAAATAACAAAAAATACGTATAAAGAATTTATCGAGAGTTCAATTGCATCTGAGGACACAGAAATTAAGGACTGCAATTAATTTGACTTCGGCTTAGGTTTTTGGGGTTCGGGTGGGGAGTATAGGTTATTTTGTAGGTGTTTCTTCGGGAGTGGGCGCAGGGGCTTCTTCTACGATCGGCGTTTCTTCAACAATTGGCGATTCTACTAGGACAATTTCGGGAGCGGGTGCCGCTTGTTTTTTAGGCGCTCTTTTCTTCTTCTCAGGAACTACCTCTTTTGATTCTGCAATTGGTTGTGGATTTAGAAGATTCAAAATCCTGTCTAGTTTAGCATTGATTTCCGAAAGGTCACTGCCGTTATCTTGTCTTCCGCCGCTACCTCTATTTCCCTGTGAGTTACTTCTTCCGCCCATTTTTGAAAAACAATCGCTGCAGTAAACGGGCTTATTTCCGGTGGGTTTAAACGGAACTTCACAATCTTTTCCGCAGTTATCACAAACTGCATGAAACATCTCCTTCGGACCTCTGTTAAAATCTCTTCCTCCCCCTCCGAATCTTCGGCCGCCCGATCTGTTGTCTCTATTAAAATCTCCCATTCATAGCATTATATCATTATTCAGAAAAAATAATTTGACTTCGGAAGAAAAAGTTTTATAATTTCCGCATGACAACTGAGTTAGACAGATATTATCAGGATTTTAGACAGCGTTTTTCCCAAATGTCCGAGGAAGAACTTATTGAGGCATTTAACCGCGAAGTAGGAAATCCCGGCTGGGTAAGTGTGAGAGGAGAATATTTATTTGCACTTCAGGAAGAATTCGGACGAAGAGAAATTGATTTTTCGGCAATCGGAGATGAGACCAGAATGTCGCTAGCCAATAAAATCGGCCTCTCGGAAAAAACAATCATAGTCCTCCCACCCCCCGAAGAATAATTTGACTTCTCTTTCAGATCTTCGCTAAGCTTAGTCTGTGCTAATATAAAAATATGGCTGTTGAACGCGCTGAGCAATCTGGGACAATTTCTCAAGTGCCCGTTTTGGGATCAGAATTGCCCTTTTTTATTCAGGCAGCTCACGATCTTAACATTCGTCTTGGACAAATTAGATTTGCGGAAGACGAGAAGATCCAAAGAGACGAAGAAGATAGAGTTGTTAATGAGCGATGCTCAGTTGAAATTGACGGTAGTACTCCAAATGCATACGCTAGAATAGTTGAACGGGCACACGAACTCTCCCAACCCCACTAAATTTGACTTTTTTGCTATAATGCAAGCCTATGGCAGGAACCGCAGAATTTGAACAAAGACTGCTTTGGACCCCGGAACAGCTGGATGGAGACGACACGGGAGAAAGAATTAGAGAGGAAAACTTTGATTTATGGAGAACTCATATACCTGATGTTTTCTTAATGGGAAATCCGCGAGGACCAGAGCCGGACATGACTAGAAGTGACACCAGAAAACTACTTGAAGCGGCTGCAGAGTATTTCGAATTATCAGATAAAATTAAAAAACTTGAAGAGTTACGTGACGGTAAAACCTCCGAAGATCCAAGTCCGCGAAAAACTATTTCAGATTTATTGGGAAAATATCCAACCCTGCGGGGAATAAGAGACAGGATTAGAGGATTTGAGGTTCAACTTAACCCTGAAAGAGAAAATATATGGGACGAAGCACTCCTTGATCAGTCTTTGGGAGATAGAAGGCCCGACGCGGCACATAAAAATATGAAACTTTCGATTGAATTGAGCCGTGATACAGAAGATGCTTCGGGATTTGAAAAGTCAGTAAGGGGAAGGATGAGGAGACAAGGTATCGACCAAAAAAGACTTAAAGTAGAAAAAGGAGTAAGAGTAGAGAAAAGTAAACTTATGGCAATGTTAGCATCTGGGGACGCAGAGTTAATTCCAGGAACTTTAGTTATAAGAATTAAGAAATGGAATTTTGTACCTAGATCAATCCCATCGACTGGAGAGCTTGAGGAAATATCAGAAGCTTCTTAATTCTCCCCTTGACACGCTCAATTCACTTTGATATAAACATACATACTTTATAGATCGAAGCGAATAGGTGATGCACACTGAGTGCGTCTTTTTTGTTCGTTTGGAAAGCTAAATAGTCCGAAGAATGCCAAAACCCGACAAGATCGACATTCAAAGAGAGGACTGGGGAAGAAAGTTTCCGATATTGCCCACACTTGATCTTCTATCCGTCCAGAAAGAATCCTATAAGTGGTTTGAGGAACAAGGAATTGGAGAAGTAATCCAGGAAATTTCTCCTATCGATGATTTTACAGGCAAAAACTGGACCTTAACCTTCAAAGACTACAGACTTGGAAAACCTACAAATCCTCCCTCACTTTGCCTCATAAAAGGACTTACTTACGATGCCCCCCTTTATGTCAAAGCAACTCTTCTTAACAAAAAAACAGGTGCAGAAATAGATCAGGAAGTGTTTTTGGGAGATATTCCTCAAATGACTGATCGGGGAACATTTATTATTAATGGAATTGAAAGAGCAATTGTTAATCAACTCGTCCGGTCCCCGGGCGTTTTTTTCACCGCAACTCAAGACGTAGTTACGGGGCAGACTCTTTACATCGCAGAAATTCGCCCGGTTCACGGCTCCTGGCTTGAATTTTCAACCACAAGATACCAAACAATTACAGTAAAAATCGACAGAAGAAGGAAATTTCCCGCAACTACATTTCTTCGGGCAGTCGGAATATCGGATAACGATCTAATTAGAGAGCGATTCGCTCAAATTGAGGGAGATAAAACTTCTTTTATCGATAATACTCTGACTAAAGATGATACGACTAATAGTTCTGAAGCATTAATTGAGATTTTTAAGAAAATGCATCCCGGAGAACCGATAGTTCTTGAAAAAGTAAAAGAAAATTTCTCGGGAATGTTTTTTAATTCACGCCGTTACGATCTGGGAGACGTCGGGCGCTACAAAATTAATAAAAAACTAAAAGACGTTCCGGGGTTTAACGCAACAGATGCTCGAATTTTAACTTTGGATGATATTGTCGGAACAATTGCCTATTTAATAGAACTCACACAAGGAAAAGAGGGAGTCGATGATATTGACAGTCTGGCAAATAGACGTGTTAGGCGCGTTGGAGAACTCGTTGCGACAACTGCTTTTCGAGTCGGGGTTTTGCGCCTTGAGCGCTCAATTAAAGAGCGAATGTCTCTTATTCAGCCCGATATTCCGGTAACAATAGCGGGACTAATTAATGCGCGTCCCATCATGGCGTCAATTAATGAATTCTTTAGAACCTCCCAATTGTCAACTATCTTAGACCAGACAAATCCCTTATCAGAGGTTGATAATTTAAACCGTCTTACTGTTATGGGAACCGGCGGAATTTCCCGTGAGCGCGCGGCCTTTTCAATTAGAGACATTAACAGTTCTCAATACGCGCGCATTTGTCCGATCCGCAGCCCTGAAGGACCAAACATAGGACTGGTTACTTACCTTGCGCTTTACTCAAAAGTTAATGATTTTGGATTTTTGGAAGCGCCTTATCGAAGGATGGAGCATTCAAAAAAAGGAAGAAGTGCAACTTCGAAGGCGACGAAAGAAATAGTTTACATGGATGCGGATGATGAAAAAATGCACTACGTTACCCACGCCGGTGTGCTAAGCGATTCCGGTGAAATTGAAGCGGATAGAGTTCCTGCCAGATATATGGGAGAATTCATTGAGATTCCGAAGGAGAAAATAGAATTTGTTGACGTTGTGCCCCGCCAAGTGGTCGGAACCGCGGCCTCTCTTATTCCTTTTGTTTCCCATGATGAGGCAAATAGAGCCCTGATGGGAACCCACATGCAGTCCCAGGCTGTTCCTCTGGTAAAACCGGAAAGTCCGGTTGTCGGAACCGGAATGGAAAAAATCATTTCCCGGGTTATGGGGCGTGTCGTAACTGCACCAAGCGACGGACGCATAATTTATGCAGACGCCGAAAAAGTAATTTTCAAAGGTTCAGAACGAAAGGAAATAACCTTTCCGCTTGAGGCATTCAAAAGAACTTCAAATGCTACAGCCTACACCCAAACTGCAGTAGTAAGGTCGGGAGAAAAAGTTAAAAAAGGAGACTTACTAATTGACGGACCGGCCTCGGAGAATGGAGAACTGGCTCTAGGACAGAATTTACTGATTGCCTACGCTTCATTTGACGGACTAGGTTATGAGGACGCAATTGTTATTTCAGATAGACTGGTTAAAGAAGATATTCTCTCATCAATTCATATCGAGAAATATGAAGCCGCGGTAGTTGAAACAAAATTGGGACCTGAAGAGACAACAAGAGATATTCCAAATGTTGGTGAAGATCAACTTTTGAGTCTCGATGAAGATGGAATTGTAGTTCTTTCCTCAGAAGTTGGTCCGGGAGATATACTGGTTGGAAAAATTGCGCCAAAAGGTGAAACAGAACTTACTGCCGAGGAGCGTCTTCTTCGGGCAATTTTTGGAGAACAGGCTAGAGAAGTCAGAGATACTTCCCTTCGTATGCCAAACGGAGAGCGGGGAACAGTTATTTCCGTTCAGATTTTGGATAGAAAAAAGGGCGATGAGCTTGAGCCGGGAACCTTGCGAAAAATAATTGTTGAAGTAGCCCAATTTCGCCACGTCGTAGTCGGAGACAAATTGGCGGGCAGACACGGAAATAAGGGAGTAATTTCAAAAATAGTTCCCACGGCTGACATGCCTTACCTTGAAGATGGAACTCCGGTTGATATTATAATTTCTCCAATTTCGGTTCTTGCCCGTATGAATTTGGGTCAAATTCTTGAAGCACATTTAGGACTTGCTTCTCTTAAAGAAAATTCTAAAGTCGGAATTCCTGTTTTTGAAAAAGTAGGGGAGCAAAGAATAGTTGATCTTCTTAAAAAAACCGGACTTTCAGTAAACGGAAAAACAACTCTTTATGATGCAAGAACAGGAGAACCCTATGAAAATCAGGTGGTAGTAGGTATTGAATACATAATGAAATTGATTCATATGGTTGAGGATAAAACTCATGCCCGCTCAACCGGTCCATATTCTTTAGTTACTCAGCAGCCGCTTGGAGGAAAAGCCCAAATGGGAGGACAAAGACTAGGAGAAATGGAAGTTTGGGCACTTGAAGCACACCGCGCCCGCTATACTCTTCAGGAAATGCTGACAATAAAATCCGATGACGTTGTCGGCAGGGCAAAAGCATTTGAAGCGATCGTAAAAGGAACAAGTATTCCGACACCAAAAGTTCCCGAATCTTTTAAAGTTTTAATTAAAGAGCTTCAAGCCCTAGGGCTTAATGTGGTTCCGATGGGAGCAACCGTAGTGGCAGAGGAAACATTGACTCAGACGGAAAGTTCTCAAAAAAGTGAAGATGAAGGCAAGAAGCTTCAGGAAGAATTGGGAGGAGAGGAAGTCGTTAAAGCATCAGAAGTTTCACCCGGTTCCACCGGAGTGGAGGTTGCGGAGGTATCAAATGGATAACGAAAGACAGAATAAAAAAATGAAAGACATAAATATTTTAGATTTCAAATCCTTAAAAATTCTTCTTGCCGGCAAAGAAGATATTATGGCCTGGTCCTATGGCGAGGTAACAAAACCCGAGACCATTAACTATAGAACCCTTCGGCCCGAAAAAGACGGACTTTTTGATGAAAGAATATTTGGTCCTACAAAAGACTGGGAATGTTACTGCGGAAAATACAAAAGAATCCGCTACAGAGGAATTGTCTGTGATAAATGCGGAGTTGAAGTAACTCTTTCTCGCGTAAGAAGAGAGCGCATGGGGCACATTAATCTTGCCGCACCCGTTGCCCATGTCTGGTTCTTTAAAGGCTCTTCCTCTCCTTTGTCTTTGATTCTAGATATGTCTCAAAAAGATTTAGAGGCAGTAATTTACTACGCAAGTTACCTTGTTACACAAGTTGATGACGAAAAAAAGAAAAAAGCTATGGAACAATTTTTGAAAAACATAAAAGAAAGAAAAGAAAAATTGGTTTCGGAAATTGAAAAAGAAGAAAAAGCGGAGTTGAGAGAAATTGAGACAAAGAAAAAAGAGACAAAAACTGTAGCAAAAGGCGAACAGAAGCAATTAGTGGATCAGGAGATGGAGCTTGTAAAAAGACAAAGAAACGCACGAACTGCCGAAAGAATTGCTTCGGAAACTAAGAAAATTGATGAAATTGCAGATGCGCTAACTAGTCTTATTAGAAACTTAAAACAAGGTTCGGTTCTTTCAGAAGACGAATACTTTAAGATTTTGGAATATGATATTCCAGTTTTCTTCACTCTTAAAACAGGTTCAGAAGGACTGGCGGATTTAATTGAAAAAATTAATCTGGATGAGCTGATTCTTTCCCTTCGCGAAGATGTTAATAAAGCAAAGGGACAAAGATATCTAAAACTTGTCAAAAGACTCAGACTTTTGGAAGTAATAAGAAAAGCCGGAATTTCTCCAAAAGACATGATATACAGTGTTCTTCCCGTTATTCCGCCGGATCTTCGGCCCATGGTCCAGTTATCAGGCGGAAGATTTGCAACTTCAGACCTAAACGATCTTTATAGAAGAGTAATTAACAGAAATAACAGATTAAAACATCTATTGGCACTGGGTGCGCCTGAAATAATTCTTAGGAACGAAAAAAGAATGCTTCAGGAAGCGATCGATAGTTTAATAGACGCTTCTCAGCGCGGTCCGCAAGTAGTTTCTGCGCCGCTTCGCTCACTTTCCGACATGCTCCGGGGAAAACAGGGAAGATTTAGACAAAACCTACTTGGAAAAAGAGTCGATTATTCTGGCCGTTCAGTAATTGTTGTGGGACCCGAACTGTCCCTTTCCGAATGCGGACTTCCTAAGGAAATGGCGCTTGAAATGTTTAAGCCTTTTGTTTTGCGCGAAGTCATAGTTCGTGGTTATGCGCCGAATATTAAAAGCGCTAAACGCTACATTGAAAAAAGGCCGCCTGAAGTTTTTGATATTTTGGAGGAAATTACTAAAAATCATCCGGTTCTTTTAAATAGGGCCCCAACTCTCCACAAGCTTGGAATTCAGGCATTTTACCCAATTCTAATTGAAGGATCGGCAATTTCTCTTCATCCCTGCGTTTGTTCAGGTTATAACGCAGATTTTGACGGAGACCAAATGGCAGTTCACATCCCTCTTTCTGAAAACGCCCAGAAAGAAGCACTTGATCTAATGATGCCGAGAAATAATTTATTAAAACCGGCTGATGGTTCACCAATTACTCTTCCAAATAAAGAAATGGCAGTTGGAATTTTTTACTTAACAACCGTTGATGAAAACTTGCGAGGAGAAGAGCTAATGACTTTCGCCTCAGACCATGAAGCGTTCTTAGCTTATACATTTGGAAAAATAAAACTCAGAGCGCCAATTAAGATAAAAATAGATAGACAAGTTATTGAAACATCCCTCGGAAGAGTCATGTTTAATGAACAATTGCCTAATGATTTCCCTTTTGTAAATGAAAATATTAAGGCATCAGGAATAAAAAAGATAATTACAAAAGTTATGAAGAATTATCCCCCCGAAGAAGTAGCAGATCTAATTGACAAGATCAAGGCTCTGGGATTCTGGGGAGCAACAGTATCCGGAATTTCTGTTTCAGTTTTTGACATGGAAATGGCGGAGGAAAAAAACGGACTTATTGTTGAAGCTGAAAGTAAAATCGGAGATATCGAATCCGAATATCAAAAAGGTTTAATTACTCTTGATGAGCGGAAAAGACTGCAAAACGATGTTTGGCTTGAAACTACGGAAAAAATTGCCGAACTTACCTGGGGAATGCTTAAAGGAGACAATGTTATTCGGGTAATTATAGATAGCGAAGGGGCGCGCGCCGGAAAAGAACAGTTAAAACAGCTCTCAGCTATGAGAGGACTTATTCTTGATCCGCTAGGAAAGATAGTTGAGTTACCAATTAAGTCAAACTTTAGAGAAGGCCTTTCGATTTTTGAATATGTTGCATCAGCCAGAGGCTCAAGAAAAGGATTAACCGATTCAGCTCTTAAAACTGCAAATGCAGGATATTTAACACGCCGTTTGGTCGATGTTTCCCACGACATGATTATAAAAGGAGCAGATTGTGGGACAACGGAGGGAATAAAAATAATTTCTAATAATAAAGAAAGAACTGCAGGCTTTGCAGACAGAATATTGGGTAGAATTTTAGCTGAAAAAATAGTAAATCCTAAGACTAAAAAAGAAGTCTTAAAAGGTGGGGAAATTATCAGTGAAGAAAACGTAGCAGAAATAGTTGAAAGCGGCGCCGAAGAGGCGATTGTCCGTTCTCCTATCACTTGTAAATTACCTTACGGAGTATGTCAGAAATGTTACGGCTGGGATTTCTCAACCCGAAAACTTGTAGAGCATGGAGTTCCTGTCGGAGTAATCGCAGCTCAGTCTATAGGAGAGCCGGGAACACAGCTTACCATGAGAGTTAAGCATTTCGGAGGAGTAGTAATGAGCGACGTGACGCAAGGGTTGCCCCGCGTTGAGGAACTTTTTGAAATGAGAACGCCCAAAAGCCTTTCTCCAATTTCTGAAATTACTGGCATTGCAAACATCGAAACAACAGACGATGGATACATAGTTAAAGTTAGCGCTAAAAGAAAACCTGCCGAGGAAAGGGAGTATTTTGTGCCTTTGGCTATGACGCTTCTAGTTAAAAACGGGGATGAGATTGAAACAGGAACGCACTTTGCTGAAGGATATTTAGATCCCAAAGAGCTTCTCAAAATAAAAGGTTTGGTAGAAGCACAGCGCTATATAATCACTGAGGCACAAAAAGTTTATGAAGGACAGGGAATAATAATTAACGACAAACATTTTGAAGTAATCCTTAGAAAAATGTCTGATAAAGTAATAATCGAAACAGTTGGAGATACTACGCTTATTCCGGGAGACTTTATTACTAAAACCAGATTTGAGGAAATAAATGCAGAAGTTCTGTCTCAGGGCGGAGAGCCGGCAACAGCCAGACAAATTATTTTAGGTATAACCAAATCTTCACTCTTTTCAGATAGTTGGCTTTCTGCCGCATCATTCCAGGAAACTACAAAAGTTCTAACCGAAGCTTCTCTTGAGGGACAAGAAGATAGGCTGGTCGGACTTAAAGAAAACGTAATTATTGGGCGCCTCATTCCGGTCGAAGGAGAAAAACACGCAGAGGAAGCGATTGAAGAGATACCCCAAAGTGCTGTATAATTTACAGCACAAAAACTATGCCTACACTTAATCAATTAGCAAAAAGAGGAAGAAAAAGAAAGCCTAGAAAAGTCCGAGTGACGGCTCTAAGGCGAAGCTATAATGCAAAAGACAGAAAATACGTCGAAACTACCGCTCCGCAGAAAAGAGGAGTAGTTACTTTAGTTAAAACAATGACCCCAAGAAAACCTAATTCGGCACTTCGAAAAGTGGCTAGAGTCAGGCTTTCAAACAGAGCCGAAGTAACCGCATATATTCAGGGAGAAGGACACAATTTGGCAGAACACGGAATAGTTCTTATTCGCGGAGGAAGGGTAAAGGATTTAGCAGGAGTTAAATATCATATAGTTCGGGGAAAGTATGATTTAGCCGGAGTTGAGGGAAGAAAAACTTCAAGAAGTAAATATGGAGCAAAAGTTGGAGGAGGAGGCGCAGCGCGCGTTGTAACAGGAACACCCACCCCTGAAGCACCGGCAGCTGCACCAGCAGAGGAGGCACCCGCAGTATGAGAGGACGAGCAACATTTAAAAAAAGAAAAGTAGAAGTAGACAAAATTTATGGTTCTATTCTTGCAGCAAAATTCATTAACCGAATGATGAAAGACGGTAAAAAAACTACAGCAGAGAATTTGTTTTACGCTGCAATGGAAAAATTAGGAGAAAATCCACTTACCACTTTTGAAAAAGCCTTGCAAAACGTAGGGCCTAAACAGGAAATTAAAGCTCGAAGAGTCGGAGGTGCCTCTTACCAAATTCCAATGGAAGTTAGGGGAGACAGAAGAGTTTCTCTTTCAATCCGCTGGCTTATTGAGGCAGCCAGAAAAAGATCAAATAGTGAATTTAGAACATTTGCCGATAAGTTGGCCGCAGAATTTAAAGATGCTTCTAATAATGCAGGCGAGGCAGTTAAAAAAAGAGATACGGTGCAAAGAATGGCTGATGCCAACAAAGCCTTCTCGCATTTCAGATTTTAATTCCCCATTAATTCTGTTATCATCGCTTCATGTTAGCAATTATTTTTGCGCTAATTTCTTATTTTAGTTGGGGTGCGGGTGATATTCCCGGAACAATTGCAACTAGAAAAATTGGTTCAATATTGACATCTTTCTGGATATATCTCGTAGGATTACTTGGTTCAACTTTATTCATACCTTTTTTCTTTAACGATCTTAATAAATTTACCCTTGAGGTTTTTGGAATAAACATTGGCCTTGGAATACTACTTGCAGTTTGTTACCTTGCTTTTAATGAAGCATTTAGGTTGGGCAATGTATCCATAGTAGGAACTATAGCAGGATCTTTTAGCGCTGTTACTATCGTTTTATCACTGATTTTTCTCGGAGAGACTCTAACAATAGTTCAATTTTTATTTATTCTATTGATTTTTTCCGGAATTATACTTACATCACTTAATTTCAAGGATTTAAAATCAGGCACAATATTAGAAAATAAAGGAACCTGGATAGCTTTGGCAGTTATGTTTGGATGGGGAGCCTACTATACGTTTATTAAAATCCCGATAACAGAGGTGGGTTGGTTTTGGCCGAATTACATCTCAGCAATAATCGGAACAGTTCTTCTAGGTTGGCTAGCCTTTGGTAAACTAAGAACCTTTAAGGTTTCAGATATGAAGACAAGATATAACCTTATTGCAGCAGGAATTTTACTTACTCTTGGAACATTTAGTTTAAATTATGCTCTTTCTGTTGGGGCTACTTCGTTGGTAGCTCCTATCGCTGGTTCTTATACGACTCTATTTGTCTTACTCTCTCGTTTTGCTTTTAAAGATAGGCTTACTAAACAACAGTGGCTAGGAATAGTTGTGACTCTTTGCGGAATAGTTCTCCTTGCGTTTTTTACCAGATGAAAAAATTTTACGCCAAGAATCGAAAAGAATGGCGGGAATGGCTTGAGAAAAATCACGATAAAGAAAAAGAAGTCTGGTTTGTTTACTATAAAAAATCTGCAAACAAGCCATTTGTCTCATACGAGGATGCGGTTCAGGAGGCGCTCTGTTTTGGTTGGATTGACTCCACGGTCCGCGCCTTTGATGAGGAAAGCCGAGGTCAAAGATTTACGCCTAGAAATCCCAAATCGAATTGGTCGGAGTTAAATCGTGAACGCGCCCGCCGTTTGATCGCCAAAAAACTTATGACCTCTTCAGGTGCTCGTTTACTGCCTCCTGATTTGGATAATGTCAAACTTGAAATCCCAAAGGAAGTTTTGTTAGTCCTCAAGAAGGATCCTGAAGTTTGGCGCAATTTTCAAAACTTTGACGATTTATATAAACGCATCAGAACTGCCTATATCGGTTCACCCAAAAAACAAGGAAGAGATGAGGAATACGAGCGTCGTTTAAATAGTTTTTTAAAAGCCACTAAGAAAAACCGCAAAATTGGAACTATCCTATAGAAATTGGTATAATCCAGCTCCTATGCCAATTGTTGAAGCACCAAAGTATTTTAGGCGAAGCTCTACAGTAGAGCAATACCAAAATACGATCCCTATGGGTAATTTTGACGTACCCTATGAATCGGTTGGTCGCGGATCCTACTCAGAGCTATTTGAAGTTCGGTCAGAGGTGCTTTTTGCAGCAGATCACCAGGGCATATATAGCAGGAGACCTTGGCAAGCAAAATTAGATTACTACTATTCAAAAGTTCTGAAAACTATTTATCCCGATCACTTTCCATCTGTTTATGCCGGAATCACAGGTAGGGTTATTGAAGGAATGCACACTCCAGGAGGTACTTTTAGAGAAAGGATAAGATATGAGGATATTGCAAACGGCGATAAGGAAATAAATTTTGGGCTGGAGCTTGGAGTAGTCGATGAAGAACAGCTAGGTTCACTACGCTACTGGGCTCCTGCTGAAATATTTAGAGATTTTTTAGAATGGACTAATAACGGAATTCCATTAATTGTAGATCCAGGACCAGGACATTTTGTGCAAGATAATAAAACTGGCGATATAAAGTATCTAGACCTGCCAATGAGGACGCCTAGATTAAATATTCCTTGGGATATCGATAAGATTTCTAACCTAATGAAGGCAAAAGGGTTTTCGGGAGAAAAAATCGAGTCGATCGTGCGAATAATAGGCAGAGTGGTTAGGCTTGAAGAAATGGCGCCCAGGATGAGAGATCTAATGGAAGAATTTGGTTATCGTAGACCGCGACTGACTAAGAAAGGTCGAGATAAAATTATTAATAGCTTAGAAGACTTGAAATCAGACGAAAAAAAGATGGTAGTTAGTGCCGTTGACTATGTTAGGGGCTAGAATAGAAAACTCTGGTGTGTTATAATTTTTTGGCTTCCCAAGCGGGGAAGTTTTTTTGAGCTATAATTATTGTAATGGACGAACAAAGACAAACGGATTTAAGTAAGGTAAGAAATATTGGCATTATTGCCCATATTGACGCGGGTAAAACCACTACTACCGAACGAATTCTTTTCTACACGGGAAAAACCCACAAAATTGGAGATATTGACGAGGGAACTACTGTTATGGACTGGATGGAGCAGGAAAAAGAAAGAGGGATTACTATTGTCTCTGCCGCTACCACCGCTTTTTGGAGCCCGACAGAAGGCCCAAACAAAGGAGTACTGCATAGAGTAAATATTATCGACACTCCGGGCCACGTGGACTTTACCGCAGAAGTTGAAAGATCTCTTCGCGTCCTTGACGGAGGAGTTACTGTTCTTGACGCTGAAGAAGGAGTGCAAAGCCAATCCGAAACAGTCTGGAGACAGGCGGATAAATATAAAGTTCCCAGAATCTGTTTTATAAATAAGATGGATAAGTTAGGCGCGGATTTTTTGCTTACTATTAAATCTATTGAAGATAGACTTGGAGCAAATCCTGCAATTATGGTGCTTCCCATCGGAGTAGAATCAACTTTTGTCGGCATCGTAGATTTGCTAACCAGAAAAGCTTATAGGTGGGGAGGAGAGGAACTGGGAGCAAAGTATGAAGTAAATGATGACATACCAGAGGGTCTTAAGCCGCAAGTTGAAGAGTATAGACATAAATTAATAGAAAAAATCTCAGAAACTGACGACACGCTCCTTAATAAATATTTAGAAGGAAAAGAGCCAACGGTTGAAGAATTGCGCGCCGCTTTAAGGCGCGCGGTTATTGCTTATAAATTAGTCCCAATTTATGCCGGTAGTTCTCTTCGAAACAAAGGAGTCCAGCCTCTTTTGGACGCAGTTGTTGATTATTTACCAAGTCCAATGGACGTTGGTGAAATAGTTGGGATTAATCCGAAAACAGAAGCCGAGGAAAGAAGGAAATCCGATCCCGAACAACCTGTCGCGGGACTTGCCTTTAAAATCCAGATCGATCCCCACGTAGGACGCCTTACATATTTTAGGGTTTATTCGGGAAAAATTGCAGCAGGCTCTTATATCTATAACAGCACTAAAAATATAACTGAGAGGATAGGACGAATTCTTATGATGCATGCAAATCATAGAGAAGAAGTAAAAGAAGCATACTCTGGAGAAATTGTGGCT
>Ga0209210_1002003_pt1 | contig 15712 bp, 18 predicted proteins | sample RifGroA1_FD_183991 | JGI IMG/M metagenome (GOLD analysis project Ga0209210, IMG submission 183991) | Contaminated groundwater microbial communities from Rifle, Colorado, USA - Rifle Groundwater A1 (SPAdes) (version 2) | ecosystem: Environmental > Aquatic > Deep subsurface > Groundwater >...
TCCCGCCGGAAACACGTCGAAAACGCCACGTAGTGACGCGGCAGTTTTCCTTCCTCGATCACGTCGTTTAAATGAAGAGGGCCAACGGTGTGTTCAGAGCTTCCCACCAGATAAAGATCGTCTTTCTCGAAATAATACCGCTCCTCTTTCTGGTCACCCGCGAGCCGCCCCATCCCTCGGTACACCTCCGGCCGTATCATAACTGGAGGAACAACCGGCGAGAATCCTTTCCCGACTAAAAACTTCATTCCCAGCTCCACGAGCCCAAATTCCATAAGCACAGCCTCATTTTTTAAATATCCAAAACGGCTTCCCGAAACCTCGGCCGCCTTTTTCGTATCAACCAAGTCGTGCGCCTCCGCAAGCGCCATATAATCTTTTGCCTCGAACGGAAATTCCGGCTTCTCGCCGATTTCGCGGAGTACCTTGTTCTCACGCTCATCTCTCCCCACCGGCGCGTCGGGAAACGGAATGTTCGGCAAGCCATCTAAAATTCCATCCCGCTTCTCGGCAAGTATTCTCTGCGCCGCTTCCCTGTCTTGGATCTCGATTTTGAGTTTTTTCCCCTTCTCTATGTCCCGCGCTTCGACCTGCCCTGAGCCCGTCGAACGGGTTGCCTTCTTCTGTTCGCTCCGCAAAGCTTCGATCTCCTGCGTAAGCTCCCGCCATGCGGAATCCGCCTTCAAAAACTGGTCCACCAGTTTCGGGTCAGCGCCTTTCGATGCTATAGCATCCTTAACCTTGTCGGGATTTTCTCTGATAAGCTTTATATCCAACATGTTTTTATCCCCTTTTACCCCCACACCAAACGAGTTTAGCCCTCAACCGAAAGTTTAATTCGATTAAGGAGTTGTCGCAATGCCCTAGCTCTGAGTTTTAAGTTTTGCTCTCTGTGTCTTGCTTCTTTCTCCGAAATGTAACCTTCAAAGTAAACGAGCTTTAATGGTTTTCTTCGGCTAGTTGAAGCCACAGAACCAAGGTTGTGCTCTTTTAATCTTTTTACGATGTTGTTCGTCGATCCGATATAAAGTTCATGATCTTGCAAGCTTTTAAGGATATACATATAAAACATAGTTTAAAAACTCGTTATGGTGTGGGGGTGAATCTTTTCCGGCTCCTCGCGGAGAAGTTTTATATCAAGCATTTTATAGTGAGTCCGTCGAACTATGCCATTCATCATACCACCCTTGAAAACAGCCGTTAAGGGGCTTAGGATGTAACCAGAAACTCGATAATTTATGGAGGCGAAGATGGACGAGATTCTCGTTTACACCGGGCTCGCGCTTGTGGCACTTGTGCTTGCCATTGGCTGGCGCGTCGTATTCTACTCCCCCCGCATAACCAATGGGAAAATCGTGGTTTTCTGGGTGCTTCTTGTACTTGGCAGCGTCGCTTTCTTCACCGGACTTATAATGGGAGACGCGGGCAGAAAAACCCAGGCTGAGAAAGCAGCGGCCAAAGAGACAACATTCGACAAAAAGACGGCCTCGCACATTGTAGGAGAAAACCCCTAAGTAAGAAGGAGGTGCCCATGTTCGTCGGCATAGCGCAGGCATGGAAAGCCACACGCACCATTTTCTGGATCGCCGTGCTGGTGCTCGGCGTTCTCGTTATTACTACGATCTACGGCGCGATCACCCCATGATCGTGCCAAGACCCTCCAGGCCAAAGGGCCCCGCATCACCACGCGGGGCCATTCTTTATGCAACTCCACGGGCTTACTCCCGTGGTATCTTGGGCTACCTTCGGTTCCCCAAGATACACGCCGCGCAGGCACTTGCCTGCACTTTGCGGCTCCGGAGTTGTGAAAGACCCTCCGCTTCGCTCCGGGCTTGGCTTCATCCACGGCCTTACGGCCGTGGATTTCGCCTAAGGTCTTTAAAAAAAGCCCTCGTTGGCATAGAATAGTAGGCATGGATTCAAAAACAGAGAATATCCGCCATTCCCTTGCACACCTGCTTGCCATAGCAGTCCTCAAAAAATTCCCAAAGGCAAAACTGGGCATCGGCCCGGTGATCGAGAACGGCTTTTATTACGACTTCAAGCTTCCGCGTTCGCTCGCGCCGGAAGACCTGAAGGAATTCGAGAAGACGATGCGCGAACTCATTAAGGCGCGCCTTAATTTTAGCGGGAAAAAGATCACCGCCGCCGAAGCGAAAAAGGCCTTCAGGGACCAGCCGTTCAAGCTTGACCTCATAAAGGAATTTACGAAAGACAAGAAAGGATTAACAATTTACTTCACGGGAAAGACACCCGCTACTATTCCCTACTCGCTACTTACTACTGACTATTTTATGGATCTGTGCAGAGGAGGACATGTAAAAAACACCTCCGAGATAAACCCAGAAGCGTTCGCGCTTGTAAAGATCGCGGGCGCCTACTGGCGGGGCGACGAAAAAAATCCCCAGCTTCAGCGCATCTACGGGTTGGCGTTCGAAACAAAAAAAGAACTGGAGGATTATCTCCATCTTTTGGAAGAAGCAGAAAAACGCGACCACAAAAAACTCGGCGTGGCGCTTAAGCTCTTCATGTTCCACGAAACTTCCCCAGGCGCGCCCTACTGGCTGCCAAACGGCATGATCATTATGAATCAGCTCTTGGATTTTTGGCGGGAGGAACACGCGAAGCGCGAGTATCACGAAATTTCCTCCCCACTCGTCAATAAAAAAAGCCTCTGGGAAACCTCCGGCCACTGGGACCATTACAAAGACGACATGTTCATCGCGGACATGGGCAAAGGCGAGATCTACGGAGTAAAACCCATGAATTGCCCAAACGCGATGGTGGTGTTCGGCTCGGATCTCCGGAGCTATCGCGATCTCCCGCTCCGCTTCTCCGATACCGACTCACTTCATCGTTACGAGCGCTCCGGCACCCTAAACGGCCTCTTTCGCGCCCGCGCCTTCCGGCAGGACGATTCCCATAATTTTGTGACCGAAGAACAGATCGGGGAAGAATACGAGCGCATTTTTGAGATCGCAGACCGATTCTACGGCATTTTCGATCTCAAATTCCGCTACCGCTTGGGCACGCGTCCGGAAAAATTTTTGGGCGACAAAAAAACATGGGATTCCGCCGAGAAAACGCTCGTTAAAATCCTGGATAAACACGCCGGCAAAGGAAAATATGACGTCGCCGAAAAAGACGGCGCGTTCTACGGCCCGAAAGTTGATATCATAATGAAAGATGCAATTGGGCGCGATTGGCAAATGGGCACCATCCAATTGGACTTCCAGCAACCGCAACGCTTCGGGCTGAAATACACCGCAAAGGACGGCTCCGCAAAAACCCCCATCGCCATCCATCGGGTAATTTACGGGAGCTTGGAGCGGTTCATCGGGATCCTCATTGAACACTTCGCAGGCGCGTTTCCCCTCTGGCTCTCTCCGGTGCAGGCCGTCGTTTTGCCCGTGAGCGAAAAATTCACAAACTATGGAAAAGAATTATTCGAGAAAATTCGAGATAATAAGATTCGTGTAGAGATTCGCGATACCAATGAAACACTGGGAAAGCGCATCCGCGAAGCGGAACTCCAAAAAATTCCGTATGTGCTGGTCGTCGGCGAGAAAGAAGAAACTAACGGAACCGTGAATGTGCGCCATCCCTCACTCTTTAAGGAGCGCGCACCTGGACGCTATCTGGACGGCGAGAAAAACATTGACGAGCTTATTGAGGAAATGCAAGAGGAAATAAAAAATAAAGCAATATAACTCCTTAAAGAGTGAGGGACCGGAGAGGGCAAGAAGGAGAATTAGGAACTGAAAAATTTTTGGAAGCAGTAAAGAAAGAAATCTCCGAGAGGAAAATATAAGAAATGCCACGGCATTTCTTGAATTTCCGTCGCTCGCCCGTCACAAAAATAAATTTTCGCGTGGGCTTACTAGGAAATATAAAAGCCCAAGCTATGTTTCGCTCGGGCTCTCGGAGCTTTTTGCTCCTCCTTTCTGGCAGCACTCCGGGCACGCCTCAACAACAGGGTTGCTTCGCTCCTGCCACCGCCGCGGCGCAATACTGAATTTGTGCTTTTCTTGCCGTCCGATGAATATGAACTTCCTGCCGTTACAAGTCGGACAAGGAATTTCCTCTTTGAACTTCATTCCTGCCTCATCAGACATAAACCCTCCTTTGCTGTTTTATAGTATCTCATATTGCCTTATCATAGAAAAGGTCTTTAAAAAAATGCCCCATGCGCGAGATGATACTACGCGCACAGGGCCGATGAACTTGCTACCGGCTACCTCGTAGCCGGCGCGGGGATGAGCCGCACCTGGCTCGCCCGGCGCCAGACGCTCATCCCGTTAGGAAAGAGCACCTGGAACCGGTCGTTCCGCTTCCGGAGCACCGTCGTCCGGAACCAGTGTCCGGTGTTAGTGGAGACCATGGCCTCCACAAGGCTGGTAACCGGCGTCGCCTTCGCCTTCCGAGGCGCGGCGACCGTGATGGCCACCGACCCCGAGGACGACTTCCTCGCCGAACCCTTCCTGCCATTCCTCGCCTTCACCATGATGACGCCTCCGAGAATCGCGAGAAAAGGAGCGATGACGACAAAGAAGCCCCAAAAGCTCCAGAAATTCTCCACGTACCTCTCCTTTTGTTTTGGCCGTTATTGGCCGAAACGGGTTAAACTTCCACAAAACAGCCAACAAGATCTTTGTACATTGTATACTAAATTATATTAAATGTCAAGCACTCCGCAAACCAATAAAATCCTCGTGATTCTCGGCCCAACCGCGAGCGGAAAATCCGCCCTTGCGGTTTCTCTCGCGCGGCAATTTAATGGCGAGATCATCTCGGCCGATTCAAGGCAGGTCTATCGCGGAATGGATATCGGCACCGGAAAAGTCCCGAGAGATAATTCAAAAATCAAAAATCAAAAATCAAAATTACAATTCAAAATTCAAAATCAAAAAAATGGCCATGATTACAAGGGAATTCGGCATCACCTGCTTGATGTCGCAAGCCCGAAGCGGACATTCACAGTGGCACAATATCAAAAACTGGCCCGAGCTGCGACTCGGAAAATTCTTAAAAAACAGAAACTTCCCATCATCGTCGGCGGCACGGGATTTTACATTGACGCGCTCCTCTATGGCTATGCCTTACCCAAAGTAAAGCCGAACCCAAAACTGCGCAGAGGGCTCGAGAAAAAATCCGCCGAAGCGCTTTTTCTAGAACTCCAATCCCTCGACCCCGCCCGCACGAAAGGGATCGACCGCCATAACCGCAGGCGGCTTATTCGCGCCCTCGAAATTATTATAGAAACCGGCTCCCCCGTCCCCCCGCTAACGCGAAATTCTTATTCTCATGTTCTCAAGAACATGAGAATAAGAAAAAACGGCATGCTTAAGATCGGGATACAGATTCCCGCGGAGGAACTCAAAAAACGCATCCACAAGCGGCTTCTCGGGTGGTTAAAAAGGGGACTCCTTAAAGAGATAAAAAAACTCCGCGCGCAGGGAGTAAGCTGGAAGCGGCTGGATGGTTTCGGATTGGAATACCGAGAGGCAAGCCGATACCTGCGCGGTCTTATTACAAAAGCCGAGATGATCAAAAAATCAGAGACCGAAATCTGGCGTTATGCCAAGCGCCAGATGACCTGGTGGAAACGCGACAAGGAAATCGTGTGGCTCAATAATAAAAAGGAAATAATAAAGGCAGCGCGGCGATTTGTTGTTTCGTCTTGAAATTGCTGTAGTGTTGCAAATTCAATTCGGAAAACCGTAACCGCCCGCATATTCATCTAGTGCCGTTTTAACTATATTAAAATTGTTCCTCAGCCCAGTTCAATAGGAAGCCAGTGATCACAGACGAAGCGTTATTGATTCATCTCGCCATCGAAGGATCTCAGAAAGGGAACTGTCAAATTTGTTATTCCGCGCACATAGTGAGATACTTGTCTTATATGGAAAACTTCGATCCTCAGGCCAGTAGAAAAATTCGGCCCCTTAGGTTGCTTCCATACCTGCTATTTATACTTACCCTTGGTGCGCTTTTATACGTCGCTGTGGCGTTCTCATACTGTGGAGGTGTATTTATCTGCATAGAGGTGCCCCTCTCGATTACTTTACCGCCTATTTTTATTGGTTTTACGGCGACAATGCTGCTATATGAGTGGCTTAAACGCCTACTTATTAAGCGCCAAAAAAACGGCGCTATTTCTTCAGCTCCTTACATAATAGCCACGGTGTTAGCGCTACTTATAGTATTCCCCCTCAGCGTTATACTTGGATCAGCAGTCGAAAAATATATTATTACCCACATTATCTATAGGGAAGAATATTTGCGCAGCTTGGCATCACAAAAAGCCGATGCCGAAGCATTTTCTAGGACGTTAAGCGATGCAAACCGAATACGAAATGAGCTAGAGGGGTTTGTGAAAATTCAGTCGGTTGATATTACAGAAACTACCAACGGCGATAAGGGTGGTTTTACAATTGCACTCACGATGAGTTCGAAGAAGCCTATCGTTACGCCAATGGTTAGCCTGGAATTAAACCGCTACATAGAACATGATCAATATGAAGTTCCTGACGGTACTATTAAGTACTTTACGCCCATAGATTTTGCCAAGATTTCTCTTAACGAGTCTCCGCAAACGATAACTTTTTTTATACCGTGGAATAACGCCTCTCCGCCAGCGCTATCATATGCTCAAGATTACTTTCGTCCCGGTCCATTTTATCTTGACATGGTGATACCATACGTACACAATAATGTGCCCATCAAGATGATTTTTACGGGCTATATTCCTCGCGGCAATTTATACGCACGATCAATTAAAGAAACACAGGGGTTCGGGGCAGCAGGTGGTTACACGGCATATATATATTACGTTGATGACCGACTTAAAACCCCATCCTTTACATTGAGCGACATCTCCAAAAGGATACTAAGCACTGAATAGACCCTTCGCTTTGATTTTTTCACTCGCGAGAGACCCTCGGCTCTCACGAGGCAAGGTGTTTCTCAAAAAGCTCCTTAAGCACGGCGGGGTTCCCTCTCCCTTTTAATCTCGCCATCGCTTTCCCGATAAGGAACTGCATGCTCGCGGTTTTCCCCTTTTTGTAATCTTCGGCTGCAGCGGGGTTTTCCACGATCACCGCCCTAACCGCCGCTTCGAGCTCGTTCGAATTGGAAACCATATGCAATCCTTCGCTATTCAGGATCTCCTCCGGATCCGATCCTTCTTTGAACATTGTCCGCAAAATATCTTTTGCCTGCCTGCTCATGATCTTGCCGTCCGCGATCAAGTCCACCAAATGCGCCAATCGTTCCGGCGTGATCTTGATCGTGGAAAAATCTGTTCCCTTTTCGTTCATCAATCCGAAAAGGTCGCTTGTAAGATAGTTAAAGAGAAGGTCGCGCGGCTTCTTTTCAATACCCGCCGTAGTTTTCTCGTCCCTCGCCGCAAGTTCACTCACAGCACCTTCAAAATAATCCGCAATACGCTTGTCATCCGCAAGGGTCTCTGCCTGTTCGCGAGAAACGCCGAATTCTTTTTGAAACCGCTCGATCTTTTCCGCCGGCAGTTCCGGCATCTCGTTTCTCAAATGCCAAAGGTCAAAACTCTTGGTTTCAAGAGGCAGGAGATCCGGCTCGGGAAAATAGCGATAATCGTGCGCTTCTTCTTTGGAACGCTGGCTTACGGTAACTTTTTTCACGTCATCCCACCCGCGTGTTTCCTGGTGCACTTTGCCATTCCCCTTCAACACCTTTGCCTGCCGTTCTATTTCATACTGGATCGCTCCGTAAACCGCGCGGAATGAATTGATATTTTTAACTTCCACCTTCGTGCCCATCTTCCAATTCCCCTTGAGCCATTTTCCCAGACTCACGTTCGCCTCGACGCGCATTTGCCCCTTTTCCATATCGGCATCGGAAGCCGCAAGATACCGAAGGATCCGCTGGAGATTTTTCGCAAACTCCACCGCCTCCTCGGCGCTTTTAAAATCCGGCTCGGTTACGAGCTCAAGGAGCGGCACTCCCGCGCGGTTATAATCTACTAACGTGTACGATGACTCCTGACGATGACTATGCTTGCCCCCGATCTTGTCATCGTTATCGTCATTGTTATTGTGGCTATGTAATAGCCGTCCGGCGTCTTCCTCAAGGTGGATCCGCGTGATCCGGATCGTGGTACCGGCTTTCGAAAGCTCCATCGCGCCGCCCAAAACGATCGGCTCGTCATATTGGGAGATCTGATACCCCTTCGGAAGATCGGGGTAAAAATAGTTCTTCCGGTCGAATTTCGTGCGCTCCGCTATCTTCCCCCCGAGCGCGAGCCCTACTTTTATAACCGCTTCTACGGCTTTCTTGTTTATAACCGGGAGTGTCCCCGGATGCCCCAAGCATACGGGGCAGACATTCGCGTTCGGCCGTTTCTCACCTGGGTCGTTTAGCGAATCGCAAAACATCTTGGTCCGCGTCTTGAGTTCTGCGTGTATCTCTAATCCTATCGTCGGAATGTATTTATTCATTGTATGTTTTTAGGCGTGCCTGCCCGCCGAAGTTTTCCTTGACCTTCCGTAGCCTTGCGCGAAGGAGGTAACGAAGGCGGGAATTTCCAAGCCCAATTGTCGGGACATACTTCATGTGCAGTTATAATAAAAGAAAAATGCCGCCTAGAAAAGAGCGGCGATTTTTGCTTTGACTTCCTCAAATATCGGGTCTATGGGGCGCTCGCCGTCAATAATATGTATGTTCGGAAATCTCTCCGGCAATTTCTGATATGTTTCCCACGCTTTTTTGAGCGCCTCCGGCCTCTCGAACAATTTGATATCCCGCTTGTGGGCATAGATCCGCTCGATGCAGTGCTCCGGCAAAACATTAAGAAAAAATGTGATATCCGGATTCGGGAATTCGGCGTTCAGGCCGATAAGCCATTCAAAGTCGCACCCTATCGAACCGAACGCGATAGACGACAAAAAATAGCGGTCGGAGATCACTATTTTTCCGGCGTCAAGCGCGGGCAAGATCACGGTACTAAGGTGCACTTTGCGGTCTTCCGCAAAAAGCTCCTGGAGATCCCTTGGCGAACGCATTTCTTCGCGCATAAGCACCTTTTTGATAACTTGCCCCGCGTCGCCCTCTCCGGTCGGCTCGCTGGTTGAAACCACCTCCTTACCTTGAAATTCCAAAAAGCGCGCGAGAAGCCCCGCCTGCGTCGTTTTTCCGGAACCGTCTAGGCCTTCAAAAACGATAAATTTTCCGCGCTCCATAGGTAGCTTTATAATACCACAAAAAACAAAACGCCTCCTATGAGAGGCGCCTCACTCGACTCGAACTATTTAATATGGGAATTACTCAACTGTGATCCCCACTCTTCGTCGCTTCGCTCCTTGAGAACCCTCTGCCTTCGCTAAAAAGCTTCGGCGGACAGGTCGGTTTCTATCTTTTCTCCCGCCTGCCCGTCCGTAGTCCCGCAAAAGCGGGACGAAGGCGGGACCCCACTTTGCCGCAGTATGGCTATTTCGTTACCTCAATACCCATACTGCGGGCTGTGCCTTCGATGATCTTCTCCGCGGCCTCAAGGTCGTTCGCGTTCAAATCAACCATCTTGCGTTCCGCGATCTTCCTGATATCCGCCTTCGTTACCTTCCCGACTTTCGCCTTCAATGGATTTGCGGCTCCTTTTGTTATGCCCGCAGCTTTCCGCAGCATGTCGGATGCCGGAGGGGTTTTGAGCCGGAATGTAAAACTCCGATCTTCAAAAACGGTTATCTCCGCCGGCACGATATCGCCCGTCATTTCCTTTGTCGCCTCGTTGAATTGTTTGCAAAATTCGGCGATGTTAATGCCCTGAGGCCCAAGCGCGGTGCCGATCGGCGGCGCAGGCGTTGCCTTCCCCGCTTCTATCTGAATTTTTATTATTGTTTTTATTTTTTTAGCCATGCCAATTTATTTGAACGTAGTGAAATTATAAATTGAGCACCCCGTGAGATGAGCGAAGCTCTATCTCACGGGGTCAGATTGCGGTAGTGAAAAATCTATCACGAAGTTCAATATTTTTCAACCGAATCAGACCTTTTTGACCTGCAGCGAATCAAGCTCGACCGCCGTATCGCGCCCGAAGACCGGCACCAGTACTTTCACCTTCCCTTTTTCTTCGTCGATCTCGGAAACTTTGCCGTCATAGTCCTTGAATGGACCATCGGTAATTTTTACAAGATCACCAATCGACAGATCTACCTTGAATTTTCCTTCTCCATGCTCGCTCCGCGCAAGGAGAGATTCCACCTCCTCCTTCGAGAGCGGCGTGGGCTGTGTGGAATCCGCTCCTACAAAACCCGTCACCCGCGGCGTATTCCGAACCACATACCAGGAATCCTCGCTCATGATCATCTCAACCAAGACGTACCCGGGATATGTTTTCTCCTCGATGGTCTGCCGCCGGCCTCCCTTGATCCTTATCTTTTTTTCCTTCGGAACCACCACGTTAAAGATCTTGTCGCCCATCGTGAGCGATTCAACGCGCTGCTTCAAATACCGCGCGACCGCTTCTTCGTATCCGGAATAGGTATGAACGGCGTACCATTGCCGGATATTGCTCTTTCCCTTAAGTTCTTCCATGGTTATGCGGGAGAAATGTTCAAGATAATGATGGTGAAAAGATAATCGAACGCGCCCAAAAGGACAGCGAGAATAAGCGAGAGCCCGATCACGATCAGGGTAAGGCGGACTGCTTCCTGCCGCGTCGGCCAATGCACGTGCCGCCACTCCTGGCGGACCTCTTCAATATACGCTTTGATGTTTAGTGCCATAATGCCACAATCTTATACCATCCCGCGGACATAAACACAAGCCGTTTTTATGTATCTAAATTTTTTACGGCCTCCGCGTGCGCTTGAATAAATTGCCGCCTCGGCGCAACTTCGTCCCCCATCAAGATATCGAACAGGCGGTCCGCTTCCATGGCGTCCTCAATGAATACTTGGAGAAGAATGCGGCGCTCCGAATCCATCGTCGTCTCCCATAATTGTTCTGCGTTCATCTCGCCCAACCCTTTGTAGCGCTGGATGTGCGGGGTTCCGCCTTTCAGATTTTTGAGTATCTTCTCTTTGCCGTCGTCGGTATACGCATAGTGAACCTCTTTTCCGCTCTGGATGCGATAAAGCGGAGGTTGTGCGATATAAAGATATCCCTCTTCGATGATCTGCGGGAAATACCGGTAAAACAACGTAAGAAGCAGAGTACGAATGTGCGCTCCGTCAACATCCGCATCGCTCATCAAAATGATCTTGTGATACCGTATCTTCCCGAGATCGAATTCATCGCCAATAGCGGTCCCCATCGCTATCACAAGCGCACGGATCTCCTGGTTAGCGAGCATCTTGTCGAGCCGCGCTTTTTCAACATTCAAAATTTTCCCCTTAAGCGGAAGGATCGCCTGCGTATTGCGATTTCTACCCTGCTTCGCGGTTCCGCCTGCGGAATCTCCCTCAACGATAAATATCTCCGATTCTTCCGGATTCTTCGAACTGCAGTCGGCAAGCTTCCCGGGAAGAGTAAACCCCCCGAGCGCCCCTTTGCGAAGCACGGTGTCCTTCGCCGCTTTTGCGGCTTTCCTTGCCTTTGCGGCCAAAAGAACTTTTTCTATCATCCGCCGGGCATCTGCCGGGCGTTTTTCCAAAAATTCCTTAAGCGCTTCATTCAAAACCGATTCCACCGCCGTCCGCGCTTCGGTGTTTCCCAGCCGCGCCTTGGTCTGCCCCTCAAATTGCGGCTCCCGTATCTTTATGGACACCACGGCAACCAGCCCTTCACGCGTGTCGTCGCTCGTGATGTTCTCATCCTTCTCTTTAAGATACCCTTCCGAGCGCGCATAGTTATTCAATGAGCGGGTAAGCGCCGAACGGAATCCCGTAAGGTGCATTCCCCCGTCCGGCGTGTAGATATTGTTCGCAAAGCTCAGCTCCTTCGTGTCAAAATCGTCAGCATAGGTGAACGCCACCTCAACCTCGGTTTTCTCGTAATTTTTATGTATGTAGAAAATGTTTTCCTCGTGAAGTTTCTGCCCTGGCAAGAGCTGGCGCACGAACGACAATATCCCGCCTTCGAAATACAAGCCGTAAAAAGCGGGCGGGGTTTTCCGGTGATCCAAAAAATTAATGCGGAGGCCTTTTGTCAAAAACGCCTGCTGGCGAAGATGGTCCAATATCCGCTTCGCGTCGAATTCTATCTTTGAAAATACTGCCACATCCGGAAGAAACGTCACTTTCGTGCCGGTAGCCTCCGAAGTTCCTACTTTTTTAACCTTTGCGATAGGCGCTCCGCGCTTATACTCCTGCGCGTAAAGATTTCCGTCGCGGGAAACTTCCACTCGCACCCACTCGGAAAGGGCGTTCACCACGGAAACGCCGACTCCATGAAGTCCGCCGGCAACCTTATACGATTCGCCCCCGAATTTCCCTCCGGCATGCAATGTCGTCATCACCGTTTCAAGAGCGGAAACTTTCGTCTGCGCATGGGTATCAACCGGGATTCCCCGTCCGTCGTCGGTAACCGTTACTTTTTGGTCGGGCAGAAGTTCGACGGTCACAGTTTTCGCGTACCCCGCCATCGCCTCGTCAACCGAATTGTCCACGACCTCCCAAACCAAATGATGGAGGCCGTCCGGACCGGTTGAACCGATATACATCCCCGGCCGCTTCCGGACCGGCTCCAATCCTTCGAGAACGTAAATATCCTTCGCGTCATAGGAAGGATGGGTTCCCTGGGACTGTTTTTCCGGATCTTTTCCCTTCGTTTTAGAATTCATTGCCATTTATCCAGCCCCACGGGAAACCGCATATAGGAATCCTTAGGGGAACAATCATGTATGAAGTCCCAAAATATAATGCCATGAGTAAAACCGTGGAGCTGGGTTCACAAAAAAGAGCCGACCAACCGGCATCTCTAGTGTATCACAAAAAACAGCGAAAAACAACCGTTTTCAAAGGAAAAACCGCTCGGGGGAGCGGTTGGGAAGTGAGGAGTGAACGACGACAGGACCCGGTGTCGTGCGGCGCTTAGATGAGCTACTCTTCTGGGGTACGCCCAAAAACGGGGTAAGCTCTTCGCGGCGCACAACGGATTGAATCAAAATCTACGGATTGAATCAAAATCTGTTGTTGCCCGTCGTCGTTCGCTCGCGTGCTTAGTGGACCGTATTTCCGCTAGGGGGTGGCCTTGGTCGGTGCATTGCTGCCTCCAGGGGTCAGCGGGTTAACGAGAAAACGGCCCGATACTGTCATTTAGCGTACCATAAGCGCCACGATAAGCAAGAATCCTGCTTATGTATGTCGTCAGCTCTTCGCCCAAAGCGACCCCGAATGGATGCCATGGGCGTGGCTCCCGAAAGGTATGCCGAATGCCCGCCCCCAAAGGTCAACATCCACCCAACTGTCGTCGGCGATCCGGACCTTTATATACTGGTGGGGGGATATGAACCAGATAAGCGTCCAGCAAAACCGGACGTCCGCATCCCGAAAATAGCCGCTCTTCACGAGAAGAATCTTCAATAAGTAATTCAGCGTCATGCAGTGGAGAAACCCGCTCCTCTGCCAGATCTCGCGCAAGTCGGAACGGAGCGCAGATAGAATGTAAACATAGGTCCGAATGCGATACCCGCGGTATTTTTGGGAAAGCAACTGATACGCCCGGACCAAACACTCCATCTTGTCGCGGGAATCGCGGAGCGAGGCAACGGCGAGCTCCATCTCCGCGGGAATCGCGACGGGAACCCTGAAGAGCGTGACCCCGGGAATAGGCATGAACCCTTATCGGCGCGGCTTCGAAAAAAAGATAAAAATGGAAACGTACACGGCGAGGAGGAGAAAAAGGGCCGCCATGTTGTTGAAAAACCCCTCAATGATCGCCGGAAAGAAAAGGGTAAAATCCAAAATGCCGAGATAATTCAGCTGGCGGATGTCGCCGCTTGCTACGGCATATATAAAAAGGATCGCGATATGAAGAACCGCCGAGAGGATGAAAAGCTTAAGGAGCGCGTCGAAGTACCTGTTTTTTGAAATGCGGGGAATGCGCATGGGATTCCTCTAAGTGTAGCATGTCCACGGCGCATACCGACAATTTTAAGTTTTTCCCTGCCCCGTAGTGAAGCGAAGCTTCTACTACTGGGGTTCGGCGGCAAATTCTATAATCCGTTAGGTTAAATCCTTTTTCTTCTCCTCAAATTCCTTCTTGTCAATTTCACCTTTTGCGTATCGTTCTTTCAAAACCTCAAGTGCGGATTTTTCATGATCGTAGGTGCTACGGGATTGATTCGTAAGCCATTTAATAAGAGCGACAATACCCGCGATAATCAAAACCCACCAAAGAATCATAAAAATCCAGCCGAAACCGCCAAAGGGCGTAAATCCAAAGTTCATCATAGAATTGTTTGACTGATTAGAACCGAAGGGAAACGACCCGCCTGCCTCGCTTTGCGAAGCATTGCGGGCAGGCCACCCCCCCATCATCATAGGCATAAAGCCAATACCCTCCGACGGAAACGCGGCGGAAGTGTCGCAACCACTGCCTCGCTTGCCCCAGGCGATATGCATTTGTTCTTCCCCTTGTTCTCCCATCATTGATTTCATCATTTCGTTCATGGCAATGTGCCTTGAAGTATCTCCGATGGATTGGCCCATAAAATATTCGCCGAGAACTCCGAATTGTTCATCACTCAAATTCTCGCAAACAACCTCTTTGGCCTGCAGTTTATCCCAAAGCTCCTTGCCTTCTTGTTCTTCGCGGGCAGTGTGTTCAACAACCGCGTCCCAATCCGCCGAGGAGTTGGAGAATCCGCCCATCATTTGAGCGTTTGCGACACCAGCGAATGAGCCGACTATGACTGCCGCAAGAATTGTGAAAATAATTTTTTTCATATTTATTAAGTTAGCCAAACACTAAAACTTTGTCCGACTTCTCAATCATTTTTAATAAATCGGACATCGTGGAAACGGGACAAATTTTGCTTTCTTCCTTGCCGCGCACTTTAAGACAAGAGCCGCAAACATAGATTCCACCCTTCAACTCTTTGAACTCCGCCACCTTTGCCGAAACATCAAAATCCTTGCTGTCGGGGATGGTATCAAGCTCAGAACCCTCGCTCATCAAAAAGATTTCAACTTGGTGGCTTGCTTTGAGTGCGGTAATTCCGAGACGGAAGGTATTCCACGCGTGTTCTGGTTTGTTGGATTGTAAGATGATGCCGAGCTTCATAAAGTTATTTTAACATGATTATTAAGCAAAAATCATCTCTGCCGTCTGTTTTTGCGCCTCGACAATCACGGTTTCGGCTTCTTGGCGGTGATGTATTAGCCTTTGCGCGAACCCACTTCGCACGCGCGGAGCGCGTGGTGACTTGAACCCGAATCGTACGCTCGGATCGCGCGCCTCGTCCGCTCCCTTCGGTCGCGGGCAAACCCAAAAATTTTCCTTCCTTATTCCTTTCTTTCGGCGTGGGGTGCGGGGGGAGCCGACAAAAAATGGAAAGGAAGTTTTTGGTTTTGCTTCGCCGCTTTAGACTACTATTAGACTACTAAAAGAGCAATCTTATTTTAACATTTTTGTTTGCTCTTTTCTCCGTCCTCACGGCGAGACGAGGCGCTTCCTCTCGGTGTTCTGTGGTGACTCTAAACTTTGTGCCTCCGACCGAGTTCAGTGATAACTCATTAAAACGGATTGTGCTAGGCACAAGCAAATTGTATTGTGCTTGCCCCACCCGCCCTGT
>Ga0209210_1002007_pt1 | contig 15681 bp, 20 predicted proteins | sample RifGroA1_FD_183991 | JGI IMG/M metagenome (GOLD analysis project Ga0209210, IMG submission 183991) | Contaminated groundwater microbial communities from Rifle, Colorado, USA - Rifle Groundwater A1 (SPAdes) (version 2) | ecosystem: Environmental > Aquatic > Deep subsurface > Groundwater >...
TTTAATTGAAGTTCCTTCCAGATAACCGCGGTCAAATAAAGTGTCTACAATCGAGGACCTTGTGGCTTTTGTTCCAAGATTTTTCTTTTCAAGAGTTGTTATCAATGAAGTCGGGGTGTATCTTTTTGGAGGCTGTGTTTCTTTTTCCTCAAATTTGATTTCGTCTATATTTACTTTTCCTGCAAGGCTGGGAACGTCAGATTCCTCAAGAGTTGCCGGATAGACTGCCGTCCATCCTCTGTCTTTTATTTTTAATCCAGAGGCTGAGAATTTTATGTCCTGATTTTTTAAGGATGTCAAAACTGTGCGTTTGTTTATTGTTATAGCATCAGGGCAAAATACAGAAATAAATCTTTTTGCTATTATGTTGTAGAGTTTTTCTTCATCTTCTGGGAGTTTCTTGAATTCTCCTGTTGGATAAATTGAAGGGTGTGCTGGATCTGATTTTTTTCCTTCAATTGGAACGGAGCGGGTTGCTAACTTTACTTCAGGAAATTTTTTGCTTAGGGCTTTGAGAATTTTCTTTGGCTCTATTGAGTCTGGGATTTTTTGCGAGGAAGTTCTTGGATAGGATATTATTCCATCGAGGTAGAGCTTTTGGGCTAAAGAAAGTGTTTGTGAAGGAGAGATTTTATGGAGGCGATAAGCTTCTCTTTGCAAGGAAGTTAAGTCAAATGGAGATTGCGGAGGGAGGCGTTCTTCTTTTTCCTTTGTTTGGGCAATCGCAGATTTTATATCTTTGAATTTTTCCAGTTCTTCTTTGTTAAAGATGTCTTTTGGGTGCTTGAATGGAAATTTATCAACAAGCGCAAAGACATTCCAATAAGGCTCTGACTTGAATGCGGAAATTTCTTTTTCTCTGTCTACTATTAGTTTTAATGCAGGACCTTGGACGCGCCCTATGGAGAGAATTCTGAAAGAGCCAGTTTTTTTGATTGCAGACATTAGGGCGCGGGAAAGATTAATTCCATAAAGCCAGTCAAGGATATGGCGGGTTTCTCCTGCGTATGCCTGCCCCCAAGCCAATTCAGGCAGAGGGCTTTCATAGGACTTTATTAATTCAGGCTTGGTAAGAGTAGAATATTTCATTCTCTTGGCGGTGCTTTGACTGCATATAAAACGAAGGACGTTCCAGCCAATTACTTCTCCTTCGTTGTCAAAGTCTGTTGCTACAATGAAAGAGCTTGCTCTTTTTGACAATTTTTTCAATAATTCATAATATCTTTTTGTAAAATGAGCTGATTTGATATTATAGGATGGCTGCCATTCTATGTCAAATATTGGCCATCCTTTTTGCCCCTTTGTGTAAGTTAAGTTGAAAAGATGCCCGACTGCAGAGGCAACTATGATATTATCTCCGTTGCGGGAGACTTCATAATAGGGGACAGAGTTTTCAGAGTATTTATTTGGGGTTCCAAGAGCATTTGCAATTTTTTCTGCTGCCTGAGGTTTTTCTGTTATAATGAGTATTGAATCTTTTTTTGTTATTTCTTTTACGTTGCTTGATGAGGATTTTTTCTTTGCTCTTTTTTTCTTTAACGGAGGCTGTTCAAGAGACATTGGGACGGGCTTCCCAGGGAATTCTATTGTTGTTAAGTCTGAAAGGGAAGGCTTGGGCTTTACAGCTTTCTCTACTGTCTGCTTTGATTCGCTTACCGGAATGAAGGATTCAATTGCCATTTTAATCAGGATAGGGAGTGGTATTTAAAATATATAGTTTTGGGAGGGGAAATTGTTAAATAGATTGATATGTGTTTTTTTGATATGTCGAAGAAGCAAATTGCCGAGGTGTATGATAATATAGCTGGGACTTGGAGTGAAAAGGTATGGGTTAAATCTTCTGATTTTAATCATAGGATAGTCTCTTTTTCTGATGTTAAGGGAAATGAAAGCGCTCTTGATGTTGGAATAGGAGCAGGTGATCTTGAGGACTTTTTAGGGCTTGAAAGAGTTACAGGTGTGGATATATCTAAGCAAATGTTGGATGAATGCAGAAGGAAACATCCTGGCTTTGATTTACATGAAGGAGATGCAGAAAGTCTTCCTTTTCCAGAAGGGCGTTTTGACTTTGTTTATTGCAGAAATTTTTTGCAGAATTTTGAAGATCCACAAAAAGTTTTTTCTGAAATGTACAGAGTTTTAAGAGCTGGAGGCAAGCTCATGGCTGTAGAAAGTGCTGTTTATGAAAGTGAAAGGCAATATGTTACGGACATAGTAAGAGTTGTTGAACCGCATCATGCTCTTTTTCCTTCTCATGAGCAACTCCATAATTTGTTTAAGAAATACGGACTAAAAAATATAAATCAGCGTGTTGAAGGATTACATAAAAAGTGGCTTTCTGGTTTTTGCAAGTCTAAACAAGCCACGCCGGAGCAAAAAAGAAGGATAATTGAAATTTGCCAAGGTCTTCCTGAGTCTTATAGGAATAAGTATCAAATGGAGTTTCATCCTTCTGAAGAAGAGATAGAGTCAACCCTCACTTTTAGTTTTATAAAAGGGGTAAAATAGTTAAACGGGGTGATTGTATGTAAATTTATGGGCTTAATTAGGGCGATGCGCTTGGATGCTCTGGATTTATTTAAGTATGTCTCTGCACGTTCAAGAGTAAAGGATTGGGAAGAGAGAAGAGAGATTACACCTCCTTCAAGAGAAATATGTGATGATATGGTTGCAGCTTCTTTTTACAGCCCCTTTGAAAATTTGAGACAATACTTTAGATTCAATTTTTAATCAGCTAATTTTAAAACTATTCTCTTTTTATCCGGAATTGAGATAAGTATGTCTTCGCCCGGCTTTAGATTAAGGGACCTTATAATATCCTTGTTAAAGTATATGCCGAGACGATCTTTGGAGAGCTTTATTATCTTTTGTTTTATTTTAAGAGGAGACTCATTTTCTTTTATTTCCCTTACTATTTGGACTGATGACTTAGGCTCGAAAGTAAAATAATCGCAGTTTTGGCATTGATAACTCACGGCTTTTGTTTTAGCATCTTCTATACCTACCATAACTTTCTTCATTTTTGAACTGCATTTTGGACATATCATTTTTTGTACTTGGCATTTATTACCCAAAGGGTGCTTTCCTTGAGCTCGCACAATATATAGTGCTTTTCTGCTTCTATTTCTAATTTATCTCCTTTCTTTCTCATATTTTTAGTAGTCAATATTATTTCAACTACTTTGCTCCAAGGAAAATATTTTTCGTGGTAAATAATATAATGGAAGCTTTTCTTTATGCTTTTGAAATATACCATTCACTTATTGTGTAGTCTTTTGGACTATAAAAATGTTTGTTTTTAAATCTCAATAATTTTTCCTTCCCTGCCTACGTTGATAACTCTTGTTGAGCCTATTTTTTCCTCAAATCCGGAAGCCTCATGAATGTGGCCGTGCAGGAGAATGTCTGGCTTGAATTGATGAATTGCTTTTGTTATTGCCTTGCTTCCCGGAATTCCTGAAAACTCTGATTTGCTTTTTGAGGGATGCATATGAGTCACCATTATTTTTCTTTCAATTCCTTTTAATCCAGAGTGGGCTTTTTTTAGAGTTGAGAGAATTTCGGACTCTGATGTTCTTCCAGGGCCAGGGCCTTCTGCTCCGCCCGCTCCGAAGAAGCCAACACCATCATATTTTACAGAGTATCCGTGAATGTTTTTTACACCATAAATATTTGCCAGGAAGTCGGCAGTTGCAAAAGAATCCCAGTTTCCAGGGATGATAAGAACTTTTTTGTTTTTATCTTTGAACGGCTTGATTATATCTTTTGTTTCAGTCCAGCCTGTTATATCTCCGCATAAAACAACAAGGTCTACGTTTTCTTTTTCCGCTTTTAGGGCAAGCTTTCTGACTTGCTTTGATTCTCCATGCAAATCGGATGCTGCGAGTATTTTCATAATATAGGAATTCTAATTACATTTATAAAGATTTAGAAATAAAGTTTAGTATGAATATGAGAGGTATAAGTCATGGACTGCTTGTTGGGTTTGGGGTTGTGCTTGTTTTGGTTTTAATTGTGGCTATGTTTTTTTACTTTTCTTTAGCTGGGCCTAATTATGATTCTGTTTATCAGGGCAAGAATTTGCAGGATCCAACGAGCGGTTTGAGTCAAGAACAGGCAGAAGCAAGGTTTGACGAGAGCTTTGTTTATTATTTCTTGTATAGCGTCAAGGCTTACAATTTGCATAATCCTCCTTTAAGTTCTAATGAACCTAAGATGGAATTTATCGTAGGAGATGATGTTTATAATGTTATAATTGACAAGGGCGACATTGTTGTTGAAAAGGGAAGCTTGGATGAGAGGGACGCGGTGATAAGAACTAGCGCCAAAGAAGCTGTTAAAATGATAAAGGATATCAATTATATCAAGGAGTCTTTTGGAAATGGAGATTCTAGCATAGAACTGACTGCAAGCAAGTCGGAGTTATTTTCTAAAGGGTATTTATCTTTGTATACAGAGATTACAGGGCAGAGTTTGAGCGGGAATGTTATAAGGATGTATGTAGAATAATTTTATTGATTTCAATGATTTTGATGTATTTTTTAAGTAGTATTTTGTTACTTTTTAAGATGACAAAATTGGAGAAAACTTTAAAAGGTAATAGTGAACTCTAATATATAGGTTAGAAAGTATACATTCTAACAAAAAACGAAAATGAAAGAAAACTTCGACATATTTTTTAGGAGAAAGCCTGCCTTGATGCTGGTTGCTTTGAAGAGGATTGCGAGAGCGAGGTATGGGAGCATTCTTGCGAAAGAGGTTGACTGCACTTACAGCCACGCTGTCAAGATATTGCAGAGTTTGGAGAGATTAGGATTGGTTGGCTTTGAAAAGAAGGGAAGAATAAAGCTGATTAAGCTTACCAAGAAGGGGCAGGAAGTTGCTGACGATATAGAGAATATAAAGAAACTTGTAGGATAATTCATTTTGAGAAATAGTCATCTAAGTATTTAACCATCTGGTCTTGTGCTATATCCCCAATTTTTGATATGTCCGTTTCTCCCCGTATGTTTATTGTGTAAAATTGATCGGCGAATTTAGTATGATCGGGAAAGTCAGTCATATCTTGCTCGATTTGGTTTTTTTGCTCATCATTACATGTTACATTAATCACTAAGACAGGTTTTTGGAACAGAATTCTGAGTGTTTGGGCGTTATGAAGTTGATAGAAAGGGCATATAACGGCTGCTAAATTTGGAGCTTGTTCGAGTTGACTGGGGTTTTCTAGAAACCTGTCAAATGCGCGATATTCGAATTTATATTGCCCTCTTTCTAGGTCTTGGTCTGTATATTCTGGAGGTACAATTACTAAAATTCTTTTTTTAGACATAAATCTTGAAATTGATATTTGTTTATATAGTTTATAGTGTTGATTTGAAATTAACAATTAAAAACCTGTTTCTGTAAATTTATGCAAGCCTTCAACGTGTGAAATTTTCTCTTTTATTAAAAGACTTCTAAATTTTGAATCCAAGGTAAATCCGAGCTCCTGGAGAATTGGCTTTATTTTTTCATATAGCTGATTTCCTTTTTTATCCAAATCCGTGAGGATTGAGATTTTATCATTTTTGCTGATTTGGAGGGATATCTGCTCTATTCTTTCTCTTAGAGACACAAGGTTTTTGTTTAGCGAATATATTTTCTCAAATCCTAAGGCTGTGAGGGAAGAGATATCTTTCTTTCCTTCTACGATAATCACGTTAGATTTGTATTTTTCAAGATATTCTGGGTTAAGAGTCATTATGATTTGAAAATCCCGTCAATTTATGGCCTCGACGGGATTTGAACCCGCGACACCTGGATTAAGAGTCCAGTGCTCTACCAGGCTGAGCTACGAGGCCGTAAGGTTTGGAAAGAAAGGGCATTTAAAAAGTTATTGAGACTTTGTTCTTTAGATGCTGTTGATGTGTGAGCTTAGCTTTCTAAGTTTAAGATATACTTTAATAATTCTTCAACATGCGAAATTTTCTCTTTAGTTCGTGTGAATAGGCCAAATTAGTTTTATATTGTAGTTATCAAGTAAGTTTTATAAATACATTCTATTGAAAATAAGAATGGAGTATTATTTAGAATGGCCATTTGGATCTAGAGGACACTATCATTTTCCTAATGGAATTTCTCCAGTTTTAATGGATTTTTTAGTTAGAGAAAGATTACGGAAAGGTGAAAATTTGGTTTTTGTTCACGATTCGTGGAATGTACAAGGGAAATATACAGATTACGAAGCTATTTCACAATTAACTGGGTTAAGAGAAGAGGGGATTGATGCCAGTTATAGAGAAATATTAAATTCTCATTTACCAGAGATTATGGCTCTAGGAAGAGAAATAGCTAACGCTAATATTAAAAAATCAAAAAACTTGAAAGATACGCTTGGTTTGCTTCCTAGCGGAATTTATCTGGAAGGAAAACTAAGAAGTCCTCTTGAATTTAGAGACGACTCATTAGATTCATGGAAGATTGCCCAACAGAGATTTCTTCAATTATACAAAGATGGTTTAGTATATTGGAATATCAATCCACAAAATCCAGAGTTTTTCTTAAATGTGAAAAAGCTCATAGAAAAAGTCTCTTTTGAAAAGGTAACGGAAAGTATGGACTTACCAGATTTTGCTTTAAAACAATTTAGAAATGCTTATTCGGTTTATAATAGAGATATGCCATTATCAACAATTAGGGCATATGGAACTCCAATTCCTTTGATTATATCAAATAAAGAGTTGAGCTTTCCAGATTTAGAAGAATTACCTATTGAAACAAGGTATAAAGAAGGAAAAATTATTGGACCGCCTATAGTAATAAAACCGCTATTTAATTGTTATTTTATTCAAGATGTTATCAGAGAGCAATCCCAAATTTCTCCCAGAAATGTTATTACATGTAATGATCAAACTCTTATAACTCTTTTCAATTTTCCGCAGGCATTGTTAACTACTTATTTTGGAAGAGATTATCGCCAGAAATATTTTTTTAATGACTTACTAGTTGATGATAAGGAAGAAAGATATAGTTTTAAGGGCAATGTTCTTTTGTCTTTGGAAGAATTAACAGAAAATGGGTCTGCATTAGTCAGATTTTTAATAGCGAGAAATACCCGTTTTAGAGGATCTAAACTAAGGTTTGAAGATAACAGAACGGCATTTAGAAATCTAAAGAAAACAGTCTCTCAAATTAAAACCAAAAGAATATTTTCACAAGATGATGAAAGACAAATATTTTCAAAAATGTTTAAAGAAGATATAACAAATTTAGATAGAACCTATAAAGTAATAGCTGAATCAGGAGAAATTTGCAGGGCACTAAACTTTTTAACAGATTATGTTTTGCAGGCACACAAGTTAGAAGGAGAAACTCTTCCCGTTTCAGTTGATCATTGCTTGAAATTCTTAGAAACAATATTAGGGGAGAGATAATTTAGATTGCTAAAGCTTCACTTATTCATCTGTCGAGATTAAAAAATTATGGATGTTATTCCAATATCTCTCAAAAATTTCTTTATTAAATTTGTGACCCATGTTATGCTGAAGGGTTGTTACTAAAGGAATTATTTTAGATGCATTTAATGTGTGTTTATAAGAGACTGTTAAATCTTTCGGGTCATATAAAACCAATATAGGGATATGAATTTTAGAGGAATAGAAATTAAAATCTATTTCCTTAAACTTTCTCATTTGGTATTCTAGATTGCTAAATTTTATACGATACAAGTTAAGATAAGCATTTTTTACAAATTTTATTAGCTTATTGAGGTCTTGTTCATCTTTATTTTCATTATGCTTTCTGAAATCCCAAACTGGATTGATTAAAATAATTTTGGATATTAAATTGTTTTTTGTTGATAATCCGCAAGCAATTGGGCATCCAAAACTGCCTGTTATAATCACAAATTCAGTAATTTTGAAACTTTTATATTTTAGATCCCATAAGCTTTTAGCTTTACCATTTTTTATGAAATTAATAAACTTGTGTATATCTTCCACAGGATTGTCTTTCATAAATTCTCCCTTGCTTTGATAACTCCCTTTAAAACGAGGGAAAAAAACATTATATCCTTTTGAATAAAAGAATCTCATAATTTCATCAAGATTATTAGAACTTGGAAAACCTGGTAAAAGAATGATTGCCTGTGAAGGATTTTTATGTATTAAAAATTCAAAAAAAATATCTTCATGACGCGATTTTAATATTGGTAAATTCATAATATTACATATTAAATAAGTATAAAAATCATTCTGTTATCTTTGCATGGATAAGGCTCATAGATTAAAGAGATTTATATCTACTAAGCAATATTCATATAATATCTTTTGTAATCTCCGAAATTTTCCATACTTAATACATATCTCTTTGTTTTTTCGGTATTTTCTTCTAAAAGATTTCCGCAAACTTCAAATTTTTCATCAGATTCGCATAAGGCATAAAAAAAGAAAGTTGTTCTTAATAAACTAATATTCTTATTTTTGTAAACTCCATGAATTTTGTAATAACCTGGAACGGAATAAATATCTTTAGCATTTTCCAAAGTTATTCTTGTTTTTATCAAACCTAAATTTTTTATTTTAAACGAGCTAATATCCATTATTTCTTTTGAGGACTTAATAGTGGGCGTTATATTTACATGCATATAATTCTTGTATATTCCAATTGGTTTTATAGCTTCAAATATTTTTGCAGTTTGATAATCTATTCTGTATGGCATTGTTTTTCTTCTTCTCTTAAAAATTTTTATGGGACGGCTTTTATAACTAGTAAAATTTTTGTCATAAATCTTTTTTTTATTATTCATTAAGAGCAAGCAATTTTTCTTACCTGTGATGACTAAATCCAAGTCTCCTAAGCGGTCGTCAATTTTCTTATATCCGAGAGACTTTAAAAGAAAGTATCCTGTTAGCCCAACTTTATTTATTCCTATTTGTTTAGTCTTTCTTTGATATAATCAAAGGTTATTTTTTTATCTTCCTCCAAAAGAGTACCTATTTTGTGTGAAGAATAATATTCTTCTATCTTAGACTTTGGTATTAGCGGTAACTTTATGTTAGAATCATTAATCTTCCTGAAAAATTTATTTGATTCTAAATTTTTATAATCTTTTATTCTTTCTATCAACTTGCCCTTTCTTACGTTATATTTTGGGTAAGCAATAAAGTATTTTTTTGGATGGTGATTGTATTGAATCTTGTATATTTTATTTTCGCAGAGAAACATATCTCCTACTATTCCTCTCATGAGGGAAGATAGAATAAGACCATATATAAACATTATTTTATTCCTAATAGCTGCTATTACTTCAAATCTGAGAAGATTGCGGAATTGTTTGCCCAAGCATTACATGGTTATTTGGATAAAATCAATCATAATGGTAATCCTATAAGAGTAGCTTTGGAGGAGTGATTACCTGTAGACTCTCCATGTGTGCTTGCACTTTGTGCATTTGTAGAACTTTGTTTCTGATTCGTCAGCGGAGCGTGTTTGGTTTGTCCAAAAGTAGCATTTCTTGTTTCCGCATTTAATGCATTTCATATCCACAATAGGATAGGTGTTATCCGCTTCTTCATTTATTACTGCGATGTTTTCTCTTTTTGATATTTTTTCAGAAGACTCTATTTTTGGCTTCTTTTTAAGCTTGTAGCCGCAACTAACACATGCTGCCTTGTTATCTTTGACTGCTATGATTGAACCGCATTTTGGACAAAATTCCATGGATGTTTATATGAGTATGGCTTTTAAAATTACCTACTTTTACTTGATTTTATTAGTATGAAGGATATTTATATTTTACCTACAGAAACCTCTTTGGCTTTTAGGGCGAAGGGGCTCGAAAAAGATGAGTTTTATCCATCCTATCAAAGGTATTCTTCCAGTAGCCTTGCCTAAAACTGCCGAATCCGAAATGCTCTTTTCTATTGAAAGCTGGCCCGCATTGTGGTCTCCTTTCGTTTCCAGAGGATTTTGAGAGACAAGGCGGTGGATTATAGGGTTGGTTGTGGTAGACTTGAATATTATTATATCTCCTTCTTTTACTTCAGAACGACCGAAGACTAAAATTATGTCTCCCTTATTTAAGCCATTCTTGAATGGGAAGGATTCAAAATCTGATTTTTCTATGTTTCTTTCATCATACCATGCAGAATTTGATTCCCACCAAGAATCAAAGGAAGATTCATGGTACATGGAGCAGGATTCTACGACAACCAAGGGCAAAGGAGAGCCGGTTATTAGGGAAAATACAGGGAAGAATATGAATTTTATAAATATCAGAATAAGGACTAGAGAGACTAACCAAGATTGCCAGGTGTCTTTTTGAAGAAATTTCCAGAATCTTTTTATTTGATATTTTATGGACATTATTAATTTGTGGGAAAGGGGATTTTTAAATTGTTGGTAGGATTTTTCTATTTAGATATCTACTCTAGTTCTTGCATAGGGAATTGAATATACTTCTCTATTTTTTCCAAGTGAATCAAATCCATACTTAGCAAGTCATCGCCAATGATTCTTCTTATTTCTTTGAGCTTTTCTCCCAGTTCAAGAGGATTTTTTGATACTACGTATATGACTGCACTATACGCTCCGACAAGATGTGCAGAATAGAACACGTGGGAATTTCTATGCAAAAATTCTTTTAATTCTTTGCTTACCTCTTTCAAATTAACCAATAACTGCGTTGTATAAAGTCCATATTTTTGAAAATCATGTAAAAGTCCAAAATTCATAATGAACTTTCTTTGTACATAACCATTTACCCTATATCTTATTGTCTCCTGATTAATTCCAGTTTTTTCGGATAATTCGCTAAATTTAACTCTAGGATTTTTCAGGATAATAGATATAATCTTACTATCTATTTTATCCAGTTTAACTGGAGACCTATCTTCTGACAGAGAGTATTCTTTTGTGTTAAGGATATAGATTTTGTTTCTTCTATTTGATGGGATTTTAACATTAACGTTTATCGGCGGCAAAATATTCGTAAATTTTTTTATATAAGAATGAAATTCTGCTATGGCGAGATCTTGTAAATCTATTATTTTTTTAATCTCTTTAATAACTTTTTCTAGTTCATCTTTATTTTTAACTAGGGCAATAAGCTGCAAATCGTATTTGCCATAACTGGAATTAATTGAAATTATTTCTTTAATTTTGGAGAGAGAATCGTATTTTATATTCAAGTCTTTTACACGAATAAGCAAGTGGTAATGCGTGTATCCCAGCAGATTATAATCAAATTGAACTGAAAAAGAAGCTAATTTTTCTTCTTCAATAAGTTTTTTTATTTGATATTCTACCGCATCTTCTGAACAACGAAGCGATTTGGCTATATCTTTGTTAGAAAATCTGCAATTAATAGAAAGAAGCTCCAATAATTGCTTTTGCCTCGTATTTAAGTCCATTATACTATTATTCCATACTTATCTTATAAATCTTTTGTTTTTATCGTATTTTATCTTAGGAATTCTTATATATCAATATTTTTACCTCTTCTATATGACAACAATTAGAGTTCCGGAGAGGTATCAGAATATTCTTAGCAATAGTAAGAACTATGCTGGATTGATGGGGCTTTCTGTGGGCAAACAGGAATTTACTAATCTCGACATTATGCGCGAATACGCGCAATTTATGCAAGATAGGTTTCTTTATGGAATTTTTTTAATTGGAGATTATCCTAAAAAATATAATATAATGGCTTTAGAAGGTGTGTCTGAAAAAAAAGCCGAGGAAAGAACAAGAATTGCTGGAGATAATATGAGAAATGCACTTGAAAGGATAACTAGAGATTATCCTCTTGTTAAAGTCATGCGCTGGAAAAAATTTATGGATGAAAAATATTCCCATAATTTACAGGTGCTCAGAGCAAGTTATGATAATGATTCTCAATTTAGAAGTTTGGCTAATGAAATAGTTGGCAATTTTCTTAACTTGCCTTCCAATCGCACTAAATGGAAGACAACAAGTCCTCCAATTGCGGTTGCTAAAGAATATCTTTTAGATGAGTTGGCAGGGCTATTAGCAATTCCGTTCTCAATTCCTTTACCTGTATGTGAAATTTATCCAGAAAGAAATGAATTGCATGAACAGATACAAGCAAGGCAATTTCCTTTTTGTAAAAATCTTCTTATTAAGGATGACAGAGTTTTTATGGAGGCATATTATGAACCCTCAAATTAGGAAACTACAACATGAAGACATTGATAGAGTTTATGATTTGGGAATTCAAGTGCCAGAATTTTCAATAAAAGGTGAAGCTGAGCATAGATTTTGGCCCAAAGATACCTTAGAGAGATTTGTTAGCCAAGGTTTGTCTTTAGTAATTGAAGATCAGAGTTTAATTGTGGGATTTTTATTAGCTGTTTATCAGCCAATTACACAAAAACTAACGTGGGAAAATATGTATATTGTTCCTGCTTATCAAAATAAGGGGCTGGCGGATGATTGTTTTCAAAAAACTTGGGAAATGGCAAAAAAAGAAGGTGTAATTGTAGCTGAGGCTTTGCTTGCTTCAGATAACTTTTCTGCACAAAAAATGTTTGGGCGTCTTGGATTTAAGAGTGCTGGAGATTATTATTGGATGCTGAAATGGCAGGATTAAGTACAAATATAAATTTAAATACGATTTATTTATATCTTGATGATACGGCAGTAGTATAATGGTTCGTATATTGGCTTCCCAAGTCAATGGTCCGGGTCCGATTCCCGGCTGCCGTATTTTCCTAACTTTTAACTGAGGATTCGTAAAGGGCAAGAAGAGTTATAACAATCATTGTGGAGTCGATTATCATGCAATTTCTGCAAATTTCCTTGATTATAAAGAATTGCACAACTATGAAGTATATTGCGAAGGCGGAGCCGATTAGTGCAGAGATTAAAAATATTCTTTTAGGAATTTTTTTTAGTGATGCAAGAATGTAAACTATTAAGAGGGCTATAAATCCGAAAAGGCCGAGGTAAACCACTTTAAATCCTAATATCAGGGCGTATGGGGAGTTTTGAACTATTTCACAGCCTGAATTTGGGCTGCAAAAGTAAGAATCCACGTTCTGGCCCTGAATTATGATTGTTGCCATGAATATTCCGAATATTAGGAGGAGGAAAATTAACGCGCTTGACTTTTTCATTATACTTGTAAATTTTGAGGGTTTAATAATCTTGTGAAATTTAATCTTTGAGAGACAACAAGCATTTATTTATATCATTTTATTTATTTTATTATGATATTAAATTTTCCTAAAAAAATAAGTCCAGAGCTTGCCGAAGAGGTTGGGTGGCATGTTGGGGATGGTAGTATGAATTATTATAACTATAGTGGCAGAAGAAAAGGATTTTATCAGTTGAGGGGACACATAGAAGATGACAGAGAGCATTATTTGAGAAGAATAAAACCTATTTTCAAGGAGCTGTATGGGGTGGATGTATCGTTAAGAGATATGCCTTCGACAAGGGTTTTCGGCTTTCAGATTTGGAGCAGTGAACTGGTTAAGTTTAAGGAAAGTCTGGGTTTAGGATTAGGACCAAAGATAAGTGTAAAAATTCCGGATATTTTTTTGAACGACAAAAGATTAAAGATATCCGTTCTGAGAGGAATTTTTGATACTGATGGTTGTGTTTATTTGGAAAAGAAGAACAAAAAGCTGTACCCAAAGATGGAAATTCAAACTATCTCTTTGCCTTTGGCGTTGCAACTAAGAGAGATTTTTAATAGTCTTGGTTTGAGAGCAACCTTGTACACAAATAAGAATCTTAATCATCCAAACAAGAAAATTTGCTACGCTGTCACTATTCGCGGTGTAGAGATGCTGCATAGATTTTTTGATGTAATTGAACCTAAGAACCAGAAGCATTTAGACAAATATTCTTTCTTCACGCAAAGTTTAAATAACTTATAAAAAGTTTATTATTGTGATCCCGTAGCATAGCCCGGTTAATGCGCTGCTCTGATAAGGCAGAGATCCCAAGTTCAAATCTTGGCGGGATCATGTATTTTAGAATATAAATTATTATAAAGTGTATTTGAGTTTTCAAATAAATGGTTGACTATCCTTGGACGGATGCTTTTCTAAAAGGTTTAATCAGTGTTAAGAGGAATTATATTGCTGCAGTTTTAGAAGGAGATTTTAAATATTTGCCCTGCGCTTTTATGCTTGCTGATTCTTTGGAAAGTGTAGAGAGATATAGGAAAGGACCTCATAATTTTACTTCATGCTGGTCTTTAATTAAAGATAAAAAACCAGAAGTTATAAATGAGGATCTTGTGGAATTAGTCAGTAGAATACCTGCTGTTGATATTAGTAAGTATAGGATAGATAGTTGTCTTGGGGAGTTTTTCTCTGAGGAAACTAATTGTGATATATTTCATCTTTCTCTAACTGATAATTTTTATAGAGGGACAAGTTCGGATTTGCAGACTTTGGTTGATAATATTCCTGATGGTGATTTAAAGATTCAGATTCAGCATATAGCAGATAGGCAGACTATTTCTAAGAACAATGCGTGGCGGAGAACATATAGAGGAAATTGGGTTGGGTTTTATAGAGGAGAATTTCTTGGGGCAGGCAAGGATTTAGAGAGGCTCAAAACTGATTTAAAAGAAAGATTTCCTGAATCCTCTCCTGTTTTTCATCACTTTAGTTCTTTAGGGAGCCGTTAGCTTTACAACTTCTCTTTCATTCTTCAGTATGAAATTCAACGAGAAGCTTGTTTTTTGCAAGTGAGAGGCGCTTAAGGGGAAGATTTACAGGAAGGGAATTTACATAAATCTTCTTTGAGCCTATGGCTTTTATTTCATATCCTGATTCTAATTTTGAGACAAAAATGTCCTGCGGGGAGTCGACTCCTGGAGTTGACAATTCGTAAACAACTTTGTTGTTTAATCTTTTTACGGATGATTTTGCTTCTGCTCTTGGAAGCGAGGACATTTTTTCCAATTGCTCAGATGTGAGTGTCTTTTTCACAAGTTTAGTTTGAGACTTTCGTTTTTCAATTGGCTGGCCTATTCTTATTTTAATTCCATTTGGAAAACTTCTTACTTCTGTTCTTCCAAATTCTTTTTCCAAGTTTTTATCTACTTCTTTAAACTGCCTGTCAAGATTCTTTACCAGAGAATTCACAAGGGAGTTTATTATTTTGTCAGTGATTCCGAAGTTTCCGGGCATCATAATTTCTTCACTGGAATCGCTTTTTCCCAAAAGGCCGAAGTCTCTCATCTCTCTTTCCCTGTCAATCAAATCTGTTCCGCAATAAGGGCAAAAGCTAAATTTTCCCTCTATTCTGGAATTGCAGCTAAAGCATTCGGCTTCTTCTTTTTTTTTGTTGAAAAACATAGTATCTCCTAATACACAGGGGTTTTAAACTTTTTTGGTGTTTTCCTGCATACTTTTATTAGAACTACACTTCTTTTGAGTTAATAATCTTTGTTGTTTTTGATATTTTATTATTCCTAATGTTATAAGAATATAAATTGAGAGATTGTTAGTTAGATGTAATAAATAAAGAATATAGAATAAAGAATTTTTTTTTATGCTGATGTCGAAGTGTCTGACAAATTAACACTTCGAGCATCCAAAAGTCCAAACAAAAACTCGAGGACTTTTTGATAATAATTTTTTCCTTCTCCTGATTCATCGCTTGTTATAGGTAGTTCACTTGAATATTGCTTTAAACCATCCGATTTCCGCATTTAAAGTT
>Ga0209210_1002008_pt1 | contig 15679 bp, 22 predicted proteins | sample RifGroA1_FD_183991 | JGI IMG/M metagenome (GOLD analysis project Ga0209210, IMG submission 183991) | Contaminated groundwater microbial communities from Rifle, Colorado, USA - Rifle Groundwater A1 (SPAdes) (version 2) | ecosystem: Environmental > Aquatic > Deep subsurface > Groundwater >...
TCCGATGGCTAACATAAACCCTATCTCTTCTGATAGTGCCTACTACCTTACCTCTTACTATGACTTGTTTATCTTGTTCTAATCTCACTTTAAACACCCATAAAGATTAATTCCACAAACTGAGCATATTTCCATCTTTCATCTCACCTTTTGTCTTGAAAGTTTCATTGTCCTTATTAAAGCCCTCTCATATTTTAATTTACATTTATACTCGTCAACATATATTCTTTTTTTTAATCCACACATAAAATAACTACAAGTAAATTCAAAATATTCGTGTTTATTATAGTTTGTTGGTTTGTGTGTTTTTAACCATTGGTGTCTATGTTTATTCATTTTCATCTCACCCTTAAAAAACTCTCTCTGAAAAATCTGGTCAATTTCTCCTTCTTGTTATATTTATAATTATAAATAGTTATTTTACCTTTCCCATCGTACTCCCAAATCTCCCCAGCACGAAAAATTGTCTTGGTGATGTTGCCATTGTTATCCTTTGTTATTCTAATTTCCATCTTTCATCTCACCTTTTTTTATATTAAAATAACCTAATTGGAAATGTTTTAATAATGTGGTTTTCAACAAAATTTTCTTTCGCTAATTTTACTGCTTCTGTTATGTTTTTAGCGTATATTGTTTGATATTTCTTCTTTGTATCTAAAAACACTACTTTATAGAGTTTCATTTATTCGTATCCTCTATATTTTTGTCTAATTTTGTATCGTAAAAATATGTTCCTTCAACAACTATTTTTACTTTAAGGTTTTTTTCTTGCATATCGCCTTGTGTAATTTCAAATCTTTCTAACCAATTCCAAAATTTCTGCTCTAATTCTGACATGGATTGAGTATCCAGAAATTTGTTAGATAATTTTAATTCAATTTTTGCCATCTTTCATCTCACCTTTTTGTTTAACTATCGTTTAACTATCGTTTAACTATCTTACTATTCTATAATATAGATGTATATATAAATGTTTCTATCCTGGAGTATATATATTAGAAAAAAAGAGAAAATTAACTAAACTAACTATCCAACTATCTTTTTTATTATCCTTTTGCCAAATAATTCGTTTATGATGAAGATTAGAACACCTATCCCAAACAATGCTATCATCCCATCAAAAATGTTCAGTATCCATTCAAACACCTTGCCTGATACCAAATATCTGAGATACATGAATAATATCAATAATCCTATGCCTATTATGATTGCTTTGAAATCGGTTTTTGTAAATGTTCTTCTTCGTTTTGCCATCTTTATTTGTCTTTTTTATATGTCTTTTTTGCTTTTTGTAATGTTTCCTTAAAAGATAAGGTCGGATTATCTTTCTTGACTTGTTTTACGTGTTTTATCCATTTGTTTTCTGCCATTTTGTTTTACCTCCTTCTTTTACCCTTACTCTTTGCCCTGACTATACCCACAATTATCAACAGAACCAATCCTATGCCTATTCCTACCATTATTTTCGTATAGTTGGTCATAGTTGTTGGTGGTTCACACGCTGTAATGTCTGAATCACACTCTTGTTGTTTTGTATCATTGATTATAATATCTTCATCTTCATTATCTGGGACTACTGGTTCTGTGTCTGGATTGTAAGGAACTGTTGCGGTATATCCACATTTACCATCTACTAAACCTTTGTTTATATACTCATTATTCTCACATACACTATATTCCTGACCATTACAGCTTTCCTGACCTTCATCGCATACTTTGACTATGACATTTTGAATTGCAAACTTTTTACTTAGTGTAAATTTATAATCCATATCTACTTTACTTGACCAGTCATATCCTTCAGGAAATAATACACCTGTTGCTGATTTTCCTTCTATATATTCACAAGGTATTTTTTGCATGAAATTCCACACTGAATCAGAGAACCTTTCTATTGAATAAAATCTATCTCCTGTTATACAATTGCTTAATTCTGGTAATCTTTGTCCACAACTAGCTGAACTTCCTGAACTACATGTATTTCCACCTAATGCAATAAAATATTTTGCTGTTAATGTATGGTCTCCATTATCTAAACCTTTTAAGAAAAATTCTGGACTTATTAAAGAAGATTCAACTGTTCTATCATTTCCAACTGATAAACCTAAAACTTGTCCTCCAATATAAACTTCATCTACATAATAAAAAATAAGTCCTAGTTGTGCATAACCACCACTATTTCTTCCTCTTGGATTAATACCACTTATCAGATTTTTAACTTGTATATTTTCACCATTTTCATAGATAGGAATATCTTTTGTAAAACTTAATTCTATGTTTTTAATAAATCCAGTGTCAAAAGCTGTCTCCTTGAATGGATTGAAGAATATCATACTTGCGATTATTATGACTATTACACCTAATGCGATGTTCTGGTATAACTCCTTGTTCTTGTTTTTTACCATCTTTGTCTTACCTCTCTTATATAATCAAAAATAAAAATAAAAAAATAAAGTTATATTAGTTTTGCCTTCTTGAGCAATCTCTGGGTTACTCCTTCTGCAATGAAGAACTGGGTTAGGAATAAGATTGTCTGTGCAAGACCGCCTAAACTCATTGTAGTTAGTGGGTTAAACTTGAACAATGCACCTACCAATGCCCATAAACCATAGATTAGTCCTAAACTTACCATTGCTTCCAGCAAGTCCTCTCTGCCTTGTCTGAATTTCATTGCCCATACCATTGCCAGTGATGAACCTATTAATACCAATGCACCTACTAATGCACCACTACCTAACATGTTCATTAAAATTGCTGTCAGTGATACGATTACTGCTAATGCAACGCCTGATGCTAATGCTTTCACTACCATCTTTTGAACGATTGATTTTTTTGCCATCTTTTTTTTACCTCCTTCCTGTTGATTGATTAATTTCTTTTTTGCATATCTAAAAATGTTAATATATATGACATTAATACTACTGTTGAGTTCAAAAAGTTAAACATTAAATCTGATGAACTCAACCCTTTTAGTATTCCATATAATAACCATAACGCTGTCATTATCATTGCTACCATATCCAATATGATAACTGTTTTTCTTATCAAATTATATTACACCAAATATTTTTAATATCATCATTATTATGCCTATTAGTCCTAATAGTATTGTTATCTGACCAACAATTTCAATGAAATCATTTCTCCTTTTTTTCATCTTTTTTTTACCTCTTCATAGTTTACGCTACTGATAATATCAGATAACTTATTACCCCTATCACTAAGGACACCAACATTATCAGAAAATTCATGGTTACAAGATTACTTTTTTTCATCTTGCCTGAATAATCTATGAACATGTTTAATACCAGTGAAATTATCAATGGTATTATTATTAAAGTTATTACTATTATCATACCCTGACTTTTTAAGATGGATGATATTATGTCAAACCTTTCTGGCGTCTGCAATTGTGCCACACCATCGCACATTGTCGCTATCGTGTTGTTTAGTTCCATTTTTTCTTATCTCCTACCTGCCCTGATGAAACCTGCTATCTCTAATATCGGTTTCACCTTTTTGTTTATTTTATTAACCTTATCCCTTGTAAAAATAATCCACCTGCTATGCCCTCGTCTATATTCCCTATAATAGGTAAATTGTCTGGGATAAATTCTATGAACCCAAAACCAAAATTTAATAGGTATATACTCGCAACTATAAGCAATACCCAACCAACTAGCTTGTTTGTTGTTTTCTTTCTCATTTTATTACCAACCAAAACCTAATAACCATAATGGTATTTTCAGTAACCATGAACTTAACACGCTTACACTGACAAAATACACTAAAAATCCTATCCCTGTGCTGAACAAAACCAGGATGATTGTCAATACTGGGTCGGCTTTCTTGCTACCTTTTGGCTTTGCAAACATATTATATCCCAATCCTAATGATAACAGTCCAAATAACCCTCCTAATATGTATGGCAATATCTTTTTAAGGTCAAATGGTGTCTGGCAGTCTTGGTCGTCTTTGTCTGTTAGCCCATCCTTGTCATTATCTATCTTATCATTACATATTTCAACCTGTTTTCCTTGACATTTGGGAACTCCCTCTTCAACCACGCAAATGTTTTCGCATTGAGTTCTCTGAACCATCTTACCTTGTTCACATATAACAATATCCTTGCCTAAACAAGTGTTCACGCTACATTCCCTGCCACCTTCAATGAAATCTGCTTTATATGAATAGGAACAACTATCCTGTTTGCCTGAATTAACGTCTGTTGCTGTAACTTTACATATAATGTTTTTATCTTTATCAACACTAACACCATTTCTTACACTTACACTAACTGATTCCTGTCCCTGTAAACTAACTTCTCTTGGTGTTATATCAGCAAACGCTTCACTACCACAATCTATCCCTAATGTAAACTTGCTTTTTTCATTAACATTAGGTGCATTGTTCTTTACTGAAAACCCATAATCTGCCTGTTTACCGCTTTCTACTGTAAACCCTGCTGTTGGACATGTTAGTTTTGGTATCCCTTCAACCATATGTATTCCAACATAATCCGCATCAAGTTCAACTGTCATTACTGGAACTAATAGGGGGTTTTTGAAATACACTACATAAGTTTCGCCAAATGGTGAAATCTGAGCAATCTTTTGTTCTTTACTTAATATTGATGATGTTTTATCTTTTATTGCGGTTTCTAACTCTGTATTATATTTTGTTACCATTGGCAATAGTTTAGAATATGTATTAAATGTTTTAGTTATCTCATTTTGTAAAGTTGATACTGCTAATTTCCTGGTAATATATGTTTCCCTATCAACTATATTCATATTTTGAGTATTATACTCATAATATAACTCGTAGTTTTGTCCAAGTGAATCAACCCAATAACTTCCCAGTCCAGAAAATTCAAACCTGACAAAAGCTTTTTCGCCTATTTTTCCACTGATAATATTTTGTGATGGTGTTATCCTTATAGGAATACTACCCAAACCATCTATGTCAAAATCATATTCCATGTTTAAATCTCTGCTTAAACCAAATGTTTCCTTCTCGCCTATGTTATTAGCATAAAAACAATGACAATCGCTTAAAGGATTGGTAGTTTCTTTTTTACAGTCTATGGTAGTATATGTTGGTTTTGGCTTGGCTTTATTTCCATCCTTGATTGAACATACCGCACTTTTTCCAATATTATAATCAACTATCTTATAATAATTTTCTGTGCCTGAACCTATATTGACTTTATTTGTTTGGGATTGAGAAATGAACTTGAAATCGCCTGTTACTGTTTTATCAACACTATATTTTACAGAACTAGATGATATCTCGTCTGCCATATCAGTATTTTTGAACTGTATCTTTAAACAATCTCCATTATTGTTAAGAGCAGAAATTACTTTTATAACTTCTCTGACCTTAAGATTACCACTTGATGTCAATAACGCACTGCCTACTGATAATATCCCCTGTGAACCGCATGATACTGGTGGTGGTGTCGGTGGGATTAGTGCTGTATTTCTTAATATTGGCGTGGCAATCAATACATAAGCTAACACTACCATTATCAATATTCCAAATAACCATTTTTGACCTGATTTATTTCGTTTTGCCATCTTTGTTCACCTTTTATATCATATTTAATATTAAATCTCTTGAACTTTGTATATAATTATATATTTCAAAATCTTCCATATCAGGACTACCTTCATAATGTATTGTATGAAGATATTTGCATTGAGTGAACAATGATTTCACGTCATATTCTTGTGCAGTATTAAATATAATTCTTGGACTTTTAATTTCTGTTTTTGATATATATTCAAGTGCCAATACAAACGCTACCCATGTTTTTTCACATGCCTGACTTAAATTTGTAAATCTATGACTTTTTTCATAGAGTTTTCTTTCATACTCTGCTTTTTTAAGCAATTCTACTATTTTTGTTTTTTTATTTTTCATTGTGGGTATCAATTATTCTGTTTTTTAGTGTGACTTCATATATTTCCTTGCGAGTGCTTGTGCTTGGGATTTTGTCTTTAATTTTCCTTGTTTATACGTGTATTCTTTTGGTATTTGCCTATAATATGAACCAAATGTCCAATCTCCATTAATGGTTTTAGTTATTAGAACTCCATCATAAAATTTATTCCCAGATAATTTTTTTCCATTCTCATGATATTTATGCCATTCATATTCTCCTGATTTTGTCCAATCTTTTAGTGTCATCTTCATCCCCTCTTATAGTTGTTCTATTGATACCCCATGTTTTTCTTTAAAACTATCAAAATAATAACCACCACTACCCTGATTTGACTTTGACCAGTTATATGCTGATTTTGGCAACTGTTTTTTGTCAATCAAAAATGTAAATACTTCTGATTGTTCCCCTTTATAACTTCTTGTATTCCACTCTAATTCTCCTATTTTTTTTAGTTCTTGTCTTGTCAATTTAAAAACACTGGCAGTAACTGTTGCACCACCATAGGTTCTGCTTACTTTTTCTTTGTCTATTTTATAATAAAACTTTTTCATCTTTTATCTCCTCCATTTATTCTTCCTGACTCGCTTCATGTCTTTCCTGAATGCGTTTGGCGACTTACATCGTGGACAGTATTTTGGCTTTTTAAACCTATTTTTGACTATTTTGCCACCTATCCACTCGTTCCCACATCGTAAACATCTTAACCTTGCCATCTTAATTTACCTCACTCCATACTAAAATCTGTTTGAAACCTGTCATTATGTTTTTTTATCTTTTTATTAATTAGTTTCTTTTGTTTTTGATTACTTAATTCAAATACTGCTTTATGTCTTGATATGGGTGATATTTTTTTGCCTATACTTTTACTTAGCAATGACCATGTATTACCTTTAAAATGAGTTACATGATTCCTTGATATCAATTCCCATATCGTTACCATCTTTCAGTTTCTCCTCTCTATGATTATCTTGTCTGGGTCAATAACTAACATTCTCAGATAATTACCGACTTCGTATAAACTATTAAAATTCCTGACTTCAATCTTGCCATACGCACTTCTTTGTGCCACTATCTTTGTCTTAAACATCCTTACTTTATACATTTTTCTTTTACCTCTTATTCCTTATTTTGATTATACTAAAAGTTAGTTGCATACCATATATTTAAATGTTTGTCTTTTATCATTATATCCTGATATGCGTTTTTAAAAATAAATAGATGCGTTCCCACACAGTTAAACCTTTTATGACTGCGTTGTGTAGTTTAACATATTCCATATCGCCCTGATATATATACACTTCAATATGATACACACTACCTTTTATTTCGTTGCTTGGTATTTGCATCTCATACTCATACACACCTTTGAACTTGTTTGGGAACACGCCCTGATATATACTTTCGTTGCCTTTGCTTATGTTTAGAAAAATATCATCTATTGATTTATCAGTCTCGTATCTTATAATACCAACTCTGCCTGATTTCCAGTTTCCTTGTAATAATATATCATCACTATAACTATATACCATCTGAGCAGATATAAGTAACATTAATAAGATTGTTAATTTATTCATCTCTCTATTACCTGGTCTGTTATCTCTTCCTTAATAAACCTACTAATGAAATGCCTAAGATTAATACCACTATCCCACCTATGATTAGTTTTGTGGTGTCAAACCCCTGCAATAAGTCCAGTGCCACACCTATCCTGCTTATCTTGACCTGTTTCTGTGCCTGAACTATGTCTGGTTCTAAATTTGAATAGAATTTTAAATCGTAACTGCCTTCTTCTAACTCGTTGTTATACACTGCATAATACCTGCCACTGTCTGTGTTCTGCATATCTAATTTGGCGTATAGCTTATTATCTTTGCTTATGGTGAAATATACATTGCCTACATTTAACAGTTCGCCTTCACTATCTATTGCGTTCAAATATGTTGTTGCCATAATCTCAATGTTCTCCCTTAGCTGATACGCACTTTTCATATCCACTAACATCTTAATCTCTGACCTCTGTCCTGTTATCGCTGTCTGTTGTATCAGTCCACTACCTGAACTACCTCCACCACCACCTGTTGAACCACCCTCACTACCTGCACTATCTGTTTCTAATGTTGTTACTAATACATGAGAATAGTTGCCTAAGTTAAAGATATTATCAACTGCACGTATCTGGAAATGGTATGCTGTTGCACCTGTCAGTCCTGTTACTGTGTATGAAGTGAACGCTGACGTTAAATTGGTTATTGGTGATAATGTGCCTGAATTGTTCTGGTATAATTCAACATGATTGAAATCTATATCGCCTGGCAATGTCCAGTTTAACCTGATATAACTAAGGGATTTGTCATAGCTTTGCAGGTTAGTTATGTCTGATGGTGATGTTGTATCGTTTGAATACTCCCAGTAAACTCTTGAATCGGTTGCATTGAAACTTGTCTGGTTCTGATGCCTGTTCAATAAAAAGGTTGTGTTTTGACCATTTATCTTTATGTTCACAGCAACAGACTGGTTCTGACCAAACATGTCAAAATCATTTTCGCTATGTGTCCAATTGTATAAAGTGATATTAAGATTGCCTGATGTCGGTATAAAGCTTATATTGTCTGTGTTGTTTATTATTATGCCTGTATCATACACTGTTAGATTGTCTAGTGTTATATCCTTAGCTAAGGTGTATGTCACTCTAAAACTGCTGTTGCCATACTGCCATTGCGTTTGGTTATTGAAAGTAACTGCGGTTGCACTGTATATTGTTAGTAGTAACATCAATAAAAATATATATACATATTTCTTGTCTAACATAACCTACCACCACCTGAGATGGTAACTTCTGCACCACCTTTTATCGTAACCTCTCCACACGATGTGATATTACTTGTTATGTGTGTGTGACCTGTGCCATTGAATATTATTTTGTTTGTCGCCATATTAACATTGGTGATTATGTTGCAACTGTCTGCACTCTGGATTGTCCATACACCTGAACTATATGTGCATGTGTCTGTAACTAAATTTGCTTCATTAATAGTATAGCTTGTTATCTTAGGTGTTTCTGTGCCACTTGTATCCTGCAATAAAAACTCATAAAATATTGGATTGTTAGCGTTTAAATTAAAGGTTAAATCGTTAGTTCCATTAGTGCTTAGAGTAGTATATGCACTCGTATCAAGACTTGCGTTAGTGGTGTTATACCTGAACTTGACTGTGCTTGTGCCTGTGGTTACTACTACTGCTGATAAATTTGTCAATGTATTGCCTGTTTGTGGTGTCCAACCCTGTCTGTCTAATAGCTGAGATTGGGGTGTAAAATTCATTCGCTGTATTGTAATATCATCAAAATATATTTTTCCTGTTTCTTGAGGATATGCAGACAATCCTATATACACATTAGATAAATCAGAGCCTAATATATCAGTAGGATTAGATAGGCAGTTCCATATAGCCATTGGATTGCCAGAGACAGGAGAAGCGTTGAACATTCTTGCTGTAACACAAGACTCATTAATCAACACTTCTAATTTTCTGTAACCGACATTATTTTGCCCGAAATATCCAAAAAAAGTGGTTGTTGATGTATCTCTTGTTTCATTCCATATATTCCACCCGCTAGGATTGTTGTAATACAAGCCAATATTATTATAGTGTGTTGCATTCTTACCATAAGTTATGCCACCATACATATTATTTGACGAATCAAATCCCGAAGTCCAAACAGATATATTAAGTTGCTCAGAATTTATAATTTTATAAATATAAGAAGAATTGAAGACGCATACATTTTTTTCTACTTGGGAAGGATAATCACCATTGCCAAAATCATTGTCTATTGCCACTGTGCCTGTCCTTGCCCCAACTTGAGAGTAGTTCCATTGTCCCTCTGAATCGTTGATGGGAGAACAACCAATTACTCCACTTAACCCCTCGAAACTTGAATCTACTGAAAATAGAGAGCTGTTAATCTCCAACCTATCATTACTCGTTGTCATGTTAGACAATATAGTTCCATTAGTATAATCAGCGTCAGTTGTCCATGTCCTGCTATCAGTTATGGTTGGGTCTAGGCAGAACCAAGTTGTCTGGTCTTTGACATCGCCCATACATATAGTATATTTAATAGGCAATAAACCAAAATCGTATGGTGTTACTTTGATAGTATAACTATCTTGTGCAGTAGCTATAAACTCTTCAGCTTCTATGTAATATTGATATAACCCATAATTTGTAAATCCAACTTTGGTTTTTAGTTTAATATCCTTTGATGTTTTATCATAGTATAACTTATCACTTCTATCATACCATATAATCTTATTATCTTCTATCTTATTGTTGTCTGTTATACTAAGAATATCCTGAATGTCATAAGATGTATTCTCTAATGTTATGTTGTTTATTTGTGTATAAGTATGATTACAATAAAAATGCGTATTGTCTATATATCCATAAGAACTGCCTGTGCAAGTATAATCATTATATTTATAATTTGAATCTATTGAACTCCAAGTTACTTCATTAACTTTTTGTTGGCTATCAACAGGAACTATTTCTATGTGCTGAGTGTCGTATGATGTGCTTTCTAGTGTTATATTATTTATTTGTGTAAAGGTAGTATTACAAAAGAAGTGTGTGGTATCTATATACCCATAAGAACTGCCTGAACAAGTATAAACATAATCAGTAATTTGTGTTTTTGCTTTGCTACCATCAATATGTATATTATATAGTGGTATTGGAGATATCAATATGATATCGTTTAGTTTACCACTCAGTTTTCTGCCTATGTTATTTATATCTATTGTTGCATATTCTTTGGTTGGATTAAGTCCTGTTATGTCAAGTTCTATCTCTATAATATTATCAGAGTCTTCTGTCTTAATACCACCATACTTGTTTTTTATGTCTACACTATAAACATAGACAGATAAAACTAATATTAATAAGAAACTGAGTAAAACAATTTTATTAAGTTTCATTTTGGCGGACTCCACGTGTAATTATTGTATATCTGTTCAGGGATTAGCAATATAACCATAAATATGGTAAATATTGTTATTGATACAAGATGATTAAACTGTTTCTTTTTCTGTCTATCAAAATACTCTTTCCACAATAATTTAATCTCTTTTATCATGGTTTATGGACACTGGTTTACTCTTGTTGTTCCGACTACTCTAACTAAACAACCAGACGCATTAATATATTCGTATATGCTACTATTCCAGTTAATCTGACCAGTAGTTGATATGTTTAAATCAATTCCTGTATTTAATAAAATATCGCCTGTGAATGTTTCTCCACTTACCAAAGCATAAGTATTATCGTCTGTTAATACACTTGCTGTTAATGTATCGCTTACTTCATTATCTGCCCAAGGATTTGCTGTATTGACCAAATTTTCTACTATTGTTCCATCTGCAATATCAGTTAGTGTTGCTTCTAATGGTTGGTATGTTGTTCCAGCTGTTGAACTGTTTAGGTATGTGGATAAGGTTGGATAATACACAGCTTGAATATCGTCAGATGAGTTGAATGTGTTTATGTCTGACCATGTTGTTGTCAGATTAGTTAGTCCTGTCTGTTCTACATTTAAAGTTTTTGTGGTTGTCCCTGTAACCTGGATAGAAGTTACATTTGTGTTAGTGTCTGTATCTGTCAACGATACTGCTGTGCCATTGACAAGAACTTGATTTGCATTGATTGTAGTGGTGTTTATACCTCCACCTAGTATGCTTTCTCCATTGCTTATAGTGGTTATACCTGCTACCACACTCATTAATAAGGTAAATAAAAATATTATTGTAACAATTGCATTCAGTTTGTTTTTATCCATTTTACACAACCCTCATATTTTTTTCTTGGTTTATTTTGATTATACTAAAAGTTAGTTGCATACCATATATTTAAATGTTTATCTTTTTGTCATCTGAAAGTATATTATGCTAAATATCTCTAATCCTGTTACTATCCATAACCCGCCAAACAAAAACATCGTGGTTATGCCGACTGTAAAATAAAATATGGTGTTGGATATCATCTTTGTCCTTATATTCTTTGTCAAATATCCCATGACTATCCAGAACAATATCTGGTTTACGATTATCATTGGGAATATATAGTTTGGGATGTTAATGCCTATCAGTTTAAACTCTGAACTGACATTATCCCTAATGAAATCGTTGGTTTGCTGGGTTAAACTATCTTCTGTTAAAACTTTAAAGTAATTGTTCACAAATAAACTATAATCTGTCACCCACATTGTTATCTTATGCTTTTGTATCTGGCTATCTATACTTGACGTGCCTACTATCTCTACTACATATTTGTCTCCTATTACGATATTTGCTGGTGTGGTTATATCCATACAAAACTTTTCTCTGTTCTGTTCTGTTGGAATTAAACTTATTTTCTCGGTTGGCAGTGTTATCCAACTGCACATGTCGTTTCTTGGACTACCGCTTGGAACTAAACAGACTAATCTTATCTCCTGGACTTTGTTTGTGTTCACACTCTGTAAATCAAGGCAGTATTCCCTTTTATCGCTTGGACTTATGCTTAACTGTTTTGTCTCTTCTGCGTTCAGGTTGCTAATAACTATCTTGAATGTCTGTGGTTTGTTGCCTATCTCTCCACCACCACCGCCTGTTGATGAAACAGCAGGATTTACAGTTATATCTAAATCTATACTATTTGTAGAAAGTAATAATGAATTATCATCATTATTTAATCCTTTTATCCTTAATATTTCATCACCTTCTGCACTATTTACTAAATTTGATAAGGTTAATGTGCATAATAAAGATGTTCCATTTTCTAATTCAGAAGAACATAAGATAGACACAGAATTATTTAAATTTGGAACAAAATCTACACTAAATGTTTCTACTGTTATATTTGTGATATTACTATTACCTGTATTAGTTATATTTATATCTGTTGTATATGTATTACCAGCTGTTATTGTTTGTGTTATTTGGTTCGGACTATTTATAGTTAATATTCCTGATGTTGTTTTATTATAATTTATTAATAAATCATACATATTTAATATTCCTTTATTATCAAATCTTAATTCAAATGGTAAATTAGAAGAATATTTAAAAAAATTTTCTATAAAACTATTATTTAAATCTATTGTAATTGAATTTGTTAAATTTGTTGCATTATTATATATTAGTGTATTATTCAAATATATTGTTACATTATTAGGGAATGTATCATTATACCATCTTACTCTTCCTTCATAATAACTTAAATTCATAATATTAGATGCATTATATATTCCTACCTTATCTTGTGCTAATAAGGTCGTTCTCATTCTTAAATCATCTGCAATTAAACAGTTTTTATTAATGTTTATGCTTATATTTGAACTAGTGCTACCATTTATCAACGTTTGCCACGTTCCACCAAAGCCTTGATTAAAACATTCAATAAACCATTCTGTTCTATAATATGTTGAATTTGCATTATCAATATTAATTTCAGACAACCAAGTTCCATTTTTTAAATTAGCATATCTTGTTATATTTTCATAAAAAAATGATTGGGCTACAAATTTTGTATTACTTGCATTTACTTTAAAAATAGAATATGTTGAATTATCTTCATCAAAAGCATTGCTTATATTAAATGCATCATCAACTACTGTAAATGGATTGTTATTTGTTTTTGTATAATTATTTGAAACATCTATATTAAATATAAATTGAGTATTATTCCCATTTATAAAACTAGCATTTCCTTCATAATAATCAACATCCATATTTTCATTCCCATCACAACTTGTAGAAACTGTTGGGTCTCTTATTGACATACTTGCTTTCATCTTTAATATATTTGATGTTAAACAAGATTCATCTACTGCGGTTGTTATTGTTGTTAAACCAACATCTGAACTGTCGGTTGTTAATAATATATCACCGCTTGAACTAACACAATAAACATCAAAAGTTGCTATACAAATACCACCACTACTCAACGAATATTTATATGTCCAATTTGCTATTGTTGTTCCACTTGGTATTGTATAATTTTCATAAATTTGTGTAGATATACTTCCTGTTGTTCCTGCTACTCCATTCTGATTTAATTGTGAATTTGTATTCCAATCTCCATCAACAGAATTATTCCCATTTGTAAAATCACCATAAGAACTTGTATTATCAATAAAAAAACTTGTTGGGATTATTTGACTTGATATTATATATGGATTAATAAACATTATTGGTTGAATAGTTATATTTGCAGACGATATTGTTGAATTTGTTAATAATGTAATTGAATAAACTAAATTATTTGTTGTATTTATATTAGATATACCCTCATCAAATTCTGTCTTGTTTAGTATAATAGCATTAACACTAAATAAAAGTAAAATAAACAGTATCAAGTAAATATATCGTTTATTCATCCAAACAAACCTCTTTATCTGCTATATATTTATTTAATGATTCATTTTCATTTAATAATTTATTAGTATGTCCATATTCGTGGATGCAGGTAGTTAATACACTTGATAATGTTCTTCCTTTTGTATATACAGCAAACACTTTATCTTCTGGAATTGATAAACCCCATATTCCTTGGTTGGTAAAATTATGTATATATGTATTTAAATAATAAAGTTCAAATGAGTTGACATTATCTTTTAAATTATAGTTTACCATAAGCAAATATGATATACTAACACTCAATACGATTATTATGGCAAACAAGATTTTATAAACTAACATATCGTTAAACTTGTTCATCTTATTATATTTTATCTCTTTTTCCTTAGTTTTGAAATCAACCAAATCGTTCCCACCCATACTATTAATATTGTTACTGGGAACGCTATCCTTAAAAACTCATACTGACCTGCTATGTCTGATATGGCATAAAATAATAGGTTTAGGTTGTGCAGTGCAATCGCACCTGCTATACTGCCTGTCAATACCATTAAAAATCCCTGCTCTACGCCAAATGCGTAATGTCCTCGCTGGTTAAGTTCCTGTCCCTGTGCGACAAACCCATGAACAAATAACCAAATAAACCCTGACAATATAGGTATTAAGAATATCATTAACCATATTGCCACCCTCTTGTTTTTATTATTCTTGAATAGCCATGTTGCTGTCAGACTGTTTATCATTGCCAAGATACCTGTCTCGCCAGTTGATGCAGGAAATATTGTAAAGAACAATTGGGTGGTTACTGCAATAAATGGAAAAACTACTTGCGGTGAGACAGGCATGAAAAGAAGTGCGGTTTCTCTTGGCAGAATGTATTGTAATAATAAAAGTGGACTTAATATGACGTGCCATAATAGTAATGAATAAAAGAAATTGTTGAATACCTTATAATAAAATGATGTTTTTGATATGGTTATTATCCCATTGTTCGCCAACCAGGAAAACTCGTAATTGTGCAGATATACAAAAATATTCTTGCTCAGGTCTTTCATAAACAAGAACACGCCTGAAAACCCTATATATGTTGCGTTCAGGACTATATAAAGTATGTAAAAACCCACAAGTTTATTATCAGTAAACAATCCCTGATTACCCATCAGTAAAAACCCTATCGCTGATGCTAAAAATAAGAAAGCTGTGTATAATCCAAACGCTATCTGTGTGTTCTCTTTATTATCTGGTGTGAAGTTCTCTGCCATTTTTTAGATTTTTGATGTATATAATAATTGTTCATTGACTTTATATACAAAATGTGTTTCGCCTATTTCTCTATTTA
>Ga0209210_1002017_pt1 | contig 15624 bp, 19 predicted proteins | sample RifGroA1_FD_183991 | JGI IMG/M metagenome (GOLD analysis project Ga0209210, IMG submission 183991) | Contaminated groundwater microbial communities from Rifle, Colorado, USA - Rifle Groundwater A1 (SPAdes) (version 2) | ecosystem: Environmental > Aquatic > Deep subsurface > Groundwater >...
TAACGGAACAAACAAGGGGCACGCTTTAGTCTCTATGGTTATGCCAAATTTTGAAAATGCTCGGTCGTAGGCTTTACTATTAATTGTTGCTCTTGTTCCAATTACGCCAATCTTTTTTCCTCTTAAATTTTTGTTAACGAATTCAACAGTTGGATTAATAACGCCAAGAACCGGAACCGATGAAAACTTTTTTACTTCGGGAATAGAGACAGCTGACATGATATTGCAAGCAACAACTAAGGCTTTGATTTTTTGTTTTGAAAGAAATTTTGCAAGCTCGACCGAAAACTTTTTTATTGTCTCTGTATCTCTATTCCCATAAGGAACTCGCGCTGTGTCTCCAAGGTAAATAAAACTCTCCTTAGGAAGCTCTTTTATTAATCCTTTAAGAACTGTAAGACCCCCTATACCGGAATCAAATACGCCAATTGGTAAATTATTCATTATTGTCGTCCTTTTATAATAATTGTTCTTAAAGCCTCTAGCGCCCGGGCTGCTGAAACACGTGGAGAATGGAATAATCGAGCAGATCTTGTCTCTCCGTCCTGAATAAGTAGGACAATCCAAGGAATTTTACCTCTTTCTGCAGCAACGGATAATCTCTCTTCGACACTTTGATTATGCTTTTGACGTTTTATCGGTTTTAAATCTCCCTCATGATAACGAAGTATTCCTTGATAGGCCTCTTGACTATCAAGGGCTCCTCTAACAAACAAAAATTCTCCCAGACCTGGAATAGCAAAAACCCCAGCTATAAGATCTCTTGTCCCAGGTTTAGTCCTCGGGTCTTTAGCTTCACCTTCTAAGTCTGCCGAGGGTAGATTGCCATCAAAACCTGCAGACATAAAATCGGATATCCTGCGAGCTAAAAAGGATGCCTGCTCATCATCATTATCTACCAAGCTTTGTCTTTCTCTGGGATCCACAGATCAGGATTATAACACAAAACCTCTCTTTCGAGGCTGGAGTAGGTATATAATTTGCAAATTTTAGCTTCATTTAGCCTCAAAAAATGATTAAATATGTATCCTATAGTGGGGGAGGGACCAGAAATTCATCAGGTAACAATTTGGTAGGCAAATAATCGGTAAGTGAATAAGCGAATTGAATAATCTAAATATATATGCATTAATATTAAACAAAAAAGAGAGGTCCTCCCTGGGAACTGAGCCTAGTGTACGTCGTAAAAGTATTATTGTGCGACATAATCAATTTCTCTTCTCTAGCGCCAGATTTCAGGATTTATGAACTATGACACTAATACCTATTGGAAAGGAGGGCGCTATACTCTTTCGCTTAAGCCTCTACAATCATCTACGATTAAATAAATATTTATTACACCATTAATTGGATCTCACTCTTTCTTCTCTCCTAAGGAGTGATTCTTTATTTAGATCGAGTTTAGACCTTCAATTCAATCTAATCGACACATTTTAGCCTCAAAAATGTGACAATTGGCGCGTTCGTATTTTTTTCTTTAGATCATTAACTAGCCTTGCCTAAAGAAGAGAATGGTCTCTGGCTATACTCGCATGCTTATATCAAACTATGTCAGTCATGGCCGATTTGCACCATCTTCCTTAGGGCAGGAAAAGGCATAGTCTCTGCTGTGAAAAGTGTCGCAAAATATTGTGAAAATCTGTGAAATGAAGCTAATAATTACCGAATTATATCCTATAATAATTTAATCTTGTAATATATCAAACTATATCACCTGCAACATTATCAAACTATATCACCTTTTCTGACCCCTCTCCTCTTCCCTAGCTAACCCAGTCAAAAAAATTTAAATTTATTTTGTGTCTGCTAATTTCAATTTGCAATGTTTTGGACCGGAGGTCGATTTGAAGTAATTTGAAGCCAAATAACCAAGTCCACTTCCCTATTTCAGGCCCAAGATGTAAATGCCACGAGAACGCTAAACACAACAACTGCTACCCAGACATATTCCCAAAGAACACCTTTAAAAAGTTTTTTCTCAAACCAGACATGGGATAAACCAACTATTATGTAAAAAAAGCCGGTTAAAAAGAGAGCAACAATCGTCGGACTTGATGGCCAGAACCAAAGAAGACTTGTGATTTCAAGCAGACAAAACGTTAGAACAACCGACCATATTGCATTTGTAGCCAGATTTTTCTCTAGAGTATATGTCCAAATTGATTGATGGATAAGCGGTAGGGATAAAATAAAAGTGAAAAAGATCGTCAGAAATACGTTCAAATGTACTGTAAAGAGAACATTTATCAGGAAAAATAAAGAAAGAAGTGTAATTACAAAGGAAACAGTTCGTGCGCTCGAAAGAAGAGCGATAGTTCTAATTGATGAGACTACAAAAATATTTTGACTTAGAGAGAGCGAATAAAGCCCCAAAGCGTAAAGAAGAGTCATTGTTACGCGTGATAAGAATCTCGCCGGTATAAGAAGATAAAAAAGACCAAAAGACAAGGAAAAAAAGAAAGGCAAAATAAACACCTGAAGGAAAAAATTATCTTTCAGATCCCCTCTAAGAACCCACAAAATAAAAAGATCGGTTAAAACAGAGAGCAGAAGGACTATGTATATTGCCTGTTTTCCCAAAATATATTCCGAAATAAACAGCAGAGACGAAAGAAATGCTACTCCAATAACTAATTTTTGTCTCTTGGAAAATTTTGCCAGTTTATCAATTTTTCCAGGAAAATGTATTTGAGGTAGTACCATAAATTTAGGCTAATTATCTAAGTTTGAATATACTTTATGTACATCTTCTAATTGCCCTAATTGTTCTAAAAAATTAACGATTGATTGTGTCTTTTCTTGGTCAACGCTAGTTTTAGCGTTCGCTTTCTTAAAAAGACCTGCTTCTTCAATTCTTAATCCATTCTCTATTAACCTTTCCCGAACCCTGGATAAGTCTCCCGGCTCTGTATAGACTATGTAATCCCCGTCTACCTCCTCGACATCTGATGCGTCAGCTTTTGTGGCTATATCTAAAATATCTTCCAATGTTTTATCGTTTTTATTAACCTTTATTTCTCCAACAGTTTTAAATTGGTATGAAACTGCTCCAGGAGTAGCTAAGCGACCTCCGGCCTTAGTGAATACACTCTTAACAGCATTTAGAGTTCTATTTGGATTATCTGTTACGGTCTCAACAATTACCGAGATTCCGAAAGGAGTGAATCCTTCGTATTCAATTACCTCTAAATTCGCCCCTTCCCCTGCCCCGGAGGCTCTCTTTATTGCGCGCTCAACGTTTTCCTTGGGCATATTTGCCGCCCGTGCGGCTTCAACTGCAAGTCTTAATTTAAAATTCTGATTAGGATCTGTAACTCCCCCACCCTCTTTAACTGCAATCGCTATAGTATTTGAAATTTTTGTAAAAGTTTGGCCTTTTTTGATATCTGCTGCACCCTTGGATCTCTTAATTTGGGACCATTTTGAATGTCCTGACATAAGTTTATATTCTACATTCCTACCTTGACTTTTGCAATAAAGCATAGTAAAATTTTTTTTCAGAATTTTGAAAAAATTTCCCCACAAATGTCACTTTTAAAAACTCAAGCAATTACCCTGGCCCTCACGGGAGACTGGAACGGTGCAGTAGTGCTCAATAAATCACTTTTAAAAGAGAATCCAAGCGACATAGAGGCACTAAATAGAATGGCTCTTGCCTATACCGTTCTTGGAAAGATCAAAGAGGCTAAAAGAAGCTATCAAAAAGTCTTGGACATCGATCCCCTAAATCCAATTGCCTTAAGGAATATTAAGAAACTCCGAGGAGATAATTTGAAAGATATGCCCCAAGAACCCTTTTTTGTAAAGAATATCTTTTTAGAAGAGACGGGTAAAACAAAGGTTGTTGAGCTTATTAACCCGGCTCAATCAGAAATTGTAACAAAGCTTCATATGGGAGAATCGCTGACGCTTTCTGTAAAGAGACTTAAGATATTTGTTCTGGGAGGGAGCAATAAATATTTAGGTGTTTTACCAGATGATATAGGAAATAGACTAATTAAGCTAATCCGGGGTGGCAATAAATACGAAGCCTATGTTAAATCAGCCGAACCAAATAGTGTCACCATTTTTATAAAAGAGGTAAAAAGAACCGGGAGATTTAAGGATCAACCCTCTTTTATCTTCCTAAACGAGAAGGGCTTATCTGTTAAAAAGCTGGGAAGAAAGAATGGTGAAAGAGCGGAAGAAGTTGACGGCGAAGAATCAACTACGGAAGCTGAATAAACTATTTCTTAAATAATATCTTATCTCTTGTTAATTGTTCACGAGCGTGATCTATTTCCTTCTTACTTAACTCTTTTTTTAAGGAAATTAGCGCTAAAACAACTGATAAAGCTATTAATATTAAGGAAATCCAAATAAACATTTTAAAATTTATCGCTTTTTAGGCAGTCTCGTCCCAAAGTTATAACTATATCTGCAATTTGTGTTTTATCTGTCTTTTCTTTTTCTAAACCGAGGAAAGTTGCCAGCCTCTTTAGAGTATAACCCTCGTTGTTGGTATAAGTGATAAAGCTTTTCTTTGAAATTTGTTTTGAGTTTTTAAGAAGAACTACATTCGCTCCCATATTTGTTAGAACTCGGCTGAGTCTAGTTGCTAGTCCTTCTTCCCCCGTCGCATTAATAACTTCAATTGTCTTTTTCTCATTTACAATTTGTGGGTCATCTGAAAAATGTATCGCGACTAAGTCAATCTTTTTGTCTGTTGAATAAATTGAGTTCTTATCTATTGACCCTTCAGATAGCGAAAAGGCATAAAAATTAAGCCTGATAGCATCAAGAATAGTCATATTTGTCTTAACTCTAGGGTAAGTAAAAAGAATTTTTTTAAGATTAGTTTTTATCCCATCATCTTGACTTCCTAAGTTAGAGACTTCTGCATCAACTGGGATTCCAAAATCTCTTCCTAGATTTGGGCTTTGTGATTCGATAATTTTTAAAACTGCGGCTTTACCCTCGGAAGGAAGAAATGAAAGAGCTAAAATATCCTTTTCTCGAGTAATGGATGCTATATATCTATTTTTTCCGTCAAAAGTCGATTTTCTTACAGTATCAACGCTCTTAAGGACTATGGAAACAGTAAGAAGAAATGTCAGAGAAGCCAAAAAAAGCACCCCCATCTTCAAGCTACTCTTTTTTTTATTATTCAAGCGCTGTTTTGTCATATTAATATTCTTTCTTCTTTTTTTGTATGATTTCGGGCATTATAAGGGTTGGTGCGCTCGAAAGTATAATTTTTTTATCATCTTTTTTTGATTTCCTTTTTTCACCTTTATAAAAACCTCCGTAGCCTGGCATAAAATCACCTCCTATATCATTTTAACTAAATTCTTGCGGAATAATCATCTTAAGCTCCGCCGGTAAGTCGGCTTTAAAGCTAATTCTTTTTTTTGTTTTTGGATGAATAAATGATATTTCTTGCGCATGTAAAAAAACTCGATTTAATAATTTTCTATCATTTCTTGAAATTTTTCTACCTGCATACAAATTATCACTAAATATGGGGTGTCCAAAATATTTAAGGTGTACTCTTATCTGATGCGTCCTTCCTGTTTTCGGACGTAAACGCAACAAAGAAACATTCTCATTGGTCATTGGTAATTGATAATTGGTAATTACTTCATATCCTGTCTCTGCCTCTCTTCCGCCCGCCAAGACACCAAATCTTTTTCTGTTCCAAGGAAGTCTGCCTACCGGCACCTTAATACTACCCTTTTCCGGAAACAACTTTCCATGGACCAAAGCAATATACTCTTTTTCAACTATTCTTTCTTTAAACTGTTTCTGAAGAAAATCAAATGCAGCTTTATTTTTGGCAACTAAAATAACTCCCGATGTTTCTTTGTCGAGCCTGTGAACTATCCCTCCCCTACTTTGAAAATCTCCCTCCGAACTATTTTTCGAAAAATTAATTTTCTTTGTAACAAAATCCTGAAGGGTAGTTTCCTCCCTGGTGGTATCTGACCTGTTGACCGTAAGCCCGGCTGGCTTATTTATAACTAAAAGATCTTCATCTTCGAAAATTATCTGAGGAGTATTCATCTAGCTTTCAGTAGTCTGACAATTATTTCCCTTTTTATAAGTAAACCCGAAAAAAGAATAATTAGGGCGGCTAGCAAAATGTTTTCAGGGGTAAATAAAAATTGCTTTGTTTTTATAACTAGAACAATCTTGCCAATAAAAAATATTAAAAAAGTCATTATAAAAATACTAAGAGCACTTGATCCATCTTTAACATTGAGCTTATAGAGCCTAGGAAAAATAAATAGTGTTACTATGGTCAATATGATAAATAAAATAAGTTCAATTATAAATACTCCCTCAATTGACCTTTCGATAAGGAAGAATCCTAAATAGGCTGGGACTACACTTACTAAAAATGAAACCGCGAAAAAATCTAAAATCCTTCCTATTGGCATCTTATGTCTCTTTGCGTAAAAAATTAGAAAAGTTACTCCGCCTACTATTCCGCCCAAACTAGACAGGCCTGGGAAATATGGAAATAAAAGGAAAACTAATGGATTTAAATAGTTTGCTGATGGATGAAATATAACAAAAAACACTCTCGCTGAAAGAAGTGTAATTAGTCCTGTTAGAAAAGCAGCATTAAAAATATCATCTAAAGAAATATCACGTCTTACTATCACAAAGTCGTCTCTGGCAAGAAGATACAAAGAGAAAAGAAAAATTATAAAACACATGATAAGCACCAGAAAAAGTAAACTCATGATCTAAAATACAAATCTAAACAGTACTATCCCTATAAGAAAAACGCCTATTGCGGTTAAAACCTTAGTTATTCCAAAAATATCGGCAAGGCTTCCTGCAGCGACTACTGGAAGAAACGAAATTACTCCAACTAGAGTATTTAAAGAACCATATATTTTGCCCCTCTCTTCATCACTTGTTTCTTCCTGAAGGACTGTATTTGAAGGAACAAAAACCAAGGCAAGGAAAAACCCTAGTATGAAAGCAAGTGTTATCAGAATTTCAAGCATCCCTATTCCCAAAAATTCCGGAATTCTTTTAGTGGCAATTAAAGGACCATGGGGGAAAATAACAAATATTAGTCCGATAGCAAAAAGTCCTATTTTTCTCATTTTTTCGCGAGAAAAATTAATTAGAAAATTGCCAACTATCAATGCGCCAAGGGCCATACCCAAAACTGCGGGAGTTACGAAAATGATTGGAAATTTTTCAACTTTTATACGCAGTACGTGCTCTGCATATCCAGGACCTATAACTGCAATTATTAAAATTAAAGTTTGAACTAGAGTTAAAACTAAAAGAGAATGGGAAATTTTTTTTGATCTGAATATTTGAGTAAGTGTATTTAGAACTTCCCTAACTATACTTGATTGCTGCCTAGCCTGACTTTCTTTTGTATCCATTTTAATAAGTAAACAAGATAAGCCTGAAACTATAAAAAGGGCTGACAAAAGAACAAGCGCTTTCTCAATTCCCAAAAATAAGAGTATTGGGCCGGAGAGAGCATAGGCTATAATTATCGAACCAAATATTCCAATTCCGAAAAGCGCATTTGCTGACATTAAAAGCTCTCTTTTTACTAGATGCGGGATTATAGGAGTCTCAGCAGGAATAAAAAACTGGGTAACTAAAGCAACAGCAAAAGTAGCAGAGTAAATTACAAAAAGGTCGTCTGTTATAAGGATAAGAGGAACTACAGCTAATCCACGAAGTAAATTAGTTAAGATAAGTACATATTTCTTATTCCACCTGTCAACAAAGACTCCGGCAATCAGTCCGAAAAAAACTGCCGGAAGAGTAAACGCAAGCACAACCCCTGAAACAGCTAGATTAGACTTTGAAATTGAAAAAACCACGAGAATAAGTATGAAATTGAGGAGATTCATGGCAATTTGAGAAAAAAATTCAGATACTAAGAGGAAGAAAAAAGATCTGATTCTAAGAGTTTGAAGGATCGGGTTCCTCATGCTTTTTGACTATATTCTCCAGTCCTTGTATCTATTCTAACCCTATCCCCTTCTTTAATAAAGAGAGGAACTTTTGTTTTAAGTCCATTTTCAAGTACTGCTTCTTTAAAAATATTGGTAGCCGAATTACCTCGAATTCCGGCGTCTGTTTCAATAACTTTAAATTCGATTTTGGGCGGAAGATTTAAAGACAAGGCCTCTTGTCCTAGAAAGCTTAGGTTATAGGTTCCCTCTTCTTTAAGATAGTACTGGTCGTTTCCTAAAACTTTAAGAGAAACTGATATTTGTTCAAAAGTAACCGGATCCATAAAAAAAGCAGACTCCGAATCTTTATAAAGATATTGAAGATCTTTCTTGTTAACCGATACGTCATTCACTCTGGCGCCATTTATAAAACTTTTTTCCGTCGTTGATCCATTTTTAAGATTTTTCACTTTTACTTTAATATTTGCGGAACCCCTGCCCATCTTTATGTGCTCATAGGAAAGCACTTGATAAATTTGGCCGTCTTCCGAAAAAATAACTCCAGAACGAAGATCTGTAACTTGCATATATTTTTCTATTTTCTCTTAACCCTAACTAGTCCGGAGCAAGGAATAACTTTGACGCCTTTTTTCTCTAAGGCATCGAGGAAGATATTCGCCCCAATTGAATCAGCAGCCATATGTCCGCAATCTATTACGTTGATGTGTGCTTTCTTTAACTCTTCAAGAGCTTCTTCCGGCAGATGCATCTCTACTACTGTACCAACTCCGGCTTTTGCAAGCTCCATATAAAGCTCTTTTGATGCGCTAGTTCCGCCTGTAAAGCCGACGATCACTTTTCCGGCTCTGGAATTTTCGGATCCCGAAATTATAGCTGGCCCTGCTTTTCCTTTTATTGCTTCGATAAATTCAGGAATTTCGTTTATATAATCAAAAACCTCTCCCACAGTGTCAAACTTTTTCTTTTCCAGGTATTTTTCCATGAATTCGTGTCCAAGATTATCCCAAACTGTGTGAATTACCAAAAGAGGAATTCCCAAAAGTCTGGCGGTATCGACTGCTTGATTATGGTTCGCGGGGGCAATTTTTCTTTTAACTTTCTGAGCTCGTTCTTCAAGAAGTGAATGGGCAACGTTAATTGGAACTCCCGCATCCGCGAACATATCGGCTTGAACCTCCATAACCTCATATAAGGCCGCCAGGGCGTGTCCTGAAGGGTGATGGGAAATAAGTACGTCTATTCCCTCTCCTTTCTGATTTAATCTATCTGCAAGAAGCACTTCCGAAGCATCGGCATCAATTCCAGCCATTATTTTGTCAACTTTTGTTCCGGGATTTCCAAAAAGAATTCTGGTATCGGCAAAGGGGTTAGTCAAAACTTCTTTATCGAAATATTTCTTTTTCTTTTGATTTAAGCTATCAAGCTTTTTCTTATTTCTGGCTAAAAATCTTTTAACACCCGCAACTCCTCTGGGATCGGATTTTATGCCCAAATCTACCGCCAATTCATAAATTTGTTGAAGAGTCATGGTTCGAGTCTCCTCACCATGATACTGAACGGAGTTGAATGTATCATAAGGGAAAGTATATAATAAACGAGGCCAAAACTCAAAGTTTGGACGAGGGCGGATGGCGGAATGGTATACGCGGTAGTCTCAAAAACTACTAGTCGCAAGGCTGTGTGGGTTCGACTCCCTCTCCGCCCACTAGGTCGGGTCTCAAATGTTAAATAAAAAATTGTTGCTCAAATATCTTTTACCTTTTATTTTTTTAGTTTCTCTAGTTGCGACTTTTGGCAGTCTTTATTTTTCGGAAATTTTAAAACTTCCAGCTTGTTCTTTATGCTGGTATCAAAGAGTCTTTATGTACCCGATAGCTCTTATCTCAGCTGTTGGACTTTTTCGAAAAGATAAAAATTCGATCTTTTATGTCTTGCCTCTAGCAATTGTGGGTTTGGGAATAGCAATTTATCACAATCTTTTGTATTACGGAATTATTCCGGAAAGCGCTCAGCCCTGCACAATAGGAATTTCCTGCACGATAAGACAACTTGAGTGGTTTGGACTTCTTTCAATCCCTCTTTTATCCCTATTCGCATTTATAATGATAACAGCCTCTTCCCTGCTCTATCTTAAAATTTCCAAAAAAAATTAAACCAACATTTTTTGTTAGTTTAATTTTTCACTTCCGATACGAAAGTTTAATTATACTCCAGGTACGCCCGTTGGTGGGGTCTGACCACTGTTATCCTCTCCACCTTCTCCTGGTGCTTGCGGCTCCGAAGGTTCAGGTGTAGTTGGTTCGGGCACTGTCGGCTCAGGTGTTGGACTTGTTGGAGGAGTCCAAGTTGGAGCTCCGCCTGGCGCGTCTCCTGTGTCGCCCGCTGGCGTCGGATTTACTTGTCCAGTAGGAGTTCCCATTCCCGGCTGATCTGTTTGCCCTTGCGGTGCATTTGGATCCCAATTATTTTGTCCGTCCATAGTTTATAAATCACCTCCTTTTAAAAAGATTCTTTAATTTTAAACAAAAATATTAAGTCAACACAAGTCCTATTTTTCCGATCTAGTCTTCTCTACATTATAGAATCTAATTCTGTCTCCTCTAAAAAGAAGGTCTATCTCCCCCATCGGTCCATTTCGATGTTTGGCGACCAATACTTTTGAAGGCATTACATTTGCAATTTCACTATCCGGTCTATAAATAAACATAACCACGTCCGCATCCTGCTCAATTGCGCCAGATTCCCTAAGATCTGCGAGTTGAGGCTTTCTCTCTCCTCTGTGCTCAACAGCGCGCGATAATTGTGAAACGGCTAAAACTGGTATTTTAAGCTCTCTTGCTAAATTCTTAAGAGACTGGGAAACGAGAGAAACCTCCTGAACCCTGTTGTCGTATCTTTTGCCAGGATCAACAAGCTGAAGATAATCAACAATAAGAAGCTCTATATTTTTCTCTAGCTGAAGTCTCCTGGCCTTAGTTCTAATCTGGGAAACCGAAATTCCCGGCGTGTCATCAATGAAAATTGGCGCATCCGCAAGAATTCCCATCGCCTCCGAAAGTTTTGCAAAATCTGTTTCAGATAGTTTTCCCGTTTTAAGTCTCCATGCATCAACATCAGCCTGCCCTACTAATAGTCTATCCACCATTTCCTCTTGACTCATTTCAAGAGAGAAAACTCCAACTGGTTTTTTTTCATTAACAGCCACATATTGAGCAATATTAACAATCATCGCAGTTTTACCTTGTCCCGGCCGAGCAGCCAGAATAAGAAGGTTTGAGGCCTGCATGCCTGATAAAAGATTATCCAAATCCGTAAAACCTGTCTTAACGCCCCTAAGGCCCGCTCCTTTTGTATGAAGCTCATCAATCCTCTCAAAACTTTCTGCCAAACTTTCTTTGAGCGGTACAAATGTAGAAATATTATGTCCTTGAGAGAGCGCAAACATCGAAGATTCAGCTTTATCTAAAAGTACCTCTGCTTCTTTTTCTTCATCAAATCCAAGTTCTGTGACGTCTGCACCAAGCTTAATAAGGGAACGTTTTATTGATGCTTCTTTTATAAGCTTTCCATAGTGCTCAACATTAGCGGCAGTTGGAACCGAATTAACAAGTTCTGCAAGATAACTTTCGCTAGTCTTCGGACCATTCTTTTTTTTCTTAAGCTCTGTTGCCAGAGTCAGTAAGTCGATTGGCTGATTTTTTTCGTATAGAATAATCATTGAATCAAAAATTGTGGAATGAGTCTCGTCATAAAAATCTCCAGGCTTAAGCATTTGACTCACAATGCCAATTGCTTCTTTGCTCATCAGAATTGAACCTAAGACACTTTGCTCTGCCTCTGTATTGTGAGGAGGAATTTTTGTAGCAGCCATTTTAATTAAGACCTATAACTTGATTTTCTTCTGGCAATTTTTCAAGCGTAATTGAGTACTTTGAAATTTTTTCATTCTTACCAAGCTCTTTAAGCGCAGTATCCCGCGCCTCGCCATAAAGAAGCGTAACTCTGGGTTCAATTTTTACTAGAACATTGTCTTTAAAAGTATCAACATCAAAAACTCCTATGTGGATTTCTGGGAAATTCTCTAAACTTTCCAGACTTGAAAATTTTCCAAATAGGAGCTTAAGTCCGTCTCCGTCAACAAGATAAACTGTTTTGCCATTCGACCTAATACCAGTTATTTTTATACCTGAAATCTCGTATTCTCCGGGGGCACTAATAGACACCCTGCTTCCCTCAATTTTTGATGTATCGGGTTTTCCTTCAAAAGATAAGGAAGCACTGGCTTCTGTTTTGGGAATTACGGACGTGGGATTAATGACGAAAGTAGCGTTTCGGGTTTTAAGCTTAATTGAAGCTTTATCAAGAAGAACTATGTCCATTGTGTCATAAATCCTATCACGACTCTTTTTGCTTGACAAGAGGATCTTTTTTTCATATAAAGAAGACCTTAATGAAAAAGGAAAGATTATTTTTGTCCGTTGGGGCACTCGTGATTGGACTCATAGTTGCAGTGGTCGCATTCTATCTATACCAATCTGCAAAAGTAATATCTCCCCAGAAAAACCGTCCTCTTACCAACATAACTAAACCAACCCCTAAAAGTACCTTCTTTTTGAGTCTTACGGAGCCTAGAGATGAAGAAGTATCAAATAAAAGAGTTATAACAGTTTCTGGAAAGACAGAGCCCAAGGTGACTCTACTTATTTATACTCAAGATAGCGAGGAGACTGCTATTTCTTCAAACGATGGATCCTTTTCAACAACAATAGCAATTGCCGGAGGAGTAAACAAGCTTTCCGTAACTGCCGCATCCCCAAATGGAGAAATACAAACAATAGTTCGAACTGTTAGTTTTACAAGTGAAAATTTTTAAAATGAAACCATTACTCTACTTTCTTTTATTTTTTATATCAATTGTCCCCTCTGTAAATGCCCAGAGTCCTACAACCTCACAGATTGATGAGCTCAAAAATAAAGTCGCGTCTAAGGTAGCAGAGCTTAAATTGGTTGAGAAAAGAGGCATAACTGGTATTGTAACTGAAGCGGGAGGCACAAAAATTTCTCTAAAAGACTTAAAGGGAAACATAAGAATAATTGATGTTGACGAATTAACTGAGTTTGCGGATGTTGACGGAAAAGAAACAGGCCTCTCTGATATAGATAAGGGCATGCAAATTGGCGCAATAGGTTTATACAATAAAGAATCTGAAAGACTCTTAGCGCGGTTTATTGACGAAGTAAAAATGCCTGAATTTATAATAGGAGGAATTACCAGAAAAGACTCTGAAAGTTTTGAAGTAACTCTGGCAACAAGTGACGGTAAAGAGTATCAAGTTTCAATTGAAGATATAACAAAAAGTTACGGAGTTGAGGAAGACGAAACTTTAACTAGGTCTGGGTTTTCTAAAATAGTTATCAAAAGAAACGCAATCACAATCGGCTTCTTTGATACAAAAATAAAACAAAAAATTATAGCTACTAGATTTTATTACTTTGATAATCTTCCTCTTGATCCCAAAATCGAAGCAATTATTCCGGCACTTGACGAGTCATCAAAAAATGTTACCTCAACTGGCAGCGGCAAAAAACTCACTCCTCTTTGAACTATTTACAAAAACGTAAGTTCCGCTATAATCTTTTAATATGCTTTCGGAGCTTAAAAAGCTTTCATCATTTAAAGTTTTAATCTATCTCCTAATAATTGCAGTTTCGATTTACCTGCTAGAAATCGCCTCGGCATACCTAAGCTTCTTTTCAGACATCCTTCTTATATTTGTATTTGCTTGGATTTTAAGTTTTATTCTTGAACCTCCAGTTGAATTGATTGAAAAAGTCTTTAGAATACCAAAAATTATTTCAACTCTTTTAGTCTTTACCCTTATTGGCGTGAGCATTGTTCTTGTTGTAGCCTTATTTCTTCCTGCCATTGTTTATCAGTTTCATGCCCTATCGGGGCTACTTCCTGAAATTGTTTCAAAAACCCCACCGATTTTTAAAAAGGGAATTTCTGATTTTGTTTCTTCTATAAGTTCAATTTCAGACTATACCTCTATCATTCCCCCAATCGCTCAATTTTTCTTTAACTTAATAACAATTTTTATTCTCTCTTTCTACCTAATTGTAGAAAAAGAGACCATTTCTCAAGAAATTCATAATTTGACTCCTAAATCCTGGCATAAGAACATAAATTTTGTTCAAAAAGTAATTGATCAAACTTTTGCATCATTTCTTAGAGTTCAGCTTTTATATGGAGTAATTGGAGGTATTACGACTTGGCTCATTTTAACGGTTTTCCAAATAAAACTTGCGATTTCGACTTCAATTATTGCCGGCGTTTTGACTGCTGTTCCTGTTATCGGCCCCATAATAGGTGTTTTTCCTCCAGCAATTGTCGCCTTTATAGAAAATCCTCCTTCTGCCCTATTAATAATTGCAATTCTTCTGATAGTTCAGCAAGTAATATTTAATGTATTAGGTGCGAAAATAATTTCGAAAGCTTTTAAGATAAACCCCGTAATTGTGGTCGTTGTCCTTCTGATCGGTTTTAAAGTAGCAGGCGTAATCGGCGGTCTTTTTGCCGTACCTTTAGTAAGTATTGCAATTGTAGTGGGGCATGAATTCCACAATTACTACCTCGAGGATAAAGAAAATTAGACCGGAAAGACTCTATTCTGCTACAATTTAACTTATGAAAGTTCAAACCTTAAAGGGTTTTCGTGATTTTTTACCAAAAGAGGCTCGAAAACGAAGCTACGTTTTAAACACTTTGAAAAAAGTGTTTGAGTCCTATGGCTTTGAGCCTTTAGAAACACCGGCACTTGAATATGCGGAGGTACTTACGGGTAAGTACGGGGATGAAGGCGATAAATTGATGTATCGTTTTAAAGATTTGGGTGGAAGACAGGTTGCCCTTCGCTATGATCAAACAGTGCCTTTAGCTCGCGTGGTGGCCCAGTATGGAAATGATCTTCCCCTGCCTTTTAAGAGATATCAAATCCAGCCTGTCTGGCGCGCGGAAAATACACAGAAAGGCCGCTATCGAGAGTTTCTCCAAGTCGATGTAGATACAATCGGCAGCTCTTCTCCACTTGCTGACAAAGAAATAATTGATCTTGTGCTAAATTGTTACCAAAAACTAGGATTTAAAAATTTTAAGATTTTATTAAACGACAGAAAAGTCTTTGAAAACTTAGATAAAAAGGCAGTCGTAATTATTGATAAAATTGAGAAAATTGGGCTTGAAGGTGTAAGAGAGGAGTTAAAAAAGGCAGGACTTTCAGAAAAACTAATTGAAGAAATAAAAAATAGTAAACCAACTGATTCTATCAATAAATTATTATCAAGTTTTGAACAGGCTGAATTTTCTCCTACTCTTGCGCGAGGATTAGATTATTATACTGGGCTAATTTTTGAAGTGGTTGCTGACGATTATCAAAACGGTTCTCTAGGCGGTGGCGGTAGATATGACAAATTAATTGGGATGTTTGCCGGACGCGATATTCCAGCTGTTGGGTTTGCATTTGGTTTTGACAGATTAATTGAGGCAATGGATGAACTCAAACTTTTTGACGGCAAAGATTTAGGTGGAACGAAGATTTTGGTTACAAATGTAAATCCTAAGACTTCAGAGATTGCAGATGAACTAAGAAAAAAAGGAATCAATACCGAACTTTATGTCGACGAA
>Ga0209210_1002018_pt1 | contig 15601 bp, 17 predicted proteins | sample RifGroA1_FD_183991 | JGI IMG/M metagenome (GOLD analysis project Ga0209210, IMG submission 183991) | Contaminated groundwater microbial communities from Rifle, Colorado, USA - Rifle Groundwater A1 (SPAdes) (version 2) | ecosystem: Environmental > Aquatic > Deep subsurface > Groundwater >...
CTTTTAGCTTCATATTTATTCTTTTGATTCTAAAACTGTTTTCAACTTTTGCAGAATTTCCTGGGTAAAAGGTTCTTCAAGGTCTCCTTTATCAACCCATTCAAAGTATTCTAAGTCCGTGCTATCTTTGCCAATGGGCTTAAAGACATAGCGAACATGGTAATTCCCATCTTTTTTGGTGAAAATAAACATCTCGTTTTCCTTGAACTCGGTTACAGCATATTCAGACCACTCTCCGTTCCTATTTTGGTTTCTATAAATACTTCCCACCTTCACTGGATGCTCGTTTGTTTTCTCAACAACAATCGATTCGATCCAACTGGGGGTATTCTCAGAATTTGTAGTGAAGGTAAAGACTTCATGAACGGACTTCTTTATCTGGATTGTTAGTCTTTTGCTTTTCATTTTTCTTCTAATAACTCAAGTATAAATGGGAACCTTTTATATTGTTCTCCCTTTTCAAGATTAAAATGAGCCTCTCCTGGTTTAACAATAAGTTTACCGCCTAAATGTTTCTGCATAATTTCTCCTTGACCAGCACCACATTGATAGGGGTCGTTATCTGAACAAACAAAATAAATCTCTCTTGCTGATCTTCTAATTTTCTCCCAATTAAAAGGTTTCTCTACTAAACTCCTTTTGTATTGAAAAAACTCTGGTTTAGTCCCTAATTCAACTACACCAGCCACTAAAATTGCCTTGTTAATTTGTTTCCCTTCAGGAAGCTTCTCAAGTATTCTCAAAATCAGCGTCGCCCCAGCACTGTGACCTACAATTACCGAATCTTCATCAAATAGCCAATTCTTGTTTGAGAAGATGGTTTTTAGCCACTCTCCTTGATTTGGTTCGTCAGAGTTTGGTAAGTCAGGAGACCAGACCTTATAGCCTTTCTTTTCAAGCTCTCCCTTCAACCAGGGGAACCAGTTACCCCCTGAATTGTTACCTGCGCCATGTAGTATCAATGCGTTTTTCATTTATAACTCCTTAAACGATTTTATAATTTCGGCAATTTCTTTTATTTCACTACCAGAGTCACTTAATGACTCAATTAACTTTTTCTTGCACTTCCGTCTGATGACCTCCTCACTGACACCCGCAACCCTTCCAGCAAGTTTTCTAAAAATTGTTTTTCCAGGAAATTCTTTTTTCCACACCTCATCTTTATTAGCAATTAGGGCTTGATCATATTCTGCATATTTAGTATCAATTACAGACGATACTTTTCCAGAATCAAGCAAGGCAGTTATTCTTTGAAGTTCCTCGGAAGCTCTGGTTTTGATTGACTCCGCCAATTTATCTTTCCCTTGTGCCTGATAATTTTTAACCTTTAAGTCAACATTACCAACTTCAGTTCTAACATTCTCCTGAATCCACTTATAAACAGCCTCTGGCATAATCTCTTTTGCAATCTCTCTAAGTTGTCCCAATACAAAAGTCGGCTTGCGCCATTGCGAAGTATCGTCCACTAAATCTTCAGATAAAACCTCTGCAAGAAGATTTTCGTTCAAAAAGTAATTTTCCAGATGTCTTCGCCCAAGTATTTTTAATCTCCCGCTTGAACCACTTTCCATTGATTGAATTTGAGTATCCGTTAGGCCATCCCTATCCCTGATCATAAACATCGAAATTCCCCATATGGTCGATCCCAAGATATCTCTAACTCGAGCAAGCGCCATTATATTTTCTTGACCAGACACAGGAATTACCACACTATCGGGAAACATCTCTTTGGCTATTCCTTGATAAATAGCTTTATCAAGACTGGCATTCTGACCTTCAACAAAAATAACATTTTTACCAACCGCAAAAGTTCCTATGTTTTGCCCCAAGATCTTTGATAACTCGGGGTCTTTGGCAATATCGCTCAGGTCTCTTGCCTGATTTTGCGACTTGTTATGGGTGTCAATATAAAAAACCTGCTGATCGGCAAAGCTTGTTATCAGCTCCCCAGAGTGGGTAAAAAGGAGAAATTGATTTTTCTCCCCGATGGAAATAAGAGCCTGTATAAGCCTAAAAGCAAGTTGTGGGTGTAAGTGAAGTTCTGGTTCGTCAATTAAAATAACGCAATGTTTTGGACTTGTAAGTAGAAGGTCGAAGCCGATTCCAATAACCTCTCTTTCTCCCGAGCTAAGGGTGTGAATTGATCGCACATTGCCATTCTCGTCTTCGTATTCAAGAACTCTCAGATTTTGAGGGTCTATTGTCTTCAACTTCTTATCTGGTATAAGCTCGGAGAATAAATCGATAAATGGCTGAAGCGGGTCTGGAAAATCTTTGGGGTGGGCAGTTCCATTCTCATTAACTACTTTTGAAGCGATCAGGCTAAACCTATGCGCAGCCTTCTGGTATAGCTTTTGCATTGTGCTCTCAAATCTTGATTCAAAAGGAGGTAAATACGCTCTTATGTCCGTTTCTTCTACATCAGGGTCAACTTGACTAAAACTTAATGCAGGAATGTTAAATTGTTTGAAAACTCTGCTATCATCAAAGTGAATTGGAGCGCCAACATACTTTCCTCTGGCAACCCTTGTCTGCATATATTGTTCGAGCTCGGCAGAACGAGATCCCTTCTGAACCTGAATACCTGTCCCGCTACCCAATAAGATTTCCTCTTTTTCGTCTCTGGTGGCAGTCAAACCAAAAGAAACTTGGGGATTACCAGGACTCTGGAAGGTCTGAATTATCGCATTTTTAAGAGAGGTTTTCCCCGCACCATTAGCACCAGCAATTATGACCAATTCACCAAGATTGCTAATCTCAAATCTTTTTATCGGACCAACATCCTGCGCTTGTATACTTGTAATTTTCATTTTTATTTTTTCCTATTTTTCAAAAAGAACTCAATATCTCTTGGATCATAGCGCCTATCTCCACGCTCGTTTACGACAATAGCCTTCAACTTTCTGCTCTTACCCCATCGTCTTAGTGTCTCTACATGGACATTCAAAATCTCTGCCGCTTGGCGGATGGTTAACAGTTTTGGTAAAGTCGTATTTTTCTTCGGCATAACTCAACTTAATTATACAAAACTTGGAGGAAAAAAGGTATACTTGAAATGATCAAAATAGGGATAGTTTTATGACAAATCTAATTTATCAAAAACACAAAGAGTTGTTTGATTTTAACGAGAAGCTTCGAAAGATAGTTGATGGTGTTATGGACAAGGAGTTCCATAAAATTACCCCCAAAGTTGCCCTTACGACCTTTGCTCTCGGCAAGGCTTATAAAACCCACGGCGCTATTTTATTCCTTTGTGCGCAGGGATACGGTGAAGATGCGGCGATATTGACCCGCTCCCTTTTTGATCTTTCTATTACTCTCCTTTATATCCTGAAAGACCCAACCAATAAAAGGGTTCTTAGGTATTTTCATTATGATTCGATAATAAGAAAAAAGATGTTTGATCATGCGAAAGGTGTCCCTACCTTCGCCAAGTTGTTTGAAGAGAGAAAACTTCATCCCAAGCCTGGAGATACCACCATCGAAGATGTGGAGAAATATGCAAAATTAGCTCAGGAAAAATATAACTATGGCAGAATGGGTTGGTCTGATAAACCAATCAGGCAAATGGCAGAAGAGGTTGGCAGGGAAGGTGCTTACCAAACCGTTTATTACCTGCAATCTAACATCACACATTCGGCAGTCAGGACAATGAACGATTATGTTAAGGCTCACGATAAGGGCTACACCGTTGACATCGGGCGGGGTGAGAGCTGGGTGCAGGAAGATCTTATTGCTTCTTTTGACTTCTTTTTAGCGATTGCAAGCAGGTGCAATAAAACACTGAGATTAGGAATTGCAAAGCAGCTTAACGATCTTTCAAAGCGTTATCTTGGTGAGGTCGGACGGGTAAACAAAGAGGCGGGTAAGCTAAGTTTGTAAAAACCTGTTTATTTCCTTGGTCGTATACTCTGGGTATTCTAAGTAATTAGCCCAGTCGGTTGTCCGAAATTGTGACCATTTCTCGAGCACTAGATGTCTTAGTATAACCTGCCCATTAAGGCAGGTTTTTATATGAATAAGAATTCAGACAAAGTTTTAAAACGCCAACTAGAACACAAAATATCCAAATTAGACAAAGAAATTGACATTGTTCAGGATAGAGAACTTCCGAATTTAGAAAATAAAATTTTTCAAGCGGAGGGAATAGTTATCTTCTTTTACGGTATTGTGCTAGGTCTTTGTTTAAATTTGATTTCGAATATCATCAGTGAATTCGTGAATAGTTTCTCAAAGGTAATACAAATCGGATATGCGATAATTTTAACTCTTGTAACGATTTATTTGTTAAAAACGTCGCTAAGTTTTTTTAATCGAACGTACCTAAAACCCGCTCGAAACTTACTTAATAATCTTAAGAAATTGGAAAGTTATAAAGAGGATCTACTGAAATACAAGAAGACACTTAAAAAGGTTAGGATTTAGTAAAAATCGAGGGGGAGTTTCTCCTCACGAGGATAACAATTTTATCTCTTTCCACCTTTCCTTCAGTTCTCCAATCCATTCTGGATTTTCAAACGCTTCAATTATCGCAACGATTTCGGGTATACTATGTCAAAGTGAGCGGAGCTTAATCTTTATATTCCGCGGTAGTCCGCCAACTGGCGGACAGAACGCTGTTAGCTTCAAGGTTCGCTGGGTTCGTTTATTCTGAGCGAAGTCAAAGGACAAAATTCTGAGTAAGACCGAAGGAAATCCCTTGGTGTTATGTAGCTTATGCGAAAGACACCTAGTCGCGGAGCCGGTTTTATATTCGCTTGTTGACATCTCCGTAGTACTTATGTAAGATTTAAATGATGTTTGCGAAACAGAGCGGAAATCTCCCAATTCATTGGCCTCGTTTAGCTTCTTTGAGTCTTCTACTTTTCATTTTTGTTGTAGCTTACGTATTTGTTTTCCAGCACGGAGTACTTGCAAAAAACAACAATAATGAAGAGGATGCCAAAATCATTAAGATCAACCGTGGTGGGCACGAATTCCATACGAGTATTCTTAAGGAGGTTCCCGATCCCCAAGAAGGGCGGCCATCGAGGGCCGGCAGTCTCCTCGTCAAGTTCCACTCGGGTATTAGCGAGTCCGAGCAAGATCGCATCCATCGTGACGTTGGTGCCCTTAAAGTCGAACGGCTGTATCTTGGCAAGACACGCCGGGTACGGGTGCGAGAGAGCGAAGTTGCCCAAGCTCTTGCGGCCTATCGAGGCAGTACCGCTGTGGAGTACGCTGTGCCAGACCGCATTATGCGTGCAGTTCTGGCACCTAACGATCCTCGCTTTTCTGAACAATGGGGGATGGTAAAGATCAATGCTCCGGCCGCTTGGGATATCACGACAAGCTCACCGGGCGCTCGGGTGGCAATTCTCGACTGTGGAGTCTACGACAGCGCATCTTCATATATAAGTCCCGATGGTAGCGTCGGACATCCTGACGTCCGCGATAAAGTGATTTCGCGAATCAACTTCACGACTGCTCCTGATGCTGACGATTTTTGCAACCATGGTACTCATGTTGCGGGAATCGTCGCAGCCAGTACTAACAACGGCATTGGAGTTGCTGGTGTGGGATACGATGCGAGCATTGTCAATGTTAAGGTTTTGGGTGACAATGGATCGGGTTCTTTTAGCTGGATCATCAACGGCATACTCTGGGCAGCCGGCTGCGATACAGATCCTTGCGGGGCGCGTCGCGCCGAAATCATCAATATGAGCCTCGGAGCTACCGAGCCCTGTGATCCTTTAGTCCAATCGGCAATTGACAAAGCATGGGCACAAGGGATGGTTATTGTTGCCGCGGCTGGCAATAGTAGAGCTAGTGGGGCGATAACTCCGGCAAACTGCAATAACGTTATTGGGGTGGCTGCTTCGGACTCCAATGATAATAAAGCAAGTTTTTCCAATTTCGGCTCAGGCGTTGATGTGGCGGCGCCGGGTGTTAATATTTTATCTACAGACTACGTCGGCGGATATGCATCTTTTAATGGCACGTCTATGGCTTCACCTCACGTGGCTGGACAGGCAGCTTTGATTTGGACGACTGCCAATAATACTGGCAACAATGCTATCGTTAACCGCATTTTTCAGACTGCCAATGCTTCTGCCTTGGCCGGATCAACCTTTGGCCGAATTGATGTTTACAGTAGCGTTGCCAGCAACAGTTCTACTCCAACACCAACTCTGACTCTTATCCCAACGTCCACTCCCACTCCATCGCCTACTCCAATCAGTTGCGCAGCGCCAACGATCATAAGCCATTCCGATACCAATCCGACTAGAGGTGGTACTGTCTCTTTCGCATGGAATCCTGTTGCAGGCGCTTCCAATTATAGAGTGCAGAGACAAAATAACAGTAACAGCTGGTCGACGCGCACAACAACCAGCTCAACCAGCTTCACTGGTGGGGATGTATCTAATGACCCCAATTGGCGTGTATTTGTATATTCGGGTAGCTGCAGTCCGATTCCGGGTCCCGCCACAGTCTTTGATCCATAAGCATAAAATAAGTTCCAGCTTCCTCCATCCCTTGAAATAAAATATTAAGTTAATAATGGTAATTTGAAATCTGAATAGGGCACCTTAATGCTTTCCAGGTTTATATCTATTTCAATTTCTTTGTTCCTGAACATATCAATCAGGGGAAGCGCTTCTACGGTTTTCTATGGATTTCTTCGGATTCTACAATTTGTTAGAGGCCAGATACGATACTGGAAAGGTTAGGATTTTTTATTGAGCTCGTCAGTTATTACCTGTTGACCAATAGTATCCCATGCGGTAACGAAATCATTTGTTCCGCCTGTTTTTTCTTGCTCTGTACCAATAATTGTAGTTTGTCCAATCACTTCTGCGGCTTTTTTGACAACAGCTATAGCTGTTTGTAACTCAATCGAAAATTGTGCAAAATGTTCTGGATTACCGGGCATTTTCATATATGTTAGTTTAACATGTCAGTAGAAGGCTAATCCTTCAGTCAGGTTAAGCGTATAAAATTTGTCTCAACTCCCCAATATACCGTAAGTCTTGAAACGCCTGTATGACTGAACTGAAATCTATGGTTATATTAATCCTAATCCGCTGCTTTGGGAGCCAGATGGGACAAGAAGGTTCGAATAATCTCCAAATTAACCTCTTATACTTCAGTTTGATTCCGACTCTCGCTTATGATTTAATAGAATTAATACCTGTCCATGAAATTAAAAAGAATTGTTGTTTTTGTTTCAGCAATAATTGTTTCTTTTAGCATTTTATATACGACGGTTTCTGCAGAAGATAAAAGCACACCAGGTAGCATAATTCCAAAACTTTCTAAAACTCCCAACGATCCCGAGCTTCTTAACGGACATGTCTATCCTTTTTGGGGACCACCTTGTCAAAGATATACCTATTCAGTGGTTTACCGTGATAAGGAAGGTAGAAAACCAGAGTATATGAAGATTTACTTCAATGGTCAGATGATTGACATGCAACCCGCCTTCGATAAATCTACGGCGGGCAAGAAGGATTATCAAAAAGGAGTCAGATATGAGTATAAATATGTGCCGAATAAAATCGACTCTAACTTTTATTACTTTGAAGCATCAAACGGTCTTGGGAAAGCGCGTGCCTCCATTATTGATTCTCCGGATAACGGCCCTGTTCTTTTTACAACCCCTTTTGACAAAAATGAAATTGCCGTTGTTGAAAGAGATTCAGGAAAAAAGATTTTAAGCTTTTCTACTGGCGAAGAATGGGTTGGAGGAATTGCTCTATCAGATGATGGAAAATATTTGGCAGCCAAAACTTCAAAACACATCTATCTTTTTGATACCTCAAAACCCAAAGAGCCCTTGTGGAGTTTTAATTGTGAACAATGCAGAATTGGCGATGATGTAAAAGGAGGGATTGATATATCTGGTGACGGATCAAAGATTATCTCTGCTTTTGGTGAAAGAATTGCCTTATTTGATAAGTCTAGCAACAAGCCTCTTTGGATGTATGATAAGCCTGCGAATTCCTATAACGTGGCTATTTCTAAAGATGGTAAATATATGGCAGCTGCCACTGCCGGAGAAGAATCAAATCTGAATTCAAATTTAGTTATTTTATGGGGCGATAAAAGCGGAAAACCGCTTTGGCAGTATCACGCCTCCGGCAATTTCCATGATGTGTCTTTGTCAGATGATGGTAAGTTTATATCCGGTTCTACTGGTTGTCCTGATAGAAGGGCTTATCTTTTCTCCAGAGATTCAAACACTCCTCTGATTAAAACAGATCCCCTTACTCGCGACTCTCCCGTCCATAGGTCAAAAATTTCTTCAGACGGTTCTTTATTTGCTGTTGGAAGTGAGGCTGGCGATGGTGCAGTTTTCCTTTTTTCCAAAGATTCAAAAAATCCTGTTTGGAAATTCCCAGTCCCTCAAAGCAGCTCTGTAAGAGCGTTAAACTACACACCTGATGGAAAATATATTGGCGCTGCAACTTTTGACGGAGATGCTTATATTTTTGGTAAAAACAAAAACACCCCTATTGCCGAGTGGAAAGTAAACGCATCTTTGGGTGGAGTTGATATCGCAGATGACGGCAGTTTTATAGCCACTGGCGGAACCGATAATAAACTTTATCTTTTTGACAAAAATACAAAATTAAAAACAGAGATTCCCTTTAATGAATATATTGAGGAGATTGATATTTCGGCAAACGGAAAATATATCGCAGTAGGCACCGGTGGCTCGGTCTACTTTTTTGAAACATATATTTCCCAAGACAGAGGAAAAACTTTTGATTGCTCAAAGGTAATAGAGCCAATTTCAGAAAGTCAAATGATGAAAGAGGCAGGGTACGGCGAGTTTGGCGGGCAGGTTACATCAAGCCTGTGCGGTGATGGCAGATGCGAAGGCCCGGAAACAATAAATAATTGCGCTCGAGATTGCGACCCAAATCTTAAAATAAATAGGAAAACGCCAGGGATGTTATTTGGTTTTGGATCTTTAGGATCCCTGGTCTTACTGGGAATTTTTACAGCTTTAAGAAAATTTAAGTTTTTAGAAAAACCTAAATTGATGCTGCGGAAACTTAACCGAACCAAACCCCTGGTTTATCTTCATTTAACCGTTAAGAAAATGAATATAATTCTTTCTGTTTTAGTAATAACCTTTTTTTCGTTGATCTTGATTGCGGCTTTTATTAATCGCCCTGAAGAAGAAAAAGTTTTTGAAAAAATCAGAGAAAAAGAAGAATCAATAGAAACTACTGATACACAAGAAGGCGCAGCTACAATAAATCAGGCTGAAAAAAACACATCAAACGGCAGTGGTAGCGCAATTTGTGGTAATAATTTGTGTGAACCCAGCTTCGGCGAAACCAAAGAAAATTGTCCAAAAGACTGCACAGGGGGAGATTGAGCGATTTTCCGGTTAGGGCCAAAGAGTGGAGACTTTGAAGATATGAGGATAAACAGTAGTTAAAACTTCAATCATTTTCTGCCGGTCACTAGCGACAATGCCAGGGCTCTCTGATTGTCGAAGCGACTCATAGGTTTTTGCTAACTCTTTATATTGATTGGCCAAAGCCAAATTTCCTTTTGCTTGAAAATAGCGATATAAAACAGCGGCCTCTGGTGTTTGGGAGGCAGCGGTAAAGTCCGATACGTTGCCATTATTTTTTAAAAACTCAATTGATTTTTGCAAGGTTACCGGAGCTTCTTGGATATTCTTCTTATTTTCGCTATAGATTTCTGCTTCTGATTTTCTCTCCCCACTTTTCACTGCCCACAAAAGTTGGTGTTCTCCAGTCCAGTATTTCATGAGTAAATCATAACTGGCAAAACGGGGTTCATATCGTATCGGTTCGTCTAAATAATATTTTTTGCCTGGAGCGTACCGCTCGGATTGAGGAGAGATGTTTAACCAAACACCGTCTTTGTTATAACCTACCAGAGAAGAAAATACTCCTCCCTCTATATCTTCGAAAGGGTCATGCTGCAAACCAACTATTGGCACAATTCCCGCACTAAGTAGTTTTTTAGCAAAAAGTAATTCTTCTTTGACATCTTTGAAGTAGATAAGATTTTGCGGTTCAAAATCTGCGACAATATTTTGAGGTGGGTGAATAGGAGTGGTTGCGCCTCGGAAAGGTATATAACCAAAATTCTTAAAGGCACGCATTATACTGAGACCCGGGCCGTAACGCTCATTTTTATCTCTTTTTGCCATAATCAGCGTTGGGTTGGCATAAAAAATGAATGTATCAAAATCAATATCCGGCTCGTAAAAATTAGCAATACCGGCAGCAGCGTCAACCATACAAGTGCCTGCGCCACCCGCAATAATATATCCTTTCACCGGTAGTTTGACTTCAGGCGAAGGAGTTTCCGGTAGTTTACCGTTCATTACCTCTGCCAAATATGCCTGGTCTTTTTTATACTCAGCTTCGTTGGGAAGAAATTGCGGACTAATAGTCCAGACAATAATTAAAAAAATAATCCCCCCGGGGATGAAAAGAAATTTGGCAGGCAGGCCTTTTTTCATAGGTTATTTAGTTTTTCTGTAAGCATCAAAAATTGAGAACAAATAGACAAAAATCAAAGCGACTAGGACAAGATAATAACGAGGATTAGCGCTCATCATTAAATAATAACCTCTGAGGAAAAACGCGTACCATAAAACTCCTGCTCCAGCAACAAAAACGATCGCATCTATATACTTACCAATATACAAATGGCCAAAACCAGGAAACAATAAAGAAAGAAAAGCAGCGACTTTTTTATTTTTCATTTTTTACCTTAATTTAATCTAGTATGGAGTATATATCATCAATTTTCAATGGGTATGTTGTGTTTTCTTTATGCAAAGCAGGGGAAATCGTAATCTCTTAATCTCAAGCATTGTTGCCTCAGTTCATCGATATAGCTTCTATTCTGGTAAACGTTCTCAGTTAGGTGAGGTCTTTTTTCATCTGCTCAAACTCTTTTTTATCAATCTCTCCTTTAGCATAGCGTTCTTTGAGAATATCAAGTGGAGTCTTGCCTCCTTTATTATCCCCAGATTTTGTAAGATATCGAATTAAGGCTACAACCCCAAGAATAAGAATGCCCCAAAACAAAAGCATTGACAGCCAACCTAGGCCAAAACCTCCCCAGCCGCCCATCATGTTGTTCCAACCAAAACCCATCATAGGATTTCCACCTCCTCCCTGCCCCTCGAAGCCTTGGCGAAGTGGGGCCATCATCATATTCATCATCGGCATAAAACCTGCTCCACTTGAGGGAACTTGAGCATTAGGCTCACAACCACTCATGCGCTTACCCATTGCAATATGCATTTGTTCCTCGCCTTCCTCACCCATCATATTCATCATCATTTGGTTCATGAATGCATGTCTTTGGGTATCCCCGATAGATTGGCCCATAAAATACTCTCCCAGAAAACCATATTGTTCATCAGTAAGATTTTTACACTCAAGCTGTTTTGCTTGGAGTTTTTCCCAGATCTCTTTTCCTTCTGCTTCTTCTTGAGCAGTATGATCGTCGGATACTGCTCCTGACGGCGTGCTTGTCCAATTCATCATGCCTTGAGCAAAAGTTGAAGATGGCACAAAGAGTAGGGCAGATAAAAGAATTGTTATAAATAATATTTTTTTCATATGTTTATTTACTCTTATCAATAATTCCCCTGATAATTGTATCGACATCGGTCGGTAAATTACCAAGATTTGCTTGAGGAAAAAATTGAGGAAGTACTACCGGTCTCATGCCAGAGATGTGTGTGTTCCCATCTTTTTGGTACACGTTTATCTTACAGGGGAGAAAAAGACCGATCTTAATATCTGCTTTGAGTACCGTATAGGCGCTTTTGGCATTACAGACCTCGACAATCTTAAATGGTTCAATCTCAAAACCCCTCTCTTTCAATGTCGCTGTTACATCATGAATATAAAGGACACGAAATCCGGCATTTTTGGTTTCTTGTTCAACCGCTTTTACTGCTTTGTTAAATGATTTATTAGTTGTAACGGTATAATCAAAATCCATAAGTTTATTTAAAAAGTGATAACTTTATCACTATTTCGTTTCAGCGTTGTTGCTCGAAAGTATATTGGTTAGTTTCATATCGCGTTGCTATCAGGATACACTTTTTGATACCCGCTAAATAAGTGATGAATTAGCTCGTCGGTTTGCTTTAAAGATGCAACCGCATGTTTGAGAAATGCATGGCCTTCTTTAGTAATGGTATACACTCTTTTGTCGCGCACGTTTTTTTTGTCCCACACTGATGTTACCCAACCGTCATGCTCCATGCGACGAAGCGTCCGGTACAAATCGCCAACGTCTACCTTTTCACCGCAGTGTGTTTCCAACCCTTCCAACAAGCCATACCCGTGAGCCGATTCTTTTGAAAGGAGTAGCAGTATGCACGGCTCGACAAATCGCTCTATCGTACCAAAGTCTCTTGAGCGAGATGAACAACCACAAGTTTTACACATATATGTAAATATCATATAGCAATTTATTGTCGCTGTCAAATAATCTTTTCGATGTAATTGACGTTCTCAAAGACTTTGATTATTGCCTCAAATCAGGGCAGCATACTGTCGTAAGGCGTGGGGGGCTTAAACTTTACATTCAGCTATTGACAACGTAATCTCTTTTATGTTTTCATAAATAGATCATGAAAAAACGTAAATCTGATCATAAAAAAGCAGTTTCCAGAAAGAAAACCAGATCTTCTCAAAACCTCTTCTCTAACAGAACGTTTATATACACTTCCGGAGGTATTTTTGGTATTGCTCTGCTTTTCATTCTTTTGAATACTGCTGCTCAGACTCCCGTACTGCAAAGCAATTCAAAATATGACAGTCAACAATATGTCCTGGGTGAGGAAGATAAAGATGAGGAAGAGGCAAAAAAGGAAGAGGAGAAAGCGGCGGAGGATCAGAAGAAAACCGAAGAGAAGGCCGAAGAACAAGCCAAACAAGAGGAAGAACGGTCAGAATCACAAGGGAACTCTGGAACTTCAGACAGTATTAGAATAAATTCACAAAGCGAAGGAAACAAAAGTGAAACAGAAATAGAAACAGCAGATGGTCAGAAAATAAAAACAAAAATAGAAGATGATGGTACAACAAAAATTGAAATTGAACACAAAAATCTCAAAATCAAATACGAAGTACTAAACGGACAAGTGGTAGTAAAGGCTGAAGATGAAGACGGCGGCGAAGTAGAAATAGAAGATGATGAGCTTGAGGAACTAAAAAATGAAATCGAAGAAGAATTGGAAGACAATGGCATCAAGATAGCAACGGGAGGAGCAGGTCGACTTATCTTTGCTAAAAACCAAATTGCCGCAACAACAAGCTTTCCTCTCTCAATAGATATCGGCACCAATCAACTTATTGTCACAACTCCAGCCGGAGAGAAGATAGTTGCAGTTCTTCCAGATCAGGCAGTGGAAAACCTCTTAGCAACGGGTGTTATTAGTGAACTTGCGAGAAGCACAACCGAAGAAACTGCTCTATCCAATGAGATAGGAATGACAAATGCTATTGTAGAGTTCAAGATAAAAAATGATGAGCCCATATATGAGATTGACGGGATTAAGATATACCGTCTATTTGCCGTTATTCCTGTTTCAAGACCAGTAACCGCAGTCGTCTCCTCTGAAACAGGAGAATTAATTGAAACAGAACAATCATTCCTTACCAATATAGTTGACCTCTTATCCCCTTAAATCATCCTTACCGATCCGAATTTGAGAAATTTGAGCCAAGAAACGGCGGGTCATGGCGATATATTCATAAAGATGAGATAAGGAAAAGAGAGCTGATTCGCGGAGCAATCTTATGGTACACTGGCCGTATCAGAGGAGGTGAGATAAAGATGAAGAAAAGAATAATAACCCTTTTTGCTTTTCTCTTACTTACGATAGCTACTATAGTCTTCCTGGCACAAAACCATAGCGTATCAGCACAAGGACAAGACAAAGTAGTCCCCCATGAAATTCTGGTTAAATTTAAAGATGGTGTTGATCCCAGCGAAGTAGGAAAAGCGCATCGAGAAATCGGCGGTACCGTTAGTCATACCATTCCGGGTATTAATGTCCAAGTAGTTTCCGTTACTAAAAACGTTGGCGAAGCAGTATCAGCGTATGCCCGCGACAGGCGAGTTGAATATGCAGAGCCCAATGCTATTGCAGAGCTTTTTGAGGTTGTTCCAACAGATAATTATTTAACCAACCAATGGGCACTTCATAATACCGGACAGGTATTTGATACTGAGCGAAATTTAAGCGGGAGTAACGACGCAGATGTTGATGCTCCTGAAGCGTGGGGGGTAACACAAGGATCAGGAACCGTATATATAGCAATTCTCGATACGGGTATAAACCTTACTCATCCTGATTTAGTCGGAAAACTCGCGCCTTTACGAATGAAAGATTTTTCCGGATCAGGACTTGAAGACCAGTACGGTCATGGTACTCATGTCGCCGGCATTGCAGCAGCATCGACGAATAATGATGTCGGTGTAGCAGGAACCGGATTTAACTCAAGCCTCATGATTGGAAAAGTTTGCAGTAATAGTGGTTCGTGTCCCTACTCATGGGTAGCAAATGGTATCGTGTGGGCAGCAGACAATGGCGCTTCTGTCATTAGTATGAGTCTGGGCGGATCATCCAAATCAAGAACTCTTGAGAATGCAGTAAATTATGCATGGAATAAAAATGCCGTGCTTGTCGCTGCAGCAGGAAACAGCAACAATCCATCAAAAACATATCCCGGCGCTTATACCAACGTTATCGCTGTTACCGCAACAGATGCCAACGATCGCAAAGCATCTTTCTCAAGCTATGGAAGTTGGGTAGATGTTGCAGCTCCTGGAGTAGAAGTGTTCTCAACATTTCCAAACCATCCATTTGTTTTGGAAAATCCAGCCAACAATCGTGATCAGAACTATGGATATGGGAGTGGGACATCTATGTCTACACCCGTTGTAGCTGGTGTAGTAGGACTTGTCTGGTCAACTCCCCTTGCAGGGAACAATAATGCAAAAGTCAGAGCACAAGTTGAGAAAACTGCCAATCCTGTATCCGGAACGGGTACGTATTGGAGATGGGGACGGGTAAATGCACACACCGCAGTGACGGTAAACGTGCAATAAACAATAACCAATCATGTATTGGTTGTGAAAGGAGGTGAAAAATATATGAATATAAAGAAAATGTTAGTAGGAGGAGCAGCAAGTGCATTAATGCTTGGAACTTTTGCAACTGCTGTCTTTGCATCTCCCAATACTCTTAATTGGGGAACTGAGACTAATGCAGGCGAATGCGAGAAAATCGGTAAACCTATTGTTAATGTTACCCAGAAAGTTATCAACGACGTTGATTCCGGATTTAACGGCTACTGGGCATTTGACAACTACAATAGACATATCCAAGTATGGGAATCTACAACTCCCGGAGAGTATTGTGCAATAGTTAGGTATACTGGTCAGTTTGATGCTCAAGCAGGTCAATCAAGTCCCGACTTAGGTAGTACGAATATACTGGATGGCGATGAGGATGGTGCGTTTGAAGGTGGTTATAGAGCCACCATCACCGGCACACTCGATGCCACTCCGGCATGGAATACGAGGGGTT
>Ga0209210_1002020_pt1 | contig 15591 bp, 13 predicted proteins | sample RifGroA1_FD_183991 | JGI IMG/M metagenome (GOLD analysis project Ga0209210, IMG submission 183991) | Contaminated groundwater microbial communities from Rifle, Colorado, USA - Rifle Groundwater A1 (SPAdes) (version 2) | ecosystem: Environmental > Aquatic > Deep subsurface > Groundwater >...
CCTATACATGTTTCCAAATTCGTTCGCTCGTTTTACATTTGCGTCACAGACGGCAACCAGCTGAATATTTTTGAGCTGCGCATATACTCTGGCATGATGCTTTCCCATGTTCCCAAGACCGACAACTGCAACGGTAATTTTTTTCATAATGAACTTGAATGATGCATGTGTTTTTTTAACCACGAAGGAAAACGCCGGACAGTTTTTTCCTCAAGATCAGCGGGCATTTTGGTATTATATCTGGAATGTTCCATATTGAGATTCTTTAAAGAAGTTCTTTTATTGCGTTCAAGTGTCTTTATAGATTTCATGAGCGTATCCGTTTGCTTTTCTAATAACCGCAACGAAATATCTATGAGCGTATCATCGGATTGAAGATGCAATCGCTCTTTATAGAGCAAATACCCCGCGTCTATTTTGGGACCTATCAGATGCCCGGTAATTCCCATAGCGACGTCATAATATATGGACCAAAGCAGCGTATCCAGCCCTCTCACTTCCGGAAGAAGGCCAGGGTGGATATTTAACACATTGCCACTCATCACGTTGATGATGTCGGGAGATAAAATCCGGGCGCCGGAGATGATAGAGAGATCTACGGGGTGTTTTTTGATATACAACTGCGCTAGTTTACTGTTGTGATCGTAAACGTTATACGTAATGTTAAACCGTCTGCATAATAATTTTGGGTGAATAAGTCCAACATGTTCCGGTGCGATACGAATACTGGGCTCGGAAATATTGAGCTTCTTTTTCGGCGCCGCGATGATATACGAAACATGGTAGCCCTCCGCTAAAAACCGAAGTAAAAAATCCTGTGTCTTTTTGTGCGGAAAATCGTAGCAAAAAAGCATCACGGACCGGATATTGTTCATAGAAGTTTTTTTCTGAAAACGTCAACGACCATTCTGCTGGGGCTGCTTCGAATTTCTTGCCGGCGCACTAAGGTCGGATACGTTCGAAGAAATGTTCGGACGCGTTCGAGATCAAGATCGGATAGCATTGCCGTCTCACCAATTCCCGGGTTTTCGGACGTTTTGCGAAGGACAAGAGTCGGCTTATTCAAAATATATGCCTCCTCTTGCACTCCGCCTTCATCCGTCACCACAAAGAGGCATTTCGACAATAAATATATGAAGTCCGGATAATCAAAAAGTGACGTTGTAAAAAAAGAATAGCTCTTTGCCAGATGATGCAGAAAACGTAAATAGTTATTTGCTACCAGTGCATAGCGAGTATTTGTATGGAGCGGCCAGATGATACGAAATTTTTCCTTCAGAACTATTTGCAGGATCGCAACAATAGTCTTTAGGTTATTAGTTAATAATATATTTTCCTGGCGATGAACTAAAAATAGAACATATGGAGTACGCGTTAAACGCCGTATGGTTTTAGAAGGTTTATGATGAAGCACCTCGCGCACGGCATCGATTATCGTATTTCCTTTTGTTTGAAAAACATTTCCCCGATATCGAATATTGTTTGCATCGTTTTGGTTTGCCGGAAAGCAAATATCGGAAAATCTGGAAATGAAGATGCGAATAACCTCCTCCGGAAACGGATTAAACAGGCTATGGGTACGCTTTCCTGATTCTATATGCACAATTTTTGCCCCGTACCATTTTCCTATGAAAAACCCCAACAGTGTCGACACCGCATCTCCGTGGACTATTACATAATCATTTCTCCGTATGGGAAGACGGCGAGCTGCAAGGAAAACTTTTGGTATCCAAGCCAACAGTTGAGAAATACTTTCAAGGTCTTTTGTTCTGTTTGAGAGAACATAATCTGGTTTTCTTATACGCAACCGCTTAATATTTCTATTTACTGTTCCCGCCGCTTGACCGGTAAAAACAAACCTATATCCGACTCCATGCCGACCCAATTGCTTCATGACCGGAAATAATTTTATAAATTCGCCAATTGTTCCCAATATAATATAAATCATACAAATACCTGGCGATATCATACGTCATTTCGGTATAGATGCCAACAGCCTCAGTACCAATAGACTTATGGTATACTTCTATCTACTCTATGAGTATCAAATTAACCGTACACGGCAAAATTAATTATTCGATTCTCCGGCTGCTTCGGGACTATTATCATATCCAAAACAATAATGAGTTGTTTTTTAGTCTTAAAGACGATCTTATAGCGACATTTTTTTTATGGGCAGGAAGTGGACTGTTTGGCGGCATTCTGCGAGGAATGTACTTCAGAATATTTTTGAATTTCAAGATCCCCGGGTTCTTCGGACAAGGCTTTAAAATCATAAATTCCTCCAAAGTAAAAATGGGAAAAAACATTTGGGTAAAAAATGACGTAACCTTATTTGCAGGGGGACCCCTTACTATCGGTGACAACTGCGTTTTTTACGAACGGTCATCCATTTGGTCCACAGCCAAAGGAATCAACATTGGAAACAATACATCTGTTGGAATTGGAACGTATATTAATGGCAATGTAGAAATTGCTGATGAAGTCAGAATAGCAGATTCTGTAAGAATCTATAGCTGGAATCATAACTTTTCCCGCAAGAACACTCCGGTGGCAAGACAAGGAACGAAAGAGGGAAAAGTGAAAATAGGATACAACTCTTGGATCGGATCGGGGGCAGCAATTTTAAGCAACGTTACCATTGGGAAAGGATCTGTTGTTGCGGCAGGCGCAGTAGTTACCAAAAATGTGCCGAACCATTGTATCGTTGCCGGCGTACCGGCAAAAGTAATCAAGCGGCTACGCTAGTTTATGGTTCGGCAGTGCGTTCGGCGATAATTTCTCTATATTGCTCTGTCCTATCGATAATTGTCTCGCGCTCCAGATCATATTCAAGAATAACGTCTTTTTTTAAATCAAACGGTCTCAACAATTCATTCGCCCAATTCGAAAAATAAGGATAAATTGCAGTTTTCTCTTTTCCGTAGAATATCTGAACATAATAGCTCCCGTAATATCCCAATTCTGATGGAACGATAATAATCGAATCAGTTGAAAATGTGGGCGCCAGATTTCTCACATATTGCAAACTTTTTTTTACGGCTATATGCTGATACGCTTCTTTGTCAATTTCTTTCCATATCGATCCAATATTGTTTAGCATCCACCAGATTAGCAAAACACCAACAAATAAACTGCCTAACAATCCTCTTTTTATCATAGAGTAAGAAGCAATTGCCCAAAATATTGAAAAACTTACTCCTGCAAGATGCAAATACCTGCTGCTTGTATATATTTTTGTCACTTCATCCCCCCGCATGAGCAAATTAAGAACAAAAATAACTGGGAGAAATGTTAAAGAGGTAAAAATAATTGCACGCAGGATCGATTCTCTTTTCCAGAGGAGGATGGCACTCCCAAGATAAAGCAGGATCACCGGGATATAAAACAACACAATGCCATCGTTATACGAACGATCAACCATGGATATTACCCTGCGGATTACAGTATCTGGAACCGTAAGTATAGTTAATTGACGGACAATTTGTATAGGAAATTGTTTATAGCTTTCTACCACGAACTGAACGATGTTTACGCCCTGTGCATACGACCCTCCACCGTATACAATACCTAATCGTAAAACACCATACGATACCAAAATAGAGAAACCAGTCAGTATCAAGGCGAACGCTTTCCGTGACCGATCATTTTTTTCGATTGTAACAAAAGCTATAGCGTAGATGATATAAAACGGCACAAAAAATATCCCGTATTGAGCAAAAAGCAATGCGATTGCCAAAAAAATTAGCGACAGTACTCCGAGCGTTACACTTTTACGCTTCATGCTTCTGACAAAAAATAGGAAAGAAAAAAACTCGGGCACTAGTTGGGCCACCCGTTGACCAAAGAATTGAAAATTACCAATAGCGATCATTTCAAATACGGTCGAAAAATTTATGCTGAAAAGAATGGCTGCTATACCTGCGATACCTCTTCGGTGTGTCAGTTCATATACGAGGAAATAAAAACAAACTCCCACGAGAGTTACGCCCAGGAGCATAATATATTGAAACGGCAACAGATTATCATTAAATACACTGCGCACCAGATCATATATGAGACGCGCACCGGCATCATAGCGGAATAAAGAAAGTGGAAATCCGTCATGTCCGGAAAAAAACCGATGAATATAATTGTAGTATCCGCCTTCACCAATTAATGTTTGATTTAGTATTTTAAACCATGCGGCACCGGTTAATAACCATATAAAGATTATCGGTAATACGTATTTTTTCATACTTGTCAGCCTGTTACGGGCGAGTTGTTCTTTCGGCTATTATAGATTTATACTCATTTGTCCTGTCTGTCACAGTGCTCTTGTTTGAGTCATAGTCAAATATGAAATCCCTGTTTGGATCAAAGGGTCGTGGAAGCGTATTTGCCCAATCAGAAAAATAGGGCGCAAAGACGGTTTTGTCCTTACCATAGAACATTTGAGCAAAATAGCTCCCGTAATAGCTGAGCGGTGACGGAACAATAACGATAGAATCAGTTTGATAATATGGGGCTAAACTCTTTACAAATTCTAAACTTTTTTTTACCGCAATATGCTGATAAAATTCTTTTTGTATTTCGGCCCGTATGGCAACGGTGTTATAAATAATCCACAGTAGAATAATTACAGTTCCCAAGATTTTTCCTGCAAATGACGATTTAACCAGTACAAATAAAAATATTCCCCAAAAAATGGAAAATGAAATTGACGCAAGGTGAAGATAGCGACTACTGGTATAGATTTTTGTAACTTCATCACCCCGTATAAATAGATTCAGAAAAAAGATAACAGGAAAATATAATAAACAACTTAGCATTACACTCCTTAGGGAAGTTTCTTTTCTGTATAGATATGCTCCGATTACTGCGTATAGCCCGAGGACCGGCAAATACAAATACACTATTCCATCATTATATGAACGCTGCAAAAGTGAAGTGCCATATCGAATAATCGAATCCGGAATTGTTAGTATGGTTAACTGTCTTAATAGTTGCGATGGGATAGTTACCCCGTAATGAGTCCAAAATAATGCCAGATTAACACTTCCAGAATACGGCGGCTCAGGTGTCATTTTTGCCAGCCAAAACAATAGCACATAAGACACAACTGCAAAAACGAACAGCAATGAAAATCCAATAGGGGCGGATACCGGATGTTTTTTTGCGATGAGCAAGGAGAACAGGTAGAGGAAGAAAAACGGAACAAAAAGCATACTATATTGAGCGAGCAAAAACGCGAGTATAAAAAATAGTATCGAAAAAAACGCTAAGAAACGATTTTTTCCTCGAACACTTCGATCGAAGCAAACAAGTGAAATAAACTGCGGAACAAGCTGAATCATCCGCTGTGCAAAAAACGCAAAACTTCCGATCGCCACCATTTCAAATGTTGTGGTGAAATTAACACCAAACAGAATTGTCGAGAGAAGTGCAATAGGTTTGTTGCTTGTGAGTTGATAGACAAGAAAATAAAAACTTATGCAAACGACTATTAATCCTATCAGGGCGATATACTGAAATGGAACAATATTGTCCCCAAATATCCGAACAACGAGTTCATATAGTAGCCGGGCCCCTGCGTCCGGCCGAAAAAGCACCAGAGGTAATCCTCCATCACCTGTAAAAAAAGGATGTATAAAGTACTGAAATCCGCCATCTCCGCCAATAAGGGATTGACGTAGAATTTGATACCAAGAAACAATTAGTAATACTACTATGAGTAGTATTGATATACCGTGTTTTATGCGCATTGTTCTCATGTATCGCGTTGTCAACGTAGCCTATTTCTGATATTCTTGATGAACCTGTGAACGATACGGTCGCTTCTGAAATTGCCCATTTTACAAATCTCAGCCATATTTGGTGGGGTGCTAAAACTGTTGCTGGACAAAAAAGATACGACAATAAATTAACATTGTTCCAGCAAAATTGCAATGTAAGAAGCGGGGCAAGAATATTGGAAGTTGGCTGTGGCGACGGGGAATTTACAAAACGCCTCAGCCAAATGAAGACCCGCAACGTAACAATCACTGCCACAGATATTACTCCAAGAGTGGTTACACGAGCCAGAAAACATATCAAAAATCCCAAGGTAACCTTTCAAATAGATAATCTGGAAAACATGCGATTTAAGAGGCGGTCATTTGACATTGTCTGCGGCATATCAATTTTGCACCATGTTACTCTACAAAAATCGTTACATGAAATCTACCGTGTTCTCAAAAATGGAGGAAAAATTTTCTTTACGGAGCCAAATCTCTTGAATCCAAATATATATCTTGGTCTCCATATTCCCATACTGCGCCGTAAAATGGAATTCAGTAAACATGAACGCGCGTTTATTCGTTGGCAATTACAAAAAGAGCTGCTGAAGGCAGGATTTATTCATGTCGAAGTAAAAAACTATGATTTTCTCCATCCATTAATCCCCGCCAGATATATACACCACGCGGAGCGCATAGGACATATTGCCGAAAAACTGCCCCTCATCAAGGAAATTTCCGGATCTCTTATGATCTACGCCGAAAAGTAGCTTTTTTTATGTGGCTAACAAGGAAAAAAATTTTAGTTACCGGTGGTTCTGGTTTTCTTGGATCCTATGTCGTCAGGGAACTAGTTAGACGGGGAGCTGACAAGAGGCATATTATTATTCCCCGGTCAAAAAAAATCGACTTACGCAAGGAGCGCAATTGCTTAACTGCAACCAAAGGCATTGACATAATAATTCATCTGGCCGGGAATGTTGGTGGTATCGGTAAAAACAGTCTGAATCCGGCAACATTGTTTTACGATAATGCACTTATGGGAATTCATCTTATCCACGCCGCAATGAAATCAAATGTGCAAAAGCTAGTCATCATTGGCACCATTTGTGCATATCCCAAATATACTCCTGCACCGTTTCGGGAAGAAGATCTTTGGCAGGGGTATCCAGAAGAGACAAACGCCCCGTATGGCATTGCCAAAAAAATGCTTCTGGTTGCGGCTCAAGCATATAAACAGCAACATAAGCTCAACAGCATATATTTGTTGCCGGTTAACCTGTATGGCCCGGGAGATAACTTTGACCCAACCTCCTCTCATGTTATACCGGCCACAATTCGTAAAGTTTACCAAGCTCTCAAAAACCACGAGTCCTCAATCGTCGTCTGGGGAGATGGTACCCCAACCAGAGAATTTCTTTATGTGGAAGATGCAGCGAGAGCCATCGCACAAGCAACGATCAGATATAACACTCTAGAGCCGATAAACCTGGGAAGCGGCCATGAGATAAGTATTAAAGAATTAGTGTTCTTTATTACAAAACTCATGCGATATAAAGGAAAAATTGTTTGGGACACTACCAAACCCAATGGCCAGCCGCGCAGACTTTTGGATATTTCTAAGGCAACAAATGAATTTGGGTTTCGTGCAAGGGTGCCGCTTCATATAGGGCTTAAGCGCACAATCAATTGGTTTTACAAACATTATGCTACCTGATAAAAGAATCGATTACATTCGTAAATACTATAACTCCATTGCACCGGAAAGACTTAAATGGAAAAAACGGGGTTCATACTATCATGAATCCTTGACCAAATTCTATCGATTCTCAATCCCCGAAAATAAACGTGTTCTTGAAATCGGATGCGGAACGGGGGATCTGCTTGCATCTGTTCATCCCTCATACGGCGTCGGCATAGATATATCCGAGGATATGCTCAAACTCGCAAAAAGAAAATACAAAAGGTTACGGTTCATTGTCGGTGATGCACAACATCTTCCTATCCAAGAAACCTTTGATTACGTGATTGCAAGTGATCTTATCGGTAACCTAACCGATATTCAAAAAGCGTTTGAAGAACTGCGAAAAGTCTCCAACGACAGGACGCGCATAATTATCACCTATTACAACTACTTATGGGAACCCATCGTAGGCTTTGCTGAAAAATTTGGATTCAAAATGCCCAAGCCGCCTCAAAACTGGCTAGGCAAAATAGACGTATATAATATATTGCACCTAGCGAATCTTGACGTTGTCAAAACAGGTAACGTTCTGTTGTTGCCGATAAATATTCCGATTGTTTCGGACTTAGTTAATCGATTTATTGCCAAACTTCCGGTGGTTTCGTACTTCTGTCTAGTCCAGTATACAATCGCACGGATAACGCCGAATGTTTACTCTGGCCAGGAATACTCTGTCTCGGTAATTATCCCCGCGAGAAACGAGAAGGGAAATATAGAGGATGCAGTTAATCGAATACCAAAACTGGGAACATCCACAGAGATCATTTTTGTTGAAGGACACTCACGCGATGGAACCTATAAGGAGGTTCAACATGTCGCACAGAAATATCGCAACAAGAAAACTATTCGATATTTTAAGTCTTCATTGGAAGGCAAGGGCTATGCAGTCAGATTGGGATTTGCTAAGGCAACTGGAGATATTCTCATCATCCTGGATGCTGATCTTACAGTTCCGCCGGAAGAATTACCCAAATTTTATCATGCAGTGCGACTACGAAAAGGAGAGCTGATTATCGGCACAAGGCTTGTCTACCCCATGGAACGGGAAGCCATGCGATTTTTAAATATACTGGGGAATAAATTTTTTAGCGTGGCATTTACGTTTTTGTTGGGACAACCTATTAAAGATACGCTTTGTGGCACCAAAGCGCTTTTTAAAAAGGACTATCAGGGAATCGCAAGCAGTCGTTTATATTTTGGAGACTTCGACCCGTATGGAGATTATGACCTTATATTCGGCGCTTCCAAAAAAAATTACAAAATTACTGAAATTCCAATCCGCTATAAGGCCCGAACATATGGAAGTTCGAATATCGACCGTTTTCGTCACGGACTCCTTCTTCTAAAAATGACAATCGTCGCGGCTCTTAAACTCAAGTTTATATAGCAGGAGTATGAAAAATATACCATTTATACTGCCCCCTCAGGACATACTAAAACCTAATCATATCAAAGAAGACCCTTTGCGGTATTACTACCGTCCACTGATAGGATATCTTTACCGCAAACGAATACAAAACGGATTGGATATGTTGGAGAGTCACTATCATCGCATATTGGAATTCGGTTATGGAAGCGGCATCCTACTGCCAAGTTTAGCCAAACTGTCTCACAACCTTCACGGCATTGATATTGCATCGAAACCAAGCGTTGTAAATAATGCGCTCAATAAACTAAATATCAAGGCAAACTTGGCAAAAGGAGATATCACACGCGCTAAATACCCATCGAATTACTTTGACCTCATCATCGCATTTTCGGTATTTGAACACATCACGAACCCGGACGCAATATTCTCAACGATGCACCGGATTCTGAAACCCGACGGAACGTTATTGGTGGGCATGCCGCGAGTAGACAGATTCATGGATACACTGTTTATGTTCATCGGGTATAGCAATATTGATGACTTCCATGTCTTAGATCACAAAATATTTATCAATAAGGCTTCTCGATTATTTTCGCTCCAAAAACAAACCACTATGGCGGGATTATACTTCACCATGCTATTTAGAAAAAAATAACTCCCAAAACGGCATCAATAAATACTATTGGGAAAAAGTGCTGTCTTGGGAATGGTAGGAGAGATGTAAGGCGTACCTGGAACAGCATCTGTTAACACTTCGTCCGATTCAAACAGCAAAACATGGTCTATTTCATACCGAATATCTGAATTTTCTTGTTGAAATGAAACAGTTAAGTGACCAGTCCCTTCTGGCGCCGTTGCCACAACCCGAAGTCTTGTCCATTGGGAGGGGCCATGGACTCTTCCCGAAACAGAGGTTTGCAATATGCCAAAGGTATTACCATAAAAATCTATACGCAAAAAGCCATCCCGCAGATTACTTTGTATTTCCCGATCGGCCTTCAGAACGCCCTCCACGGTATAGACCTTACCCGATGTGGCAACACTTTCCGGTGATACCCATCCTTTTGCCTCGGTAATTTGTTGGTGGCTTGCCTGTAACACTCCAAGGGTAAAGGGCTTTCGCGGAATCTTAATGACCAGATAGGAATTTTCTGGCGCCGGCCAGGGTTTGTAAAATTCGGCTACCGTATAACGCAGATATTCCGACAGCGCCATCCCGCGATATGAATTCCACAAATCGTCGTAGGGAATGCTTTTTCCCGAGAGTAATTGCCGCTCTGCCAAATTAAACCAGAAAAAGTATATCTGGTTCCATGCAGTATTTAGGACTGCAAAATCATACCCTTTATCCATAAACTCTGTGACTGAATTTCCCTCTTCATGACCCCACTGAATAATTTCTATTGGTTTCTCAATGCCCGTTGGAACACTCACGTTGTCGTTTAGCACTGCTGATTTATCTGGAATGGCCTGTAGTACCCATTCTGTCAATTCATCCCTCACCCATGGCCTACTGTAGCTCACGTCGAGCTGGTATATCTGCCGAATTGAAGGGTACTGTATGAGCGCAAGAAGTAACGCAATAAAAAGAAGTGCTACCAGCCGAGTACGCTTCCAAAACCATTCAGTAAGTAGCCCCAAAGGATATGCCGCAAAAAGCATGAGGAGTGGAATAACCGTTGAAAAATTCCTCACGTACGATCCGCCGGTCATATAGTACAAAAATACATAAAGAAATGGGCCAACATACGAAAGCACCAATAGCGCACGCCGTGGTCTGTGAAGAAAACTCACCGCGGCACCAAATAAAATAAGTATGGATGGAAGCCGCGTGATCCCCCATTCATACAGATATAAAATCGGATAATAGTTAAATCTCTGCGCGCCCATGCCATATCGACGGGATACAATCGATGTTGTTTCCAGCGCTTTTTCCAGATTTGTAAAAAAATACGGATTAAGAATAGTAAATGTTAGGGGGATACCAAGCGATCCGAAGATGAATTTTAGACTAAAAAACTCCCGTAGACTTCTTTTTCGTATTGCCCAGCTTACGTGTGCAAACAAATAAGGAAATAGCGCAAATACTTGATATTTCATCGAAACCGAAAGCCCGACACAACATCCGGCGATAAGGTATCTCCTCCACGTGTTCTTTTCCATTAGAAGAACCGCGGAATAAAATGCTAGCAGTGCAAAAAATCCATTGGGAATATCAGAGAGCGCCAGGTGACTCGAAAGAACGTGCCGATAATTGAATGCGAGAAACACTGCGGCAACCAATCCGGCGGATCTGCTAAATAATTTCTTGCCGATAAGATATACCAGATAGACGGAAGCAGTCCCCAATATTGCGGTTAATAACCGCGACCAATATAAAAACGTGATGCCATTTTTACCAAACAATGCAACGCTATACTCGCTCATAAACTGTTCCTTCCCTAACTGCAACGCGGCAAAAAGTACCTTTGGGTGGGTAAGCAAAACATTAGACAATGCAATCGGCAACGGCAATGCTTTAAAAAACAGATAATGAACAAGTGGCACACCGGCCGGATAATCAAATCGCCTGGGATTGAGGTCGCCGTGAACGATCATTTCAAGAGCGCTTCCGTAACTCATCGGTTCATCCGGATGGTCAGGCGGATGACCGGGGACCAAACCGATGACCCGTATCAGAAATGCCGCAGCGACAACGGCAACAAGCATCCAGCTATGCAGTAATTTGAATCGTTTTTCCATGATGTAGTAAAGATTCTTCTGCAGTGTGAAGCACACGTACGACTCTGACGCCCATCAAAAAATCGCTATCACGTCTTTTGTGACGTATTGCATCGGTAAAATATCGAAGCTGCCGCACAAGCGGCTCTTCCAGATTATATTTGGGATATGACCGATGCTTTACGCCGCTGTAAGTATATCTGGTTACTTTCTTATCTGCCAGATCATCAAAAACAATGCTTCCTTTTTCTCCTATTGCCGCACAATATTTCTTCTTCTCCGGCAATAATCGGCCGGTACGTATGACCGCGGAAGTGTCGCCCGAAAAATCAAGTCGCATCTCGATCATATCGTCCCCTCCCCATGCAGCCACACTGATTGGATCTTCTCCCATGATAGTCAGACACATAGATATATCATGCGGTCCCCAATCCCAAAGAGCCGTCGTATTTTTTCGAAACGGGCCGTAATTTCCGGACTCAAACATCAAATACTGAATCCTCCCTATAGTTGATACGTTCGACACAAATGCACAAAATGCGGGATTATGAACATATATATGGCCTACCATCACCATACTGCTCCCCTTTTCATAAAGCATCTTTAATCTCAGAGCATCGCGATAGGTTATGGCAAGCGGCTTTTCGACTAACAAGTGAATATTCTTTTGGAGAAAAAAGCGCGCTATTTCAAAGTGCGTTTCGGCAGGCGTTGCAATAATTACCCCGTCTACGTCGGAATTACCTGCCAACCTGCGGTAATCATGGGTACAAACATATGCAATGCGGCAATCCGGAATATGCTTTATGGCACGCAAATAGTTTGCTCCCCACTTCCCAACGCCGATAAGTGCCAGAATAGTCATAAAAACAACGTTATGCTATCATAACTCATCCCTCCTATGAAAGTCCCGATGATAGATCTTAAAAAACAAACCAAGCATCTTCTGCCGGCATTGTACCGTGCTTTTGATCAAATACTGACTGAAGCAGACTTTATCATGGGAGCACCCGTGCATAAATTTGAACAGGAGTTTGCCCGCTTCTGTGGCAAACGTTATTGTGTGGGGCTTAATTCTGGTACTGATGCGCTCACGCTTGCGCTGAAAGCATATGGCGTTGGCAAAGGACACGAAGTGATTACTGTAACTAATAGTTTTTTCTCAACTGCAATGGCCATCTCCAACGTTGGAGCCACACCGGTTTTTGTAGATTGTGATGAAACGTCTCACACGATACATGCATCTCAGATTGAACAAAAAATTACCCCACGTACAAAAGCCATCATCCCTGTTCATCTGTATGGGCAAGCAGCGGATATGGATCCGATCCTAGAGCTGGCAAAAAAACATAATCTTCACGTCATTGAGGACTGTTGCCAGGCTCATGGCGCGCGCTATAAAGGAAAAGTCGTTCCCATAGGAGAAACCGGTGCATTCTCATTTTATCCGACAAAAAATTTGGGGGCATATGGGGATGCAGGCGCGTTAGTCACCAATAACCGGAACGTATACCAATATATGACCTATGCACATAATAACGGTTCCCCAAAAAAATATGTTCACACCGTGCTTGGCATCAATAGCCGTCTCGACTCCCTCCAGGCCGCTATTTTGTTACTTAAGCTCAAGCACCTGCCCCGATATACCCAAAAGCGAAGAGCAATTGCAAGCAGGTACAACAAATACCTCCGACACATAAGACAAATCCAAATCCCCAGAGAAATGCCGTATGCGCATCACGTGTATCATCTCTATGTAATCGAATGTGAGAAACGGAACCAACTGGCGGACTATCTAAAAAAGAAAGGCATACAGACAAGCATTGTTTACCCGTCGGGTCTCCATCTGCAGCGGCCATATATACAATTAGGATATAAGCGGGGGGACTTTCCAATCACGGAAAGAAAAAACAAATCTGTCCTTTCTCTTCCTATGTTTCCCGAATTAACTGGCAAAGAAATAACGTATGTGTGCAAAACGATCAAAGACTTTTACCTGCGTTTTTCTTGAGACTTGCCCGTTTCGGCACGAAACCAATCGATCGTCCGTTTAAGTCCTTGTCGCAGGTCTACCTCGGGACGGTAGTGCAGTTGCGTCCGTATTTTTGTAAGATCCGGGGATCTTCTTCTTGGTTCATCTTTAGGATATGAAGCAGGATATTCAATCTTATTGATTTCTATCTTGTTGTCAAATAATTCGGCTACAATCTGTGCCAGACTCATCATATTTATTTCATTTTCATCATTGCCTACGTTATATACCTCGGCCTTTTTGGAAGATAATAGTACCTTCAAAAAGGCTACCGTCGCGTCAGAAATATAGCAAAATGTTCTCGTCTGATTGCCTTCATCATGCACGGGAAGCATTTTCCCGCGTAGCGCATTACCTATAAAGGTCGGCACCACGCGAAAGTCATCCTGCCGCATACCGGGACCGAATATGTTAAACGGCCGGACGATCTTTACCGGTATGCCGTATACATCATGATAGGTCATCGTAAGCGTCTCTCCCAGCCGTTTTGACTCGTCATAACAGGCGCGTGACCCAATGCACGATACGTTGCCGTGGTATGTTTCAGGGGTTGGGATAAAATTAGGATCCGGATCCCCGTATATTTCACTCGAACTGAAAAACAGAAAGCTTTTTACTTTTTTTGCCCTGGCAAGCTCCAGCAGGTTTTTTGCTCCGAATATGGCGCTTTCGATAGTTTCGATAGGATACTTTTGATAATACACGGGAGACGCCAATCCTGCGGCATGAATGATGTAGTCAATCGGCCCCTCTACCGTAAACGGCTTTATTACATTTTGCTCGATAACCTTTATGTCTTGCGCGTTTCCGTCTACATAGAGCCGGTTTTTTATGCCGGTAATAAAATTATCTACAACCAGTATCGTGCAGGGCTTTTTAAAATACTCTTTATTCAGGTGGTGTATAGTGCCCACAATATAACGCCCAAGAAAACCCGCCCCACCGGAAATAAGCAGCGTCTTCCCTTCCAGCGCTTTTGCTTCTTTTTTAATATTTTTTGCAATACTGCGTATATCCTGCCGGACAATAGGATGGATCATATTGTATGTAAAATTCGCGGACGAGGGACAGGAACGATAAACCGGCCGCCGTCTTCATGATAACGCTTGTGCATATGTATTATGGAAGGAGCAAAATTCCAGGCAAGAATAAGCAGGTAGTCCGTCTTCTTTTTATATAACATCTCGGAAGATACCACAGGAATGTGTGTACCCGGAGTAAATAAGTTCTGCTTCCACGGGCTGTCATCTACGATAAAATCAAGAACTTCCTTCCCGATGCCGAAATAATTAAGAAGCGTATTGCCCTTGGCAGGTGCGCCGTAACCCGCGATTGTAGCCCCACGGCTTTTTAGCCTCGCCAAAAGACCCACAAGTCTGGCTTTATTCTCTAAAATCTTTTTCGCAAACAATGAGTACGTTTGTCCGTCGTACAGTTTCATTTTTTGTTCATTCTGCAGATAACGAGCAACCGTTGGTCGAACCGTGTGTTCGCTCTTTTTGTGAGCCACAAACACGCGGATTGATCCGCCGTGCACAGTTTGTTTTTGGACATCAACTACTTGCATATCAAATCGGTCAAATAAAGCCTGCAAGGGCCGTATGGATAAGTAAGAAAGATGTTCATGATACACAAGGTCGAAATAGTTTTTTTGCAAAAAATCAACAAGATACGGTGCTTCAATCACAAACATGCCGCTTGGATCAAGCAGTGTCTTGACACCTTTGACTACCTCGTCTAAGTCGTCAATGTGCGCAAATACATTGTTGGCGCTTATGACTGATGCTTTCCCGTATTTATTGACAATTTTCAATGCAGTTTTTGAGCTGAAAAATTGCGGGAGTGTCGGAATTCCGGCTTTTCTTGCCTGCTCGGCAATTTTTGCCGCTGGCTCAACACCCAGTACGCGAACTCCCAGTGCCTGAAATGGTTTCAACAGTATTCCGTCATTACTTCCTATATCTACGGC
>Ga0209210_1002027_pt1 | contig 15551 bp, 8 predicted proteins | sample RifGroA1_FD_183991 | JGI IMG/M metagenome (GOLD analysis project Ga0209210, IMG submission 183991) | Contaminated groundwater microbial communities from Rifle, Colorado, USA - Rifle Groundwater A1 (SPAdes) (version 2) | ecosystem: Environmental > Aquatic > Deep subsurface > Groundwater >...
CGTCGGTTACCAGCTCGAGCACATTGCTCAATTCCGAAGCGTCTCCACCGCGATCAAACATGGCCACGACCTTCATCATGTCGTCGTTATCATCTTCATGAAAAATAACATCCCTGACATGATCCAAAGTAAAATCACTCTCGGTCTCTTTGAGTATATCCACGAGCTCCTGCTCAATTTCTTTCCGCCGTTCAAGTATTTGTTGTTTTGATTCGATTTCCATAAAATTTTAGGCGAGGGTATTAAATAACTCCCATCCCGTACTTATTTTCTCGACTTCTAAACGCGTCCTCACCGCCCTCAAGAATTTCTTTAATGCTTGTATTGATAAACTTGTTTTCTATACCACCATTAACATAGTCTCTTTTTTCTCCGTCAAGGCGAGCCACTATAATCTGTTCCGCATCTGCATTTACAACTAGATTAGCATTGTGAGTAGAAAGAATAATTTGCCGTGATTTTTTAATTTGACGGACAAGAGGAACGAGCTCGTTCATTATAAATTGATTGTCTAAGTTATCTTCGGGCTGATCAACTATAAATATCTGTTTAGCTGTTGCTGTTGCAAGATAGATTTTTAATAGGAGTGTGCCTCGTTGACCGACAGAGAGCTTCTCGGTAGGAATACCTTTTAATTTAACAATCGTCTTAACTCCTAAAAATTCAGACCATTTCGTAAAAATAAAGTCGGTAAAATTCTCGCGCCCGCGTGAATTTAAAGAATCTGAAAGTAAAAATGTGTCCAATTCTTCTTCGACCCATTTCTTCAGACTTTCAAGTGTGATATCTTTTGCCCCACCCTTTTCGTTTCTTTTAGCGATTAACGCTTTTACATCCTCTACATTTTTCACGACACGCTTGTCAAAGCAGTTTTCGAGCAAATACTTAGAAAATATGTCTTGGTCGAATATAGTAGTTCCCTCCACAGACACATCCTTGATAATGCTTGAAAACAACTCTTTTTCTTCTGCCGTTGATTCACTGCGTGAATCTTTAAATTCAACAAATTTATTATCTATCTCTGTCGTACTGCCGGTTAGATAAACTTCGATCGTACCAAAAAGATTATTTCGTAATACCATCAGCTCCTTGAGATAAATTAACTTCTTTCCGTAAATATCCTTATCTTTCTGGGCATTATTAATCTCCCTTTCGATAGTCTCTGCAGATTGCAGTAATACACTTATATCTTCTTTAAGACCAAGTGCTATCAAGGCCTTTTTCTTTTCAACGATTAGGGATCGCAATTTAGCCATCTCCTCATTAATCAAAGACTGTTTTTCATCAATAAATTTCTCTTGGGGTGCAAAATCAATGCCGGGAATAATGGTAGTATCTTGCGGGTAAATACTTTTAAGTGTTTTGTTTAGGGCATTTATTTGTTTATTTATTCCAATATCTTTAAGGTCGAGTTTCAATTGCTCAAGACTTTGTTTAAAGTCTTTCAGCTTTAATCCTCGCTCTGTTGCTTTCCCAATATCATCGAGTAAATCCTTCGTCTCTTTAGAGGAAAGTTTTTTCTTTTGCTCCTCTTTCTTTTCTATGAATTTATTTAACCACAGACCAAAATCACTGTCTTTATAGTCAGAATATTTTTTATAAAGATCATTTAATTCTGCTTGTGTATTACCTATACTTGTAAGGTATCCTCTTGCTTGCTCAACAAGCTCGGTTTTTTTAAGCTCTGCGAAATCAAGATTAATGAGCTCGCAGATTTTTTCAGTCAGCTCTCTGTCATTTGTGGCGAGTGCACTCAACTGTTCTTGTCCAATATATAAAAAGGGTAGTCCTAAACTCTCATCGTTTTCAAGAGATTTCTTGTATTGCTCTTTATTATTATCCTTATCAATAAGCTCCGCTTCGAAGTCAAAACCCGGAGCGGGCTCTTTACCCTCTGTATTCTGTCTATAAAATTCAATTATTTTTGGTTTATTGTTCTGGTCTTGTTTTGTATGTTCCTCATTTAGGAAAGCAACAGATTCCAATAGGGCACTTTTTCCACTACCACGACCACCAATAATTGCCACGAGTTCTCTATTCAGAGAAATCTGGACGTCTGGAACAATAAAGTTTTTACTACCAACAATTTTTATGGAATTGAAATATAACTTTTTTCTGTCATCAAAAGGGTTATGTTCTTGAATTTTTACTCGCTCTTGTGGTTCAAATATTATCTGTTTTAAGCCCTCAAATGTTGGATCGGCTTTAATCCAAGAAAACTTTGATCCTATATCTAATACCTTCCGGGAATCGGATGTGTTTATAATTGCAAACTTTTTAATATCGTACTGATGATCGGTGAGTTTTGTTGTAAGCTCAGTAATTCTTGTTACCTTATTTGGTAATTCACATGCGGCGTCGAGAATATTAGTAATCTCAAGTAGCCGTTTTCTTGTTCGAGAATCTGATTTACAAAAAAGCCCGCCGTTAGTTGAATGGGCATGAGCAAAAATTCCGACACCACTATACTCCCTAGCCTTCATGATTATGTCTTCAGCCGTACAATTTGCTGTCGCGGGAGTATGATTATTCTCTCCCTGAAACGCTGGCTGAGGCATTGAGATGGCTGTCAGAAAATTATTAACTGTCTCATTCCACGTCGGCCATCTATTTTCTGTTGTATCAGGATCAAAAATAACAAGCAGGTGTATACCCTCTGAGCTGATGACCTCTACCCCCGGCAAAATCGTTATTGGATATTCCAACTCATGATTTTTTGCTAATAGCGGATCAATGGCCTTTCCTGTATTGTGGTCAGTAATTGCAACAACCGCGATATTGTTACTTACACAGTGACTAATAAGATCAATGTTAAACTGATTTTGTCTTTCAGTTTCTTTATCTTCTCCGGCGGGGTAATTATCCGGCCAAGTCCAACGAGGGTCCAAATAAGTTTGCACCTGCAAGTCCCACTTTCGCCAAACTGATCCCTTTGAATTTGAATTTTGATTACTCATAAATATTTAATTAGACTCAACGATCTTTATCTCCTCATCCGTCAAGTTATAGAGCTTATAAACCATGGGGTCAATTTGCTTTTCGTATTGTTTAACTTGAGTTTTATTTTCGTGATTTTCCAGATAGTCACCGGATTTAGTTATCGCCAAAATTTTATCGACAATTTCAATAAATGGTTTTTGTTCAGACATCGTTGCTATTTTTATTGGGAAAAGCCTTAATTTCTCAACTCCAATATCTACTCCCACACCTCTCTTTTTCCCATTTCTATAAAACCAATCTAGCGCGAACTTTGAATTGAGGATGGCAAGAATATATTTCAGATCATAGTTCTGATCTTTTTGAATGATTGAAGAAAATGAGAACCCAATAAAATAACCATTATCATCATAAGCAAACTCATTCTCAACAAACATCCCCTTAAATATAATTTTAGGGTTTGTAAAATATCTTATATCTCTGGGTCTGTGCAGACCATATGGTCTATTGGAAGATGTAATAAAATCAATATATTTATCTAGATGTTTTTTAATGTTGGCATATTTATTATCTGTTCGTATTTTATCTTTAACTTCTTTATCTGAATATATGAGGTATTTTTCACGCCAAGCTATACCATACTTGTATATCTCGTTAGGGTCTAAATATCTTTTAATACTTAAACTCTCAGATTCATTTGGCTTTAGGTTGTCCAGTTCTGCTTGGTTCAACACAAAAACTCCATCTCCTGCTCGAATATCTTTTCTGCTTGCTTTGTTTACTTGTTTATTACTAATTTTATCTGGAGATTCCTGAACACCGACCGAGGTATCACAAATACTGCCTAGCAAAAGCACATCATTAATTTCATGCCTGTCCTCAAGAATAATTTCATCGTTAGAATAAATTGATACATTGGATAATGATTTAATTTTCAAATTTGGTGTATCGTAATTTTCGCCTATATCCGAGATGTCATTTTCAAGTTTTTTATACACAAAACTTTTGACATCTTTTGTTTTTTTGTAGACGGCAACCATATGCTGGCCAGCAATAGAATCAAATACTTTTAACTTCCCAATATCTATAAAACTAACAAAAGAAAGCTCACTAGATACTCTTTTGATGAGCTTCGCGGCTCCTCGACTGTTTATCCAATATCTTGAAGTTATATAAGATATTGCACCATTATTTTTTGTAAGATCAATTGCTTTGTGAAGAAAATAAAACCAGAAATCCATTTTACCTTGATGGTATTTTTTCCCAAACTCTGACTTATTAACCTCAGCAAAAATATGCTTATTGCTTCTTTCCTTGAGATAGGGTGGGTTTGCAATTACGATACTAAAACCATCTTCAACACCGAACATCCATTCTGGATCAAACCATAAAGATGTTTTGTTACTAAAAGGGTCCCACGCAGACAATTGTCGGGTGATTTCATCTCCGCCTCTTGTTTCTAGCATTCGTAAAAGCATCTTTTTCTGAATTTCTTTAAATTCATCTTTGAGCTGGAATCGTTCAGAATTTGTCGCGTTGAAAAACTGGTTTCTCAAATCTTTAAGTTGGTTAATTCCGGCCTGATCCTTGAATAATGTTGTTTGTTGACTACTTGATAAGCCAATTAAGCTATTAGCGGCCACGAATTTAAAATCAAGATTTGGAAGTGGTTCTATACCTCTATTGATTAATGAATCATCAACACGCTCGTCTACAACTAAGGTTAGGAAGCATCTTAGACGAGAGATCTCCGTCGCAATAGGTTGGATGTCAACACCATAAATGTTTTCTCTAATCACTCCGAGTTTACGAATATAGTCAAAATTTTTGTGAGAAAACTCACGCTCAATCACCCGGCGTATTTCTGGAGAAGCCCTTTTTATCTGAATATGAAACCAAAGCTGGCCATCTTGATCGATTTGCTGAAGTATAAAAACAATCTTCTGAAGGGCTCCTATTGGGAACGCGCCGGATCCACACGCCGGATCTAAAAGTTTAAGATTCTCTAGGGAATCTACAATTTTTTGTTTTTCATTCTGATTAAGTGGGTATCGTGAGTCATCTGCAAAATCATAGCTAATAATTGCTTGTAATTTGCTTTCATCAATATTCGTCTGTTGTTTTAGATAAAGCAGAAGGCACTCGTCTACCATGTAATCCACAATTGCACGGGGAGTATAGTAACTACCGGTGCTCTTTCGAGCCGATTCTCCAGTTTCCGGATTAATTTCAGCCAATAAGTTTTCAAAAATTCTTCCAAGCATTTCCGGGTCGATCGAAAGTTCTTCATCAAAAATTGTATTTTCATCAATCGTAAAGTTATACGTTTCTAGCGTTTTAAAAAAGCCTGAAAACCATTCGTCTGGGATAACTAGAGTATTATGATACAAGGACTGTTCCTCATTACGACGCTTGTAGTAATCGTCCTCATGTGGAGAAAATAGACCACCATTGAGATAGGGTATGAGTGAAAAATAGTCGTTTGAATAGGATTCTCCTCGCGACTTCGGCTCTTTATTAAGTACTTCAAAAAATATCGACTCTAGTATTTGATGATAATAATCAGGATGGTTAGATACTGCTTCAAGAGATAGTAACTCTTTTGGCATCAAGGTAACGCCGGTTGGACTCTTTTTTTCTCGCAAAAACCAACAGAAGATAACTCTACCAATGAGTCTGACGGCAAATTCTAAACTGACCTGACTTTTATCCGTCACAGAAGGAAGCTTTAATGTTGCTTGATATGTCTGTCTGTTCTTTCCAACACCAATCGTACCACCAACCAATTTGATGAAATTTTCAGATATTTGTTTGTAAAATTCTTTATTGACGACTTCGAGTGAAAATCGGGATTCTAAATCAAGAAGGTTGGCCAGCCGACCATTTTTTATAAGATACTTCGTGGGAGTATTTACTTTTGCCCCCGGTCCAAGATAAAAAGAGTGTCTTTTAGCGTTTGAGTATTTTTTTATGATCTTGTTTTTGTCATTCGAGTCCAAAGTAATTTTAAGAAAAGAAAATCTATAGTTGTCGGAGTTTTTGCTTGTGAATATGATGAGTGCTCTGTGTATCCAATGATCCGCAAGTATCTTGAAGGCGTCGGTGGCAATTGTAATTCTGGGATCATTTTCCCGGCTATGATTCATCTCTAAAATATGTACATCAAGGGATTCACAAAAGCCCAAAACCTTCGCTTTGGTAATTTCTTTATACCTATCTTTTTTTATGACTATATCTTCTTCTTTTTCTACAAAATCTTCCGGGAGGAATGTTTCCAAGAATTGTAAAAAATGTTCTTGATTGTAGGCTTCGCTGAATTTCATGAGATTAATTCTTCAGACAACACGATCAGCCGAGCTGTTTCCTCTGCTCTCTTCGCTGTCGTGAAGATATCCTCAATATACTTTGGTGGTAACATTTCTTTGAGGGTGTTGTAAGAGTTGGCGAGATTTACCTTATCTAAATGTAGTTCCGCGATATCTTTTAGAATACCATTCGGAAGAGCATCCAAATCTTTTATAGTCTTGACCGCATCTAGGCATAAATCTTTTGCTGGTTGATACATTTCAGACAATAATTTTAATTTGCCCAGCGCATCTTGTTTACGCCCACCGGTAACCGAAGCTCGCGTATTACTCTTAAAGATATGCTCCTTAGCGACCTGATATATCGGCTCAAAACTGGTTGTCGTTTCAGATGCTTTATCGTCCTCGTCGGCCTCAAATAACGGCAATGCTACTTCCGGTGAAATAACGGCGACATCTTCTACTGTGTTTCCGTACGCGAAAACGTAACTACCGCCATTCTTTGCAAAGGCAACAACTCCATTTTTTAAGGATTTTCTCGCAATTCTCGAACGACGGGGTATTTTAGCGATTTCATCCATCAGTTTCTTGTTGCCTCTTATGTTAAGCCAAATATTCCTATATTTTGCATCCCACGATGATTCCTCAAACTTTTTATTCTCTTCTGTATATTGCTTTGCAAAATAATTCTTCAGTTCCTCATCGCTAGTAAAGATTCTTGTATCTTCACCAAGGAGAGAATGTATCATATTCATTTTGAGGGTAGAGATAGCACGAGTATGTGTTTCATATTCTCCTGTCGGTGTAGGAAAGAAATTCCAAATGAAAAGCTCGTCAAAAACCTTTTTGTTAATACGGTTAATACGTCCGACTCGCTGAATTACTCGCGTTGGATTATATGGAATATCGTAATTTATAACCGTTCCTGCTCGGTGCAAATTGAACCCTTCTGAAATTGCGTCCGTTGCTATGATGATATCGAAGTCATTGGATTGTTTTGATGCATCTAAACTTGCATCAAAGTTAGCTTTGATTATTTTTCTGTTTATTTCCGAAGCGTCGCCAGAAGTGTATTTAAAAACTCGCTGGAAACCGCTAGCTTTCAATTTTTCATATACATAGTCAGCAGTATCTGAAAATTCTGTAAACACAATAATCTTTCGCTTATTTTCTTTCGCTACAGATTCTGTGACTTTCTGAATGAAAAAATCATATTTTGGATCTGCCGTTATACCACCCCAGTCTGCTAAAATACTTTTTAACAACTCTATGTCATGTCGCAAATGCTCTTCAAAGCGTGCGTCAATTTCAGCCCTAGGAACGCGGATAAGGCCTTTGTCCTCTAGTTTGTTAAGCATCGCCTCCGCTTCAGATGGATCCATATCTTCAAGGTCGGTGGTATCTGGGAGATCTCCTTTTTTGTAGATTGGCACCTCATCACGATTAAGATACCAGTCCAACATTAGCTCTGACGAATTGATCATATTTTTTAATGAAAGTTTGAAAGAAGCTATAGAACTTTCAAATCTCCTCACGAGTAAACGGCGCATGAACTTTGCAACGTTTACTTGCGCCTGTTGCATCCTCTGAATAATCTCCTCTGGTGACTCACCATCATTAGCTTCTTCCTGTTCAATAAGTTTTGTAAAGAAATCTGACCCCGGACGAATATAGTTAGCAGATTTATATCTTGTGCCAAGAAAACTTGCTCGTTCCTCATCAGAGGCAATTTTCTCTAACGTACTTATGTATAGATCAGATATTTCTCCTAGTTTATATTCAAGTAATTCTGGATCTTTGACTTTTGGAAACGAAATATTCTGTGCTTTCAAGTCTTTTCTGTAGACCTCAATCTCGTCTAAATCCAATCTTGAGCGACGAATGACCAGTGGTTCAATCATCTTACGTAATTCATTAGCAATTTCTTGACTTTGCTTCGTTATCTCCGCGACACCACTTTCATCTTGCTTCTTTCCGCTACGGCGCATATTCCTCCGTAATGCACGATAACTTTTGAAAAGTTGATGGAATGACATGCTTAAATTTTCCACAGTTTTCAATGTAGATTGTCCGGGTGTGCTAAACAATTTTATAAGAGCATAAATGTCTTTTGGATCATTGTTAAAAGGGGTAGCAGAAAGAGCCATGACTCGATTGCCCGCACAAAGTTTGTGAAGCGTAATATAGTTTTCAGTATCCTCGTTGCGATGCTTATGAGCTTCGTCTAAAATTATCAGCAATTTTCCGCCATCGTTCCCATGTCGATCCAGAGCCTCTTTGATTTTTCCGGTTGAATAAACTTGCCCCTTAAAGTCGAAATCAGACATATAATCTTTCCACTGACTCTCAAGGTGTGGAGGGGTAATAATTACCGTCTGTAGGTTAAGATTGTGAGCAATTGCTGATGCAACAATACTTTTGCCAAGACCTACAACGTCCGCAATAATAACCCCTCCGAATTTCTCAATTCTGTCTATGCCTAAATTTATTGCATCTCGCTGATACTTCAAGTTGTAGAACTTACCGGAGGTTATCTCTTCCGGTGATTTTCTATCTTCCACGTCGTCCACCGAAAAATACTCATCGAGAACCCTGTAGAACATGTGGAGGGGTCTCGGTAGAGCATAAAGCCAAACTCTTTGTTTTACTTCCTGTATAAATTCGTCAGCAGAATTGATGTCGGCAATCCCAATATTTTCAGGATCATTCCATTGTTCCTCAAATCGTTTAAAGTGGTCATCATAATAATGTGTTTCCTGTAAGATTATATTGTTTTCTCCTTGCCCCTTTAGTCCGGACAAGGTTAGGTTGCTTGACCCTGTGACTATAACGCCCGGGGTTCTGCCATTCGCAGAAAGCTCTGGTTTATTGTGTAAGATGTAAAATTTGGAATGATTCGCTTTGGCCGACTTCTTGATTTCCAGACTCCCGTCTTTAATTTTCTCTAAAAAACTCTTAAATGCTTCTTGAGCTTCTGTATCATCAAAATAATCAGTGTCATTAAAGACACGGGAGAAAATCTCAAAATAATTCTCTTTCACACCAGCACGCGATGAGATTTTTGCGTCTGTTAGATAAGAATCAAGATTCGCATCTTTCAAGGCAGAAATCTTCTCTATCATCTTTCGGTCTATATCCATACCTACGAGGATTCGGATCTTCTTATTTTGAAGTTCTTTATGTAAATCCCTAAATCCCGAAAAATAAAAATAGCCAACGAGAGCATCAACTCTGTCACAATTCGGCAAAATATCTTTTAAGGCCGCTGAGAGTGTATTTGTACCTGTGTTTGTTATTGCCATAAATTTATTTTTTGATCACCTTACGGTCTTCCTCATTGCCACCAATCCGGATGTAATCCTCGCAACTATCAACCCAGATTTTCTTACACTTGCAGTAGGTGAATTTTTTATGGGTATTCCAAAAAATCTCATCTCCGCAATGAGTGCATTTGTAGTAAGTTTCCTGTTCTGTTGTTGTGGCGATTTCCTTTGGCATAAGTTTTATTGACGGCTATCTTTCACCTTTTAATATTCTCTCGAATGCTTCGAGATTACCCATGGCATCATTCACAGGGTTATGGTCATGCGCCGTAACTCGTAGCTTTTTCCATGAGCTTCCGTTTGTAAAGTCGCCAACAAGTCCAGCATAAAAATCACCGATCCTTCTTGCCGAATGACCGAATGGATTTCTTCCGAGGAACAGATGGAAGTAATAGTTTATGAACTGCCAGTCATAAGCTGGGTTGTCGCTCACAAACAGTGGTCTAAATCCTTTCTCAATGATTGAGGTGATCCATGCATCAAACTTTTCGAATGTTTCTTTTGTCGCCCCTGTTCCGTGGAATGTTTGCTTTGAGGGATAAGCGACCGCGCCAAATTCAAATCCCACCGGATCATTGAGTGTCGGTGCCGGACCGTGTCCTTCACAATCCACGAATATTAAGTTTTTGATGGCAATTTCCTGTGGCATATAGTTTTATATTTTCTTATATCTCACACCCCTGCCTTGGCCAACTCGTTCAACCAAACGCAAAGCCACCAATCTAGCGAGAGATTGTTTGATTGTAACCTGCGGCACAGAACCATTGAGACGTTTGTCGATCTCCGCCACGCCCAAAGTTTCGCCGTCTTTTATGATAGCGAAAACCTGCTCTTGTCTTTCGGACAAAAGTTTCTCCGGCTGTTCGGCATTCATCAGTTTTCTAGCGACATCTCCTTGGGAAAGCAGTGCGTCAAGCAAAAAATTCAGCCATGGAGTGATATCTTCGTTGTCCGTTTTGTGATTATTTTGTGTTGCCCGGAGAGCGAGATAATAACTGTCCTTGCGTTCCTCGATAATCTCGTCAAGTGAAGCATACGGCACATAGGCGTAATCGTTGCGAAGCAAAAGCAAGTTCGTCAGAGCGCGACTAAGACGGCCGTTGCCATCAAGGAACGGGTGAATTGCTAAAAATTCAAAAACAAAATTGGCAATAATAAGCACGGGGTGGAGTTCCTTCTTTTCGAGCTCCCGATTTGTCCAGTCAATGATCGCTTCCATTTCTGGCTTAACCAAATATGGTTTAGTCGGATTGAATAGAATAATCTCTTCACCTTTTTCATTTTTCATTACTACCGCATTATCGGAATCTTTATACTTTCCTTTATGCGACTGATCTTTGTTAGAGAATTGCAAAAGAATGCTATGAAAATGCAGAATATTATTCTCTGTCAATTTGAGCGTGCGGTAGTGGTCAAAAACTCTTCCGAGCAAATCGGCATAACCGGCGACTTCCTGCTCGTCACGGTTCTTGGGAGGATTTGATTTCAGACCACGCAAAAGACGAGCCACTTCCTCGTCGCTCATTTTTGATCCTTCAATACGGGTTGAGGCGCCGGTAGATGTAATGATCACCGATGACTTAAGCCGACCTAAAATTTGAGGGCTTAGCCTCAAACTGCCATGCCAAAGACCCTTGAACTCGTCAATTCTGCCGATCTTGCCAAGTATCTCCTGGCTTAGTTTTATTCGTTTGTTGAAGCTGTTTTCGCTCATATTTCTGATATATTTTGATGCTATATAGATAACTATATCCAATTATATACGAAAGCATCCCAATATGTCAACAACTACTTCCTTGGTGTTTCCGGAATGGTACACTTTTGTACTATTGGCGAAAAGCCGATTTTGTTCAGTTGTATCACTGTACTGCACAAAAAAGAGACTTTTTGCATAGTACTGTGTGCAAAGTATGCAAAATCGGCATAAAGCTCTCAAATTTCGTCTTACGGCTCGTCAGTATCTCAATCGGTGGCAAACTCTTACCCTCGGCACAAAGCTCGCCCCAGGGGCAACCAAGTGGTGAAAACGGCATTCAAAAACCGCCTTTCGGCGGCTTTGGTTTAAATCACGGCAACTGGCACTTTCGGCTGTCGTCCCCTCTTGTGTGGTTCGAATTTTAACGGACCGAGGTGTATCTGGAACGAAAGCCCTTCTTTGGTGTATGTTGCTACAAAAACTTTAATTTTTTTCTTCCCATTCATAACGATTCTAATATATATTAAATTCCCAAAGAAAAAAAGAGCGGTGGCCTGTCATTGGTAGTGACATATCGCTCTTTTTTATTTAACCGATTTAGTTGCCTCGTTAAAAGCCGAGGGTTAATTGAGGTGTTTTGTCCTCGACGGAGTTCTTCGGGACCGAATTTGAAACCCGGTCTCCGGATGACTTGAGAAACGTGCCGGGCATATCTCGCGTGATGATCCGAAAATGCGGCTCGACTTTTCTGAGCGGATATGTAATATGGTCGCCAGCCCTTACCATAGCTCCCCAATCAAAATAAGGCCCTTGCGGAAATCTCGCCTTACAGCTTTCTTCTACGGGACAAAGCCTACATGGATCGCGATAACTTACCGGCCAGGTTTCGATTTCCAAAAGTTCCTCATCAGAGACGAGCCGCTCCGTCAGCCCTCTTCTCTTGCCGTCTTCATGCTTTTGCTCAAATGAACGGTTGCCGTAATAATCCGGGCAAAGCACGCGCGACAGGAACCACTTTCCATGCGCTATGTCGTACTGACATGGCAACAACCGCTTATACTTTTTCAAAAACGCGAGCGTCCAAAATATTACCTGATCTACAAAAGGCTCCGAGATATGAACTGCGGCATGCTTCCACATTGATTCAGGTCTTATACGTAAGGGATCTCTCGGCTTGCCTGGTCCCAACTCACTAAATTCCACTTGAATAATCTCGTGCATCAGCAAAAGACGCATCGCATGAAAGTCAATGATCAGCGGAAGCTGAAAGTCCGGCACAAGCCCGAACTCAATCAGCCACGTGGTCATGAGCGAGAAGATTTTTCTTCTCATCCCTCTGAAACCTTTCTTCGAACGCTTGTGGTCAATTTTTGCAAAAGCCTTTTCGAAATCCAAGGCACCCTCAAACACATTGCGCAAATCGGCGCCCCAATGCTCGACAAGAACTTTCGCGTTATGAATCCAAATCCGCTCATGCTGATAAGACTGGTAGGAAAACGTCCCCTTTTGCTTCTCTCCTTGGCTTCCACCCGGATGAATCCGCATGGCCACTTTTTCTGTGGCGCCTGCAATCTCCTCCGGCTCCATGTACATGGCTACGTAGGGATTAAATAAATCCGGCCGATCTCGATAAAGCTCATAGACGAATCTAAACGCATCGTCGCTGTTGATGCCGCCTCTCATCGGGATTGCCACGCAGAAAAACCACCATCCGAGCTTTTGCGGATCACTTCTCAATTCTTCCGGAAACCATCTTCGTTGCGGCGGGATCAAGTCTGCATAAAAGCCCCTCTTCTCTTGCCACCACACGCCTAGAGTCTTGAAAAACTTGAACGCCAATTTCTCGTTAACTCCCAGAAGCGGCGCCTTAAAACGCTGTTTGGTTTTGCTGGCTTTCTTCACCGGCAAATTCGATTTTTTCTTTCTCGCCAGTTTCGGCATAAATCACCTCTTTTCAATTAAAAAACTGAGTTCCTCTCCATAATGCTTGCGCCGATAAGAAAATGCAACCTCAAATTGTATTTAAATAAAAAAGAGGCGGAGATGGTCGCTAAACGCAACCATCTCCGCCCTTTTTTTTAGCTCCGCAGTCCGGAGCTGTTATTATGCAGCTTCCTCCAACCTTTCGTAGAACAGCCTGACATGGCTCGTGTCCAGCCAAGCAGGCGCGATTGCCCCTCCATTCTCTTGAGGAAATATCTCGAACGAACGGCACCCATTCTGCTTTGGGTTTCGTTCCGCTAATCCTAATTTACCGCCATCCGCAACCCAGCGCTTTTTGATTCCCTTCCTGTAGGCTACGAGCTGGTCCCAGTAATCCGGGAATCTATTTTGCAAGAACTCTTCAAAAGTGCTCTTACTGCGCCCAAAATACTTAAACTCAAAATCAAGAAGGTGCGGACGCAATATTGAAATCCCAGGACCATTAGGCCCGCTCGAACGAAGTATATTCTCAAGCTGATCAAACGAGTCTGAACGCTTTGCCGCGGTATCTGCACGCAAATTGCGACGAACATCTTTGGCAAGATGGATCAAACATCTCTTCCAAAAAGAGCAGTACGGCTCTTCCGATCTTAAATACGTAAGCAACGCCTTATCTTCCGGCGCTACGCGTACGTGCATTCCCCTCCAAAATTTACAGTGGTTTTCTTGAACGCTGACACCGCCTTCACCAAATCGATAGACAAAACCGAAACGACCCTGCGACCCGTTTTCCTTATATGATCTGGCACCTCGACCGATAAAACGCGCGTTGGCAGTGCTAGCGAGAACATACTTGATGCACGCCCACAACCTAGGTTGAATAGGAACGGGATTATGATCATATCGCTTCGTAAACCCCCACTTGTGGTTTGACATGTAGGGGCTGACCTTCTTGGCAAAAGCCATGGCATAATACACTTGCGCTTGTTTCGCGTCGGCCACCACAATTACCGGAAGTTTCATTTTGGTCAGCAACGGATCAAAAGAAACAATTTGCGGCTCATTCTGTTTTTCTGCGTCAACGTTAATCCAAATCGCTGCCGAATTTTCGAGCAAATCATACGGCTCCCAATTAGACCAAGGCATTGTTACTCACCTCACTTTTATATTCAAATTTAAAGGGACTAAATCCCTCCGTTAATTTCTTTATAACAAACAAACGCGGACAAAACATCGGAAAAGCTGTGGAAAATTATAAAAAATTGCTCAAAAAAAGATGACCGCCCCGAATGTAAAGTTCGAGCCAGTCACCAGTTAGGGGTCCGAAATCGCCCATGATCAACCCACCATCCGTTAAAATCCTTGAAGTCGCTGATCCCGTACTGACGGACAAAATCTGCCGTAAAATTGCGGACGCCAATGTGCGGCGCAACTTTTTTCACATATTCCATAATCTCAACAGTTTTCGTCTGTCCGGTTGCGTACTCGTTCGCATCAATATCCAGGCCAATCGCTAAATTCTTGCCTGACCTGATTATTGCATCAAGAATATTCCAGATTTTAGGGCCAATCTTGGCGATAACATTGCTATACCCCATTTGGTGAAGGGTAATGGCGCATATCGCCGCCTCCACCAAAAACACCTCCTTTATATCTGTTTTAAGAACACCCATATTAAAACCGCCTTGAACCACGTTGCCCGAGCTCTTCATGTGCTTAAGCCCGCGGTCATCAGTCGCACGGCCGTAGAACTTGGTAAGCCTGCCGTCCATCTCAAGAGGAAAAGTAACTCTGCCTTGGAGCATGGACCATGGATATCCTGTAATCACCCCTTTCTTTTGGGACTTACCAAACTCTCTGACAATCTCGCCCATTTTCATCCCGCGCCTCAAGAGCAAATTCGTAATCGTCGCGGAGAAAACTTTTGGTGAAATTTTTACAAGCCCGCAGGCAATTAAATCGTCAAGAGTGTACTCAAGATCGAGCAGGACGTGGATCAAGTTATCGTTCGCAAAACCCGCGCCCATTTTATACGCGAGATCAGTGTCGAGCCCGCGCGCCTTGGCAAGATACCGCTCCCCTTCGCTATGCCTGAAGTTTTCCTGCAAAATCCTCTGGGCTAGAGACATGATCCGGTGATGAAATTCCGGAATCACCGGCACCGACCAAAGCTGATCGCGCTCTATGACGCTTTTTCTATAGGACGGCATTACAACAATATCCGCGTCCGGAGGTATTGACTTCTCGTCAATCTGCCCGCTCTTCCCGCATCCAAAACACTTAAAACCTTTCTTCTCTCTCTGCAAGTAAAGCCACATCGAGGGTGTACGCTCATTATGCAAAGGACAGGAAATCATCAACTCCTTT